>ENA-ORTP01000024-ORTP01000024.1-human-gut-metagenome-genome-assembly--contig:-NODE-24-length-182860-cov-5.702847_pt1 | contig 182860 bp, 147 predicted proteins | sample MGYA00241913_ERZ509190 | MGnify/ENA primary metagenome ERZ509190 (study PRJEB26280, sample SAMEA2338839) | human gut metagenome | biome: human gut; feature: human-associated habitat; material: faeces...
TGCCACCACGTTTTCTTACGGCACTTTCGGTTCCAAAAGTGCCTACCCGGGAACAGTAACTTTACCGATGCTTTTCAACAAAATACATCATAAAACAGACTGTTCAATCTGTACAATTCGGTGTATAATTAAAGAAAATATGCCATCAGGGCGATACATTTCACATATGTATACAGATTTTGGGAAATGACGGCATGAAGATAGCACAAAATTCGCAAGCGGTCTGCGCTATGCACCGTTACGAAAAAACGTTCATCATCAAAATTCAAGAAAAGGCAGGTTATGAATATGAAAAATGTAACAATTCTCGATCACCCGTTGATTCAGCACAAGATCTCGCTCCTCCGCAACAAGAACACCGGAACCAACGAATTCCGTTCCCTGACCGATGAGATTGCGATGCTGATGGGCTATGAAGCGCTTCGCGATCTTCCGCTGGAAGATCAGGAAGTAGAAACTCCGATCGAAACCTGCAGCACTCCGATGCTGGCTGGTAAAAAACTTGCCGTTGTCCCGATCTTACGTGCCGGTCTCGGTATGGTAAATGGTATTCTGGCACTCGTTCCGTCCGCAAAGGTTGGTCACATCGGACTCTACCGCGACGAGACAACCCATGAGCCGCACGAATACTACTGCAAGCTGCCAACCCCGATCGAACTGCGTACCATCGTTGTCACCGACCCGATGCTGGCAACCGGCGGTTCCGCAGTGGAGGCAATCGACTTTATCAAAGCACGCGGCGGAAAGAACATCAAATTCATGGCAATCATCGCTGCTCCGGAAGGATTAAAGAGACTGCATGAGGCACATCCGGATGTCCAGATCTATGTCGGTCATGTCGATCGCTGCCTGAATGAAAACGCTTACATCTGCCCAGGTCTGGGAGATGCAGGAGATCGGATTTTTGGTACGAAATAAATACTATAGCATTCACAAAAAATCGCTCTTCCCTCTTCCGGGTTGAGCGATTTTCCATTTTATCTTTATTTAAAATTTCGTTCTCAAATCGCTATCGCGTAAATTTTTCTGCTATAGCACCGCTATAGTACGCATTCAGCAATTTTTCCAGATCCTTGATCTTCTCTTTCAGTTCCCGTCCGATATCCGTATCTCCGACACACTTGCGCTCCGGCACCCATTTGACCATACGGCTCTCGGAGTGGATGTCACTCTCCTTTTCGATCGCCGCCTCGGTGGACTCAAACGGATCGTGCGCGGCCAGAATCAGACCGTAGGAGTTGTATATCAGCGTATACCCCGCGATGCCGGTTTCTTTCTGATATGCTCTTGAGAAACCACCGTCGATGACGAGAAGCTTACCGCCGCATTTGAGCGGACTCTCGCCGTCTTTGGATTTGACCGGGACGTGACCGTTGATGATGTGCGCGCCCTCCGGTTCCAGACCGAACTCACGGAGAATGCGGTCAAGCACTTCCTCATTTTCCAGCATATCGTAATACGGATTTTTTACTTCTTTATGTGTCTCTTTTTCTGCCAGAAAATAGCGTTCAAACGTCGCCATCTTGTCCTTGCCGAACAGCGGGGAATTTTCATTCAGCCAGATATACCACATCATATCCCTGCCTTTTTCCCGCTCTGCCTTATCGACCGCGACAAACCCCTTGCGGACATAATTGTCCAAAATATCGTACAGCGCCTTTCCCTTATATTGCTTGCCGTAGATCTCTACCTCCTTGAAGGTACCGTCCTTATTTAACGGAACGCAGCCATGGTAGAGAAGGTTATTGTTGTATACTTTATAGAGACTTCCCTTCGCCAGCAGGAATTTCATATGCTGCTGCAGCTTCTCGCAGTTCATGAATGCACGTTCCAGACGTTCCATAATATCTGCTTCTTCCGGTGTAAATGCATATGGATCTTTCGGATCTACGGTCGGGAAATTCATATCGAGCATCTTGTACTCTTTGCCGCCCAGCTCCAGAACACCGCGTTCAAAATCAATATGATGCAGAAGATTTCGTTTCTCCAGGCCAAATTCCGGATGACGCTTGATGATCTGCCCTTCCGCCTTGAACTGGATGATCGAGATCGCCTTGTGCATCTTCTGGTTCATCTCGCGCTCAGACGCACTGTAAGAGTCACTGCCCTTTAACTGGAAGCAGGTGCACGGGTCATCCCCATATGTATTGATCGCAAAGGTTGCCAATGGAAGAAGGTTGATGCCGTAACCATCCTCCAAAATATCCAGGTTTCCATATCGCGCACAGATACGGATTGCGTTTGCAATACAACCCATCTGTCCCGCTGCCGCGCCCATCCAGAGCACATCGTGATTGCCCCACTGGACATCAATCGAATGATAGGTCATCATCTTGTCCATGATGATATGCGGCCCCGGACCTCGGTCATAGATATCACCCACGATATGAAGATGATCGACCGTCAGGCGCTGAATCAGCTCGCTTAGCGCTATGATAAAGGCTTTCGCCCGTCCCACACGGACAATCGTCTGGACGATCGCATCGTAGTAGGATTCCTTGTCCTGCAGATCGCCGCGCTCAGTCAGAAGCTCTTCCAGCACATAAGCAAATTCCTTCGGAAGCGCCTTGCGGATCTTCGAACGCGTGTACTTGCTCGCTGCCCGGCGGCAGACCGCAATCAGGCGATAGAGTGTGATCTTGTACCAGTCATCCGGATTCTTCTCCGTCTGCAGAATCCGGCTCATCTTCTCCGCCGGATAGTAAATAAGGGTTGCCAGCGACTGCTTGTCCTGACGGCTCAGGGTATTTCCAAATACATCGTCAATCTTTCGCTTGACGGAACCGGAACCATTTTTCAATACATGGGAAAATGCCTCGTATTCTCCATGGATATCGGTCAGGAAATGTTCCGTTCCTTTCGGCAGATTTAAGATCGATTCCAGATTGATGATCTCCGTCGATGCCGCTGCAATCGTCGGGTAAAGCTCTGCCAGTCGATCCAGATAACGCGCCTGCAATGATTTCATGTTTTCTCTAACCCCTCCTGTTTGCGGACGCCCCTTTTGACCCTTTTTCACCCAATCCCGTGCATCCTGCTTCCGATGCCCGTTATGCATATAAAACACATGCAAAAGATACACGCAGAAAGATGGAAAAGAATTTGTAATGCTTGTTGCAAACAATTACAAAAAATCGAAATGGCGTCTCATTTTTAATTCTGATACTTGTATCTTATCACACTTCTATTAAAAACGCCATTTCGATTCCTATAATAAGTATTATTAGTATTTGCGCTGCCACCACGTTATCTTACGGCGCTTTCGGTTCCAAAAGTGCCTATTTATAAATATCCGGTCTCCACTTTGGCAGAATACCTTTGGTAGCCTCTACTGCCGTGGTTTCCCGATCGTCATTATCGATGTCGCCCCTACTCAATTTGGCTGCCCTACCGGTAATATAACTATAAATTTACTTCCGCGCCCTTCCCTGCTTTCAGCCGTCACAGTCCCATGATGTGCCTCAACAATCGCTTTGACGATGGCAAGGCCGATTCCGGCGCCTCCAGTTTTGCGGTTTCTGGACAGATCGGTCCGGTAAAAACGCTCAAACACCAGTGGAAGATCTTCTTTTGAAATTCCAATTCCTTGATCCTCCACACTCAGTTCTGCGACCGTTTCACCGCAATTTACCCGTATCTGTATTTGCCCGTCCTCGTTTGAATACTTGACTGCATTGGAAAGTAGGTTATAGATCACCTGATACAGACGTCCCGCATCTCCCTGCACGACTGCAGATTCTCCCTGAACCGTACATACAAGCTCTTTCTTCTTTAAATCCGGCTCAAAGGTCTTCTCCACCAGCCTGGATAATTCCAGCAGATCGACCGATTCCAGCACAAGCTCCAGCTTCTTATCTTCAACCTGACGCAGCTTCTCCAAATCAGCAATGATCCCTGACAGCCGCTCCAACTCCCCATAACAGTTCTGCAGCCGTTCTTTCGTCGGATCCCAGACACCGTCCAGCATCATTTCCAGATTTAGCGACACATTCGTCACCGGTGTGCGGAGTTCATGAGCTACATCTGAGGTAAGACGGCGGCGGAGCTTTTCTTGGCGTTCCAGGCTCTCTGCCATCTCATTGACCGATCGGCTCAGATTTTCCACTTCCTGAGTCTGCGCCCGTTCCGTCTGCAATCTCGCCTTATAATCTCCCTTTGCGATTTTCCTTGTCACTTCTGCCACATTCAACAACGGAACTGACAACCGTTTTGCCAGCATGGTTCCCATTGCCACCGCAGCCGTCAACACCACCAATCCAATCCCGATCAAAATCCGGTTCAAAGAATCCAGAAACCGAAAATCACTCTCATTAAAATAATAAGGACTGTAATAGCTCACATCCAGATACCCCACAATGGCATCCCTTTTCCGTATATCATAGCGGTACGTTGAAAATTCACCCTTTAACTGGGGGCGTTTCTCCTCCATTTCCGTGCGGATCTCCTGCATTACCTGATGGCATAACGTCATATCATGATTTTCAGCATCCCATACGACATGGTTTTCCCGATCCAACAGCCGGATCAGATATCCATCTTTCAATGCATACATTCCAATCCCATGGATGTAATCTACATTCCACTCACCATTCCTCTCATCATACTGGGATGGCAGTGATTCTGCCAGCTGTTCCGAAAAATTTTTCCTCTGCAACGCTACGTATCGCTCAAACTGACGGTTAATCAGACCATTCGCCACCGCTCCAATCAGAAGAACCGTGATCAGGACAATCAGTGCAAAACCGGTCGCCAGCTGCGTGCTGATTTTTTGCTTCATTCTGCCGTCCCTCCAAATTTATAGCCCATTCCATGAACCGTACAGAGATAAACCGGCTGCTTGGAATCATCCTCTATCTTCTTCCGAAGATTTTTAATATGGGTATCGATTACCCGGTCATATCCAGAAAAATCCAGTCCAAAGACCAGCTCAATTAAATTTTCTCTGGTAAATATTTTTTGCGGATATTTCGTAAAGGCAGCCAGCAATTTCCACTCGATCGCTGTAAGCGCCACCGGTTCTCCTTTTTTCCTCACTTCTTTTCGGTCATAATCAATCACCAGATCTCCCTGATTCCAGGAAAACTGTCTGGCAAGCGGAACCAGATCCTCGGTCGAGCGCCGCAAAACCGCCTGCACGCGGGCAGATAAATTTTTCAGACTAAACGGCTTCGTGATATAATCATCCGCACCCAGATCCAGACCATGAATCATATCATATTCCACATTTTTGGCAGTCAGCATGATGATCGGCACGCGCGACTGTTTCCGAATCCGGACACAGACTTCTTCTCCCGGCAGATCCGGAAGCATCAGGTCTAAAATCACCAGAGAAATCGGTTCTCTCTTCAAAATGTTCAGTGCCTCCTCGCCATTTTCCGCCCGAAAAACCTGGTAGCCCTGACTTTCCAGATAGGAAGCAACTGCCTCCCGAATCATCTCCTCATCATCTGCCACAAGCAGCTTCCTTTTCTCTGCCATTCTGACCTCCTCCTGTCATGCCATATTCATTTTCCCATTCTGCCAATTATCCTGAATTCAGTCGCTTTTTGTTATTGTTTATAACTTAATAACCGCCACAGCAGCCCATTCCAAAATCACCTGCTTCCGAATCTTCGAACTCATCTTCACTGATTTCAGCATTTTTCGCCGGTTCCTCTGCCAGCGATTCATTTTCTTCCTCATCCGTCACAAAAATCTTTCCACGGATCATTCCCATCCAGCAGGTATAATTAACGGTTCCTGTTTCTTCCGGCGTAAATTCAATTACATTTTCCCCCTCTGAAAACGTGTGCGAAATTCCGTACGCCCGCAGCACCATCCGGTAATTGCAACCATTCAGTGCTCCCTTCGGCACATCAACGATCCAGCGGACCGGAGTTCCTGCCTTTACCGTGATATTAGGGTATCGACCGCCGCTCAAGGTACTCTGCACAATCTGAACATCCGTTTTCTCCTCCGAGACCGCCTCCGATTCGGATGAGGCAATCGATTCAGGCAGCGGTTCAGCTCCCATATTCGGTCCAGCCGAACGCAGGGTTTCTTCGACCTGGCTTCCTGCCGTCCCATCCAGAAGGCCCGACAAACTGAATCCCTGGGACAGCATTGCAAGCCCCAGAACCACTACCAGAACCGCCCCGATTTCCATGACCCGTTTCGTAAACCGTTTTCCAAGCAGCGATACGAACGAGCCCAGTCCCAGCATCAGTGGTACCGTTCCAAGACTGAACATAAACATAGAAAAAGCACCCGCCAGCGGATTTCCCGAAGCCAGCGCTACAATCTGCATCGACTGCAGCGGTCCGCACGGCATAAGCCCGTTCAACATCCCGACTATAAAAGGCTGTCGGTTGCCAGCCTTTTTCTGGTTTACCCTGCCAGCCAGAAACCGTGGGATCTGTGGGGTAAAACGCCGCAGTCCCGGAAAAATACCCAGCATATTGATTCCCATAAGAACCATGAAAATACCGGCAATGATTTTCAAAATACCCTGAAGAAAAAGCGAGATTCCCACACCGGAGCCTCCGCCGATCAGCATTCCTGCAAATCCTAAAATTGCACCGATCACCGTGTAGGAGATCACACGTCCCAGGTTATAGAGAAGCGCCGACCCCAAAACCGATGTTCCGTTTCCTGTCTCCGTCCGTTTCTGCTGGATACACTGTGACAGGTTGATTCCGCCGCACATGGCAATACAGTGTACCGAAGTTAAAAGACCGATCACAAACAGCATCCCATATCCCATTCGGGTGTCCGCCAGCTGGCTTGGCACCAGCCGGTTCAGAATGCCCGAATTTTCGAGAAGCACATAGAGTACCGCAATTACAATCAAAATATGAGCGGCTCTGCCCGGCTTCTGTTTGTTTCTGGCTTTTTCTGATAAAACCTCATATCCCGCGTCTCGGATCACCTGCTGGATCTCCTCCAATGTAATCCAGTCTGGATCGTAAACCAGATCGGCAGTACCATTCTGATAACTGACTCTGGCTATCTCGATTCCTGCCGTATGGAGCAGAGCTGTTTCTATTTTATTCTGGCAGTTCACACAGGTCATGCCACCGATAAAAATCCTTGTTTTACTACGATTCATGCTTTCGCACCTCCTGACAGAGATACTAGCAGAAAAATGTGTGGTTTTTATGTGGATTGTGAATGTCTGGTCACTTTCTTATTTAAAATTTATACCGCATCTGATACCAAGTCACATTCCCATGCACCGATTCCGAGATCCCTTCATTCTCAAATCCAAACTTGGCATAATAGGCTATCAATTTTTCCTTGCACGTCAACACAAGTCCCTTCCTCCCCCGTTTTCTGGCATCCTCGATGGCGCACTGGAGCAACTGTCCCGCATAGCCATGTTTCCGGTATGCCGGGATCGTATTGACACCAAAAATCATCTGCCATGCGCCGTTTTCATCGTGCATTTCTGCCTGTTCGTACATCTCATCCGTCAGATCCGGCTTGTCTGTGACGAAGCCGTCCACAAACGCAATCAGCTTTTCGCCTTCAAACATGAGCCAGAAATGATTTCCATAATACTTAATTCTCTCCGCAAACTCCTCTTTCGTTGCGGCTTCCGCTGCCGGAAAGCATTCTGCTTCCACGGCTGCAATCTGAGTCAGATCTGCTATTGTCGCTGTTCTTATCTCCATAATATCTCGTATCATCCAATTATCCTCGTTCGAGGATAAAAAAATAATCTCCTTTCTCTCTTCAAAAGCATTCGCCCATATAATTCAAGTCGAACGTCCGTGAGACTTGGCGCGTGATTCTGGTCAGCGAAGCTGACATATTCTTTACAGAATCACTGCGCATCCTCGCGGAGCGTTTATCTCAGTCGGAGAATGGACTCCCACTGAGACAAATTTGCTATTACTCACCACCTGAAGAGGTGGGAGTCTTCTCGACTGAGATAAAAAACAGAATAATTTCGGTTCTTTCTTTGCAAATAAGCCAATGCATATAGTTTTCCCATACACATCGGCTTATTTCACGCATCAGGCGGATTTCTCGATCCTGCCTTTTACTTCATATTCAACTATTTCCGCAGCTGTGCCAGGCGCTCCTGTACCTGTGCCATCATCTGGCGGTATTTCTCCAGCTTCTCACGCTCTTCGGCAATCTTTGCCTCCGGTGCGCGGCTGACGAATTTTTCATTACTTAACATGCCCTCGGAACGGGCAAGCTCTTTTTTCAGCTTCTCCTCTTCCTTGGTCAGACGCTCGATCTCCTTGTCCAGATCCACCAGTTCTGCAAACGGCATATAGATGGTTGCCTTTGCAGTCACAGCCGATACGGCATCGTCTGCGATTCCGCTCTTGTCCTTCTGAAGGACAACCTCGCTCGCATAGCCAAGAGTTGCGAAGAAGACACGGCTGTGCTCGAAGATGGCCAGAACTTCCGGATCCTCGGATACAACGTATACTTTTGCCTTCTTGCTCGGCGGTACGTTCATGGATGTGCGGACGCCGCGGATCGCGCGGACTGCATCCTTGATCGTCTCTACAGCTTTCTCCTCGTCTGCGAAATTCCACTCATCCTTGTACTCCGGCCAGGAAGAAATCATGATGGACGGTTCCTCATCCTGCAGGTTGCAGAAGATTTCCTCGGTGATGAACGGCATATATGGATGCAGCAGTTTCAAGGACTGGATCAGAACCGTTTTCAGGGTCCAGAGTGCAGCTGCCTTGGTGGTGTCTTCCTCGGACCAGAGTCTCGGTTTTACCATCTCGATGTACCAGTCGCAGAACTCCTCCCAGATGAAATCGTAAACCTTCTGGAGGGCGATTCCCAGCTCGTACTTATCCATGTTCTCGGTAACATCTTTTGCCAGCGTGTTGACCTTGGAGAGGATCCAGCGGTCAGCCATCTGCAGGTCAGAAAGCTTCACATCCGTTACCGGCGCTTTCTCAATGTTCATCATGATGAAACGGGATGCATTCCATACCTTGTTTGCAAAGTTACGGCTTGCTTCCACACGTTCCCAATAGAAGCGCATATCGTTGCCCGGTGCGTTACCGGTCATCAGGGTCATACGAAGTGCATCGGCGCCGTACTTGTCGATAACCTCGAGCGGATCGATACCATTTCCAAGGGATTTACTCATCTTGCGTCCCTGGGAGTCGCGTACCAGACCGTGAATCAGGACGGTGTGGAACGGCTCTTTGCCCGTCTGCTCCAGACCAGAGAATACCATACGGATAACCCAGAAGAAAATGATATCGTATCCGGTTACCAGCACGTCGGTCGGATAGAAATATTCATATTCCGGTGTATCCTTCGGCCAGCCGAGCGTGGAGAACGGCCACAGGGCGGAGGAGAACCAGGTATCCAGCGTGTCCTCATCCTGATGCAGGTGGGTGCCGCCGCATTTCGGGCATACCGCCGGTGCACACTTGGCAACGGTCATCTCGCCGCAGTCATCACAATAATAAGCCGGAATCCGGTGTCCCCACCAGAGCTGACGGGAAATGCACCAGTCACGGATGCCCTCAAGCCAGTGCAGATAGGTCTTTCCGAAGCTCTCCGGAACGAATTTAAGTCTGCCGGATTTAAGTGCCTCTACCGCCGGTTTCGCCATCTCTTCCATCTTGACAAACCACTGCGGTTTTACCATCGGCTCTACGGTTGTGCCGCAGCGGTCGTGGGTACCTACGTTGTGGGAATGCGGAACGACTTTGACTAAAAGTCCCATTTCCTTCAGATCCTCTACCATGGCTTTTCTCGCCTCGTAGCGGTCCATGCCCTGATATTTGCCCGGTACGCTGATGGTTGCATCGTCATTCATGATGCAGATCTCTTCCAGGTTGTGGCGTTTTCCTACTTCAAAGTCGTTCGGGTCATGTGCCGGTGTGATCTTTACGCAGCCGGTACCGAACTCTTTATCTACATACTCATCCGCGATGACCGGAATCTCTCGGTCGGTCAGCGGCAGTTTTAACATCTTGCCTACGATATCCTTGTAGCGCTCATCCTCCGGGTTGACAGCTACCGCAGTATCGCCTAACAGCGTCTCCGGACGGGTGGTTGCGATCTCGACGAAACGTCCCTCTTCGCCGACGATCGGGTAATTGATGTGCCAGAAAAAGCCGTCCTGCTCCTCATGCTCTACCTCGGCATCCGAAATGGAAGTCTGGCAGACCGGGCACCAGTTGATGATACGGGATCCCTTGTAAATATAACCTTTTTCATACAGTCTGGTAAATACTTCCAGAACCGCCTCGGAACAGCCCTCGTCCATCGTGAAACGCTCGCGGTCCCAGTCAGCGGAGGAACCCAGCTTGTGAAGCTGTTTTACGATACGGCTGCCGTACTCTTCTTTCCACTCCCATGCTTTCTCCAGGAAGCCCTCACGACCCAGATCATGCTTGTCAATGCCCTGCTCTTTCAGCTTATTGATAACCTTAACCTCCGTTGCGATCGCCGCATGGTCGGTACCCGGCTGCCACAGTGCCTCATAGCCCTGCATTCTCTTGTAACGGATCAGGATATCCTGCATAGTGTTATCCAGCGCATGTCCCATATGAAGCTGTCCGGTAATATTTGGCGGCGGCATCACAATCGTGAACGGCTTCTTGCCGTTTCTGCGTCCGCGCTCTGCATCGGCGTGGAAATATTTGCTGTCCAGCCATTTCTGATACAGGCGATCTTCAATATCCGCCGGATTATATGTCTTTTCCAGTTCTTTCATTGATCGATTCTCCTTTTGTGTTTTAACTCATCAAATGCTGTTTATCCTCGCATTCTATCATGAACCACATCTTGTTTACCTTCATTTTGTGTAATTTCCGATGCAGTTTCTTACATCTGTTTCCGGACAATCTCGTACTCATCATCCGTCTGGTAGTACGGGCAGACAAAACGCTGGTTGCTTAAAAATGCCGCCATCTCGTCCTCATCCAGATCTGCCTCGCACAGATAATACCCATAATCATCGTCATAGACATAATTGCCGCACGTATCACAGCTTGTCAGCGGACCCTGTTTTTTCATCTGTTTTGTCCTTTCCGAAGCGCGTTTCCTATGAAAAAGAATGTGCCTTTTGTGTAATAGGGAATTCCAAGGTATTTCCCATTACATGAAAAAAGCCCCTTGCAGACATATCATCTGCAAAGGGCGTCATATACGCGGTACCACCTTAATTCAATCAGGATTTCCGTCTGCCGGTGTTTTCTTTGCACACATCCAGACTTTACCCCAATCCTCTTGATTCTATAACGGGAACTCCCGGGATCTCTTATCCACCACTCTCTTTCACAGCATTCCTAAGCCATAGCAGAACGCGGTTTTTCAGAAATCCGGCTCCGAAGCTACCTTCCACATCCGTTTCCCGGAACCGTCTCTCAACCTGCGCGGTTCTCTCTGTCAGGGCTTCTATGTGTACTCCTCTTCTTCACTGCCTTTCATTTTTCAGTTCCTTGTTATCATAGAGGTTTTTCAGGAAAATGTCAAGGTTTTCGGCACAGGTTGGTAAATTCTGATATATGCCCTGGCTCTTCCCACTTTAAAGACGCCCAGCTGTAACAGCTGCACAGCCCCTACTTCGGCAGCGTATCCTTATATTGTTGATACGTCCCATCCGTCACCATCTTTGCGTATGCATCATATGCCTCCTGCAGATTCTCATACTTTTTATCATTCGAAAGATATTCCGTATACTGTTTTGGAGTTAGATGATCGGCGATTGCTACATAGTTACCAGCTGTATTCTTTCGAATAGCGGTAGTTGTTTCTGAAATATAAAACCTTCCATCTGCTGTACTGATAATAACCGGTATCTTCTTTCCTGCACCAACCGAATCTGACGATATATCTACAGATGTCCAGAATAAATATCGCTTCGACTTATCCTTCGCATCTCCCAGATAGGCCCAGGTTCCCTTTTTTAACAGGCTGTCCTCCTCAATCTTTGCCTGTATCTTTGGAAGCATATTGGATTTTGTACAGTTGGAATCAATTTCAAAATTGCTGTTATTACCCAGCATTTCCAATACGCCGCTGTTATTCAAGGGCGCATGCATATCACAATTGATATTAAACGTATATTTCTGTTCCGAACCGCCTGTACCATTTTTACCTTTCCAGTTAAAAAGCACTCCCGAATTTGGCTGATAGGAAACTTCACATTTCCCACCCGGAACCGGATAACCAATCCAGTTGGCCGTATCACCCTGATCATTATAATGCATCACTCCACCTATCGTCACCGGGTCATGCGACTGCCATTTTGCTTTTTTCTGCTTCAGCTTTACAACCTTCACTTCATTCTCTGTATCCTCAATCATGACCGCTGCCATCACCTCTGCATAGGCAGAACGGACATTGGCAAGATCCGTGGCCTCCCGGCTGGCCTCCAGCTGCCTGGTGAAAATAGGAATAGAAATTACAGCTAAAATGGCAACAATTGCAACGACTACCAAAAGCTCCGCCAGCGTAAAGCCCTTTTTCCTATTCTGTATATGAATTTCCATTCTTATCACCCACCTGTCACCTTTATCCCTTTTTTTGTTTTATTCTATCACATGATTCTAAAAAATTCACGCAAAACGTTTTTCATCTGACGCACATTCCCATAAATAGAAAGAAGAGGCCTCCGCCTGCGGTTTTCACCGCAAAGCATCCGCCTCTTCCCCATTTCGCTGCTGTAATCAAATTCCTGCCGTCAATTAAAACAGCGGAACAACCGCTCCATCATACTTCGTCTCGATGAACTCTTTGATATCATCGCTTGTCAGGACTTCCATCAGAGCTTTTGTCTTGTCGCTCTCCTCGTCACCTTCACGAACCGCTACGACATTTCCGTATGTCTGGGCTGCCAGAGAGTCAGAAGACTCTACTGCCAGAGCATCGGTTACCTTTAAACCAGCCTCGATTGCGTAGTTGCCGTTGATAACTGCGATATCCGCATCCTGTAAGGAACGCGGAAGCTGTGCTGCCTCAAGCTCTACGATATCCAGGTTCTTCGGGTTCTCTGTAATATCATTGATAGTTGCGGTCAGACCTGCATCCTCTTTCAGTGTCAGAAGACCCTGATCCTGAAGAAGCAGAAGTGCTCTTGCCTCATTGGTTACATCGTTCGGCACAAGAACCTCTGCGCCGTCAGCCAGCTCATCTAAAGAATCGCTCTTGCCTGCGTAGATGCCGAATGGCTCATAATGGATTGCGCCTGCACTTACCAGATGAGTGCCATTCTCCTCATTAAAGGTATCGAGATATGGTTTGTGCTGGAAGTAGTTTGCATCCAGATCGCCGGACTCCAGTGCGTTGTTCGGCTGTACATAATCAGTATACTCTACGATCTCCAGATCGTAGCCCTTGTCTGCCAGAAGGTCTCTTGCAGCTTCCAGGATCTCAGCGTGCGGTGCCGGGCTTGCGCCTACTACCAGCTTCTCCAGATCGCCGTCTGCCTCTTTAGCCTCTGCGGTGCTCTCCTCTGATGTCTCTGCAGCGGTCTCAGCAGTTGTCTCATTCGAGCTGGAAGAGCAGCCTGCTAAGGATGCAGCTGCCAGCAGTGCCAGGAATGTGGTTCCTAAGAATGATTTTTTCATAGTGATTTCCTCCTCTTTGTGTGTTTAAATTTATATTTCAGAAATGTCCTGCATCTGCCACAGACGATAGGCTGCATTTCATTTCTGTAAATATCTTATTAACGGATTCTCTTATCACTTCTTCTCGAACTCCGCGTAAAGATCTCCTGAATCAGCTGTGCGATAATAACCAGAATCACAACGGTAACCAGCATCATATCTGCCTGATAACGGTGGTATCCATATCGGATCGCCACATCGCCCAGACCGCCGGCGCCGACACAGCCTGCCATCGCGGAATATCCGAGGATTGTCGTGATCGAAATCGCCGCGCCGACTAACAGGGACGGCTTGGACTCCGGAAGCAGCACCTTGAAAATAATCTGCCAGGTTGAAGCGCCCATTGATTTTGCTGCTTCAATCACGCCGGCATCAATTTCCTTTAATGATGCCTCTACCATACGGCTGATGTACGGGAACGCCGCGATTACCAGCGGTACAACTGCCGCATTTGCTCCGATCGTCTTTCCCACGATCGCGCGGGTCAGCGGCATTACCATCGCTAACAGGATGATAAACGGCACCGAACGGAGCAGGTTGACAATCACGCCCGCCACTTTGTTGAACAGCGGCACCGGACGGATGCCGTCTTTATCGGTTACAACCAGCGCCACGCCGAGCGGGATGCCGATCAAATAAGAAATCAGGGAAGAAAGACCTACCATATATAAGGTTCTCCAGGTCTCTTTTACCAGCATACTGACTGTCTTCGCATCAAATACCATCTTAGCGCACCTCCTCATAGGTCACACCGACCGTTTTTAAATAATTGCAGATACGCCCTGCATCTACCTCGTCCTCCGGGAGCTGCAGAAGCATCTGTCCCATCGCCTTGCCCCCAATATCGTGGGTATCCGCGAGAAGGATATTGACCGGAACCTTGCAGGCTAATACCATATTAGAAATAATTGGCTCCGAAGATTCCCGTCCATTGAAAATAACGCGGATCTGGCGCGCTCTGGCAAAGCTTGTCTTCTGCCCTGCCGTCTCTCCTAGAATCAGCTGCCGCCCAATCTCCGACTTCGGACCAGAGAAAATCTCTGATACCTTGCCAGACTCTGCAATGTGGCTGTGGTCGATGATCGCCACACGATCACAGATAGACTCAATAACTGCCATCTCATGGGTAATCACGATCACCGTAATACCGAGTTCGCGGTTAATCTTCTTGAGAAGCTCCAAAATCGATTTTGTCGTATTCGGGTCGAGCGCACTCGTCGCCTCATCGCAAAGCAACACCTTCGGGTTCGTGGACATCGCGCGTGCAATCGCCACTCGCTGTTTCTGTCCGCCGGAGAGCTGTGCCGGATATGCCTTCATCCGTTCTTCCAGACCGACTAATTTTAAAAGCTCAGCCGCCCGTTTCTTCGCCTCTGCTTTCGGGACACCGGCAATCTCCATCGGAAAGCACACATTCTGGAGTACATTTCTCTGTGCCAGAAGATTGAACTGCTGGAAAATCATCCCCATCGACTGTCTGGCTTTCCGAATCTCCGCCTCCTTCATCATCGACAGGTTCTGTCCCTCAAAAATAACCCGTCCCGCCGTCGGTGTCTCCAGATAATTGATACACCGGACCAACGTACTCTTTCCTGCACCTGACAGACCGATAATTCCAAAAATCTCGCCCTTCAGGATTTCCAGGTTAATATCATCTAACGCGGTCACCGTTCCGTTCGTTGTCTGGAATTGCTTTCCCAGTCCTTCCAGGCAGATGATCGTTTCCTTTCTCTGCTCCATGGTCTTTTCCCCTCTCTTTTTCCGAATATACAGCATTGATACCCTGTCGCATAAAAGATGCCACTACTGTTTTCTGTCACAGGAAGCAGTTAGTGCCTTTTTGTGTCATAAGGAATTCCAAGGAATTTCCTATGACACAAAAAAGCCGCGAATCCAGTACGGATCGCGGCTTCCTATGCTATACTTACAGGTCTATCCGACCAGCCCGTTCCGTCTTTCATGCACACAAATATGACAGCACATCATACACATGCCGTTCATCATCATATTCATCTGCATGGCTTTACTCTGACGCATCGGACCTGTCCCCTTTCAGCTTATATTCCCTTATTCCTGATAGGAATTATTTGTTTATGAAGATACACCCATTTTCCGGGTTTGTCAAGTGTTTCCTGAATTTTTAAGAGCTATTTTTTAGAGCTGTTTCACTCCTGCTCCGGTTTTTGCACAGCTTCTCTTCTTTTTGATGTCTGGAGTTCCCGTGCTTCTGCACGGCTGCGGCGCAAATTTTCTCCTGGCATCTCCTGTTTCCGGCTGCGCCCTTTCTCACGCTCGCGGATGCGATCCGGCGTGCGGCTCTCAATGATATAGCGCGGGCGGTGCTTCGACTCCAGATAAATCTTTCCGACATACTCTCCGACGATTCCGACCGAGAGAAGAAGCAGTCCGCCGATAAACCAGAGCGATACCATCATGCTCGCCCAGCCGGTGATCGTATTGCCCCGGAAGAAATCAACCACCGCCCAGATAAGGAATCCAATACTGACAAAAAATGCCGCAATTCCCATGAACGTAATCATCCGGATCGGCTTTGTGCTCAGCGAAGTGATGCCCTCGATCGCAAAAGCCAGCATCTTTTTCAGCGGATATTTGCTCTCCCCTGCTGCCCGCTCTTTACGGTCATAATATACCACATCGGACGGATAGCCGATCATCGGGACAATCCCTCGCAGAAACAGATTGACCTCCGAAAATTCCGCCAGCCCTTCCAGTGCCCTCCGGCTCATCAGGCGGTAATCCGCATGATTATACACGGTGTTCGCTCCCAGCGCATTCATAATCTTATAAAATCCCAGCGCAGTTGTACGCTTAAAAAATGTATCCGTCGCCCTGTGGCGGCGCACACCGTACACGATGTCACAGCCAGCCATATACCGCTCGATCATCGCGTCGCATGCGTCCACATCATCCTGCAGATCGGCATCCATCGAGATCGCCGCGTCACACCGCCGTCTCGCCGCCTCAAAAAGCCCGGCTAAAAGCGCGTTCTGATGACCGCGGTTGCGGCTCAGCTTCACACCTGCAAACCGTTCGTCCTTCTCATGGAGTTCCTCGATCAGCTTCCATGTTCTATCCTTCGAACCGTCGTCTACCATCAGCACCCGGCTTCCCGGATGAATCCGGCGGCTGCGGGTTAAATCATCTAATTTTTTACCTAAAAATTCTGCCGTCAATGGCAGAACTTCCTCTTCGTTGTAGCAAGGCACCACGATATAGATAACCGGTGCATTTCTCATACTGTCATCTCCTGCCCGGGTCACTGTCCCTTCTATGCAGACAAGTCCCCTCGTATTTTCAAAAGCAGGTTTCCAGATACAGGTATCTTGCCAGAATCCCCCTGCAGCTGAAATCTGCTTTTTCCGTATTTTCCTATTATATAGGAACTACATTAAAAAGAAAAGTAAATTTTTGACACATCCACCCGATTCCGGTATAATAGAATGGATATTTTTATCACTTTACTATTACTCGCCACCTAAAGAGGTGGGAGTCTTCTCGACTGAGATAAAAAATCAAAAAAAGCCATCTATCAGGAGGTATTCATATGTCAAAAACCGAAAAAGCAAAGGTATATTTTACAGATTTCCACACCATTGCATTTGGCGACGGTCTCCCTACCAAATTAAAAAAACTGATCCGTAAAGCCGGGATCGGTTCCATCGATATGGATGGTAAATTTGTCGCTATCAAGATGCACTTTGGTGAACTTGGAAATATCAGTTATCTGCGTCCGAATTATGCCAAAGCCGTTGTTGATGTCATCAAAGAGCTGGGCGGCAAACCATTTTTAACAGACTGCAATACGATGTATCCAGGCAGCCGCAAGAATGCGCTTGAGCACCTGGAATGCGCCTGGGAAAACGGATTTACCCCGTTGACTGTTGGATGTCCAATCATCATCGGTGATGGATTAAAAGGCACATGACATCGCTGTTCCGGTGGCCGGAGGCGAATACATCAAAGAAGCTAAGATCGGCCGCGCCGTCATGGACGCCGATGTCTTTATCAGCCTGACCCATTTCAAGGGACATGAGACGACCGGCTTCGGCGGCACGATCAAAAATATCGGCATGGGCTGCGGTTCTCGCGCCGGTAAGACCGATCAGCACAGCAGTGGAAAACCGCACGTCAAGGAAAAGCTCTGCCGGGGCTGCCGCCGCTGTCAGAAGGAATGTGCCAACGGCGGTCTCGTTTTCGATGAAGCCTCCAGAAAAATGCACGTGGATGCTGAGCACTGCGTCGGCTGCGGACGGTGTCTCGGCGCCTGCAATTTTGACGCAATCGAATTTGACAACAACGCAGCCAACGAGCTGTTAAACTGCCGTATGGCGGAATACACAAAAGCCGTTGTGGATGGACGTCCAAACTTCCATATTTCCCTGGTCGTTGACGTCTCCCCGAACTGCGACTGCCACGGTGAAAATGACGTACCGATCCTTCCAAATCTTGGTATGTTTGCTTCTTTCGATCCGCTGGCACTCGATCAGGCCTGTGTGGACGCCTGTCTGGCCGCTGCTCCGATGCCGGGCAGCCAGCTTGCAAAACATCTTGCTGATCCGGATTTCCACGATCACCATGACCATTTCACAAATTCCACACCAGAATCTGAGTGGAAAAGCTGCCTGGCACACGCGGAGAAGATCGGTCTGGGAAGCCGGGAGTATGAATTGATCACACTATAATAACATCAACCCCCTCTGCCAGCTGTGCCGCCGGTCTTTTTGCGGCCACAGAGCTGTGAAAAACGGAGCCGCCCCGGTCTTTTCTGCCGGTCGGCTCCGTTTTATGCTCTTCTTTATTTCTGAATCCAGACACCATTCGCATCGACTCTATATCCGTCCGGTGTCGTTCCATTGACAAACAATGCTCCGTCAGCACCCACATAATACCAGTATCCATTCGTCTGAATCCAGCGGCTCTTCGCCATAGCCCCGCTTTCGGTATAATAATGCCAGGAGCCGTTTACCATCTGCCAGTCACGCGCCATCCACGCATCTGCATGGAAATAGTATGTCTCCCCCTTGATCAGGAGACTCTCATTTGCCGCGTAGGTTCCGTTTGCTTTCAGGTATTTCCATTCATTTCCAAACTGCTGCCACGCACCGTCGCCCTGAGCAGCTGTATTGCCAGCTCCAGAGCTACCCGGTCCACCCTGGCTGCCGGAAGATGAGGTATTTGTACTGGTCGTATTGCCGGACGGCTTGCTGGAATTTGACGTACTGTTATCCGCCGCATCCGATACCGAGGTGTTCGTGCCAGCCGGTGTGCCGGATGCGCTTCCCGCCACCGCAAAACCATAGTCCAGCAGCTTCTTCGTATCGTCATAATGAGTCTGCGAACTCTTTAAAATAACTGCAATCAGGCGCACGCCATTCCGCTCTGCACACGTTACCAGCGTGTTGCCTGCCAGGGAGGTATAACCGGTCTTTCCGCCTATGATTCCCTCATAATACTGGGAATTTGCTGGATTGAGCATCTTATGTCCCATCGTAAGCGTCCGCACCGTCGGCACGCTGGCAGTCGCCGGGAAATCGTAATGCAGGGTCGATGCAACCTGACGCACCGTCGCATTATTGAATGCAGCATTTGCAATCAGCGCCATATCATGTGCGGTTGTAAAATGGTTCGCATTATTCAGACCGTTCGGGTTTGCAAAATGCGTATGCGTGCATCCTAAGGACGCTGCCTTCTCATTCATCTTATCCGCAAACGCGCTGACACTGCCGGACACATGCTCCGCCAGTCCGTTTGCCACCTCATTTGCCGATTTTAAAAGCAGACCATAGAGACAGTCCTTAACCGTAAAGGTATCACCCGCCTTGACCTGCAACGTCACCGCGCCCGATTCCAGATTCGAAACTGCCGTCTGGGAAAAGGTTACCGTATCACTCAGATTACAGTTTTCCGCTACCAGAAGCGCCGTCATCAGCTTCGTGATGCTGGCTGGATAATACTGCGTATCCGCATTCTTGGAAAACAGGAACTGGTTGTGCGTCGCATCATAGAGCACTGCGCCCTGCGCTGCCACCGTCGGCTGAGCTGCATTCTGTAAAGTAACCGTTGCTCCCGAAGGAACTGCGCCGGAGACCGTGCCTCCTGCCGCCTGTCCCGGACCGGTCGCCCCGTCTGTCGCAGCAAATGCCGTCCATGACACAGACATCATAAGTGCCATTCCCAGGCAGAGGGAACGCACGGATTTTTTCCATTTATTCATCGTATATTGTCCTTCCTGTATGTATTTTCGCTTTTCTCCTACCCGCCAGCTCCCGCAAACGTAAAGTTACGTTCACTCATTGCGCGGACTTTAACGGATTTTGCCAGTGCTGCGCAGGTACAAATCATGCAAATCTGTCTTACATTTTACTTCATTTTAAGCGACAATACAAGTTGAAAGGAAAATTTGAAATTATTACAGATACTTCTTCCGCAGATCCGCCCCACTCTCTGCCGACAGATATGCCGGTGCCACATCAAAGACGGTCTTGCAGCCTTTCTGGCCTTCCTGGTTCATCTTGTATGCCGCGCGTGCGTATGCCACGATGATGGAGGAAGTAAATTCCGGGTTGGAATCCAGCTTTAAGCTGTACTCGATGATATGGTGGTTCTCCTTGTTCCAGCCGGTCTTGCCGCTGCGGAGTACGAAACCACCGTGCGGGAGACGGTTGTGATCGCGTTTCAGTTCTTCTTCGGTGATGAAATGAACCGTTGTGTCATAATCAGAAAAGTAATTCGGCATGGTCTTGATCTCATTCTCGATCTTTGCCTGATCCGCGCCCTCTTCTGCCACAACAAAGCACTCTCTGGTGTGTTTTTCGCGGGTGGTCAGCTCTGGGCTGCTGCCGCTTCTGACTGCCTCCAGTGCACTCTCAACTGGGATTGTGTACTGTCTGGCATCCTTGACGCCCTCGATCCGGCGGATCGCATCGGAATGTCCCTGGCTGACGCCCTTGCCCCAGAATGTATAATTTTCGCCCTCCGGCAGGCATGCAGCTGCATAGAGACGGTTCAGGGAGAACATACCCGGATCCCAGCCAACGGAGATGATGCCAACCTTTCCGGATTTCTGTGCGGACTCATCGACTGCTGCGAAATGCTCTGGAATCTTTGCATGGGTATCGAAGCTGTCCACTACGTTAAACCACTGTGCATATTTCGGGGTCTGGACCGGCAGATCCGTAGCCGAACCGCCGCAGAGAATCAAAACGTCGATCTCGTCTTTCTTCGCCTCTGCCTCATCTACATGATAAACCGGTACGCCCTCGGTCAGGATCTTGACCGTTTCCGGCGCACGCCGTGTAAATACTGCTTTCAGTTCCATATCCGGATTCTGGCGGATCGCACACTCCACGCCGCGTCCCAGATTTCCATATCCTAAAATTCCAACTCGGATACTCATAGATATTCCTCCTAAGGGTACAAAATTTGCCACGGATCCGGCTCTATTTTCCAGCTTACGTGATCCGATTTTACTTAAAAATTTCAAGTGTTCCCATTATACACTAGATCCGCCCGTTTTTCAATATAGGTGAGTTCACGCGTACAGGATACAAATTCTCATTTAATTCTCAACGAAAGCCTTATTCCAGCTCCTTCATTCCGGTATACAGCTCAAAATACCGCCCTTTCTGCGCCAGCAGATCTTCATGGTCGCCGCGCTCAATGATCTGCCCGTGCTCCAGCACCATGATCGCATTGGCGTTGCGGACTGTCGAAAGCCGGTGGGCGATGACAAAGGTCGTCCGGTCCGCCATCAGCCGGTCCATGCCGTGCTCGATGTGCTTCTCCGTCCGCGTATCGACCGAACTCGTCGCCTCATCCAGAATCAGGATCGGTGCTTTAGAAACTGCTGCCCGCGCAATGTTTAATAGCTGGCGCTGTCCCTGGCTTAAATTTGCACCGTCGCCCTCCAGCATCGTGTCATACCCATCCGGCAGACGCATGATAAAGGAATGCGCCGATGCCGTTTTTGCCGCCTCAACAACTTCTTCATCCGTGGCATCCAGCCGCCCGTATCGAATATTTTCCCGTACCGTGCCGGTAAAAAGATGCGTATCCTGCAGAACCATCGCGATATTTTCCCGCAGCTCCTTCCGGTGCATCCGGCGGACATCGACGCCGTCCACCGTGATCGAGCCGCCCTGTATATCATAAAAACGGTTGATCAGATTCGTAATCGTCGTTTTTCCGGCTCCCGTCGAGCCGACAAAGGCGATCTTCTGTCCCGGCTTCGCATAGAGCGAAATATCCTTCAAAATCACCTGCCCCGGCTCATAGCCGAAAGTCACATGGTCAAGCACCACCTCACCGCGGATCGGCGCGATCGAAACCGCATCCGGCGCATCTGCCGCCTCCGGTTCCGCATCCAGCACTGCAAACACGCGCTCCGCGCCTGCCAGCGCCGAAAATACGTTTCCAACCTGCATGGAAAGCTCGTTGATCGGTCTGGAAAATTGCCGCGAAAAGCCTAAAAATACGGTCAGTCCACCGACATCAAAGTTCCGGAACACACAGAGCAGACCGCCAATGCAGGCTGTCAGTCCATAATTTAACTGGCTTAAATTGTTCATGACCGGTCCCATCACACCGCCGAAAAACTGCGCCCGGATCTGTTTTTCTTTCAGATCCGCATTGAGCCATCCAAATTCTTCCTCTGCGATCTCCTCATGGCAGAATACCTTGACGACCTTCTGCCCCTGCACGGTCTCCTCAATATAGCCGTTCATCGCGCCAAGCGCCGCCTGCTGGGCAGAGAAATATTTCTGGCTCCGTCCGGCAACAAATTTACCGGCACGCAGCATCACCGGCATCATGGCAAGCGTAATCACCGTCAGCCACACGTTCGTGTAAATCATCAGCACCAACGTTCCCACAATACTGAGTGCACCGGATAAAAGCTGCACCAGCGTACTGCTGAGCATCATGCCGATCGTATCCACATCGTTTGTAAAACGGCTCATCAGATCGCCGTTGCTGCCGGTATCATAAAACCGGAGCGGAAGCGTCTGCATATGGTTAAACAGCTCTTCCCGCAGCCGCTGCAACGCGTTCTGCGCCACCTGCAGCATGATGCGCGACTGCATATAGGCAGCGGCAACGCTGACTAAATAAACCGCTCCCATCACGCACAGGGAACGGAACAGCCCCGCCACATCGCCCCGGCTGCCATCTAAAGGCACAATATACCGGTTGATGATCGGGCGCAGCATATAGGCGCCCGCCAGATTCGTCACCGTCCCCAGGATCACACAGAAAAAGGCGACTGTCATCGCCATCCGGTCGCGTTTTAAGTATGAAAGCAGGCGCAGCATCGTCTGACCGCCCGCCTTGGGCTTTCCGCCCTTCATGACCGCCATCCGTTCCGGTCCCCGGCGGCGTTTCGGCGCGTCGGCTATGCGGCTGCCATATCGGCGTTTCAGGCTTTCAATCTGTTTTTCATCCATCATGCCATCACCTCCCCGTCTGCCCGTTTTCCATATTGCGTCTCATAGATCTCCCGGTACGCCTCACAGGATGCCAGCAGCTTCTCCTGCGTTCCCTCTCCGATAATCCTGCCGTCCTCAAGGACGAGAATCCGATCCGCGTATTCCAGCGAACTCAGCCGCTGTGCGATAATAAATTTCGTCGTATCTTTCAAATCTTCCCGGAATGCCGTCCGGATCGCCGCCTCCGTTGCCGTATCGACCGCACTGGTGCTGTCGTCGAGAATCAGGATCTTCGGCTTCTTTAAGAGTGCCCTTGCGATGCACAGCCGTTGTTTCTGACCGCCGGATACATTGACGCCGCCCTGTCCCATCTCCGTTTTGTAGCCTTCGGCAAACGAATTCACAAAGGAATCTGCCTGCGCATACACTGCTGCCCGCCGCACTTCTTCCTCCGTCGCCGTCTCATCACCCCAGCGCAGGTTTTCCTCGATCGTGCCGGAAAACAGGACGTTTTTCTGTAAAACCATGCCAACGCCGTCCCGGAGATTTTTCAGGGAATACTCCCGCACATCGATACCATCCACCCGCACACTCCCCTCTGTCACATCATAGAGGCGGGGAATCAGCTGTACCAGCGACGTTTTTCCGCTTCCGGTCGCACCGAGGATGCCGATCGTCTCTCCCGGCTCTGCCGTCAGGCTGATGTGGGATAGAACCGGCTCACCGCCTTCGCGGTAGGAAAAGGAAACATCCTTAAATTCCACGCGTCCTTTCTCAACCTTCCGGTCCTTCTGTGATGCATTTTCATCGCTCAGATCAATCGGCTCATCCAGCACCTCATCGATTCGCCGGATGGACGCCATCGCGCGGGAACTCTGCAAAAATACCATTGAGAGCATCATAAGTGACATCAGAATCTGTACAATGTAGGTCGTAAATGCCGTCAGATCCCCGACCGCCATCCGTCCGCCGATAATCAGGTTTCCGCCGAACCAGACAACTGCCAGTGTCGTCACATTCATCGCGAACATCATGACCGGCATCGTCGCAATTACGATCTTCAGCGCCCGCAGCCCTGCCTCCTTGAGCTCCCGGTTCGTGTCGGCAAACCGCTTTTCCTCGTAGTCTTCCCGCACAAAGGATTTCACCACCCGCACGTTCGTCAGCACCTCCTGGATGCCGCTATTGAGCGTATCCAGCGCTTTCTGCATGGCCGTAAACCGCGGGTAGGCAGTCCGTAGGATCCAGACGATCGCCGCCGTCAGAAGCGGAATCACCACCAGGATGACAGCTGCCAGTTCCGCATTCATCCAGAACGCCATCACAAGCGCCCCCAGGAACATGCCCGGCGCGCGCAGCATCATCCGAAGTCCCATCATAATCAGGTTCTGTACCTGCTGGATATCGTTCGTCAGACGGGTTACCAGCGATCCCGTGCTGAACGTATCGATATTTTTAAATGAAAACTGCTGCACTCTGGCAAATAAGTCGCGGCGCAGATCGCTGGTAAAGGAAATCGACGCCTTCGCTGCAAAATATGCCCCCAGAATGCCGCCTGCCGCCATCAAAAAGGAGGTAATCGCCATCACAAGTCCCATTTTGAGAATGTATCCGCCGTCTTTCTGCGCCACGCCATGGTTAATAATCATCGACATAAATTTGGGCAGCAGAATCTCACCCAGCACCTCCGTTACCATCATGAGCGGTCCCAGAATAAAGGCGCTCTTATATGGCAGTATATATGATTTGTATCGTTTCCATTGCTTCACGCTTTTTCCTCCTGCCCGTTATTTCTGCAAATTTTTTATGGATTCTGTTCAAACAGCTCCATCAGTTCATTCTGGCTCAAATCGCCCAGTGAAACCATTCCCTCTGAAACCACCTGCGCCGCCAGCGCAAGTTTCGCATTCTGCAGCTTCAAAAGATTTTCTTCTATCGTATCCTTTAAGATCAGTTTGTATACCGTAACCGGCTTTTCCTGCCCGATCCGGTACGCGCGGTCGGTCGCCTGGTTCTGCGCTGCCACATTCCACCACGGATCGTAATGAATCACGATATCCGCCGCCGTCAGGTTGAGTCCCGTTCCCCCGGCTTTCAGGGAAATAAGGAACACCGGAACCTCATCCGAGGCAAACGCCTGCACCATCCGGCTGCGTTCTTCCTTCGGGGTCGCGCCGACCAGAAGATGGGACGAAATGCCCTCCTGTAAAAGGCGTTCCCGAATCCGCTCCAGCATCGAGGCAAACTGGGAAAAGAGCAGGATCTTATGTCCCGCCGCAGACGCCGATGCGATCAGCGAAACACAGGTCTCCAGCTTCGCCGATTCCCCCGTATAATCTTCAAAACAGAGTGCCGGATCGCAGCAGATCTGACGCAGCCGCATGAGCTGGGAAAGCACTTCCAATTTTCCATTACCCGACCACGCGCCGCCAGCCAGCGCCTCTTTCAGTTTCAACGCCGACGCCGTATAAAGCTTCTGCTGCCGCCCCGACGCCGCCGAATAAACGATCCTCTCTTCCTTGCCCGGAAGCTCCCGCAGCACATCCTTTTTCAAACGGCGCAGGACAAACGGTCCCGTCATCCGCCGCAATGCCATCAATGCTTCCGGATCCTGATTTTTCACGATTGGCAGCTCATACCTCTCACGAAACTTCCGGTAACTGTATAAAAATCCTGGCATCAGGAAATCAAAAATGCTCCAAAGCTCGCTGAGCCGGTTTTCCACCGGCGTTCCCGTCAGGGCGAAACGGACATTCGCCGAAATCTCCTTTACCGCCTTCGCTCCCTGTGTCTTTGCATTTTTAATGACCTGCGCCTCGTCAATAATCTCATATTCAAACGTGCGTCCCAGATACGCTGCCCGATCCCGTTTCAACAGATCATAGGACGTGATGATCACCTGCGCCCTCTCAGACGCCTCCATCCGCATCTGCTCCTCCAGCTGTTCCTGCCGTTCTTTCGCCGTCCCGGCAATCAGAAGCACGCGGATCTCCGGCGAAAACCGGGCAAATTCCTGTCCCCAGTTGTAGACGAGCGACGCCGGGCAGACGATCAAAGACGGAAGAGGTAATTCTGACCCACTGCCTTCATTTCCAGCCGCTTTCTGCTCGGTTTTTTCCTGATAAAATGCCGTCAGAAGCGCAATCACCTGCAGCGTTTTTCCCAGTCCCATATCATCTGCCAGGATCCCGCCGAAATGATACCGCGCCAGCGTCCGCATCCACGTATATCCGATCTTCTGGTATTCCCTCAGCGTCTTTTCCAGCACCGCCGGAACCGCATAGCTGACACTCTGCGCCGTTTTTAGATCGCGCACCATCATCCCGTAGGCTTCATCCCGCTGAAACAGTTTCATCCTGCCGTCGCCCGAGAGACTATCCAGATAAAAAGCACGGTAGGCAGGTATCTTCGCCTCCCCCGCCTGAAATTCACTCTTTGTCAGTCCCAGATCCGCAGTCAGACTGTCAAGCGCCTGCAGGCCGCCGCCCGAAAGCTGCAAAAATTCGCCATTTTTCATGCGGTAATATTTCTTTTTTTGGCGGTATTCACTGAGTACCTGCAAAAGCTCCGCCGGGTCGATTCCCGCCGTCTCAATCTTCAGATCCAGCCAGCCGCCTCCAAGAGAAACTCCCATCGACACTTCCGGCGGGGGCAGGACGCGCAGATGGCGGACAGACTCTGACAGCCATACCTCGCCCACCTCCTGAAACTGCGGCATTCCCTCGCTCAAAACCTGGTACAGTGCGTCTTCATCCCCGCGGATCACCAGCTCGCCGCTCTCATCCTCCCAGTAAGAGAAGTACCGCGTGATCAGGCGGCTGATATAAAATTCCGCCGGTACATCCCGGCAGATCTCCCGCGGAACATGCTCGTCCGCCAGCGGCGAAAACGTAAAATCTCCGTAGGAAAGCGTCGGACGCAGACGCAGCTCGTCCGGCGAATCACTGTCAAACTCAAACCGGGCTTTCAACGCCTCTGGGCGGTATTTCTCCCAATCGATCTCCGGGCTCTGCAAGATCCCAAGTGCCTCCATGCCTTCCAGCACCCGCGCATAAAAGAGCGGAATATCCCGGCTTCCAACCAGCAGCTCCCGCTTCTCTTTCCGGCTTCCGCACTCTCTTCCGCCCTGTTCCATCTGCTCCAGAAAAACGCCCATCGTTTCTGTATACAGTTCACTGCATCCAAACAGATGCAATCCATCTGCCACATACAGACGCTGTTCTCCCCGGAACGAAGTTAGAGCCGATGGAACCGTAACCGCAATTCCATCGCCCCTTGCTTCCACCTCCACCGGGAAACGCGGATCCCTGCGCTCAACCCGGCACACACATTCAGCACCTTTCTCGTCCTCCGTCTGGACTTCTTTTCCCTCTAAAAGATCAAACAGCCGATCCCTCGCTGCAGATCCCAGCGTTAACGCCCGCATCACTGGAAGCGGCAGCCCCGCATGACCGCGCATCTCCTCATAATGGCGTATGTAGGCGTCCGCCTCCTCCAGCAGAAGATCTAAAAATGGGCGGCTTTCCGGCGCAAAGGCAGACGGGACGTGTTCAAACGCCATGCCTTTTCCGTATTCCACCCGTTTTCCGCTGTGAACCGCCTGTGCAAATTCCAGCAGGTTTTTCACAATATACCGTTTTTCCCGTCCGATCCGTGCCTCCAAAAGCACTTCGCCGCGCCGGATCTGTAAATAGGGATGCAGATAGACCGGTTCCCGCTCTTCCTCGCCCAGAATCCGCGCTACTTCCCGGTTCGTGTACTCCCGGATCATCATCCGGATCTCCGGCGAAGTCGAAACCGGCAGTGTATGCTCGGCTTTCTGCTGGCGGGCAAACGCCTCCTGAAGCGCTTTTGCATGCACGCAGGGACCCCGGAATGAATTTCCCTCCGCACAAGAACAAGAGTAGTCATAGATCTGACTACCCTTGATAAAAATTCTTGTCTGATATACCTTTGTCTCATCCTCAATCTGTCCCTGTACCCGTACTTCGCCCTTCCAGAAGGTATCTACGGACATTTTTATTATTTTCATGAGGATTCCTCCATATTACAGATTACATGTGTTCCGGCGATTCCATTCCGAGCAGATCCATACAGGTATCCAGCACCCGCTTGGTCAGCGTGATCAGGCTGATAAAGGCTGCCTGCTTCGCTGCGTCCTCCTCGGAGAGGATCTTATTTTCCAGATAGAATGCATTGAACGCATCCGCCACTGCCGCCATGTATTGGCAGAGCTTATGCGGCGCCGTCTCGTAGAATGCAGATTCTGTCACCTCGCCGAAACGGCAGAGCGCCATCTGAAGTGCTTTCTCTGTCTCGCTCTCAGCCGGACGGATCGGAACCACTTTAGCATCCGCACCGCGCAGTTCCTTGTATTTCTCCAGAATGGACTTGATGCGGACGATCATATACTGGATATGTGGACCTGTATTTCCCTCAAAGGAAATAAAGCGGTCTACATCGAAAATGTAATCTTTGGTCGCCTGATTCGAAAGATCGGCATATTTAAGTGCCGCCAGACCGACAATCTCCGCCGTGCGTGTCATCTCGTCCGCCGGAACCTTCTGCTTCTCCTGAATCTTCTCATATACCTTCTCATCGATATTCTTGATCAGGTGCTCCAGACGCATAACACCGCCCTCACGTGTCTTGAACGGACCACCGTCCTTGCCGTTCATCGTACCGAAGCCCAAGAAGATCATCGGCGTATCTTCTTTGACGATGCCCGCTTTCTTCGCCACACGGAATACCTGGATAAAATGAAGCTCCTGGCGCTTGTCTACGACGTAAATGTAGCGGTCCGGATGGAAATCCTGCTCACGTTCGATGATCGTCGCCAGATCGGAAGTCGCATACAGCGCCGCACCGTCGGATTTGCGGACGATACAAGGCGGATATTCCTTCGCATCCCCTTCCTGTGCGATATCGACAACCAGCGCGCCATCGCTCTCATAGGCGAGACCTTTTTTCTGTAAATCCTCGATCAGTCCCGGAATATATGGCTGCGCATCGCTCTCGCCCTTCCAGAGGTCGAACGATACATTTAAATTGCCATAGTTCTTTTTCAGATCCTTCAAGGACACGTTCATGATGTGCTTCCAGATCGCATGGAACGGTGCATAGCCACTCTGCAGTTTGAAGGTTGCCTGCTGTGCCCGCTCACGGAATGCCGCATCTACCTTGGATTTCGCGCTCGCTGCCGGATAGATATCCTCCAGCTCGGAAATCGTAAATGGCGGCTCCGACGGATACTCGCCGGTATAATCCGGGTCAAAATATACCAGATCCGGCTGACGGTCATGCAGCTCCTCGATGATCAGTCCCATCTGCAATCCCCAGTCACCCAGATGCACATCGCTGATGACATGGTGTCCCATATAGCGGCTGATGCGCTTGATGCTCTCTCCGATGACCGCGGAACGTAAGTGTCCGACATGCAGTGGTTTTGCTACATTGGCTCCGCCGTAATCGATGATGATCGTCTCCGGCTTCTTAGCTGCGTTGAGTCCCAGCTTTTCATCCTCTGCCACCTGCTGTACATAGGATGCCAGGTAGCACGGATTCAGGCGGATATTGATAAATCCAGGCATCACGGCGTTGATCTCAGAAAACATCTTGCTTCCGGCTGTCTTTTCCACCACCTCATTGGCAATATCGATCGGTTTCTTTTTATACGCTTTGGCAGCTGCCATCGCGCCGTTACACTGATACTCGCAGAGATCCGGGCGGTTTGATACCGTCACGCGGATATACTTCTCATCGTACCCGCAGCCGGTAAACGCCGGTTTCAGTTCTTCCACGATCAAATCTAAAATCGTTTTCATACTAGATTCCCTTTCATAATTTATATCGTATATTATATATCCTTCCGCATTGCTTTTTTCACATCCTTGCGGAACTGCTTCCAGGCATCCTCATGATCCACGAAATACTTCGGGCACGCCTTTCCAGTCACGTCATAATGACGGATCACGTCTTTCGGACTTAAATCGAGCTGCTTGCACAGCCATGCAGTCAGTTTTACCAGCGAGTCATATGTCTCGTCTGTGAACTTTCCGTCTGCCGCCGGATGGCAGCACTCAATCGAAACGGTGTCCGCATTCCTCTCATTGGAGGCATATGCCTTCTCCCCGACCGGAACGCACTCAATGATCTCGCCGTCCAGACCGATCACGAAATTGCTGCTGACGGAAACAGTGTTACTGCCGCTCTGATCTTTCAACCCCTCAAAATAATCATGGTTCTGCTGTGCCGTCGTCCCAGGATTTGCCACATAGTGAATCACGATCCCGTTGATGACCGGGATATTCGTCCCCGGTCTGGAATATCGGTTGACCGTGAGAAGCTGCTCATCAACCCAGTTTGGCATCTCGATCGTGGACGGATCGATCAGCTTGCGGATCATTTTCCCGCGCAGCGTCCAGCCTGTTCCCGCACCCAGGAGGAAAATAAGCAGACACAAAAGCAGCCGCATCATCACACGGCGCTTCTTCTGCTGCCTCGTCCGCTCCCGGCGGATTGCCGTCTGCCTGCCGGATGTACGCCTCTTCCTGCCACCAGGTCTGCGCCCCGGCTCATCCTCTTCCCCCAGACGCAGACGGTCTTCTCTTCCGTTCTCCATATTTATCACTCCCCATGAGCACCGCTCACTCCGAACCCGCTCTCTGAGATGAACCAACGGACGCGTCATAGACGCCTCCCCGATATGTTAAGCAAAAAAACTGTTGTAAAATCTCGACGTTTCCTCCGGATCTTACAACAGTTTCTCTGCTTGCTACTGTTCATGCGCTGCATAACCAGCAAAGGAAAATGCCTGCCACAAACAGTAATCTCTGTTTCCAGTCAGAAACCTGTCAGTGACACGACTGCCTCCCCACAAGGGTACAAACGGTATCGTGAAGACCTTTCTGACGTATATGTTATAACTTAGACTCTGGACAGATATTCACCAGTACGTGTATCGATCTTGATCTTATCGCCCTGGTTTACGAATAACGGTACATATACAGTAGCGCCAGTCTCTACAACTGCCGGTTTGGTAGCGCCTGTAGCGGTATCGCCCTTGAAGCCCGGCTCTGTATCTGTGATCTCAAGCTCTACGAACAGCGGCGGTTCTACGGAGAATACCTTGCCGTTGTAAGAACAGATCTTGCACATCTCGTTCTCTTTTACGAACTTGAGTGCGTCGCCGATTGTCTCCTGGTTTAAAGCTACCTGCTCATATGTGTTTACATCCATGAAGTTGTATAAGTCGCCATCGGAATACAGATACTGCATATCAACTCTGTCGATTCTGGCAGACGGGAACTTCTCGGTCGGACGGAAGGTTTTCTCTACAACGCCGCCATTCATTACGTTCTTAATTTTAGTACGTACGAACGCAGCTCCCTTTCCCGGTTTTACGTGCTGAAATTCCATGATCTGGTATACGTTGCCATCAATCTCCAGTGTGATGCCGTTTCTAAAATCGCCCGCTGATATCATAAATGATGCTCCTCCTTGAAAATACTCGCTTTATCTTTTTTATTTTATACTATAAAATCCTCTTTTTCAACTACTTTTTTGAAAACACAGGGCACATCATGTCAATTCCGCCCCTTATTTTTCTAAAATTGCCGATATTTTTTCTGAAAACAACTGATTTTTCACCGTTTCCGGCACTCCTGTCAGCATCCGGTTCTGCCGCCTGGCAAGCTCTTTCAAACCGTTCAAAAACACCCGGCTACAAACTTCCGCTATTTTTTTCCTGTCTTCTCACATAGAACCACAGGACAATTTTCTCCAGATACCGCTTTAACACGATCTGGATCTCTTCCTTCGGATTGATCGGCTTTACAAGAATCGAATAGATGCCTGTCCGCCTCGCCCCGTACACATCCGTAAAGAGCTGATCCCCGACAAACATCGTCGAGCGCTCGCCCGTTCCCATCCGGCGCATCGCCTGTCTGTATCCGCTGCGCTTCGGTTTTCTGCCCTTGTAAATATAATCCGAATCTACCTGTCCGGCAAACGGGGCGACCCGCGCCTCCTTATTATTCGAGAGCAGACAGGTGTGGAACCCTATCGCCCGCAAACGTTCAAACAGCTGTACTGCCCGCTCGTCCGCCGGGGCACCGTGCGGCACCAGCGTATTGTCAATATCAAATATGATACCCCGCATTCCCTTCTGATAAAACTGCTCATACGGGATATCATACGCAGAATCCAGCCATTCATCCGGATAAAACGCATTTCCCATCATCTGGTCTCTTCCCCGTTCTTTCCAGACTCGTACGACGGCACATTCCGCTGCTGTATCTTCTGCAGTTCCTCCATAAATGTATCGACGTCTTTAAACTCCCGGTATACCGATGCAAACCGCACATAGGTAACCACATCCAGATCCTTTAACCGCTCCATCACAAGTTCCCCGATCACCGCGGTCGAGATCTCCCGTTCTTCCCGGTTAAATAAATTGTTTTCCACATCGTCGATCAACGCCGAAATCTGTCCCTGAGAGACTGGGCGCTTGTGGCAGGAATGCAGGATTCCTGCCTCTATCTTCGCCCGGTCGTACATCTCCCGGGTATTATCCTTTTTGACAACCATCAGAGGGATCGTCTCAAGTTTTTCATATGTGGTAAAACGCTTTCCACAAGTCTCGCACTGTCTCCGGCGTCTGATAGAACTGTTGTCATCCGCAGGCCGTGAATCGATTACTTTCGTGTCAGCCGCGTTGCAAAATGGACACTTCAATCGCTCTTCCCCTTTTCTGGTTTTATTGATATGCCCCCGCCAAGTTTTCATAACATATCATACTTATTATAATATCGCAGGAAGTGCGCTTCTGCAAGCAGAAGTTTTCCGCTATTCTTTCTTTTCTCTCTCTTCTTTCAGCCTCACCAGAATAATGTCATCCCCTATCTGGCAGATGTCGCAGAATGGAATTATGTACTCTTTTTCCCGCCCCAGAAAGCCCCAGACACAGCCCGGTCCCGGCACGATGATTGCAAGCATTTTTCCCGTGCTGATGTCAAAATCGACGTCGCCCACAAAACCAAGGCGCTTGCAATCTTTTACATTTATAACTTCCCGCTGTTTGAGTTCACAGATACGCATAGACATAAACCTCCCGGATCCTTCTGTAATCAAAATATGTACAAAAGGACCGGGAGGTTCTTCCTGGACAGGTATTTCTATCTACTTTTATTTCGTAACTTCTGATAACGTCACGCTGTCAAAATGCAGCGTATAATCAATCAGATGCGGCTGGCTCATCGCCACCGTCAAGGCACTGACCGCTACATCCTCATCCAGCATTACCGGAATCTGGAATTCGGAATTGCCCTCGGTCTGGATTGGATCATACTGCACGTCATCCACCAGCATATACTCATAGTTCGGGCTGCTCCAGACAATATTGGCCGTCACCTTTCCATCCTTGACGATAATGGTCGCCGGGCTGTCCACCGATGCTCTGCCGGAACCTCCCTGCAGGGTTACCTCACAGGTATAAGTGCCGTCTGCCACATCTGCAGTCTGCCCTGCCGGTTTCTGGGCATCTGCCGCATCATCGCTATTCTCCGTCTCGGATGATGCCGCTTCCGCGTCCTCTGCCTCTCCGGAAACCGGATTTTCTACCCTTACTTTGTGGTCGTACCAGGTGCCTTTCTTACCAATCAGAGCCAAGTCAAATTCTTCTCCGAGCGCCGGAACCGGCACATCGAAGCCGTTGACCTCCTCGCTCAGACCGTCGCTGTAAGTAACCGTGTCTACGGTTGGCTGCAGCCAACCGGCTTCATCTTCCTTTGCCTCGTCCGCAGTACCCAGATACAGGTTCACGATGTTTTTCGAGGTCAGGCTAATATGAAGTGTCGCCTCGCCATCCTTGACCGTCAGGACACCTTTTCCATTTTTCGATTCATTGACCTTGAACATACTGCTGTCCGTCTTAAAATCGACGGTGTAGACGCCGTCTGCAAGGTCAATGCTGCTTTTCTGTTCGACATTCTCGGTTTCTGCGCTCTCTGTCTGCGCCACGGTGTCGGCTGCGTCCTGTTTCTGTCCTCCGCACGCTCCGAGAAGAGCGGCAGCAAGCAGAAGCGCCGCTAAATTTAATTTCTTTTTCATATACATTATTCCGAAATAGACTCAATGGCTGTCCGTGTATGAGCAACATAGAATGATTCTACCGCTTTAATTCTGCCCAGACCGGAAATCTGAGTATCTACCTTGTCAAACGCACCTGATGCCTCAAACTGGCTCTTCCAGGAATCATCATCATCGCCTGCCATATCGTTGTTTGCGTGATCACCTGCAACTACCATCAGCGGACGAAGAACGACGTTCTTATAACCAGCTGCCTTCACTGCCTCGATAACAGACTCACAGGAAGTCTCTTCCGGCTCGCCCTCTACGGTACCGATAAATACGTTGCTATATCCAAGATTCTGCATCTGGGTCTGCATCTGGCTGTAGGTTACCTTTGCAACGTGTGCGGTACCATGACCCATCAGAACGAATGCGGTTCCCTGATCGGCTGCGTCAGCTGCATCTTTAAAACCAGCTTCCGAAGCTTCTTCTGCTACAACTGCTTTTGCAACTGCCTCTTTATCTGCATTGATAACGGCTGCATCGTCGCCAACCTCACCTAACAGCGGCTCTGCGACAGCTACCTGCTCGAATTTATCCTGATACTTCTCGATCGCCTCAACCATCTCGTCGTACTCAGCACCGTGCATGAGGTGGGTCGGCTGGACAACCAGCTCTTTAACTCCGTTCTCCACGGCTCGCTCCAGTGCCTGATCCATATTGTCGATGCACTCGCCGTCACGAGCCTCAACGTGGTTGATAATGATCTGTGCGGTAAACGCACGGCGGACTGCCCAATCCGGGAATGCATCCTGGATGGAATCCTCGATACTCTTGATATCTTTCACACGGCTGTCGTTGAAGGAAGTACCAAAGCTGACTACCAGGATCTCCTTGTCTCCAATCTCATCCTGATTGCGCGGATCGTCCAGGCTCGCGTCGCCGGTATCACGACCAAAATAATCTGGATCTGCGTTCTCGCCTTCTACCAGCTCCTTCTGCTCGTCAGTCAGGGCATCCCATGCCTCTTTGGCTGCCTTGCACTGCTCATCCGTGTCATCGGTGCGCTCCTGTACATAGATGTCATCGATCAGCTTTGCCACCTTATCTGCTGCTTCCTGATCGGAATCGGCGCTCTCAGCTGCCTCGGTCTCTGCCTCAGAAGCCGCCTCCGTCGAGGTTGCCTGGCTGGATGTACTGCCGCCGCAGGCTCCAAGCAATACGGACATCGTAACTGCCGCTGCACTTACAACTACTTTTTTGTTTTTTCTCATGTTTTCCTCCTTGTGTGACTCGCACAAAAATAGTTTTAACCGATATGTTCACGACAGCCGGCAGGTTTCCTGGCTTTCGGGTCATCATGCACGCCGCGCCTTCTCACTTTCGCAATGGCATCTGCAGCGCCACTCTCCGGTTCACAGTGACGAGATCGCACAGGTTTTGCACCTGTTTCCCTTTTACCCCCTGTCCACGCCTGCCAATCCGAGCAATCTGACTGGTCTGGCACAAACAGCGGCACCCACTGCCCATATCAGCTTGTTTCATTATAGATGGGGTATGTTTAAAAGTCAATTTATCCTGGAAATTATATTGAAAAAGAATGTGCCTTGGCACATTCTCGCGCCAAGCGCGGTCGCTTGCGACATGTTTCTGCTTCGCGCGAGTGCGCATCATTGGCACGTTAGTGCCTTTTTGTGTAATAGGGAATTCCAAGGAATTTCCTGTTACACAAAAAAGCACCTCTCATCCGGATAAAAGGTGCTCTCCTCCTCTTAATGATTTTATATCTTTTATGGCATAAATTTCCGGTAAATCGAAATAATTTTCTCATCCTTCACCGTCACAGCCGTGTTGTATGGCTTAAACTCCCCGATCAGCCGATCGCGGATCGCGAATAATTCTTCCGCGGTATACACCTGCGGCGGTGTATCCGGGTCAGAATCATCTGTCAGGACAAAGTTCTCATCCATCTGCAGCGTAACCTCTCCCAGCTTATGGTAACTTCTCCCAACTACCATCTCCGAGCCATACAAGGAATCCTCCTCTACCATTCTCAGCTCTTCTCCCCCCTGTGCCGGACCGCCATTGATCTCGATCCGCCCAGACTCCTGTCGGTCAATCGAAGTAATGAGACATTCTTTCCCATCGATGCGCAGCGTATCTCCCGCCTGCAGTTCATCGATATCTGCCTTATGAAAATGCTCATAGTCATAAACCGTCAATGTGATGATAACATTGCTTTCATCCTGATGGATCTGCCGCGGTTTGAACCCAGCTGCAAAGGTACAGTTGTCAAAACGCGTCATATTGAGGGTTTCCCGGACTGGTTCAACCGTGAGCGGTTCCGTCCGCTCAGTTTCCTGCGTTTTATCCCGTTCGGGCTGCTCCTGCGCCTGAGCATTTTCAGCCACAGCCTCGCGGATCGCCCCCTGGCTCTCCTCATCGACAGCCCCTTCCTGTGTGGCTGTCTCCGATGCCGCGCCCGCACAGGCGGTCATCCATACACTCATCCCAAGTGCTGCGGCGATCCATGTTTGTTTCAATCGTCTCATGTTTGCTGCCGCCCCTTTTCGGCTTCTCCTTTTTCCTGGCATTTTCGTAACTGTTCAGTACCTTCACAGTCACGCGCAAAAATCCATCAAAAATTGCCTACGGCAATGGGATTTTTGCCTGCTGGCCCATGTTTTCGTACGGTCAGCGCAGTAAATGCGCAGACCTACTGAACAGTTACAATAATTCTCAAAACTGCCGGAAACCTGCTTTCCTAACGGACCTGCATAGGGTCGCACCCGATGCATTTGCGGATCACGCTCATGAACGTGGCGACACGCTCCTTCACATCCGCCTCATCCTTAAACGGCGCGTCAAACGCAACTCCCATGACTGAGAAAATGATGATCTGCACCGCCATCGCCGCCTCCGGCATCGTCAGCTTCTTGAACATACCAATCCGCTCCAGATGGTTATAAAAATACTGGTACACCTTTTCTCCCATCTGACGGCGCAGCGCCATGAACTGTGCTGACTCAGACAATGCCCGGATATGCTTCTGATTTTCCATGATATACATATAAAGCTGTGCCAGCGCCTTCTCCGGATCCGGCTGGCTCATCGTCTCTTCCATGACGCGCTTCATCTCGCGTTCCATCCGGTATTCCATCAAATCATATATATCTTTAAAGTAATAATAAAACGTTTTTCTTGTGATCCGGCTCCGCTCAACCAGCGCCGTGACCGTGATCTTCTCGAGCGGTCTCTCCGACTCCAGCTCGATATAAGCCTCTACAATCCGTTCCTTCGTATTTCCCTGCTGCATACTCTTTTCCTCCGGCAAACCGTTGTTGTTTTAGTATAGTTTAAAATTCAACAAACTGCAAGTATTGCCTGAAATTTCCATGTTCCTGCAATGAATCCGCGTTACGGTTCACGGATAGGCACTTTTGGAACCGAAAGTGCCGTAAGAAAACATGCTTACTTGTGAACAGCAGCCGATACGGCCGGTCCGCTTTCGTGTTTCACACGCCCTTCCACCTGCGGCAGTTTCTGCGAGTATACAACCACCCGGTCGCCTTCCAGTATCTGCGTACCGCCGTCTGGAATGATGATCTGGCTGCCCCGCTTTATCATCACAATGATCGTATTCTTATAGAAGCGCGCCTCCGCGATCTTCTTACCACACCAGCGGTGATCTGGTGTCATCAGAATCTCTTTTAAAAGGATTCCCTGGCTGTCCGTAAAGCCCTCTGCACCCAAGACGACGGTATCCCCTTCCTGAATGACAGTCTGCCCTTTGGGCACAATCGTCTGCGCGCCGCGCCGGATCACTGTGATTAACATACCCGGAAGCATCTCGATCTCACAGATTTTACGGTTTTTCCACGGATGATTGTCCCCGATCGGAAGCTGCACGAACTGAATCTGCATATCGCCCGTATAGTCCGAGAACGTCCGCATGACATCGGTCGAGTTGTCGATCATGTCACATTTTTCTGCCACCTTCGGAAGCAGCGAACCCTGAAAAATGATGGAAAATAAAACAACGCAGAACACAATGTGGAATATATCATATTTCATATATCCCTCACTAAGCGTCGCCATGATCGCAAATACGATTGACGCCGCACCGCGCAGACCCGCCCAGGAAATAACCAGATACTGCCCGATCGGCGGTTTCGACGGCGCGAGCAGCAAGCCAACCGCCGCCGGACGAGCCACAAATGTTAAAAACAATGCGATTGCGATCGCCGGAAGCACGATCGACGGCATCTGCGAGGGAAATGCCAGAAGTCCCAGTAGGAAAAACAGAAGCATCTGCATCATGCCGGTAAATGCATCAAAGAAGCCAACCAGCGCTTTCTGGTTCTTCAGCTCCTGATTTCCGAGGATAATACCGGTCAAATACACGCTTAAGTAGCCATTTCCACCAATCTGGGATGCAAGCGCGTAAGAAATGATTGCCGCCGCAAAGACAAAGATCGTGTCAAATCCCTCGCCATAAAAGGCATACCGCTTTAAAAGCCATGTCACCAACCACGCGACCGTCGCGCCGGTCAAAAGCCCAAATGCGAGCTGGCGGATCAAAAGCAGAACCGCCGAACCGCCGCTCACACTCCCCGTCATCGCAGACAGCAGAATCACCGTCATCATGTACGCAAACGGGTCGTTGCTTCCGCTCTCTAACTCCAGCATGGATGCCGTGCCGTATTTGAGGTTCAGCTTGCGCGAACGCAGGATCGAGAACACGGATGCCGCATCGGTCGATCCAAGAACTGCGCCGAGAAGCATTCCTTCCATCAGTGCCATATTAAGCACCAGATGACAGAACAGCCCGGTCAAAAGCGCCGTCAGCACTACACCCACCGAGGATAACAAAATCGACCGCCCCGCGACCGGCTTCGCCTCACTCCAGCGCGTGCCGAACCCGCCGTAAAACATAATAAAAATCAGTGCCACCGAGCAGACCTGTTCCGCCAGTGCAAAATTGCCGAATGGAATCTTAAAAATACCGTCCGATCCAAACAGCATTCCCAGCATAATAAAAATAAACAACGTCGGCACCCCCAGCCGCCCCGAAAGACGGCTTCCCGCGATGCAGACAAGGATAATAATCGCTACGACCAGAAGCGCAAATGAAGTTGAAATATGTATCATTCCTTTCTATGTTTAGTAGGTATCATAAATGTGGTGTTTTTATAATGATACAATATCTCTATGCCTCTTTCGTGTTAAGATTCCATTAAAAAGAGGAAATCTTACAGCGACAGATCTCCCTTCGCCCGCGCCCTCCGGTCGCGGATCGACTGGATCACCGGCACCAGGAACATTGCGACGATACCGCCCGCAAATCCATTGTTATAGAGGTTCATGCCCCCATACACGATCCCGACATTGAGCGCCACCGACGCGTGCAGAAAACCGGCTAACACGCCGCATAAAATTCCAAACTCTCCGGCGATCGGCGCCAGCGTCGTGGAAAAGAGCAGCGCCAGAAGTGCCGACGGATTCGTGATATCCCACGCCCGGACGGTACTCGCAATGCAGACGCCCGCCATGATCGGGAAAATATTCCGCAAATGTTTTCCAGTCGCACTGAATCCAACGATGGTAAAGATTCCGCCGATCGTCGGTCCATTTAGGTTTCCGCCGACTGCCAGCACAAAGAAGGTCGCAAACAGACCATTGAGTCCCATGTTGAGAAGCGTCACCGCACCGCCCAATTCCAGCAGGTAATCGGTACCGCCGATTCCCGTTGTCCCAAGGAGTTTTTCATACCCTAAAAGTGTATCTTTTCCGCGCCACAGCACTGCCACCACCGACATGCCTGCAAACAGGACAAATAGCAGCCCTAAAAGCATCGCATCATTGCCGGAGGACCAGATAAGACGCGCCTCCGTCTCAATTCCAAAGGACTTAAACGTGGAGACCAGGACCGTCGCAATGATGCCAGAGGCAAATCCCACATTATAAAGGGAATATCCCTTATGGGCATAGTGAGAATGCGTCGCGAGCGGTGGAAGCACGAATCCGATACAGATTCCCACCAGAATCGTCACACAGAAGCGCTGCCAGATCGGCAGCTCCACCACGTGCATCAGCTGTGTGATGATCGGAGACAGGCTCGTTCCGTAGATGCCGACATAAATATAGTTGGATAAGTGCATTTTATGATATTTGGCATAGAGAAATACACCCAGAAAAATCGCCCAGATATTCATCAGATTTTTTCCGAACAAAGAGAATCCAAACATCAGACAGCAGGACGTGATCGTATGCCCGTCCATCTCCATCCCAAGACTATAGACAAAGTAGATGCTGATAAGCGCCATCATCCCGGCATTGACAAACGCGGCTCCCATGCCGCCGACCGCAATATAATCGGTGATCAGGAAATCCGGCTCCCATATGATCTCATAGATACCAGTCACAATGGAATCAAACGGCTGTATAATCAGCCCCACTGAAATGAAATAGATCGGAATCAGTGCCAGAAGAAAGAATTTCATCTCTCTGGACAAAGATTTCACTGTAGTCATATACGCACACCTTTCAAAAAAGGGATGCAAAAAAGATTCCGCATCTTTGCACCCCGACTGTTAACATTCTATAAAAATGGTTACTATTCTATTGTATTGGATTTTCAACTGTTTTGCAACTGATTTTTTCTCACTGTAACCCGTTATGAAACCCGTCCGGCAGAACCGGCTGCCCCCATTCTCATGTGAAATTGTTACTCTTCCTCCGGCGCACTTCCCAGCACATAACCGCGCTCTTCCAATATTTCGCGCAGCTCATCAACCACCGCCCCCAGCTCTTTACCTTCCTCGTCGATCGTGATGTCCGCGTATTTCTCAAAATACGAGATCCTCTCATGGTAGAGATCCAGAAGTGTCATGCCGTCTTTCAGCGCCACGCCGCGGTCCTTGACATCGCCGACGCGTTTTACCAGCTCGTCATAAGTAATTTTCAGATAGACAACCAGTCCGATGGATTTTAAATGTTCCATCGCTTCCTTTCCGTAGATCACGCTGCCACCCGGTGCGATGACCGCCTGCTCGGCTTCCACCCCCGCGTTGACGCGATTCTCCACATCGAGAAATCCGTCCAGTCCCTGTTCTTCGATGATCTCGCGCAGACGCTTACCTTCCTGTTCCTGAATCAGCAAATCCACATCTATAAAGGAATAGCCCAGTCTCTTTGCTAAAAGCACTCCGACCGTGCTCTTTCCTGCGGACGGCATACCAATCAGGGTTACATTATTTTTCATCTTTGGCACCTCTTCTTTTTCTTTACACTCCATCCAAATGTTCCAAGAAGCTCTGAAAGCCCATAATAGCCGCCATGCGAATACACAATCGGTTCCGCCTTTGCAAGCTCCAGGCTGCCGCGCTCGTTGAGCCACTGCTCGTCCACGCTGACACCCGTTACCTCTGCCAGAAACATATGATGTGACCCCAGTTCCTTGACTTCGGTCACCCGGCACTCGATCGCGACCGGGCTTTCGGCGATCACCGGCGCTTTCACCGTCTGCGCCGGAACCGGTGTGAGCCCTGTCTCCTTCCATTTATCCACATTCCTGCCGGAGCGGACGCCGCAGTAATCGGTCGCATACGCCATCGACTCCGTCGCCAGGTTGATGACAAACTCACCGCTCTCCCGCAGCATATGGTAAGAATAGCGCTCCGGGCGCACCGAAATGTACGCCATCGGCGGGTTCGTACAGATCGTGCCCGTCCAGGCAATCGTGATGATGTTGCTGTTTCCTTCGCCGTCCGCCACTGTGACCAGCACCGCCGGAACCGGATAAATCATATTGCCCGGCTTCCACTGGGCGCGCGGTCCCGGAGTGTTCCGGGTCTCCACCCGTTTTTTCAACTGTCCTTCCGGGTTCTGCCTTGCTCCTCCCCGGCGACGCTCTTCTGGCTTTCCAGCCGCTCTCTTCTGTGCCATCCCTATATCCTCTTAATCGTTGTCCGGGAGAAGTTTGATCCGGACCATGATCTGTTTCACCATGCTTCCTTCCGGCAGGCTCATATCATCGATATGCGTCTGTGCCGGCAGATCGCCCTCTTCCTCCAGCTCCAGGCTGATCCAGTTGTACGCTGCCTCCCGCGCATTTTCCACCGCATCTTCCAGATCCGGACCTTCCGCCTCGCAGCACTCCAAATCCGGGAAATATGCATCATACCCTTTTCCATCTTTCTTAGGCGTAAAAACCGCCGGATATACAAATGTCATGGTATCCTTCCTTTCCGTCCGACCTTCCTGCCCTGCACGAACTATCACTGGATTTTCCGTATGAAACAATCCCGTCCGCGCACTGTCACCTGATTTACTGCTCCAGTGTCACTGTCAGTGCCGGAATCAGCTGTTTCTTTCTGGAAACAACGCCCGGCAGTGTTGCCGTCTGCTTCAGTTCTTCATTTGCATCACCTACGTGGAACGCATCTGCCACAACCTGTGCCGCCCCCTGTCCAACACAGAGAAGTTCGGTCGTCTCCGTCAGGATATTCGTCAGCATAAAGAAGATCATATCCAGACCTTCGTCCTCACGCGCCTTCTCCATAAACGGCAGCATACGGTTCTTCAGCTTTCCAAGTTCCTCTGCATTCAGGGAGTTGATCTGACCGACGCCGAAGTTTGTCTTTCCAGCTGAGAATTTCTTGAAATCCAGATACAGAATCTCTGCATCGCTCTTGCCCTTTAACTCGCTGCCTGCCTCAAACATCTGGTTTGCGAACTCATCCAGCTTGATGCCTGCCATCTCAGCCAGAGAAACCGCTGCCGCCCGATCCATCGGTGTGCAGGTCGGAGAACGGAACAGAAGCGTATCGGAGATGATCGCACTGCAGAGCAGACCTGCGATGGTCTTGTCGATCTCCAGCCCCTGTTCGCGGTACATCTGGAAGATGATCGTTGCCGTACAGCCGAGCGGCTGGTTACGGAAGAAGACCGGTCCGACCGTCTCCACAGTACCCAGACGATGGTGGTCAATCAGCTCCAGGATATTGGCATTCTCGATGCCGTCTACCGCCTGACCGCGCTCATTGTGATCGACCAGAATCACGTTCTTGCCGCGCGCACCCAGTAAGTTACGGCGGGAAATCAGGCCTTTGTATTTGCCTTCTTTATCGAGTACCGGGAAATGACGGAAACGCTTGCTTGCCATCACATCCTTAATATCATCGATGAAATCATCTGTATCGAAGGTGATCAGCTTCTCAGTCTTCATGAAATAGCTGATCGGCATACTCTGGTTAATGAGACGGGCTGCCGTGTAGGTATCATACGGAGTTGTGATGACGGTACAGCCGCGCTCCTGTGCCAGTTTTTTGATCGTCATGGAAACGCCAGCGCCCTCACACACGATGATACAGCTTGCACCCATCTCGATCGCGCACAGCTGCGACTCATAGCGGTTGCCGAGGATAACCAGGTCGTTCTCTTCAATATAATATTCCATCATATCCGGATTAGCTGCCGCAATCAGGACTTTTCCTTTATCAAAGTACTCTTTCTCATCGCCAACAAAAATCGCGCCCTCCAGGGTCTCGATGATATTTGCATACTGGGTGCATGCCTTGGAAAGAATGCTGCTGTCGTATACATTCATATAAGAACGGGTGATATCGCCGACTGTGATCAGACCTTCCAGTATATTCTTATCGGTAACAGCCGGAAGTGTTACCAGACCGTCCTCCTGCATCAGGTTCCATGCTTTTCTCAGGGAAATATTCTTGGAAACACCTGGCGTCTCGCGGATCTCAATATCCTTGACCTGCGTTTTGACGGATTTAATCAGTTTCGGCACATCTACCTTAAAGTAATCCAGTACGAAGGTTGTCTCCGGGTTCAGTTCTCCGGCACGGCACGGTACATATTCGCCGCCCGTCTGAAGTGTTTTGAAATTCGCATAGCCGATTGCAGAACAAATCGAATCCGTATCCGGGTTTTTATGTCCAATTACAATCGTTTTCTTTGCTTTTTCTGCTGCCATTTTTTCCTCCTGATTCGCACCGTGCGCTGCAAATTCTGCCATTTTTCTTTCTATCCTCTGTTTTGATAGAGAAACCTCTGATTCATGAAACTTTTTTGTACAAAATCGCCAATTTTCATAATCTGTTTACACGGTGTTCATATTTTATTCATATCTTATTTTTATACTAAAAGCATAAAAGATTTCACTTTTCAAATTTGTTTTATAGTGATTTTGCACATAGATTTTTCATAATTGCCCCGGATGCTTGACCGCTCCGGGGTCTCCTCTTGTCTACAGCATTTTTCGGCATATCTGAACGTTTTTCTATCCCTATTTCCTTCAAACGTCCAGACCATTTACCCTGCACTCTGTCACTCAAAACAAGGCGCCTAATCTAAGATCAGTCTTGCCGCCCCATAGATACCTGCATCATTTCCCAATGTTGCCAGGCGGACCTCGCCCTTATTCTCAGAGATCGGGGTCAATTCGCGGTAATAGCGGTCAATCCAATCTGTTAAAAAAGTCCCCGCCTTGGATACGCCGCCTCCGATGACGAAAATCTCCGGATCCACGGTCATCGAAATGGTCGCCAGCGCCCATCCGAGATAATAGCACACGGTGTCCATAACCTCCAACGCCAGTGCATCCCCGGCTTTTGCCGCATCCAGCACATTTTTTGCGGTGATCGCATCACCGTAGGCACGCATCAGCGATGCATCCGGCTTTGCCGCCATCTTCCGTCTCGCCTCCCTGGCGATACCGGTCGCGGACGCTACCTGTTCCAGACAGCCGTGTCCGCCGCAGTTGCAGGTTTCTTTCTCGCCCTCGCGGATATGGATATGACCGATCTCGCCGCCCAGTCCGTGGCGTCCTGCAACGATCTTCTGATCGTGTACCACGCCGCCGCCGACACCGGTTCCCAGCGTCACCATCACGATATCATGGCAGCCCTTGCCGCCGCCCTGCCACATCTCGCCGAGCGCCGCCACATTAGCATCATTACCGGAGCGGACCGGCATTCCATCTAATAACTCACTCAAAATCTTCTGCGGGTTCAGATCGCGCCATCCTAAGTTGACGCAGACCTCCACATAGCCGTCCGGCTGCACCGGTCCCGGAAATCCCATGCCTGCGCCGATCACGGCATCCATCGGAATTCCCCGCTCGTTCAATTTCTTCCTGATCGAAGCGGCTACATCCGGAAGAATGTACGCCCCATTCTCTTCCTTGCGGCTCGGAACCTCCCACTTATAAACAAGCGTTCCGTCCGTCTCAAAAATACCAATCTTAACCGTCGTTCCGCCGACGTCTATCCCAATACATTTTTTTTCCATGTCTGGATCCCTTCCCTTACGGCTGCACTGACAGCCTTTCTTCTATGCCCTCATCTTTTTTCTGCGCTGGCTCTTATTATACGCAATGCATCCCCGTTTTGCAAGGTTTGGAAAGCAAAATACACCTGCCTGCCGGAGAAAGGCGCATTTCTGCTTAAGCGGTACCGCATTCTTTTCTGCCGACAGACAGGTGCCTGTCTTTTATCTTATTTTTTTACCAAAATCAGCATTATTTCAGGCTCTTAGCCACCTCTACCACATGCTCAACGGTAAAGCCGAACTTCTTGAACAGAAGCCCTGCCGGTGCGCTGGCGCCGAAACTTTCCATCGCGATGATCTTGCCGTCTAAGCCGGTGTACTTGTCCCAGCCGAAGCTTCCAAGCGCCTCTACTGCTACACGGCGGCGTACTTCTCTCGGAAGTACGGACTCCTTGTACTCCTCGCTCTGCTCCTCGAACAGATCCATACACGGCATGGAGACTACGCGGACTTTCTGACCTTCTGCTGCCAGAGTCTCTTTTGCATGAACCGCCAGAGCTACCTCGGAACCGCTGGCAATCAGAATTAACTCCGGTGTGCCCTCGCAGTCGTCGATGATGTAGCCGCCCTTTAATGCCTCACGGCTGCTGCCTGCCATCGGCTCCAGATTCTGTCTGGTCAGCACCAGTGCGGTCGGTGTGTGCTCGGAAGTAACAGCACTGTACCAAGCTGCCTCTGTCTCGGTCGCATCGCACGGGCGGAATACATGGAAGTTCGGCATCGCACGCAGCGCTGCCATCTGCTCGATCGGCTCATGGGTCGGTCCATCCTCGCCAACGCCGATGCTGTCATGCGTAAATACATAGGTCAGCGGCACGCCCATCAGTGCAGACAGTCTTGCCATCGGTTTGCAGTAATCACTGAATACAAAGAAGGTCGATACATACGCACGCAGACCGCCGTGCAGCATGATGCCATTTCCGATCGCTGCCATCGCAAGTTCGCGGACACCGAAGTGCAGGTTACGTCCAGCTCTGTCCTCCTTGGAGAAGTCGCCCGCATCCTTCATGTTGGTCTTGTTGGACGGTGCCAGGTCAGCAGAACCGCCAAACAGGTTCGGCAGAACATCCTTGATGTAGTTGATCAGGCGTCCGGAGATCGCACGGCTTGCTTCCGGTTTCTCCTGTTTTGCCCAGAATCCGGCGTCATCTTTCAGCGCCTCGCCCGCCTTTGCATTGTGATACTGGTTCCAGAGCGCTTCCATCTCCGGATATTCCTCGCAGTAAGCGGCAAACATCACGTTCCATGCAGCTTCTACCTCTGCCTTCTGCTCTGCGATCTCGGAGTAGTTTTTGTATACCTCTTCCGGTACGAAGAACGGCTCTTCGCTCGGCCAATTTAAGTTCTTTCTGAGTGCTTCCACATTCTCCACGCCCAGCGGCTCGCCGTGTGCGCTCGCCTTGCCCTGTTTTGCCGGGCAGCCGAAGCCGATCTGCGTCTTGATGGTGATAAAGGACGGATGCTCGGTATCTGCCTTTGCAGCCTCGATCGCCTTGCCGATCGCGTCGATATCATTGCCATCTTCTACAGTGATCGTCTGGAAACCAAATGCCTGCATACGCTCCTGTACATTCTCACGGAATGCGATGTCGGTGCTTCCCTCGATGGAGATGCGGTTGGAATCATAGAGAACAATCAGCTTGGAAAGTCCCAGGGTACCTGCCAGTGAGAATGCCTCAGAGGAAATGCCTTCCATCATACATCCGTCGCCGCCCAATACATAGGTGTAATGGTCAACTACCGGATAGTTTTCTTTGTTGAATACGCTTTCCAGATGTGCCTCAGCCATCGCCATGCCGACTGCCATACCCATACCTGCGCCCAGCGGACCGGTCGTCGCCTCAACGCCAACGGTATGACCATATTCCGGATGTCCCGGAGTCTTGGAATCTAACTGGCGGAAGTTCATCAGATCTTCTTTGGAAAGATTTCCGTAGCCAAACAGGTGCAGCAGAGAGTACAGCAGCATGGAACCATGACCGCCGGATAAGATGAAACGGTCTCTGTTCTCCCACTTCGGGTTAGCTGGGTTATGGTTCATATGATGTGCCCACAGTTCATAAGCCGCTGCTGCACATCCCAGCGGAAGTCCCGGATGACCGGAATTTGCCTTCTGGATTGCGTCTGCGGATAAAATCCGGATCGCGTTTACGGATAATGTGTCAATCTGATTCATAAGTAACCTCCTGCTATGTATCTTAATTTTAAAAACTAAACGTGTGTTATTTGAGGCGGATCTCGCGCATCCGGTCGCCGCCGCTGATAATCAGTGAATTGAACGCGCGGCCGCGTGTTACCTGCGCCACAGAGAAATCAAACTCCCCGGCAAACCGCTCCTTGCCGGACAGACTGTAGACCCGGCAGGAATTTTCGTTATTTAGGATGACGAAATCGCCCTGTATATTTATGTTACGCCACGAATACGAGAACTCTGCCGTACCCATAGCGGTTCCATCGGATTTAAACATGCTCAAACGGCTCTCACTTCCGCCCTCGGTGTTGTCCGAGATGACCGCCACATAGTCCTTCGACCATGCCACGCCGCGGACTTCCCCGTCGATCTCCGCCTGGCGCACCAGCGCCGGGCTTGTTACATTTTCCAAAGAGAAAAATGCCACCTGATCATCCGCAAATGCACACGCGTGATCCTCGTCGAGAAACCGGACGCGCGGACAGATGCTGTCTCCCAGCTCATCAAAACCTCCGACCAGACGGTCTGGATAATTCTTTCCATATTCGGAGAAATTGTAAAATACAATCCGGTTTTTGAGTGCCCCGTCCTGCAGATACAAGTCGGAAAGCATGACCTGCGTACCATCCGGCGATAAGGAAACGTCCATCAGGTAACCATTTCCCGACATAACCGTCTTGATCGCCCAGTCAAGCTCGCTGCCGTCTTTCTTGAAAAAGGTCACATACGAAGCATTGCTGTCCTCCACCAACGCCGCCACGATGCCGTATGCCGATACGCTGACGCGCAGGATCGGCAGAAGCGTCGTCGCCTGTCCCTGGCTTCCGGTCTTATCCACAATATAAATATCATTGCCCTGCTGGTCCCCGATCACGGCATAATCGCCGTTGACATAGCAGATCGGTGATTTCAGCTCATAACTCATCGACCAGACCGCCTTGCCGGTCTTGTCCAGATAGGAAGCTCCGTCCTTCGTGTATTTCAGTACATTTTCCCCAAACGGGACAAATTCCGTCGTGCTGCTCTCACTCGCCGCAATCTCTTTTTCCCACGCCACCGTATAGTCCGTGTAGGCATGGTTATCTTTATAATACATAAAACCAGCCGCCAAAAGCGCCGCGATTAACACCGCCGTCAGCACCCTGCGGAGACGTTTCCGTCTGGAATGGCGCTCGGCTTTCTCCGCCACCTCTTCCTCATTTTCTCCGTGGCTTATGCCCCGGCGGGGAAACATGTCCTGCGTGGCGGTGTCGATCACACGCCCTCTCAGCTGCTTTTTCTTCTGTTCCCGTTCAATCGGGTTCATCTCACTCATTTTTTTATCTCCTGTAGCTGGACTGCCATCTTGATTATACACTATTTTAGATGGTTTGGCATTATCTTTTTGCTATTCTCCGGACACATCCGGCAGCACCAGTGTCTGCCCTGCGATAATGCGGTTTTCATCGGTCAGATGGTTGACCGCAAGGATATCGTCCAGATGACGGATATTGCCATAAAGCTTAAAACAGATCCCATAGAGCGTCTCCCCGTCCCCGACCGTGTACGTGCCGCCGGGCTTCAAGTTTGTGACCGGATAGTCCTGTCCCGCCGTCGAATTGCCGCCCGGATTCGGCAGGTCGCGCTGTGCCTCCGGCTCCGGCAAAATGTACGGGGCTTTCGTCTCCGCCACTTTTCCGTTCTCTTCGCTCTGCCCACCGGAAGCCTGTCCATTCTGTCTGCCTGCTATGGCAGTGCCCTCTGTATCTCCATCCGCCGCGCTCTCAAGTGTCCATTTATGCGCCTGTCCTCCGTTTTCCGCTGTTGTTCCGTCTGCATCCACATCCGCGCCGGCCTCGCCGCTCTCAAGCGGCGTCACACTGCCGCGGAGCTGTTCCACCGTGACCGCCTCTTTCCCGTCCGCAGTGCCCCGCACACCATCCGGGAGGACGGATACCAGCACACTCTCCATCTCGCGCATTTTCTGGTAATTGCCGAAAAGCACCACGCCGCCGGCAAGCACCGCGACCGAAAGCACGCCGCACAGCGTCCCCAGCGCCCGGATCGTCCCGTAACGCGACGCTGCCTCCTGCTGCCGTTCTTCCATCCGGTTACGGAAATCGCGGATCACCCGATCGCCGGTGCCTGTCTCCACCCGGCGGGCGTCCTTCCGCAGAATCATATAGTCCTGCATCATCTGGTTTTTCTCGTAATATATATGATATCCTTTCAAACGGTAAAACCCGTCCTCCGACATCACATAGTATGCCGCCTCACCGTCCACACCGCTGTTTATGTACATGAGCTGGTTTTTCCCACCGAAATACTGCTTGTGCAGCCGCCAGTAGGTCAGGGGACTTAACATACACCCCGGCGCGCCGCAGATAAACCACCCCTGCACGGTCTTTTTTGGAAATGTCTCCTCCATCCGCTGGTATGCCTTTTTCCATGCCGCCTCCGAAAAGACAATCTTCTCCCCGGACGGCACAACCTCCTCCATCTCCAGCGCCCCGTCCACAAAGAGGCACGGAACCTCCTGCTGTGGATCCGAATTTCCGAGCAGCAGCCCGACCCGGAGTCCCGGTCCGCCGGATGGATATACCTGTTTCAAATACGTGTTTACATAATCTTCCACATACAACCGAACCACCTCATCCCGCTCGCCGATCTGCCGGATATTTTTCGGCAGTTCTGCGCGGGAACCAGAATATTCTCCCATATGTTCACCCCGCTATGATAGATTCTCCTGAAACCGGGTCTGTACTTGCTTCCATGATTTGATTGCTGCACCGTGCAGCATTTTCAGTGCTGAAAATACCTGCTCAAATACAGTAACATGATTTTCCGTAATTTCAGGAGTATGATGAATTTCTTTCCGCCTATCATAACGCCGATTGCATGCAAAATTTGTCAAACGGAGGCAGCATCCAGGCAAAAATTTTCGACAAGCCCGATCCCCGCGCTGATGCAGTCTGCCAGCTGCATGACGAGTGCCAGGCGGATACTCTGCAGCATCATCGGATCGTAATGGCTGCAGCCCGCCACGATGCCGGTGATAAAGAGATCTCCGACCGCGTGAAGCTCCTTGCAGACGCCAAGCCCCGGCTTTAAAGACCCGCGCCCTAACGTGACATAGCCGACGTGGCTTTCATCTCCAACCGAGGCATCGACCGCCACCACCAGTGCATCCGGGTAGCCATTTTTTAAAACCTGCACGTAATGTTCCAGGTTCATCGCGTGCACGGGGCGATCAAGTGTTCCAAATACCAGCGTACCGCGCCGCCGTTCCTGTTTGAGTTTATATCCGATCAACGGTCCCAGACTGTCTCCGGTCGAACGATCCGTGCCGATGCAGAGGAAAACCAGTTTCTTTTTATGCCTTCGGGTCATTTCTTCCTGAATCAGCCCACTTAACTGCCCTGCCAGCTCTCCCACCGCGTCCCGGCGGGCTGAATTGTAGTAATATATCTCCGGACTGCCACCGAACCGGCTGCGTCCCCGTCTGTTCATCTCCCACACCGTCCTGTTTTCTCCCTGCCTGTTGGACAGGGGTTGTTTTACCTTTATTATAGGCGGGGTGGCAGGAAATTATGCGAAAATTGAAGGATATATACACGGACGAAAAAAGATGTGACAGAAGGTAGCTTTACAGCGCCCGGTGTCACATCTTTTTTCTGGTTGTTCCTATATCTAATTATTTATTTTTATGAAATAATTTCCACAGTTTACTTTCCGCCGCGTTCGCGGTACTCTGCGATGACCTCGCTTAAATTAACGGCTGTGCTGTTATCCAGAATATGTTTCAGCGCGTCCAACTTTTCTGGATTCAAAAATTCCTTGCCTAAGTAGCACTCGTAGGTATCTGTGATAAAGATTCTCTTTTCCTTGATTACCGTCTCAGTATAGTGCAGGCGGCTCTCGACCTCCTGATGGGCTTCTTTGAGTTGTTCGAGCTTTGCACGGCTGTTGCCGGTGATCTCATCAGTCAGGATGGTTTTTGTCACATTTTCGAAGGTGTTTAATGCGTCCTTTTTCTTCTTCGCCGTCTCCTCCAGATCCTGCTCCATCTGGGAGATCTCATCGTCGTATTTTTCCAGATCGTAGAGCGCTTCACTGCGATCCCGGCGGATCGAGGAGGTGATCACCGCGATCTTGCGGTTGTTCGCCGCGATCAGACTGCGGATCGAACGTCCTTCCTGCAGCGCCGCCAGATGGCGATCCTTCGTCCAGTTTCCAATCAGGATATACAGTCCGCCAAAAACAACCACATCCACGCCGTAGATCATCGCCAGGTATAAAGTCTTCTGTTCTGGAAGCAGCTTGTAGATGCCGCACGGGATCAACAGGAAACAGATCGCAAAAGTAATCAACACCGTCAGAAATTCTTTGAATCCCCTCGGGAAATACAGCGCATAGTACAGTGGACTTTTGCAGACAAATGGAACACGATCCGACTGGAACAGCGTCCGCATCCGCACGGCAAGCTCTCGGTTGTGCGCGTGAAGCTCCTGCGTTTCTTCCTTAATCCGCTCTTTGATGCCCTGGTTTTTCGCCTTTTCGCGGCGTGTCCGCGTGCGTTTCAGCTTATCCTGCAGCTTCCCAAGCTCATCGTCATAGCTTTTTTCAATCTCATCCCGGCGCTTTTTCACGGTCGAATTCACGGCATCCGCCACCGCTTTCCGCTCCGTCTCCAGCACGCGCAGACGCTTTTTCTCTTCCTGAGCAAGCGTCTCCTCCTGTTTTTCAAACTCCGCCAGCTCCACCACTGCCTGTCTGGCGTCTTCCAGAAATGTTTTCACATCCGTTATCGCCTGTGCCATCTCGCCCCTCCCGGTCTTTGTCTTTTTGTAACGGCTGCCTGCCCTTTATTCTTCCAGCACCTGTATCTCCAGATAATCGAAATCGATGCTCTCGATAAAGTTGTCCTGGGTAAAACGCGCCTTATCGTGGCGTTTGAACTCCTCGATCGTCTTATCCAGCCAGACCGGATGCCCCAGATCAAAGGCATAGCAAATCTGGTCGATCGCGTCAAACACCATCGCCGTTCTCGACATTGTATAATCACCGTTGCTGATCACAATATCCCTAAGCATCCGGTTTTCCTTCATCATTTTTCCCCAAAGACGAAACATCCTGCCGTTCCTTTCCCGCTGTCAAATTTCATTTTTACCGTGTCCGGATGTTCTCTCCGGACATCTCTTCTCACAATCTTATGTCCAGTATATCAGCTTTTTTAAGAGTTGACAAGGCGGGGCTTTTCGGCAAAATTCACTGCCACTGTGTCATCGTGCAGCACTTCCCATTTTCAAAAGAAACTGCAGATCTTCCTCAATCCCCCGCACATTTCCAGAAACGTCCATCGCATACTCCATGACCCACTCGGCATCCGGCGTCGCCTGCTTTGCCAGTTTTAAGAAACCGTCAAAATCAAGTGTTCCCTCATGAATCCTCTGATGGCTGTCGTGGACACCGTCGTTGTTGTGGAGATGGTACGCCACAATCTGGTCCGCCAGCGCGTTTACGACCCGCTTAAGCGACCAGCCGTTCGCCCAGGCGTGCCCGATGTCGATAAGCACCGCATACTGTTCCCGGCGGCACAGATCGATAAATTCCTGCTCATCGAAGAGACGGTTTCCGCGCTCCAGAACTCCGGCATTCTCCACGACCACCCGGGTCCCCGCCTCCTCACACAGCTGTTTCGCGGTGTAATAATTTTCACAGGAAACGCGGACACGGTCTTCCTTCTCGCCCGGTATGATGCGGCAGTTGTTGTGATGATAAACGAGATATTTGCTTGAAAGCTCTTTCGCATACGAAAGCGTCTTTTCAAGCAGCTCCATCGTGCGCGCATACTCTACAGTCCCCTCCGCTGCCGAATGCTCTGCCTGATAATATGGACCATGGAAGCTGACCGGGACTTCCTTTAAGAGCGGCATGGCGTCCCGCAGGTTCTTCTCAAAGCATTCCTCATGAAACATCGGGAACACCTCGACACCCACCTGTCCTGGAAACCGTTTGAGGTACGGAAGGATCTGACCGAACTCGCTGCCTTTATACATATTAGTGCTGATAAGAATTTTTTTCATGATTGCATGTCTCCTCTTCAAAATATACGTTCAGAATCTTGTTTTGAAAACACTTTTTTCGCTCTATTATCTCTATTCTTACTGGGCGATCGCCTTTTCCAATTTCGGCACCGCCAGCTTTTCCTGTGCGCGGATCACCATCTCCGGGTAACCGAGCGATTTCTCCGTCCCGCGGTCAAACAGATGCAGCTTTTCCGTCTCCACATGGATGTATACCTTCTCACCCGGCTGCGGAATCTCGCCCTCGCGGATGGCAATCAGCTCGTTCTTGTCTCCCTCGACCTGAATATAAACACCGTACCGGTTTCCGTAATCCTCCACGTAACGGACCACGCCCTCGATCGACCGCTCCTGCGGGGTGCGGCTCATCAGCACGTGTTCCGGGCGGACACCGGCGTACAGCAGTCCCGACGGGCACTGCGCGGCGATCCGCTGCCAGATACCCGGAAGTTCTACCTTCTGTTTCCCGATGACAAGCGCCCCGTTATGATATTCCGCCTCCACGATATTCATGGACGGCGAACCGATAAACTTCGCACAGAACACGCTTGCCGGACGATTGTACACGTGTGACGGGGTATCGAGCATTTCCATCTTGCCCCGGTACATGAGCGCGATCCGATCGCCAACCGTCATCGCCTCGATCTGGTCGTGCGTAACGTAGACTAACGTCGGGTGGTACATTTCATGGATTTTTACCAGTTCTTTTCTCGCACGCATCCTAAGCTGTGCATCCAGGTTTGACAGCGGCTCGTCCAGAAGGAAATAGTCGGCGCGCTTTACCACGGCTCTCGCCAATGCCACTCTCTGGCGCTGTCCGCCGGAAAGCTCCTTCGGCTTCCGATCCTCCAGCCCTTCCAATTCCAGCATTTTGAGGACTTCTTTTAAGCGCGCATTGATCTCGTTCTCATCCATCTTGTGTGCTTTTAAACCATATATGATATTATTCTTGACGCTCATATGCGGAAACAGCGCATAGTTTTGAAACACCATCGAGACACCGCGCTCGCCGCACGGCACATCATTTACCACCTGGTCGCGCATCCACAGGTTTCCGGCAGTCACATTTTCCAGTCCCGCAATCATGCGAAGTGTCGTCGATTTTCCACAGCCGGACGGACCTAATAAAATCAGGCGTTCGCCCTCCTTTACCTCCATGCAGAGGTCCTCCACGACCACATTTTTGCCATACGCCTTTTTAACATTTTCAAATACAATATTTTTCATTGAATTAATCTATCCCTTTCTTATGTCCAGCGCAATCTCCCGTTATCCCTTCAATCCAGACGCCGCAAATGTATTGATGATATAGCGCTGGAAAATGATATACAGTACCAGCGGAATCAGCATCGTGAGCACCGACACCGCCATCGCGATCGTAAATTCCGTACCGCCCTCGGCACTGATGTACATCTGCAATGCCAGCGACAGCGTATAATTTTCCTTGGATTTTAAGATCAGCACCGGCCACACATATTCATTCCACGAATTGATAAAGAAAATGATGCCGGTGGAAATGATGGACGGACGCACCAGCGGAATCACAATGTCGCGCATGATTTTCATGTGCCGGATATTTTCCATCCGCGCCGCCTCAATGAGTGCCAGCGGGATTCCACGCATTGCCTGGCGCAGCAGGAAAATTCCCAGCACATCCGCCAGCTGCGGCAGTGCGACGCCCCAGATGCGATCGCGCAGACCGATCTTAGAGATCAGAAGATAATTTGGAATCATCGTGACCGTAAACGGGATGAACAGCGTGCTTAACATAATAAAATACAAAAATCCTTTTCCCTTAAACCGGAAATAGACGAACGCATACGCCGCCAGAAGTCCCGTGATTGTCTTAAAAATCGTGACCGTCGATGCAATCAGAAACGTATTCAGCGTGATTTTCACAAACGGCAGTTTGTCAAATACATGCCGGTAATTTTCCAGCGTCGGATGCAGCGGAATTACCTGAAAAACTGTGTTGAACGCCTCCTGCATCGTCTTAAAAGAGTTGGAAATTGCAAATACGATCGGCATCAGAAGGAGGAAAACGACCACCACCAGAAACAGATGCCAGCCGATCTGTCTGTCTTTAGTTTTCATAGTAAACCCCCTTTTCTACAAACCGGAATTCCAGCACCAAAAGAATGATAAAGAGTGCCATCGTCATGACCGATACCGCCGAAGAAGTTCCTGTTTTATAGAGTGTAAACGCCTCATGGTACGACATATAAATCAGGTTCGAGCTGGCATAGTTCGGTCCTCCCTGTGTGACGACCTTGATCGGCGTGAACACATACTGGAGTCCCTGCACGATCGGCGTAATAAACACATAGATTCCAGTTGCAGAACTCATCGGCACGACGATATCCTTAAAAATCTTCCACATCGGCACATTTTCCAGACGCGCCGCCTCGATGATCTCCATTGAGACACCGGAGACTCCCGCCAGAATGTTGATGAAATTGTAGCCAAACGTCTTCCAGGTCGTGATAATGCAGAGTACCGCGATGACCCAGCCCTCCGTTTTCGACCAAAACGGCAGTTTCAGCCCAAACCAGCCTGCCACAATCGCGACCGGACCCGAAATCGGATTCAGAATCCATGTATACAGAATCGAGCCGACGACCAGCGAAATCACACTCGGCAGGAAAAAGACCGCCTTGTAAAAACTCTGTCCCTTTTTGATGACGCACGAAAGAATGAATGATAAAATGTACGGCATCACAAAGTTAAACACCAGAAGAATCACGATGTACCAGAATGTATTGCCAAAGATTTTCCATGTATTCGGATCCTTCAAAACGGAAATATAATTCCCCAGTCCCACAAACTTCTTGACCGGCTTTACCATGTTCCATTCAAAAAAACTCAAATACAGCGTGTAAAAAAGCGGATAAAACATAAATACCGCAAACATGACGAGCGACGGCAGCAAAAAAACATATCCAAGCGCTGCCTGTTTTTTGTCCTCCCGATTCAAACTATTTCCTCCATTCTAATGTACGCTCGGAATCTTTCGGCGCCTGCCCAGCCACAACAGCAGGTGTTGGAAAGACTCTGAGCCTGCATTTTATGAAGGGGCTGCCGCCAAACAGCTCTTTCGCGCTCCGGCCGCTTCCTGCGTCTTATCTGCACACAGTCCATTCTGCCAAAACACGTTCTGCTATTCCGCAACAACCCCATTCTCATTTCTGTCCTAAATTTTGTAATGATTTTCCTGCCACCCGAAAGCTGTTCCAAGCGTCAGGCTGCCTGTCCCTACTGTGCATCCAGCAGCTGGTTGATCGCATCCTGTGTGCTCGTCATACCATCTTTCGCAGATACCTGACCGCCCAGAATCTGGTCTCTCATATCCAGAAGAAGCTGCTCTGCCTCAAGGCCTGCATCGCCCGGGAATGCGGTCCATGATACAACGCCGTCCATCTGCTCAATCGCTGCATTCATCATTGTGTTCTCAGCCAGAAAATCTTTCAATCCATTTTCTGCCTCTGCCACATCTTTTCTCGGCGGTACATAACCGGTTCCCTCGGTCCATGCTGCCATTGATTCTACGCTGTAAAGATACTTCTCAAACTCCCATGCCGCCTGAATCTGCTCGTCGCTCTGCGCGGTGATGGCTAAGAAACAGCCTCCTGCCGGAACCTTGCGCTCCTTGTCGTTCCACAGCGGGGATTTCACGGTTGCTACGTCAAACTGTGCCCCCTTCTGTACGGAAGCGCGTCTCGCAATGGTGGTGTAAAGCATCGCACAGTTTCCGTCGATAAAGCTCTGGCAGCCCTCTTCCCATGAAACATGAAGGGCAGAACCATCTTTTACCATATCCTGCATCATCTGCATTGCCGCAATGCCGTCCTCGGTTGCAAAGCTTGCTTTTTTCTTGCCGGATGCATCCGCAGTCAACATATCCGCTCCCGCGCTCTCAACCAATGCCTGCTGCGCCCAGAAATCTGCCGGTTCCTGCATATAGAAACCATATTTTCCTGTCTTCTCTTTGACTGTCTCGGCAAATTCCTGTACTTCCTGCCAGGTCTCCGGTCCATCTTCGGAAAGACCCGCTTCTTTTAAGAGATCTTTATTAATGTAGAGAACCGGGCTGCTTAAGGAGTACGGGATTCCGACCTGCTCGCCGTTGCTGTTGACCGCCAGATCTAAGACATTTGGAAGGAAATTGTCGGTTAAGAAATTTGCATCCTCGCTGTCGAATTTATCAATCGCATCCTGCGGTGCCACATAGTCAAAGTTATTGGAGAAATAATCCAGAAATGCCCAGCCAATCTGAACAAGCGCCGGTGTATTTCCGGTCGCCGCTTCCGCCTGCAGGTTCTGCATCAGACCTTTGTACATATCCGGGTTGTATTTCGCTACTACCTCGATGTGGTCATTTTCCTCATTAAATTTCTTTACCAGATCGTCTACGACCAGACCTCCCTGGGTTTCTGCGTTACAGTGCCAGTATTCAATCACCGTTTTATCGCCGGATGCCGTCTTCTCTGCCCCGCTCTCTCCGGACGCGCTCTGTGTGTCGCTGCTTCCTGTCGCTGAGCTGGATGCCTGGCTGCATCCTGCCATCAATGTCATCGTGCCTGCCATCGCAAGCGCCATCAAACGCCTCATACTTACCTTCATTCGTTCTCCTCCTGCTGCGGTGTCCCATCTCCCAGTCTGTCTTACCTTGGAACCAGCCATCTATGTCAAAATCGTGATCGGGAGTCCTTTGCCGCGCTTCTCTTCTGCCAAATCACTTGTGCTGTGTCCGGATTCTATCTTAAAGATGGTCTGTAAAATGCAGGAGGCGATTTATGTAAAAATTATCTATAATTTTTGAAAATTATTTTTTCGAGGTTCTGCGGCATAAAAGAATGTGCCTTTTTGTGTAATGGGGAGTTCTAAGGAATTTCCTATTACACAAAAAACGCCTCTATCAGTTTTTACTGATAAAAGCGTTTTTTATTCTATGTTCCGTTTTCTATGTGTAGATCCGGGCTGCAGTTTCCTTCAAGGAACATGCCAGAGTGAACGCCGCAGAACGCATATTCTTTTACAGACCCGCCCCTTACAGTCTCTTAAGCAGCGCCTCTCTCGCTTCCTCATAGCCCGGTTTGCCAAGCAATGCAAACATATTTTTCTTATAGCTCTCTACGCCCGGCTGGTTGAACGGATTGACGCCCAGAAGGTATCCACTGACGCCGCAGGCAAATTCGAAGAAATAGAAGAGCTGTCCTAAGCTGTACGCATCCATCGCCGGGATCGTCACTTTCAGGTTCGGCACACTGCCGTCGGTATGTGCCAGAATCGTGCCGTTCATCGCACTCTTGTTGACGAAATCCACGCTCTTGCCAGCTAGATAGTTCATACCGTCCGTGTCAACATCTTCTTTCTTCAAAATGACCTCCGCCGGAGATTCAGCCACTTCCAGAACTGTCTCAAACATGATTCTCGCGCCGTCCTGGATGAACTGACCCATCGAATGAAGATCGGTCGTTAAATCAACCGCTGCCGGGAAAATACCTTTCTGATCCTTGCCCTCGCTCTCGCCGTAGAGCTGTTTCCACCACTCCGATACATAGTGCAGGCTCGGCTCATAGTTTGCCACAATCTCGACCTGTTTGCCCTTCCGGAGCAGAATGTTGCGGACCGCCGCATATAACAGAGCAGAATTCTTCTCAAACGGAGTCTCCAGTGCATTCTTTCTCGCGTCTGCCGCGCCCTGCATCAACGCATCTATATCCGCGCCGCTGACCGCGATCGGAAGCAGACCGACTGCCGTCAGGACGGAGAAACGACCGCCAACATCATCCGGAACCACGAAGGACTCGTAGCCCTCTTCATTTGCCAGATTCTTGAGTGCGCCCCGCGCCCGGTCTGTCGTCGCGTAGATTCGCTTGTTTGCCTCTTCTTTACCATATTTCTCAATCAGCATCTCCTTAAATACACGGAATGCGATCGCCGGTTCCGTTGTCGTACCGGACTTGGAAATAATATTGATAGAGAAATCTTTTCCATCGACCAAATCCATCAGATCATGGATGTATTTGCTGCTGATGCTATTGCCAACGAAGTAAATCTCCGGTGTTTTTCTTTTTTCTTTCGGAAGATTATTGTAAAAACTATGGGACAGGAACTCGATCGCCGCTCTTGCGCCCAGATACGAACCGCCGATACCGATTACCAGCAGGACATCGGAATCCTTCTGAATCTTCTCCGCCGCTTTTTTGATGCGTCCGAACTCTTCCTTATCATAGTCCACCGGAAGGTCGATCCATCCAAGAAAATCATTGCCCGCGCCGGTCTTTTCTACCAGCGTCTCTCTTGCCGCCTGCACGCCCGCCTTGATACCGGCGATCTCTTCCTCATGAATAAATGCAGCTGCTTTTGAATAATCAAAGATCACATCTTTTCCCATATGTTTCCTCTCCTTTGCATTTCAGCCGTCCGCAGGCGGCGTGATTACTTTGTCAAAAACTTAACTTATCTTTATTATAGCAATCTGGACACCCGTGTGCAACCAGTTTTCAGTTGGAATCATCATTTACAACCCCGATAAATACTCCCTCATAATATCCCCCAGAACCTGCGCCTCCTCGCGGCTCAAACCTTTCATCCAGTCACCCGCATTTGCCTCGCCATTTCGTGTTTTCCGCGTATCCCGGCTTGCTGCAATCTGGTCGAGGCTCTGCTTCAAATACTCCATTTCCTTGTCGCCGGGACGCTCCTTCGCTTCCTGCCTGGGACCCGTATTGTTTTCCGTTTCATTTCCTGATACCATCCGGCGATCCGTAAGATGCTCATCTGTCTCATGCTTGTCCCGTTCCTCCGGTTCGCGCGGTGCAGTGCGAACTGCCCGCATCAGATTCTGTGCCCGTGCATCCCGCTCACGGAACGGATTCACTCTCATCGCTGTCCGCGATTTTCCTTTTTCAAACTCCGTTTCTCCCAGATCCCGGTTATCCGTTTCAGCACCATCCCGACCGCTCACGCCGCGATCTGCCCGCAGAGTACTCTGCCGCCATTTCGGCATTTCCCGCACATTCGAGTCCACGCCAGCAATTCCGCCGGATACTCCAGAAGCTCCGGACATTTCCTGTCCGCGCGTCTCCTTCTCACGTGCCGCCCGAAGGAACACCGAATTATCCACATACTCCAAAAGCGCCGTTTCCAGCCGCTGCTGTTTCTGGTCAATCTGGAAACAGCTCTCGATAAATGCCAGAAACAGACCGCTCATGACAGCTGCCGACGCATACAGCACAATATAGCTCGCATCCAGCTCATACCAGTATGCCAGAAATGCCTCCACTGCTCCGGTCAGAAGCCCTAAAAGCACCATTTCCATTGACACGCCGTTCCACGCATCCAGCGAAATATGTAAAAATGAAAATCCGTCAATCTGCTTGTCCAGATATGCCTGCGTGTTCACGATGTTCTGTCCCAGGCGGCAGGTATTTTCCAACCGCTGCTTCAGATTTTGAAGATTCTTGTTCCGGGTCATCGCCATGTTGTCAGTTTCTTTTAATAATCTTTTGTAGAGGCTCCGTGTAATCAACTTGCTGACAAATCCGATCATTCCGATTGCCGCAAGAACGGACAGCGCTTTTCCAGTTTGTAAAAATTCCAGCATAAAAAAGCTCCCCTTTCTCTACTTCCGGATCACTTCCGGGTGGCTTGCCACAGGTCAGGTTTAGGCGCTTCGCAGTTTGTCTCTTGCAATTTGCTTTTCACATTCTGCTTTTTGCATTCTGCTTTTCACATTCTGCTTTTTGCGCCCTGTCAAATCCCGCCTGCATCGTGGCTTTATTATATCCGCCGAAAGAGTCTTTGTGAAGATGAGAAATGGGAAAATCGTTCGTCAAATTCTGCCTTAATTCGATTTTTAATAGGTATTTAAACAAGCAATATCATTAAGTTATACTATATGTTTCCACATATGGCAAACATTTGTTCTGTGTTTTGCAAAAAATTTGGCACACCTAACTCATCACGAAAGTAACGAGAATGCGGTGTGCCGTTTTTCAAATTTTCGTGCTTATGAATTTAATTATGCCTCATAACGAGATGCCATCTCTAATAAGAGGTTTACCGAATGCTTGATCGCCTGCGCTTCAAATGCCGCATAGTCCATACCCGCACTGTCATCTGCCTTATCCGAAATGGCACGGATGATCAGAAACGGGATTCCGTTTAAATATGCCGCCTGTGCGATCGCTGCGCCCTCCATCTCGGTACAGCTTGCGCTAAACTGCTCGATCAACCACTCCTTTTTTACCTTATCCGAGATAAACTGATCGCCGCTTACCACGCGTCCCGGAAATGCCTGAATCTCCGGATTTACCTTCTGGTTGCACTCAATCGCCAGCTCGCGCAGCTTCTCATCCGCCTCAAATGCAAAGGTATCTACACGCGGAATCTGTCCGATCCGGTATCCAAATCCGCTCGCATCCATATCATGCTGCACCGCATCCGTCGATACAACGATATCGCCAATGTTAATCTCCGCGCGCAGGGAACCGGCGATACCTGTGTTCACAATCGCACTGATATGGAACCGATCCGCCAGAATCTGACTGCACATACCTGCATTTACCTTGCCGATACCAGAGCGAACCACAACCGCGTCCTTTCCGCCCAGTTTGCCCTGATAAAAATCCATACCGGCTACACTTGTCACGGTGACATCCGTCATTTTCTCCTTGATCTGAGCCACCTCTTCATCCATCGCTCCGATGATTCCTAACATCTGTTTGTCCTCCTGTTTTTTCTATCATTCATCCTTCTATCCTTTTTAACGCGACCGTATCTTCTCAAAAGTATACTGGATTTTTGTTATCTTGACAACACCTTTACTGGCAGACTATAATCATTTTACTGCGGTGGATTCCCGCCACAGCAGATTAAAACACATACCATTTTGAGGAGGTTTTACCATGACATACAAGACAAAGGGAGTCTGTTCCCGTGAGATCAATTTTGAAGTAGAAGATAATAAAGTAAAGAATGTTCAGTTCGTCGGTGGCTGCTCCGGCAACACACAGGGCGTTGCCCGCCTGATCGATGGCATGGATATTGACGAGGCAATCTCCCGCATCGAAGGCATCCAGTGCGGCTTCCGCCCAACTTCCTGCCCGGATCAGCTGGCACAGGCGTTGAAGGAGTATAAGGCGAACGTGAAATAAGTATCTTTTGGTCGATTCTTTCACGCCCGCTGGCATAGTGAAAAACCATTTTAAAACCCCCACCTGAAAACATCTGGAATTTTGAATCCAAAAATTCCTGGATGGTTGCAGGTGGGGGTATTTATATAATCGCTTTTTTCATACTATTTCGTGTTACAAATATAGATTTCGTAACACTGTCCCCGTTGGGAATTAGTCGCCGTATTCGGTGATCATTACACCCTTTGTCTTTGTCATAAATGACTGTCCTTTTCCATTAGACTCAACATAATGAATTCCTACTACTCTATACTTATAACCTGTTTTCTGATTTTTCACTGTAAAATCATTTGTCATTCCAGACAAATCTTCTGTAGGAAAGTCTTCTTTACTTGCATCATACGTATATCTAGAAACTTCTACCCATTTTCCACCTTCTTCTCGCTGTAAAACTGCAATGTTTTTTATTTTATCACATTCTACATGCGCTAGTGTTTGAATAAAAATTCCAATGTCTCCTTTTCCTAAATTACTGATGCTGGTCATTGCTGTGTCAATAATACTTCCTCTTGGTTCTATTCCTTTAGCAATTCCTTCTGATGTATCCTCATCTACCACGCGCGAAATGTCATAATCTGCCTTTTCAATATTGATTCCATCAATACCTTCAATTTCTGCTGCGTAACTTGACATAGCACTCGCTACCATAATTAATCCTGCGCATATTAATGTATATAATTTCTTTTTCATAATTCCTCCTTAAACTAATCTTCTAAAATCAAATTTTCAACTATTTTTTTGAATTCCTTTTTAGGCATTATTCCTGAAAGTTGATAATACATATCTCCCTTTACAATATACGAACTATATTCGACTTTTCCATTGTCTGTTTTAGCCTCATCTATGTATATTTTTTGTTTCAAGAAATCATTATAAATACTTTCTTTCTTCTTCCTATCAGACACAACATTTGCTGAATTACCCACATCACCTATTCGTTGAAAAAATTTTATTTTATACTGTGCATAATCAAAATATATTACAGCCCACTTTTCTCCTATATCTATTTTAATAAATTTCATACCCGCAGGTATATAAACCAGCTTTAACGGATGAATATCTGTTTTTTTAACTATTTCTTTGTATGCTTTATCTAGTTCATCTTCTCCCTGAACAGTATCCACATTATTCAAAACAATATCACTCCGCACACTATCCCGTTCCCGCACCACATACCGATACTCCCTCTTCGCCCCAGCCGAAATCCCCATCGCCACAACCATCACTGCGATAGCGGCGGCAGCTACAGAGACTTTCACAATCGTTTTCAACCGGCGTGGTTTGCGAACTTCTTCGTGCAGTTTGACAATGTTCTCGCTGGATGATTCTTTTTCACTTTCCGGGCTTGTTCCCACCTCCGCTTCTAACTTGGCCATCAACCTCTCAAAGCCATCTTCTGATTCTGGAGGTATGTCGCTGTCTTTTACTTCCGTCTGTGCAAGGATAAAATCCTTCAACAGCTGATCTTCGCTGACTCCAAACGCTTCCTGCAGCAGGCGCTCTGCATCTTCTCCAGCTTTTTTTCCGCGCCGCCTTCTGCTCACTTTTTATCCCTCCTATCTGTCCTCCCTCTAACTTTTAGGTTGACTTTTCTTTTTTTCCGTTTACTATACTAAATGTAACCCTTTGCGGGTATGATAAAGCATAAAAACAGTTGTTTTCAGGTTATGGTTGTCCCCTCACACCGTAACCAGCGGCTGATGTGTGGAGGAAACTACTATGAAAAAAATCATTCTGACCGGCGGTGGTACTGCGGGTCATGTTACACCGAATCTCGCCCTGCTTCCGGCACTGCGCGATGAAGACTTTGAGATTCACTATATTGGTTCTTATAACGGCATTGAGCGCCGCCTGATCGAGGCAGCCAGCATCCCTTACGATGGAATCTCATCTGGAAAACTGCGCCGTTATTTTGACCTTAAGAATTTTTCAGATCCGCTTCGCGTTCTGAAAGGATACTTTGAGGCTCGCAAGCTTATGAAAAAATACAAACCGGATATCGTCTTTTCCAAAGGCGGTTTTGTCGCTGTTCCGGTCGTTCTGGCTGCCAAGCATTGTAAAGTGCCTGTCATCATCCATGAATCCGATATGACCCCAGGACTGGCAAATAAAATCTGTATTCCAGTCGCTTCCAAGGTATGCTGCAACTTTCCGGAAACACTTAAATATCTTCCGGAAGATAAGGCGGTTCTGACCGGTTCCCCGATCCGTGAAGAGCTTCTGCACGGGGATCGTCTGGCGGGACTCCAGTACGCCCATCTTTCCGCCGATCGCCCAGTAATCCTGATCATCGGCGGAAGTCTCGGCTCCGTCACGGTCAATCAGGCTGTCCGCAGCATTCTTCCGCAGCTTCTGAAAACCTATCAGGTAATACATATCTGCGGAAAAGGCAATCTGGATGAGTCTCTCATCGGCACCGAAGGATATGTTCAGTATGAGTATGTGGATAAACCACTCCGCCATCTCTTTGCAGCGGCAGATCTGATCATCTCCCGCGCGGGCGCAAATTCCATCTGCGAAATTCTGGCACTCCGCAAACCGAACATTTTGATCCCTCTGTCGGCTGCTGCCAGCCGCGGCGACCAGATCTTAAATGCCAACTCCTTTGCAAAACAGGGATTCAGCACCGTTCTGGAAGAAGAAGTTTTAACCGCAGATACTCTCAGCCAGGCAATCGAAGAGACCTATAAAAATCGCCAGCAGTTCATTGATAAAATGTCTGAAAGCCACTTAAACAATGCTGTCAAAACCATCATGGGGCTGATTCATGATTGCACACGCAGTTAGTAGCATTGCTACGTTTGTATAGTACAAGACTAAAACACTGAATATGTAAGCTTATCATCACATCGGACAGATTCGAAACGGCTCTGCTTCGATGTGATTTTTAAATATCAAACAGCTTTGCCCTCAACACGCGCTTCTGCAGTTCTGCTTTTGCCCTGTAAAGACGTGTACAGCATACCGTTGATTTGATTTTCAAAACCGCACAGGCTTCTTCCGCCGTCAATCCCTCCAGAACACGGAGAATCAAAACATCCCGCCAGTCCTTCTTCATAGATTTGACAATCTTCCATACGTTCCAATAGATATCCCTATCGATAACCTCCTGATCCAGAAGCTGAATTCCTATCTCCCCTTCCAAAAGAAGGTTCATAATCTCTTCTTCCGCATCCGGATCTTCCAGATGCAGCATCTCGCGGCGCCGCATCTGCCTCCGATTATCGATCCACTTGCTCCGTAAAATGCGGATCAGTAAAACCAACTTTACTTTATGATCCAGATCTAACGAATAGCGCTTGTAATATTCAATGAAAGCTTCATGCACCATATCCTCAATGTCATCGTACCCTACTCCAATTCTATACGCATATTTCTTCAGTGGTACCAGGTACTCTCTGTAAAGCGCTTCAAAAAGCGCCATTTTTTCATTCTCATGGTGCATATCCAAACTCCTATCGCGTCAGTTCTTCGCGGATGGAGCTACTAATTTCTGCCAGCTCTTCCGGCGTTGCTTTTCCTGGCGCCCATGTCACCATATCCGGTCCATTTTCATATCTCGGAATAATGTGTACATGGAAATGAAAAACTGTCTGTCCTGCGGATATGCCATTGTTCTGAACCACATTGAACCCCGTGCAGCCCAGTGCTTTCTTCATCGCCGCACCAATCTTTCCAGCTAATGGAAGAGCTTTTGCCGCAATCGCCGGATCCAGCTCACATAAATCTTTGAAATGCTGCTTCGGCAGAATCAGCGCATGTCCCTTCGATGCCGGTCCTAAATCCAGAATCACACGAAAATCTTCATCTTCATAAACCGTTGAGGATGGAATCTCTCCGCCAGCGATCTTACAAAAAATACATTCTTTGTCTGTCATGTCGGTCTCTCCTTCTCTCTATGCTTCTCCATTCACTGGAAAAGCGGTATTTTCTTTTGTCACTTGGCTTGAAACTTCCATGTCAAGTGCCTTTATTATAGCATATCCCCAGGGCTTGTTCTATGTAAATTTGCAGAAACGCGAAATTGATGTACTTGCAAAATAATTCACATCAATTTCGTGTTTTTGGTTATTATTTCATATTTTCAGATAATTTATCGGTGTTCCCAAAATTTATATCCGACATCCGCCAGATAAATGGAATCCCCATTCCCCAAACTGACTGTTTCATTTGCCTGAAGCGGATAGCCATTGACCGATGTTCCATTGGTTGAATTGAGATCTGTCAGAATGTATACGCCCTCCTTCTGATCGATCCGCGCATGAAGACGACTGACGGTCGGACGGTCAATACATGCGTCCGACAGCCCCGGATGTTTTCCAAGTGTAAATGGAATATAGGAAATCTGAATCACTGTTCCTCCGGCTTCCACCGGCTCTAAGCGCACCGTTCCTTCCCCATTCTTTGAGGCAGACAGAAGCGTAGTCCCCGCTTCTCTCGCCCGCTCTATCTGTGCTTCTTCTTCTCTTCGAAGTTCCTGCCGATAAGCTTCTTCACTCTCCGGATAGACCTGCCAGCGATTTTCAGGCGTTGTCTGCTGCCAGTCTTGATATGATAGATCCACTTCCGTGCTTTCCTCTCTATCCTCTCCCTGACCTCGATTTTTCTTCCTGCCACCATATACCTGCCATTTTCTGCGGGCTGCCAACATCTCCCTCAAAAACACGATTCCCCCGATGCCGCCGCTGATTGCATACAGCCATACATCCATTTCTCCCGTCACGTACCAATACACAATGCCAGCTGCCACCGCGCTTCCAAGTACCTTTATCCACCTGTTCTGCCATTGTCCCTTTTGTTTTCCACCTGCCCTTTCAGACTTTTCCCCCACTTCATCTGAGTTCTCTACCGACTCCAGGTTCTTTTTCATCGTTTTCTCCTGATACAACGCTTCCTGCCTATATTTCCAATCCTTCCTGGCTGGCGTTTGAGTGTCAGAAGCCATTTTCCCAGATCGAGATTCCAACGTATCCCTCCGATTTTGCTCCGCTTCAAGCCACTCCTGCCGATCCGCCCACACTCCCGCCGTCTCAGGATCCCCCTCATCCTCGTTTCGTTTTTCTGCCGAAAAGATCCGATCTTCCCCCGAAAGCTGGCGCAGCAGATCTGCCGTTCCGTAATTCTCCCGCAGACTAATCTGGTACAGATTATACGCTAATACAACAGCCTCCCGATCCTGATGATCCGCACGTTCCAGAAGATACCCCAGCAGTTTTGAGAGCGCCTGCGGCGCCTCTTCCCGATGCCCCGGAACCAGACATAATTCCACAGTAAAATGATCGGGTTCCAGATACAGATATTCCGGATCCAGCAAAAGCTGTTCCTCTTTTAACAGGTACTCTTCCACCCGCTTCAGAACCGCCAGCACACCAAGCAGAATCGACCGGAGTTCTTGTCCCGACAAGGTCCGTTTTTCCAACACCCGTCTAAGCGGCTGTCTCGACGTTATCTCATAATAATATTCTCTCGCCTCCTCCGTCTGGCGGACCCGGAACTTCAAAAGCCCTTCGATGGCATTCGCCGACAGCATCTGTACCGCATAGCCCGTTTCTTCCTCCGGCGCTTCGATTATCATATAATTATGATTCATTTCCCGGCTATACCGAATCTCCATCCCGTATCCTCCATCACTCTGCATTTTCCAACACTGTCAGCAAACGGAGCGCCCGCTCCGGCTCCTGTCCGCGCAGGGATATCTCCGTCTCTGTACTGCTCTTTACCCTTCCGTCCAAGTCTCCCCCATCTTCCCGGATCGTCAAAACTGCATCCCCGCACCGGAAGAATCCACGCAGGCGCTGTCCAGCTCTGCTGCTTATCTCCCCCACAGTCATTCCATCTCCCCGCAACGTTTTTTCCTCCCGATACAGGCACCGTTCCATCGCCTCCTGCAGGACAAAACGCCCCGTAATCCTGCCATGCACCTCAAACACCCCATTTAACAGTGCCGCGATAAAAAAGAATGTAACCGCCATCACAAACGAGGCTTCCACCGTATAACTGGCAGAAACCTCCCGCTTCATCCAAGAGATGCTATCAGCATCCAAATCCACACCGGAAGCACACACGGCAGAAATGGCAGCTTCTTTTTCCGCATTTTCTCCCATAGACCATTCCCCTTTCCGCCAAGCAGTGCCGTAAGCATCCAGACACCTCCTGCCAGACTGCTCACAAATACAGCTCCCATCAAAAGTTCAAGCGTCCGCCATCCCCCCAGATAGCACCCAGTGATCAGAAAAAAGCAGCCATCTCCCAGTCCGACCGCACCTTTCGTCTGCCGCTCCATCCAGAACAAAAAAATCCCCGGCAGCATTCCCAAAAGCCATACCGTTATCTGCAACGCACTTTTTTTCCAATCCCATCCATCTTTTATAACCGACAGCACACACCGTATCATTGTAAGCGCCATTCCTGCCGTTCCAAATCCATATAGCCAGCTTACGCGTATCCGTTTTCTATGAAGATCCTGCCAGGAAAAAACCATCAGAAAAAGGGAAAAAACAACCGCACAGAGGAAACATACTGCACTTTCCAAATCCATCCGCGTAAATCCCATGAAACTTATCCCTGCACTGTTTTCCATCACTCCGCCCTCTCACCCCTCCTTGATTCTTTCCGCCATCCGCACCTATCCACTTCCACAGTATGAACACACACCCATATATTCCACCTCTGATCGCCGCACCTTCTGCACATAATATGCCAATGACGAACAGTCCTGCTTTCCATGGTAAACCTCGCCGGACGGAAGAATATACACCAGACCTCCCGCCGACACCGTCTTTCCACAGTATCTGCAAGCCTTATAACGGCATCCCCCGCTGTTTCTAAGCACCCCCGAAATTACATCTGCATACGCAGCCGCGGTGATCTGATTCGATATATAATGGCACGAAGGCGAGAGATGGTAGCGCATACTGTCCCGCCCCACATAGACCCATTTTCCCTCCGGTTCTGAACCGTTTTTCTCTGAGAAATACCCGCCTTCCGCCCCAATCCATCCCCGCTTCCGGCTCCGGGAAGTAAGCGTCACATGGTCAAGCGCAAATACCGAGAACGGCAGCCGCACCTGATAGGAGGCGCGCAGGTCAATCCATTCTCCATCTTCCGATACGCGGCTGGCGCCACACTGGATATTGGACACTTTGTTCCCGCCCGCTGTCTGAATCTTCTCCTTTAAATATCCCTGCAGGATAAGCCCGGACGGAAGTTCTGACCAGCCCCCCGTTCCCTTTTCTCCTGCCTCTGCCTCTTTTCCCGCCTCCATTTCTGCCGGATGCACCGTATGGGATGTCCGATACACCTGCCATCCCAGTTCCCGCCCCGTCACTTCCAGCACCGTCTGCACCTTTCTCTGAGTATCCAGTATTTCCATCGGAACTGACAAGAGAATCACCGTAAACATAAACAATGTCAGACTAAGCGCCGCCTCAATCGTCAGGCTCGCACACAGGGAAGCAGAGGACAATGCCCTTTTCCAGGGTCGTTTTGTTACTTGGGCTCTATGCCGCCGAAGGACGGGTATCCCGACCGCACAGATACTTTCATTTATTCGTTTTGTTAGGTTAGTTGTCATCATCTTTTTACTGGCTTTCTTTATGTACTTGGAGAGGCACATTCACTTGCATCATCTCCTGAAAAAGGACACTGTCCTCCACTCCCCTGTAATTGTGTTTAATATTCCTTCTGGGACGTTCTACGAAGCGGTATCAACGTTCCCTGTGCCGCATAGGACACACTTACCCCATACTGGCACTGATCCATCCGAAATCCCGGCTCTTTTTCTGAAATGCGGTTCTGAATCATATCCATCATCCGGTAACAGAAACGGCTCTTTCCCTGTATCAGGAAAAAGAGTTTCAGCCAGTCCTGATAGTCCAGCCCTCTGTCATCTGTCCCATTTTTCAATGAAGGATCCGTCCCCGTTTCCAGAAAGATGGACGCGCCCTTTTCCGTCAGAGCAGAAAGCGAAATCTGCCACTCCCCCGGCTGTTTGAAAAAAGGAATTTTTCCGCCCGCCAGCAGAACCTTCACATCTGCCACCGACTCTGCAAACGCCCAGACTGTCATGATAAAGAAGGATGCCGCCGCCGTGATCGGTGTGATTCCCGCCAGCCCCGTGATTGCCAGCGCCAATGCTTCCGCCTCCGACCGTTTTTCAGAATCCGCATATAAAGCTGCCAGATTCACCGCCTCGCGCACAGCCAGAAGTTCATTGACGGTGCGTTTTAAATTTTCCCGCTCCGACGCATTTCCCTGTAAGAGATATTCCTGCTCATAATGGACACTTCCCGTCTTTTCCTGCCCGAACCGGGTAAAAAAATGCGCCGCATACGCATCTAAAAGAGCCCGTTCAAGCCCCGCCGTCCAGACATCCCCAGATGTCCCCCGCTTTCCGCTCTCTCCGCCTGCATACAATGCCGACGGAAATGCCGCGGTCGAAATCCAGTTTTCTGAAATCACAGTTCCCGCCGGCACACAAAGACTCAGCAGATCCGTCCCCGACAGGCGGCTGACTGCTTCCAGCACATTCATTTTTTTCTTGTCTCGGACTGCCGGAACCCGGAAACGTCCATCCTTCTGAAAACCCGCTGTGATCGTCAGAACCGGCGCCCACAGCGCTTCCTCGTCCAGCTCATCGTCCTCATCGTCAGGCTCCCAATCATCGATATAATCCTGTATCTCCTTCCCTTTCCGGACTGCTTCTGCAACCACCTCTTCATTTCCGTGAGCCGTCTCTTCTGTCTTTTTTACCTCCTGGCGGCGCGCTCCATCCGCATCCAAATACGAACGATACCCCCGCATCTCCTCCTGTACCATGCCCCAGGAGCCTTCTTCCAGATCCGGCTGGGCTTCCTGCGCCCCCTGCTCCGATCCCTGCAATTCTTTCGCAAGCCGGTCCGCCTGTTTTTCATACGCCGCAACCAGCCCCGGAATCTGCTTTAATTCTTTCTCTAAGCTTTCCGCCGATTGAAAGAACGAGCTTCCATCCGCCTGGCGGACCGCTGCCTCCATCTCCTCCAGATGTTTCTCCTGTTTTTGCAGGCAGGCTCCGATCGCCTCGATCGACTCTTCCAGACGCAGCACTTTTCTGCCATTTTCCTGATATCCTTCCGCAATTCCATGAACCGCCCTTGCTTCCGTCATCCGTTTTTCCATCTCAGGCAGTTCAGACTCCTCACTTTCCAGCGTCCAGACACCCACTTTCATATAATCGGTAACTTCCTTCGCAAAGAAATCCCCATTATGCCCGGTGATCGCATCCATCGCTTCGATCTGTACCTTGCCACCGCTGACCGGATAAAAGGGCGCTGCCGCCAGATATGTTTCCATCTGCGGCTCCATCTCCGCCGCCAGGCGCTCTTTATCCGCACATTCCAGCACAAAAATCCGGTATTTATCCCAAATCTCCCGGTGATAACAGCTCATCAGCGAATCCAGTGAGGAATTGAGCGCCATCTGCATATACCAGCCGCTTCCGGCTGCCCGGGCGGACTCAAACAGCCCGCCCATCAGCGCACAGATACAGGTCAGAATCAAACTCAGGAAAACTGTGATTTCCCCGCAAACTTCCTTTTCTGTTTCAATGTGCCGTTCTGCCCGGATCAATATACCTCCTTCGACTTGCTGTTGATCTGTTTAAAGATATTTGTAAGAAGCGTATTAATCTGCTTTTTAAAGACAATGACCAGGCCGATCAGCACCACCAGAATCAGCACTAACTCAATGACCCCCACACCATCCTCGTCCATCAGAAACGATTTTACTTCTCTTACCAGATACGCTTTATCCATATACTTTTTCTCCTTTCTCCCCATTTTTCAGATCCCAAACGCCAGAAACGCCGGGACTGAAACCATCACCATAATAATCATCAACATCAAAAACAATGGAAGCATCAGCTTTGTGGATGCCTCTTCCCCCCGGCGTCTTGCCAGTGCTTTCTCTTCTTCAAACGCCGACTCCATCTCTGTCTCCAGCGCCTTTCGAAGTCCTTCTGCCCCATTTCTGACATTCTGCTCCAAAAGCCCGGAAAGCTTCCGGTACGGTCTCAGGCGGCAGCCCGCACCAAATTCCGCATATGCCTGTAGTTCCGGGACACCGCGCTGCATCCGGTGATATGCCGCTGCCATTTCCCGGTATGCCGCCCGCTCCGTCTGTGTTCCCGCCCGGCATGCCGCCTCGTATTCCAGCACAATCCGCTCCCATGCCCGGCGGACCGGAAGCCCCGCCCCGGAAAATACAGTCAGCTTTGATACAATCTCCGGATAATCTTCCATCAGCTCCCGCTTTTTCTTCTTTTTCGCCTCACTCTCCTTCTGTTTTTCATAAAGAGGAAGCAGAATTGCCGCCGCAATCCCCAGCACCGGAAACAGCAGATATTCCCTGTCTCCGCGCACCCGGTAAGATAAATTCTTCCCCTCATACATCTTTGGCAGAACCAGCTGCCCTTCCGTTCTCTGCGCCTCATCCATCTGCTTTAACAGCCGCTTAAAACCTGCCTCTTTTTCCTGCTGCTTCGTCCGAAGCGGCGGATATAGCGTGACCGGAAACCGGTACTCCCGGCTGAATACCCCCGCCTGCAGGGATGCGGTCAGTTCTGTCTGAATCCCCTTCTCCGGACATTCTTCATTTAAAACTGTCCCATCCGTCTGAATCCATTCCGCATCCTCCGGTGTCCAGCGGACCCGGATGCCCTCTTCTTCCAGCCAGCCGACGAGATGTAGATCTTCCCTTACCTCCTGCAGGGACAGATTGTTTCCCCGAATTAAATCCGCCAGTTTACCTCCCGCCTCCAGCAATGCTTTTTTTGCATCCTCTTCCGCATATTCCCGCTCTCCGAGCGAAATTTCCACCGGAATCTCCTTCTCGCACAGTCCGCGCACCCACACTTCCTGCTGCCGTTCTCCTTCTCCGTATGCATAGCGGTTCAGCCGGTTCCCATCTTCCAGCGCCCCATCCCGTTTTTCCACCAGATATCCCGCAGCTGCCAGAATTATCCCCAAAAGAATGCATAAAACCTGCTTTTTCCCCATTTTACCCATGCTGTTTCACACCTCAATCTGAAGAATTTTCCCCGATACCCTCCATGCCAGCAGATAGACCACCAGACACCCTGTCATCACCACCCGCCCCACCGCTGTCTCATACATCTGTGAGAAAAAGCCCGGCGATGACAAATCCACGTAGAGCACGATCAGGTACGGCATCAGGTTCATAATTCTCTGTTCAAACTGCTTTTCTGCCGTCATCGTGAGAATTTCCTCCCGCACCTGAATGCGATCCGAAATCACGTGAACGACATGGTGAACCACGCTTGCCAGCTCGCCCCGGCTCCGTTTGGATACAGTAAAAATAACAGAGAAATTTTCCACCTCATCCAGACCGCTCCTCTTCGCAAAGGAAGAAAGCAGCGCCTCCACGGTCCGGTTCATTTTAAGCTGGCTTGCCAGATATGAAAACTCACGGGTAATCATCCCTTCTTTTCCGTATTGTTCTTCCAGATCGCGCACGCTCGCAATAAACGCATTTTCCACCGAATAGCCTGCAGCCAGCGCCGAAGCCACGATCTGAATCGCTTCCTTAAACTGGAGCCGAAGCTCCTCTTTTCTCCGGCGGCAGAGCTCCCGCCTCTTAAAAAACGGCCGCAGCATCCCCGCCGGAAGCATCAGAACGAACGCCAGAAATGAACGGTAGAATACATATGCCGTCACGGCGCACACCGCTGTTCCCTCCAGAAGGTAACGTATCCACTCCTGCCCCGTCAGGTGGTAAACCCGGTAATCAGAAAGCACTTCCTCCCGTGAATCTGCGCCGCCCTTCAAATCTGCCAACCTGGACAAGTGCTCCTTCCACCTGTCCGGAAGCTGTCTCCCCGCTTTCCTGAAACTGATAGATGGGAGAAAGGCGGATTTCCCCATTTTCATAGCCTATCACCTCCGTGATCTCCAGCACCTTCCGGCTCCGGTCCCGCATCCGCCCGACATGGACCATCAGATCGAGTGCTGAACCGATCTGGCTCCGGACCGCCGCAAGCGGCAGCTCTGCTGCCATCAGAACCATCGTTTCCAGTCTTGAGAGCATATCTTTGGCGCTGTTTGCATGTCCGGTTGAGAGCGAGCCATCGTGTCCCGTATTCATCGCCTGCAGCATTTCCAGCGCCTCGCCGCCCCGGACCTCCCCAACGATGATGCGGTCCGGACGCATTCGGAGACTCGCCCGGATCAGATCGCGCATGGAAATCTCCTGCGAACCATCCCGGTTTTCTACCCGTGTTTCCAGGCTGACAAGATTCGTTACATGGCGGATTTGAAGCTCTGCCGAATCCTCGATCGTAATGACGCGGTCCTCCTGTGGAATATAGCCGGACATGGCGTTTAAGATCGTCGTTTTTCCCGATCCGGTTCCGCCGCTGATAAAAATATTGAGTCCCCGCTCGACCGCTTTCTGCAAAAATGCCGCTGCCTCCCGGCTGATACTTTTTAACTCAATCAGACGTTCCATCGTGATCGGTTCCGGGAACTTCCGGATCGTTAAAATCGGCCCATTTAACGCCACCGGTGCCAGCACCACGTGGACACGAGAACCATCTTCCAGTCTCGCATCCGCAATCGGGGATGCCAGATTGACCGTCCGGTTGACACGGCTTACAATCTGCTGAATCAGATCCTCTAGCTGCCCTACCGAATCAAAGTGCTTTTCTAACTCTTCCACACGCCCCTGCCGCTCGACAAAAATGTGCTCCGTGCCATTTACCATGATCTCCGTGATCGTCGGATCATCGACCAGCTCCTGCAAAATATCCAGCCGTCTGAATGAATCAAACAGCTCTTTTCTCAAACAAAGCCGCTCTTTTAACGGCAGATACGCCCCTTCTGCCGCTTCCAGAATCGCCATGTCGATCAGGTCGCGCAGCTCCTCATCCTCCACCTGCATACGGCTCTCCATCTGCTCCATCAGACGCTGCCTCAAAACCATTTTCTGCTCCTGCATACTTCCCCCTGCCAGTTGTTTCTCTCACAACCGTTTACTCTTTAGAATGACTGGCAAAATCCCGCTCAATTTATCCCTGTCAAAAGACTTTGCCCTTCTAATTTAACCCACAATGAACATTATCCGCCCACACTGCTTCCCCGCAGCAGCTGCCGGACATAATCACCCAGTTCTCCCCATAAGAGCTGGTCAATATAATCGCCCCGTCCAAAACTGCCGTGATACGGAAGCTTCAGGCGTTTAATACGTTCCCTTAGCATGCCATTTCCTGTCTGTGAAAAATACTGCTCCAGCTCCTTAAGCTTTGCCAAAGACACCGGATCTTCCCGGATCGGCATATAAATTACCCGGCACAGCTTCATTACCGAAAGCGCCGTCCTGCGCCCGCTTCCTATATCCACTACCAGCGTATCATACGCACTCTCCCCGGCAATTGCCCGTATAAGCCCCGCGATTGCCTCCTCTCCCGCCTGATCCAGATCCTCCGGATAGCGCACCGGCGGAATATAATCCAGCTCCCCCATCGTGTGGACAACGCTGCTCAAACGAAGCGAATTATAGCTTCCACCATTGTAAAAATACAACAGATCCGACAAATCACTCTTATATTCTTCTTTCATCAAAACCGACAGACCGGAAAATTCCTCCAGGTTCAGATACAGCACCCGCTCCTCCTGTGCCAAAAGTTTTCCCATTGTCAGGGCAAACGAGGTCTTTAAACACCGTCCAACCGGCGAATACACTCCCAAGACCTTCGCCAGCCCCCGCCCGGACACCTCCGGCAGCTCCCCCGGGCTTTCCCCATACCAGGTCATCACGTCGCGCACAATCGCATCGCTGGACTGGTATTTGTAAACACAGGGAACTGACGGACTGACCGGTTTTCCCCCATTATCCGATAAAAGAATAACCTTTTCCGCCCGGATGGACTCCTTTTCTTCCGCCGGAACATGCTCGCCCAACAACAGAAGCTTTACCGGATGTTCCGCCGCAAATGCCCGCAGCCGCTCGATCGAGCTGAACGCCACCACCTCAAACGGTATTTTTTCCTTCTGGTTAACTACCTCTGCAAACCGCGCCGCATAGACCGGATCCACATCATACACCGCCAGAATATGCTTCATCGCACCGCCACCTCCCTAATCACAAGCCATTTTCCTTACAGATACCGAATCAGCTCCGCCCCAATCACTCCCAAAAACAGGCACGGTGCCAGACAAAAAGATGCCTCTTTTCCATCCCGCGCTTCCAGATAGTACGGCTCGACGCTTCCCCCAAGCGCGAATCGGTACAAATAAAACACAAGATATGTAAGCCGCTGCCTGGCAATCCCACGCCGGATAAGTAATACGAGCGACCATATTCCGGCAGCTGCCAGCCCGCACAGGAAAATCCGCCCGCCCTGCCGCAGCCCGGCGGCACCAAACAGGACGGCTGCCATTTTGATGTCCCCCGCACCTATCATGCGAAACAGATACAAAGGGAACAGGACAATCAGTAAACTCCCGATACGAATCAAATATCCACAAGTCTCGCCAATCCCCATCATAAGCGCCGCCCCATATCCCGGCAGCCGCCCGTCCCATCCGGCCGTATATCCCATCTTCATCCCCAGGCCAAACCGAATCAAAAGAAACAACAGGCCGCCAAGCAGAAGCATCCCATTGGGAATACGGCGTTTTTTCAAATCCCAAAACGCACAGCAGTCAGTAAACAACAGCAGCAAAAAGGTCAATCCATCCCCTCCTTCTCTTTCGCATACATGAAACGAACAATTTCTGCACAGTATGTCCTCTTTTCAAAACTCCTGCCGCAAACGATAGCTGCCAGTCCTGCGCCAGCTTTTACCGCCACCTTTTTCCATTCATTTCCTGTATGCACTTCAAACATTCCTGAAAAATTATCGAACATTTCTCTGAACTTAACTTTTAGAATCTTAATAATAGATCAACGGGAAATCCGGATTCCCGTGACAGATGGAAGAACCCATCCATGAATGTTCCTCCATTATGAACAGTTTTTGGTCAAAAGTCAATCCCAAAACACCCGAAATATGCGCCAAAAACATCTCAAAAACTTTGTGCATCTGAACCCATTATTTTAGCTAGACAATTTCGTCATTTGAAAATAATTGCCAAAATATCTCTTTATTTTTTATCTATAAATACCCATTCCAGCAATTTCCTTTCCATTGACTGACGAAACAAAAAATGGTAAAATACTATTAGTTTAAATTTTTAAACCATTATAGAAGGAGGAGCCGCGATGAAAAAAGGAACAGAACTTAAACAGCATTTTCATACCTGTATGCCTCTTTTTATCGCACTGGGCGATGAAATACGGCTGACGATCATCGAAGCGCTGACGGACGAAGCCCTCACGGGACGCAAAAAAAACAACCCTATGAACACAAATCAGCCGGATAAAAACGATGACCGTCCAATCAGCCTGCCCAATCAGCCCCGTCCGCATGGCTTAAACGTCCGGGAGATCACCGAACGGACCAGCCTGTCGCGCCCGGCAGTTTCCCACCATTTGAAGATCTTAAAGACAGCCGGGCTGATCGATGTCCACCGGGAGGGAACCTGCAATTACTATTATCTCTCAATCGAAGACAGCACCCGGAAACTGATGCAGCTCGGACATCTGCTGGAATCCGTGCTTTCCATGGACGCCTGAACCAGGATGCATATCTTTCCATTTTCTGAATATACTGATCGTTGTACCAATTTATAGGATTCAGAAAGAGAGCATCAAACCATGAAGCACAACCGCACCCACTGCTCCGGGATCACCAGCACGGACATTTTTTCCGCCCACCCTGCCCCGGAGCTGCTGACAGAACTGCGACAGACCATGAGCACGATCAACACCGTTTTCAACCATTTTGAAGAGGTCGTCGATCCGACTCTGATTGACTGCTATATCTACGAACTGAAAGCCGCACACCTCCGGTATCAGTTCCTTTTACGACATATTAAACAACAGGAAAATACCATTTAACCGCCACAAGGAGGAATTTTCTCATGACAGCCTGGTACGACAAAGCCACCTTTTACCATATGTATCCTCTGGGAATGACCGGATCGCCGTTTGCCAATCCCTATCCCGTCTCCGATGGGGCAGCGGATGGCACAAACAGGGACGTTTCCGCCGATTCCCGCATGGACGAACTGATGCTGTGGATTCCCTATTTAGAGAGTCTGCATATTTCCGCAATCTATATTGGACCGCTGTTTGAATCATCCACGCACGGCTATGATACCCGCGATTTCCGGCTCATCGACCGGCGGCTGGGAACCAACGGCTCGTTCCGATCTTTCGTGGACTGCTGCCATGAGCATGGCATCCGCGTCGTCGTGGACGGCGTATTCAACCACACCGGTCGCGAATTTTTCGCCTTCCGCAACCTGCAGGCGCACCGTGACCAGTCCCCTTACGCCGGATGGTACAGGAACGTCAATTTCGGCTGGGGCAGCCCGCCCGGCGATTCCTTCGGTTACGAATCCTGGCACGGCATCTGGGAGCTTCCCTGCTTAAACCACGGAAACCCGGAAGTGCGGAACTATCTGCTTGACACTGTCCGTTTCTGGGTGCAGGAATTTGACATCGACGGTATCCGCCTCGACTGCGCGGGCGATCTTTCCTTTGAATTTATGCAGGAACTGCGCCGGCTGGCAAATGAAATCAAGCCGGAATTCTGGCTGATGGGTGAAGTCATCCACGGCGAATACGCCCGCTGGGTCAATCCGCAGATGCTTCATTCCGTCACCAACTACGAGATGCACAAAAGTATCTATTCCGCGCACAACGACCACAATTATTTCGAACTGGCACACAATGTCCGCCGCCTCGAAGCAGTGGGGCGGGATCTCTACACCTTTGTGGACAACCACGACGAAGACCGGATCGCAAGCAAACTGTTAAATCCGGCACATCTTGCGCCGCTTTACACGCTGCTGTTCACTCTTCCGGGCATTCCATCCATCTATTATGGAAGTGAATGGGGCATTCAGGGACGCCGCGGACACAACTCTGATACGGAACTCCGTCCGAGAATCCTGCCGCCGAGACCGCTTGCAGAAGAAATGCAGACCAGCGACGGACAAAACACAGGCATACGCACAAATGGCAACTGCCAGAGCTTTTCGAGCGCCACAGGCACAAACATACACGCAGGCGCAAACACCTGCTGCCAGACCTCTTCAAGCACCACAGACTCAAACACAGATACCAACGCAGGCACCGTGACACCGCTTACACTTCTGATCCAGAAACTCGCCGCCATCCACGCCGCCGAACCGGCGCTTCACGGTGGGCGTTATCAGGAACTTCTGCTGACAAACCGGCAGTACGCATTTGCCAGACACGGTGACCACCAGGCGATCCTTACCGCTGCCAACAACGATGACAACGCCGCTTATTTACAAGTTCCGCTTCCATTCCACACGACAGCGGAACAAGCTACGGATCTGATTACCGGAAAATCGTTTTTGATCGATAAGAATACAAACAAAATTCAGATAGAATTAGAGGGTAACAGCGCTGTTATTCTCGGAATCACGGAGGGGTAACCTTATGAAAAAAGCAGCTTCCACTACTAAACGAACCACATCGAAAAAACCAAAGACAGAGGGACTCGGCGTGATCGGCGAGCTTGACCGGTATCTCTTCGGAGAAGGCCGCCACTACCAGCTCTACCACAAGCTGGGCGCACACCCTTATACATATCGCGGACAGGACGGCTACTATTTCGCGGTCTGGGCGCCGCACGCAGCCGCCGTCAGCCTGGTCGGCGACTTCAACGCCTGGAATCCGGATGCAACCCCGATGAAGCCGGTCGCAGACAGCGGCATTTACGAGCTCTTCGTACCGGGACTTGGCGTAGGACAGCTCTACAAATTCGCCATCACCACGCACACGGGAACGATTTTATTTAAGGCAGATCCATATGCATTTTCGGCAGAATACCGTCCAGGAACCGCTTCCGTGACCGCCGATATCCGCGGCTTCAAATGGAACGATTCCAAATGGATGGAATCGCGCGCGGGCACCGATCCGGTCAAGGCGCCAATCTCTATCTACGAGGTTCACTTAGGATCCTGGAAAAAGAAAAACCGCCCGGAAAAGGACGGTTATTACACTTACATGGAAGCCGCGCATGAGCTGGCTGACTATGTCCTGGAAATGGGCTACACCCATGTAGAGCTCATGGGAATCGCCGAACATCCGTATGACGGCTCCTGGGGCTATCAGGTAACCGGCTATTTTGCCCCGACCTCCCGCTACGGAACCCCGGCGGAATTTATGTATTTCGTCAATTACTTACATAAAAAAGGCATCGGTGTCATCCTAGACTGGGTTCCGGCGCATTTTCCGAAGGATGCACATGGACTTGCCGATTTCGACGGACAGGCGCTCTATGAGTATGCCGACCCGCGCAAAGGCGAGCACCCGGACTGGGGTACCAAGGTCTTTGATTATGCCAAAAACGAGGTATCCAATTTTCTGATCGCCAACGCGCTCTACTGGCTCGATGAATACCACATCGACGGTCTGCGCGTGGACGCCGTCGCCTCCATGCTTTACTTAGACTATGGACGCCAGGACGGACAGTGGGTACCAAATAAATATGGCGACAACAAAAACCTCGAAGCCATCGAGTTCTTCAAACATTTAAACAGCGTGATCCGCGGCCGGAAGGACGGCGCCATCATCATTGCCGAGGAATCCACCGCCTGGCCGAAGGTTACCAAGAGCCCGGAGGAGGACGGTCTTGGATTTACCTTCAAATGGAATATGGGCTGGATGCATGACTTCCTCGAATACATGAAGCTCGACCCGTATTTCCGTAAATTTAACCACAACAAAATGACCTTCGGCATCACCTACTGCACCAGCGAAAACTTCATTCTGGTGCTCTCGCACGACGAGGTCGTCCACCTCAAATGCTCGATGATCAACAAAATGCCGGGCGAATACGAGGATAAATTTGCCAACCTGAAAGTCGGCTACACTTTCATGCTCGGACATCCGGGCAAGAAACTTCTCTTCATGGGACAGGATTTCGGTCAGTTCCATGAATGGGATGAAAAAGTCTCCCTCGACTGGTACCTTACGAAAGAGCCGTTCCATGCCGACCTCCAGAATTATGTGAAAGGGCTTTTGACGCTCTACCACAAATATCCGGCGCTCTACCGCCTGGACGAGGAGTATGACGGCTTCCAGTGGATCAACGCCAACGACGGAGACCGCAGTATTTTCAGCTTTATCCGCCGCGATGAAACACAGAAAAAGAATCTTCTCTTCATCTGCAACTTCACCCCGGTAGACCGCGACGATTACCGCGTCGGCGTTCCGAAACGCGGCACCTACACGCTGCTGCTTGACCAGGAACACGGCTACTACAAGCGCGGCGATAAGATCAGCCATTACCGCTCCATCAAGAGCGAATGTGACGGACAGCCATACTCCTTTGCGTACCCGCTTCCGGCGTATGGAACTGCGGTGTTCCGGTTCTCATAAAATAATGTTCCTATGAATTCAAAAAACCTGCCGCAGACAGACTGTTTATATGGGGGGATACAGTCTGCCTGCGGCAGGTTTTATTTATACGGGTTCTGATTCGTGACCCAATCAATTTTATCCGCGGATCGCCGCTTCCAGCTGCTTCAGCGCTTTCTCCACCGTCGCCCGCGGGCATGCGATATTGATCCGCTCGAAGCCCTCGCCGTCCGGTCCGAACATCGCGCCGCTGTCCAGCCACAGATGTGCCTTGTCCACGATCAGATGTTCCAGCTCTTTTTCATTCAAATGAAGCGCCTTAAAATCCAGCCACAGAAGGTAGGTTCCCTCCGGCTCGATCAGACGGATTTCCGGCAGATGCTCTTCCAGATACGCCTTCACAAACTTCCGGTTCTCCTCCAGATACGCTTTTAGCTGTGCAAGCCACTCCGCGCCCTCTTCATACGCCGCCTGGCATGCTACCAGTCCCATCAGACCGACCTGGCTGTAGCCTGCCGCCGCGATCTCCTTTAAGAGTTTCTTCCGAAGCTCTGGGTTCGGCACAAAGATATTGGAAATCTGCAGTCCCGCCAGATTGAACGTCTTAGATGGTGCCGTGCAGATCAGGCAGTTCTGCTCAAACTCTGCACCCAGCTTCGCAAATACTGTGTGCGGATGTCCCTCGCGGGTAAAATCACTGTGGATCTCATCGCTGACCACGAGCACACCGTGACGCAGGCAAATCTCGCCAACCCGGCGCAGTTCTTCCTCGCTCCAGACACGTCCGACCGGGTTGTGCGGACTGCAAAGCAGGAACAATTTGACCTTATTTTCCACGATCTTCGTTTCCAGATCATCCAGATCCATCGTATAATAGCCATCCGTGATTTTCAGCGGGCTGTTGACAATCTTACGCCCATTATCCGTAATTACTTCCGAAAACGGATAGTACACCGGCTGCTGAAGCAGTACGCCGTCACCTTCCTTTGTATACGCCCGGACAGCCGCCGCCAGCGCGAATACAACGCCCGGTGTCTTCACCAGCCACTCCGGTTTCGTCTCCCAGCCAAAGCGCTCCCGGTACCAGTTCTGGACTGCCGCAAAATAGCCCTCTTTTCCATCACTGTAGCCGAAAATGCCATGTTTTACTGTCTCTTCCAGCCGCTCTAAAATCGCCGGAGCCGTCTGAAAATCCATATCAGCCACCCAAAGCGGTAAAATATCCGCTGGTTTTCCTCGCTCGATGGCAAAATCATATTTTAAACAGTTGGTACCATGCCGGTCCACCACTTTGTCAAAATCGTATTTCATGCATTTTCCTCCCAATCCATCGTTCCTGTCAATGAACAGTTTTCACTCTGGCGTCCTGTCATCCATGTCCATATCCCACTGCCCATGCAAAACCGATACCAAACATATCTATCCTCTTTTTACGCTAACGCCTGCTCCAAATCCGCAATCAGATCATCCACATTTTCAATACCGACAGACAGACGTAAAAATGTCTCCGTAATTCCAAGACGTTCCCGGATCTCAACCGGCACATCGCCGTGTGTCTGCAGCATCGGATAGGTAATCAGGGACTCCACGCCGCCCAGACTCTCCGCATAGGAAATAAGCTTCACGCGCTCCAGCACCTTTCTCGCCGTCTCCTCTGTATCAGTGCGGAACGAAATCATGCTGCCCGCGCCGCGGCTCTGTTTTTGGTTGATCTCATACCCCGGATGCTCCGGAAGTCCTACATAGTAGACATCCGTTACTTTTTTCTGCTCTTTCAGCCAGCTCGCGATCTTCATCGCATTCTCCTGCTGCCGTTCCACACGCACTGACAGAGTCTTGATGCCGCGCAGGACTAAGAAAGAATCAAACGGAGAAAGTCCGCTTCCGATCGTCTTGAACAGATACCGGATCTGCTCTGCCAGCGCCTTGATCGGCGTACATAAAAATCCAGCCAGCGTATCATTGTGACCGCCTAAAAACTTCGTGCCGCTGTGGACAACCAGATCCGCGCCCTGCGCGATCGGATTCTGCAGATACGGGGACAGGAAGGTATTGTCCACGATCAGAAGCAGTCCGTGCTTCGTCGCCAGACGGCTCATTTCCGCCAGATCGGTCACCTGCATCGTCGGGTTGCTCGGTGTCTCGATGTAGAGTGCCTTCGTCTGATCCGTGATCGCCTTCTCAACCGCCTCCACATCGGCTGTATTTACATAGGAAAATGAAAAACCGCGCTTCTTTTCCAGTGCCTCAAAAATACGGACAGAACCGCCATACAGATCCTCGGTACATACAAAATGGCTGCCACTGTCAAACAGCTCCATCATCAGCGAGATCGCCGCCATACCGGATGTGCAAGCAACGGTATCAACCGCTCCTTCCAGCGCCGAAACAGTCTTTTCCAACTCGTCTCTGGTCGGGTTGCTCTCACGCGTATAATTATGACCGGTCGATTCCCCAATACCCGGGTGGGCAAAAGTCGCCGTCTGGTAAATCGGTACTGAAACAGCGCCAAAAGAATGGTTTTTAGAAGTTTCCGGATCTCCGCAAATACAAGTTGTCTCTATCTGATAAGCCACGATGTCATCCTCCTGTGTCTATTTGCTATATCAGCAAATTTGTTTTTTATATATTTTTCTTATTTCATATTGTTTTAATTGGTTTATCAGTGATTGTAATGCGGAATTCCTACTTTGTCAATAGGAATTCCATGCAGTCCGCCATTTTCCCGGGCGTTTTCCTTCCTCAGCGCAAAAACCTATCAAAGTACATTTTTTGTTTTTTCACAGAACGCACCTTCCAAACAAATAAAGAAAAGGTCAGAATCAATGACATCTTCCCACATTTCAGAAATATATCATCCATTCTGACCGCTTTAAATGGCTGCAGTTCTCGCTCCCCTTACCAGTAGGTTTCACTTTTCATCAACCACACGCTAATTTTTACCAAATTACACTCTTAATTTCCTTTGCAGACTTCCTCTAGAAAATACCGGTGCACCGTCACATCCTCATTCAATTCCGGATGAAATGCCGTCGCAAACTGGTTTCCCTGTCTGGCTGCGACTATCTTTCCATCCACTGTCGCCAGCACCTTAACATTTTCCTGAAGCGAAGCGATGTACGGCGCGCGGATAAAAGTCATCGGAATCGTCCCCAGACCGGCAAATTCAGCCTCCGTGTAAAAACTTCCAAGCTGACGCCCGTAGGCATTCCGCACCGCCGACACATCCATCGTCGCAAAGCACGGCGTTCCGCCCTCGATCTCCTTGGCCAGAAGCAGAAGCCCCGCGCACGTTCCATACACCGGAAGCCCTGCCGCAATCTTTGCCCGAAGCGGCTCATAAAGCCCCAGCTCATCCAGGAGCTTGCGCATCGCGGTGCTCTCACCGCCCGGCAGAATCAGTCCGTCCATCGGCCGCTCCAGATCCGGAAGCTGCCGGATCTCAAACGCCTCTGCGCCCAGTTTCCGTACCATGGCAATGTGTTCGGCAAACGCGCCCTGCACCGCCAGCACGCCTATCTGTTTTTTCTCCATCTTACTGTCCCCGCTCTGCCATCAAAATCGCAATCTCATTCTCATTGATACCAACCATCGCCTCGCCCAGATCCTCAGAAATCGCAGCAAGTAATTTTGCATCCTTGTAATTCGTTACTGCCTGCACGATCGCCGACGCACGTTTCTCCGGATTGCCTGACTTGAAGATACCAGATCCAACAAAGACTCCCTCTGCGCCCAGCTGCATCATCAGAGCCGCATCCGCCGGGGTAGCCACGCCGCCTGCCGCGAAATTGACAACCGGGAGGCGTCCATTGTCATGTACATAGCGGAGCAGATGAACCGGAACTTTTAACTGTTTTGCTGCCTCGTAAAGCTCATCCTCACGCAGGTTCTGAACCCGGCGGATCTCCGAATTCATCGCACGCATATGGCGGACTGCCTGTACGACATCGCCCGTTCCCGGCTCGCCCTTGGTACGGATCATCGAAGCACCTTCCTCGATCCGGCGCAGCGCCTCTCCCAGGTCTCTCGCACCGCAGACAAACGGAACCTTGAACTGTGTCTTGTCAATATGGTACACATCATCCGCAGGAGATAATACCTCGCTCTCATCGATATAATCAATCTCGATCGCTTCCAGAATCTGCGCCTCCACAAAATGACCGATCCGGCACTTCGCCATAACCGGAATCGAAACTGCCTCCTGAATGCCGCGAATCATCTTCGGGTCACTCATACGGGACACACCGCCCGCTGCCCGGATATCCGCCGGAATCCGCTCCAGCGCCATAACCGCACACGCGCCTGCCGCCTCCGCGATCTTCGCCTGCTCCGGGGTTGTGACATCCATGATAACGCCGCCCTTTAACATCTGTGCCAGCTGTTTATTCAGTTCATAACGATTCTCTGCCATTTTTATTCCTCCCGTGGTTGAATATGATTTTTCTTTGTAAGCCAAGCGTCCTTACGATCCTTGCAATCAATACCCGAATCCACTGAATCATTCACAGGCAAGCGCCTCTTCTGCCTTTCTATTCTGCCTTGCGAAAAACAATTCACTGACATTCTGTATTTTTACATTCATTTCCGCATCAACTTAGTAGGAATTATAACAAAAACTGTACTGATTAAAATATACACTTTTAAATATTTTAATCAGTACAGTTTGTTCTTTTCTCAAATCTTATTCTATTTTTCTTTTATCTGCACAAACCAGAGCGCCCTAGCATTCCACCAACGCCACTCCACTTACCCATTTTTCAGCTTTCCGTTTGTGTCTACGCCTCTTCCGCCTCCAGCAGCGCCTGGTACACATCCCGCTTCGAAACCCCGCGGTCCTTCGCCACCAGCTTCATCGCTTCCTTGCGGCTGTTTCCCTGTGATTCATAATGTTCCATATGCTCTTCCAGGGACATCTGCTGCCAGCGCGCCTGATCCTCCGCCTCGATCTCCTGGACGGATTTGCCCTCGATGACGATCACGCACTCGCCCTTCGGCTCATTTTCCGTATAATACGCCACCGCCTGCGAAAGCGTCGTCCGGAATGCCGTCTCGTATTTCTTCGTCAGCTCCCGGCAGATGGACGCCTTTCTATCCCCCAGCGCCTCGTAAAGCTCCGTGAGAGTCCGCAGAAGGTGGTGCGGCGCCTCGTAAAGCACAATCGTGCGCGTCTCATTCTGAAGCTCTGCAAGCACCCGCTGGTGCTCCTTCTTGTCCGTCGGAAGAAATGCCTCAAAACAGAACCGTCTCGTCGGAAGTCCCGAAATAATCAGCGCCGTAACACACGCCACCGCTCCCGGAAGCGCGGTTACTTTAATTCCCGCCTCGCAGCACTGGCGCACCAGCTCCTCGCCCGGATCCGAAATACCCGGCGTCCCGGCGTCCGTGATGCAGGCAATATTCATGCCCGATTTCAGCTTCTCCACCAGCACACGCGCCTTCTCGACCTTATTGTACTCATGGTAGCTCGTCATCGGTGTATGAATATCAAAATGATTCAGAAGCTTAATACTGTGCCGCGTGTCCTCCGCCGCAATCAGATCCACCTGCTTTAACGTCTCCAGTACCCGGAATGTGATGTCATCCAGGTTGCCGATCGGCGTGGCACACAAATATAATGTTCCTTCCATCGTTCTCCTATTCCATTAATACCCGTAAATATCATAAATCTCATCCGTATACACGCCCGGCTCTTTGTACACAATGATCGGCTTTTCCACTGTCATCAGCGCGCCGCCGCCGCGCACCGCCTCGATGAGAACCATATTTGCCTCTTTATCTGCAAACGGATGGACAAATTTCATCCGCTTCGGCTCCAATTTCTGACTTTTCATCGCCATCAGAATCTCAATGAGCCGTCTCGGACGGTGCACCATATAGAGTCGTCCGCCGGGACGAAGTGCCGAAGCCGCCGCGCGCACGACATCCTCCAGATTGCAGAGAACCTCATGGCGGGCAATCGCCTTGGGAAGATCGGGATTTTTCAGCCCATGGCTGTCGTTCATGTACGGCGGGTTCGTCGTTACCACATCAAAGGATGCCTTCTCAAACAGCGTCGGAACCTCCTTGATATCGCCCTGCACGATCGAAACCTTATCTTCCAGCCTGTTGAGCGCCACACTCCGGGATGCCATCTCCGCCATCTCCGCCTGGATCTCCAGACCTGTAAAATGGCTTCCTTCCGTCTTTGCCTCCAGAAGAATCGGAATAATACCGGTTCCCGTTCCCAGATCAAGCACTTTCTCGCCCGGCTTCACCGATGCAAACCCGGACAAAAGCACCGCGTCCATGCCAAAACAGAACCCGTTCGTCTTCTGGATGATCCGGTATCCGTTCCGCTGCAGTTCATCGATCCGCTCGCCCTCTTTAATTATCATCCAGCTTTGACTTTCCTTCCTTTTTCTCCAGTGCCTCCAGCGCTTTCAGCTCCGCATCGTTGACATTTCCCCTGTCACGGCGGCGCTTCGGCTTAAACTTGAGCTGATCCACACGGTAATCACGGATCTCCTTCTCATCCCGTCCTACCGTCACAACCACCTTTACCTGCTGGCGCAGGACGCTGACGCTGTGAACCTCGCCTTTCAGCCCGTCATCCGTTGTGACGTAATCGCCGACACTCGGCAGATGGCTGTTCAGATCCTCATACGTCTCTTCCTCGTATTTCAGGCAGCACATCAGACGACCGCACACACCCGAAATCTTCGTCGGATTTAAGGACAGGTTCTGCTCTTTTGCCATCTTAATTGAAACCGGAATAAACTCCGATAAATATGAATGACAACAGAGCGGACGACCACAGATACCGACGCCACCCAAAATCTTCGTCTCATCCCGGACGCCAATCTGGCGCAGCTCGATCCGCGTCTTAAAGATCGCCGCCAGATCCTTGACAAGCTCACGGAAATCGATTCTTCCATCCGCCGTAAAATAAAACAGCAGCTTATTGTTATCAAAGGTGTATTCTGCATCGATCAGCTTCATCTGCAATTCATGCTTGCGGATCTTTTCCTGACAGATCTGGAATGCCTCATGCTCTTTTTCTTTATTCTTCCGTTCCAGCTCCTCGTCATTCTTCGTCGCCATACGAATGACCGATTTCAGCGGCTGGATCACCTTCTTCTCATCCACCTCGCGGACGCCAAGAACCACCTCTCCGAACTCGATTCCGCGGGCGGTCTCCACGATCACATGGTCGCCCATCTTGATTTCCATCTGCGCCGGATCGAAGTAATATACCTTTCCGGCCTTGCGGAACCGGACTCCGATTACCTTTATCATAAATTTAATTCTCCTTCATCGTCAAAAGCATCAGCTCCAGCGCCAAATCGGTGTTGACGTTAGCATTCAGCCGGACTTTTGCCTTTTCAATCGCACTCAATATCTCTTCCAGCCCCTCATAGGAACTCTTCTGGCAGCAACTGCTGACCGCTGAATACTCATCCTTAAAGATCAGCGAATTCATGTCCTTTGTGACCTTAAACATCAGAATATCCCTGTACCAGAGCTGCATGAAATCCAGGCACTCATACAGATCCAGATTGTCCTCCTGCAGCTTGCGGATATAATCCAGAAGCATCGGAATATCCATGTCCTTGATATTTTTAAGCAGCGTCAGCACCTCTCGGTACAAAAGTGCAAACTCCTCCGAAGAGGCGAGATGAATCGCTTTTCCTAAATTTCCTCTCGCAAACGCCGCATAAATATCCGCCTGACCATCCGAAACGCCCATTTTCTCCGTCAGGTAATCGCTTACCACCGAATCCTTGAGCGGACGAAGTTTCAACTGGATACAGCGGGACAGGATCGTCGGCAGAAATACCTCCGGGTTCGTCGTGATAAGCACCAGCACCGCATAGGCCGGCGGCTCCTCAATCGTCTTTAAAAGAGCGTTCTGCGCCTGCACCGTCATTTTCTCCGCCTCATCGACCAGATATATCTTATATGGACTGCTGTACGGGCGGATCGAAACCGTATCATTGATCTGAATCCGGACATCATCGACACCAATGCTCGCCGGTTTCTCATGTGTCACCCAGATCACATCCGGATGATTGCCCGACAAAAACTGCTTACAGGAATGGCATTCCATGCACGGCTCCGTCCCATGTTTCTCGCACAAAAGCGTCATGGCAAATGCCTTCGCGATCGTCTTGCGTCCCATTCCTTCCTCGCCCGACAATATGTAAGCATGTGAAACTCTCTGATACCCGATCGCCTTCTGAAGGTGCTCTTTTATCTTCTCATGTCCAATAATATCGTGAAAACCTGCCATCTTGATGCTCCTTTCAGGGCTGGACTATGGACTCTGGATTTTAATTCTAAAATCATTTCAATCGTATGGATCGGTTGGGATCCCTTCTATCATGCCCTTCTTTTATTATTTGTAAATCTCTATCATCTTAGTATAACACAAGATTTAACCTCTGCCTAGTGCGATGAAATTCCGAATTTGTTACTGTTCACGCATACGTGCCCAGTAACGGAATTTGCCGTGGCTTCGCATTTAAATACGGCAAATTCCTGCTGCCACCACGTTTTCTTACGGCACTTTCGGTTCCAAAAGTGCCAATCCGTGAGCCCGAATTTCCCTTACCAACGTATCCACACACGCTTCCAGCTCGCGGTTTTCAAACCGGTTTTCCGCCCGGATCCCACATTTTTCCATATTTTCGGCACTGAAATCTGCCTCATCCGCCAGGAAACGGCGGCACAGCTCCGCATACTTTGGCTCTGTCTGCTGCCGTTCCCGGTCAAGCGCACGCTGAAGGCGTTCACCGTCCTCCACCTCAATGTAAAGCGGCACCAGTGCATACGCGCCGAAATAATTACGCGTCCCCTCATACGATTCCAGCGTCCCGATCATGAAATAATCATGCGATCCCAGATCGATCTGCCCATCGTCCACCGTTGCATAACTCCACGGTCCATAAATAGTCTGGTAGGTTCTCTTTTCAATGATCTTTCCCTGTTTCTCCAAATCCGCAAGCCTTTTTCCGGTCACAAAATAATACTCCACACCGTCCCGCTCGCCTGCCCGGATCGGTCTGGTCGTATACGGCACCACCGTCCGGATCTGCGGCAGCCGCTCTCTCAATATCTTATAGATCGTGTCCTTCCCGGACGCGCTCTTTCCCATCACGTAAAATATATGTCCCATCTTCCTATTATGCCTTTCCAGCCAGTATTTTCACACGCATTCCATCGTATATATAAATCCGATTTTTCTCTGTTTCTTATGGCAAATGTGCGAACCTGGTAAATCAATACCTGACATTTTCTAAATAACAACCTCTATCCACAAATTCAATTTGTCTGGTTTTTCACAAATTCCTTCCACCGTAAGTCCCAGCCTCCAAGCTTCACGAATCCGCAAGATCTCCCGTTTTCCAATCCGCTCTCCCGGCATCAGCATCGGCACCCCCGGCGGATAAATGGTAACGCAGGTCCGCGCCGCCCTTCCTTCCGCCTCCTCAAGCGGCACCAGCATGCCATCCCCATGCCATGCCTGCCAGGGGAGACACATCTGCTGCGGATAGTTTTCTGAATCATTTTCTTGGTTCGGTTTCTGATTCGATTGTGCTCCCGAAAACGGTTCCTGCCTGCCTTGTTTTGCATCTTTCAGCCCAACACTTTCCGCCTCCAGCTTTTCCACCCGCGCATCCAGCTCCAAAAGTGCCCGCTCCAGACGCGAAAATCCTTCCTCCGTATCCATAAACGAAGTCATCAGAAGCACATACCGCCCGCTCGACATCTCCGCCTCCAGATGATACTCTGTCCGCAAAACCTCTGCCAGTCTGGTTCCCGTCATAAAATCTGGAAATAGCACCAGTTTTGACGGATCATATCCATACACACCTGCCGCACCACAGATTTTCTCTTTCAGAAGCCGGAAATGTTTTAGCTTCGCCAATTTTTCCCGGAGTTCCCGCAATCGCGCGCCATACCGCGCCATCTCCCCGGCTCCTTTTTCTGCCATATACCGGACGCAGTTCTCCATCGACGCAATCAGAATATACGACGGGCTGGAACTCTGGTAAACCGATAAATACTGTTCCACCTTCTTCGCATCCAGAATCTGGCTTTTCAGATGCAGAATCGCCGTCTGTGTCAGAGATGGAAGCGTCTTGTGAAGACTCTGGATCACCAGGTCCGCCCCCTCCTGTAACGCCCCATCCGGGAAATAGTTCCCATCCCCAAACGGCAGATGCGCGCCGTGCGCCTCGTCCACAATCAGCGCCGCTCCATGCCGGTGCGCCGTCGCTGCAATCCCCTGGATATCCGACACGATCCCCTCATAGGTCGGGGAAGTCACAAACACCGCCCGGATCTCCGGATGCTCCAAAAGTGCTCGTTCCACCTGCTCTGGCTCGATCCCTCCCGGAATCTGAAACTCCGGCACCTCCTCCGGATATAAATATACCGGTTCCAGCTGGTTTAAAATCACCGCGTGATACGCCGATTTGTGGGAATTTCGAGCCATGAGGATTTTTTCCCCCGGCTTCACCGCCGCCGCGATCGCCGCCAGAATCCCGCACGTACTGCCATTCACCAGATACCAGCTCCGGTCTGCTCCGTACACCGCAGCCGCCGAATTCATCGACTCTTTCAAAATATCTTCCGCATGATGCAGGTTGTCAAATCCATCAATCTCCGTGATATCCACCGAAAATGGATTCGGAACGGAAGTTATCCCCATTTTCACCTGGCGTTTGTGCCCCGGCATGTGGAACGGGTAGGCATCCGACGCCGCATAGGTGGATAAACGTTCTAAAAGCGGAACTTCCGGACGTAGGATGATTGTTTCCGACCGCATTTTCCTGTCTTTATTCACTTTTTCTTCTTCCTTCTGTTTCTCTCTTTTTTCGTTCATATCTTATTTCTATCCGCTGCACCGCATCCCAGAAGCATTTCATTTCCCTGAAAACAACTTTTTAAAATTTTATTTCTATCTTTTATAAAAAACTACCGCAGTATCTGATCGCCATCCTTGACACAAAGATTTTTCTTCACACCTAATGTTACCATCCATCCACGGACAATCGGCGTCTTATACGAACCAGCGCCCGCGACGCCATCCTGCACATTATCCCAGAGCCAGTCCGGCGTCGGCCATAAGCAGACCTCCGGTGAAATTTCCTGGTAGAGCTCCTCTTCCACGCCTCTCTGCCCATGGTGCGCCATCTGTAGCACATCCGATTTCAGTTCCTCCTGCGTATGATTGGCAAGAAAATCTTCCCCTGCCTGCCAGCCCATATCACCCAAAAACAGGATCCGTTTTCCGCCCATCTCCACGCGGTACGCGACCGAGCTGTTATTAAAACTATTTTCCGTGCAGGCAAATGGCTCGTTCATCACTGTGATCTCCGCGCCCGCCACTGAAATCTTCTGCCCTTTCGTAAGCGTCCCGCATTTTTCTGCTTCCGGCAGTTTCGCAATCGCTTCCGTGATCCGATCATAACACTCCAAATCTGAATCCCGTCTTGAAACCTGCTCCTGACCTAAAAATTCTTTATTCAGAAATGAATAATACACCTTACCGATCGAGATCGGCATCGGATCCATGTTTAAAATCTCCGTGATCGCCCCCCACATGATCGCTGTGCGGATGGGTTAAAAGCCATACATCCACATGACCGCCCAACTCCTGAATAACCTCAATCAAATGCGGTGCATCGACATCACGACCGCCGTCTACCACGATCACCGCGCCTTCCTTCGTCTTCATAACGCAGGAGAGGTTCTGCCAGATATCCGCACACGCTAAAAGCCGAAGCTCTCCCCCGTCCAGATACGGCTCCTCCACGCCCGGCTCCGCCGCCTCCGCCGCAGCTAACGCTTCCATTTCTGCCGCCGACTGCTGTTCCCCCAGGTTATCTAAATCAATCGGCTGATCTGGATTTTCTCCATTTTCATCTCGGACAGCCTCCCGCTCTGTACTGTCCACGATTGCTACCGTTCCGGCTGTCTCCGGATAGTTCGTGAACCGGCGGCTACATCCGCTCAAGTTCAAAAGGAACGTCATGCCAAGCGCCGCCGCTGCATATAAATATTTCCAGCGTTTCTGTTTCATCTTGTTTGGCTCCATTTTTCTTCTCCATTTTAAAATTTCTGCATTTGCCTATTTCTATTCTTACTTCCATTTTGGTTTTCTATTTGCTTCTGTTTTCAATCAATTATAACAGCTGCCATATCCGAAAACAAGAAATTATATATTCAAGAAAGACTCCTGTCTGAATGGCTTTTTTACTTAACATGAATGTTAAACGAAGTTTCCTATTTCTTCTTCGCGCGAGTGCACATCATTGGCACGTTAGTGCCTTTTTGTGTAATAGAAAATTCCTTGGAATTCCCTATTACACAAAAAACCGCCACACTGTCTCCAGTGTGACGGCTTCTCATCTTCATGAGGCATCGGGGATTCGAACCCCGGACAACTTGATTAAAAGTCAAGTGCTCTACCGACTGAGCTAATACCCCATAACAGACTGGGCTAGTTGGATTCGAACCAACGAATGCAGCAGTCAAAGTGCTGTGCCTTACCGCTTGGCGATAGCCCAAAGGCGAAAGGGTGGATACAGGGATTCGAACCCTGGGCCTCCAGAGCCACAATCTGGCGCGCTAACCAACTGCGCTATACCCACCACAGCGTGCCTGAAGGGATTCGAACCCCCGACCCACGGCTTAGAAGGCCGTTGCTCTATCCAGCTGAGCTACAGACTCATATTCATTTTGCGATTCTGACCGTTTTATCCGGCACTGTAACCATTCCCGCATCTGACCTCTCAGCCAACTGCTTGTCTGTCTCATCGACAGCAAAGATAGTATATAACATTTGAAAAAGAATGTCAACAGGAAATTTCATATTTTTTAAAATAATTTCAAAAATTCATTTCTTTTGACTTTCCCCCTATTTTTCCACCTCTTCCTGCTCGTATGACAGGAAGTCCGCCAGAAATCCCTTTTCCCGCAGCGCTGCCTCGATCTCGTCGAGAATCTCCTCCTGATCGGCAGCCACGTGATGGAAATGATAGCCCGATGTCACGTTTAAAAGCGGCGTGGAACGCCCAGTCCGGATATTTTCCACAAATGCCTCAACATCGCGGCGGCTGCGGATATTTAACGGCGCCGATACCTTTCCATAGATGCGGTGGTTGACCATGACATCCAGCACCTCGCCGCCCAGATCAACAATCGTATTCAGCTCTTCGCGCGTCTGCTCGGTCGTATGGCACATTTTAAAGAGGCGTTCCGTCTGGTGCGGCACCTCCAGCACATAACCGCGGGCAGTCGCAAGGACAGGGTGTCCCTCGGTACGCAGAAGCGCGATATCCTGCACCACCACCTGACGGCTCACGCCGACTGCCCGCCCCAGCGCCCCGCCGGAAAGCGGTGTGGATGACTGTCCCAGCATTTCCAGTATTTTCTTTCTCCGCTGTACTCCTGTCATCGTTGTTTCCATCCTGTTTTCCCTGTCCTTTCTTAGTTTTTAAATTTTTATAATGCCCGCAGATGTTTGAGGCTCAGATCCAGAATTGGTGCCGAGTGCGTCAGCGCGCCGCTGGACACATAATCTACGCCTAATTTCGTGATCGTTGCGATATTTTCCTTCGTCATATTTCCGGAACACTCCGTCTCGGCGCGTCCGTCGATGATGCGGATCGCCTCCGCCATCTCGTCCGGGGTCATATTATCCAGCATGATAATATCAGCGCCCGCTTCCACTGCCTCGCGCACCATATCGAGATTTTCCGTCTCCACCTCGATCTTGCGGACAAATGGGGCATATTCCTTCGCCGCCTCAACCGCCGCCTTAACTCCGCCGGCTGCGTCGATATGGTTATCCTTGAGCATCACGCCGTCCGATAAGTTGTAACGGTGGTTGCTGCCGCCGCCAACCTTGACCGCATATTTTTCAAATATACGCATACACGGGGTCGTCTTGCGCGTATCTAAAAGCGTCGTATTCGTTCCTTCTAAGAGCTTCGCCACCTGATTCGTATAGGTCGCAATGCCGCTCATCCGCTGTAAATAGTTGAGCGCCGTCCGCTCGCCGGAAAGAAGCACCCGGATGTCGCCGGTGATCACGCCTAAAAACTGCCCTTTTGTGACGGTATCCCCGTCTTTTACCTCAAATTTTGTCTCGGTCGCCTCGTCCAGAAGTGTAAATACGCGCTCAAACACCTGTAAACCGGCGATAATACCGTCTGCCTTGGCTAAGAGCTGTACCTCGCCCTTGCGATATTCCGGCATGACCGCGTTCGTCGAAACGTCCTCACTGTTGATATCTTCCTTTAACGCCATGCGGATATACTCATCCGCAACAAGCTGCATCGTAATTGGATTCATACTCTTCGTCCTCCCGTCCGGCGATCTTGCCTGCCGCTCTCTCTGCAAATACAAGGCTTTCCAGCAGACTGTTGCTGGCAAGCCGGTTCTTTCCGTGTACGCCGTTGCAGCTCGTCTCACCAACCGCATACAGGTGGTCCATCGTCGTCTCGGAGAAATGATCAACATAGATACCGCCCATAAAATAATGCTGTGCCGGTACAACCGGAGCCGGTTCCTTCGTGATATCGTAGCCCTCTTTTAAGCACTCCTCATAAATGTGCGGAAAATGGTTCCGGATCGTCTCCTCCGGAACTGCCTTAAACGACAACCATACATGATCGCTGCCCTCTTTTTCCATCTCCTTCTCGATCGCCTGCGTCACCACATCACGCGGCAGAAGCTCATCGACAAAGCGCTCGCCCTTTCCATTTAACAGAACTGCTCCCTCGCCGCGGGTCGATTCTGAAATCAGGAAGCTGCGTCCCGGCTTCTTGCTGTACAGGCTGGTCGGATGAATCTGGACATAATCGAGATGTTCCAGACGCACGCCGTGTTTCTTTGCCACATCCAGCCCATCACCTGTCAGGCTCGGGAAGTTCGTCGAATGCTTGTAAAGCCCACCGATACCGCCGGTCGCCAGAACCGTGTCTTTCGCATGAATCTTTAAAATATCGCCGTCTGCATTCTTTGCCAGAATACCGGTGCAGATGCCCTTTTCTACCAAAATATCCGTCATAACAGTATATTCCCGGATTTCTACATTCGGAAGTTCTTTTACACGCGTCTGCAGGGTCGTCGTGATCTCTTTTCCCGTGATGTCCTCATGGAAACAGATACGCGGCTGCGAATGCGCGCCCTCCTTTGTATATTTTAAACTGCCATCTGGATTTTTGTCAAACCCTACGCCTAATTTCAGCAGATTATTTATCACATCCCGGCTGGAGTGGATCATGATATCCACACTCTCCTTGCGGTTCTCGTAGTGTCCCGCGCGCATCGTGTCCTCAAAATACGCATCATAATCCGTCTCATCCCGCAGCACGCAGATACCTCCCTGCGCCAGCATGGAATCACAGCTCTCTATATCTTCCTTGCAAATCATTAAGATCCGGTCTTCCGACGGCAGGTTTAAAGCGGTGTACAGACCGCCTACGCCACACCCGACGATGACCACATCATAATTTTCCTCCCGGACCATTTTGTTGCCTTCCTTTCTATACCATACGTTTGCACTTATCTTTTTATCCTGCAGATAGTTCAGCCTTCAAATCGCAGAATACTATCTGCCACTCTATGCTCCTATCGCAAACAGAGTTCTCTTTCAATCCAAAACTTCATTTGTGCATCCGCACCAGTATAGCACATATTATTTCATGTGACAAGACATATGTAATGATATTTTGGACGATTCGCCAAAAAACATATTACTATTCACGCATACGTGCCCAGTAACCAAAAAACTCCAGTTTCATTGACAGCCCACCATAAATCCATTAAAATACCTACTATAATAAGGTATTTTACCGAATTAAATTTAAGCATACGAAGAGAAGGTATTTTCATGAAAATCAATCACGTACACGCAGTCTATTTCAGCCCGACCGGCAACGCGAAAAAGGTTGTTACTACGCTGGCGCAGGCGATCGCTGACACACTCGGCGTCCCGATGGATTCCTATGATTTCACGCTGCCGGAAAGCCGCGAAAAAGTTCATACATACGGGGCAGACGATCTGCTCGTCATCGGCACCCCGGTCTACGCGGGACGCATCCCGAACAAGATGCTCCCATTTGTACAGACCCATTTTGAGGGAAATGGCGCGCTCGCCATTCCGGTGGCTGTCTTCGGAAACCGTAACTTCGACAATGGGCTCATCGAGCTTCGCAATGAATTAGAGGCGCACGGCTTCCACACCATCGCAGGTGCCGGTATCCCGACCGAGCACGTATTCAGCGACAAGCTGGCAACCGGACGTCCAGATGCGGATGATCTCGCACAGATCCACGCGTTCGGCATCAAGGCGGCTGAAAAGGTCGCTTCTCTGACCGAAATCCCGGCTCCGATTGCCGTGCGCGGCGATGATCCGGTCGGACCATATTACACCCCGCTCGGCACCGATGGAAAACCGGCTGTCTTCCTGAAAGCCAAACCAGTCACCGATCCGGAAAAATGTACTGGCTGCGGCATCTGTGCAACAGTCTGTCCGATGGGATCCATCCCGGCAGATGCACCGGACACCTGCACCGGTATCTGCATTAAATGTCAGGCGTGCATCAAGATCTGCCCGGCTGGCGCGAAACACTTCGACAATGAGGCCTTTCTGTCCCACGTCGCGATGCTGGAGCAGAACTATACACGCAGAAGTGAGGCGGAGTATTTTATCTAAAGATAGCCGCATTCTTTCTCTGGGGAGATTCGTGGGAGATTCGAGATAGAATAAGACAGCAGCAAAACAGACTATTTTTTTCCGTTTTTGTCTGTTTTACTGCTGCCTTTTTTACTTACTTTTCTGGTGACGCCCTATCAACCTGATTTTATGACCGTGCAATCTTTATTTTTCTATGCCAGATTCTATTCTTCTGTCTTTTTTCTACCTGTCATTAATACATAGGCTGCTGCCATCATTCCAACTGTCAGCACAGCCATCGGCACATTCATCCTGTCTTCTCCAGTCTTCGGAAGTCCCTCTTCCGGTACAACCGGCTGAGATTCTGATTCAACCGGTGCAACCGGTTCGGTCGGTTCTGCTGCCGGACCAGATGTGGTTGTGGTCGAAGACTTTTTGCTTCCAGAACTACTTCCTCCGCCGTGACCACCATGGCTTCCACCGCCATTATGATCCGGGGTCGGATCTGGTGTTGGAGTTGGATTATCTCCTCCGCTCATGGCATTGACAAATTTTACAACTGCTGTTTCTCCACCAGCGATTGTTCCCACATCTCCTGTTTTCGTCACGGTATAGCCTTCATTTCCGCTCTCCTCCACCGTGTAAGCGATCCCCTCTGGAATACCGGCTGCCGACTTGCTCTCGCCGTGCTTTAATGTAAATGTTGCTACATTATCGACAAATTCCATATCGCCATAAATTCCGTTCAATGCAGTGCCGCCCTGCAAGGTTACTTTAAACGTGAACACTTTTTCCTTGTCTCCGCTTCCGGTGACCTCTTTGGAAACCGTCAGGCTGCCGTACTGGATTGGTGCATTGGTCAGTGTAATGTGATAGGTCTTGTTTTCCTTGTCATATTCAGTACTGGAACTTCCCTTCCATCCTTCCAGCGTTTCTTCTTCCACAATATAGTGACAATCTTCCACTTCTCCATTCGAAACGCATTTTGACGGAAGATCCTCAAACGACGCCGACCAGTTATTTTCCGCATTCAGTTCTACGCGGCTGTCGAGCTTCACTTTTTCACCGCTCGTATCACCTACGCGGTAGAGATCCACGTACACGTGGTCTGGGTGAGTTTCTTCGGTCCATTTTTTAGTTACTTCTACCGCCACATCGGCATATTCCATACCAATCACGATTGGACTGTTCGTTGCAATACCGCCGCCGCGCTTGGAAACATTGTCACTGATAACAAGCTGTGCCTCCGATGACGCCAATTTCTGGTGTTCCTCACTCAACTCTCCATGTAAACCAAATGACTTATTTGTATTGGTATAAATAGCCAGATCCGCTTCTGGATTTCCAGCCTGATAGCGATTTTCCGCCTCATCGGAATACCATCTGAGCACACCACCGCCCAGAGAACGGCCGGAAACAGAAATGTGGGTAGTTGCGCTCGGCGGGTTGCTCTGAATCGAGAACTTATCCGGTGTATCGATTCCTTCATAGCGGATCTCATCTCCTGATGCTTCATAAGAATAGGAAATACCGCCTGTCTTTCCAGTTGCCTTATTTCCATAAAAAGCGCCGCCCAAAGTAGAATAAACCTCTGTCTCCGAGGTCGGGCACGCCCAGATTCCTGCACCACGCGATGCCCGATTTCCTGTTATCAGTACATTCGTAAGATGAAGCGTTGGATTCTCGTGATTCGTGTAATCAATTCCGCCGCCAAAGCCAGACGAGCTATTTTCACTGATCAAACCACTGATTAAATTCACCTGGCTGTTCTTATCCATATTCAGCTTCACACCGCCGCCACGCTGACCCGCTTCATTCTTAGCAATGGTATTTCCTTCCAATGTCAGAACACAATCAGCCTCTCCAAGTACCCACAGCCCGGCACCATTTCCCATGCTGGTACTTTCTGTAATGGTATTGTTCTTCAATGTAACTGTTTTCGATATACGGCTGTAAATCGCACCGCCATCGCCGCCTCTGGCTGCCATCTCTGTAATCCGATGGTTATAAGCATGTGAATTTCGAATCCGGTTGCCTGTCAATTCTGCCGTCTGCACCGCATCCAGATGGATTGCTCCACCATAATCCTTAGATGTATTATAGAAGAAATAATTTTCATTCAGTGTCACCGTTCCGCGATCTGCAAAAAGCGCACCGCCGCCAAACCAATACTGTCCGATCGTTCCTGTCATATCAATCGCACTGTTATAAAACAAATTACACTTCTCCATTTTGACTGTTGCCTGAGAAGTATAGACAGCACCTCCGCTCTGGGCGAAATTTCCCTGTCCACTATATTCTTTATAATTATTATCTTCCCTTGTAAAATAACCGAAATTACATTTCTCTGCTTCCAGCGTACCGCCATTCATCCAAACAGCGCCGCCGTTTCCAGATAACGCCTGAAAACCTGCCAGAATCGTATCTTTCAGAATGACTGTTCCGCCGTTTGCCTCGATCGCACGGTTATCGGCATCTTTGCCACTTCCACCAAGCAGGCCATTCAAAATCGTAAAAGTTACCGATTCTGAAACCGTAAACGCACTGATTGTCTGCGCTGCTTTTGCCTCCGGAACTATTTTTACTTTTACTATTTTTCCATTCAAATCGAGTGTGAGGTCTTTACCGACTGAGATAGTATTTGACAGTCCACAGTTTTTCAGCACCTTCACCGTATCCCCATCGCCTGCTGCCGCAAACGCGTCTTCCAGCGTATCATATGCATTGCCATTTACCTCTGCCACGCCGGCAACTGCCTCATTTAAAGCCAGCAGAATCGAAAATTCATTGACGCCAAAGGTCAATTTTGCTGTTTTTTCACTATCCTCTGTGCTATCCTGGATTTCAACCTCCGAAAGTTCCGTGATGACATCCTCATGGATATGCAGGATTTTTGTCTCTTCCAGATTTTCTGCTGTCTCACTTTCAACTGCATTCTTTTTAAACTGAATGCTGACCTTTACTTCTTCGGATGGCTCGACTTCCTCGCCTGCCTCGTTTACAAATTTCACATCAAAGGCTGTAAAGGAATCCGCGCGGTATCCTTCTTCCTGGATCTGAGTGCTCAGTGTCTGATGTTCTTCGCTTCCGTCCTTGATCTCTTCTGCTTTCAGCTTTACTTTTTCTTCAAACGCACCCGCCGGTACCGTCAGGGTAAGTACAGCGGAATCTGTATTAACCGTGTAGACCGCATCATCCACACTGCCGGAAAGCCCCAGCTCCGCAGCGGTCGTCACGAATGCTGCAGCCGCCGTATTTTTAAGAAGAACGCTCTCATATGCCTCACCCTGCAGGCGCTCTGCTCCGCCTTCTATATCGACTTCCGTCTCCGCATCCGGCTGGCTGTCTGTATTCGTTTCTTTCTCCGGTGTCTCATCTTCCGTCCGCATCTCGCTCGCCGTCGCCGGTGCCGCTGTCAGGAACATCTTAAAATGATCCGATCGCGATACCTGCGCCACGTTCCCTGCTTCGCTGCCTGTAGAATCATTCTTTTCCTTTTCTGAGCCCGAATCTGCATCCGGCTGACTGTCCTTTTCTTCTGGGGTACCTGTTTTTCCCGCATCACCCGCACCCGAGCCTGCTTCCTGGCTCTTTTCCGGCTCGTTTGCCGGGTTCTCTGCTTCTGCCCCGTTTTCTGCTTTATTCGCCGGATTTTCCGCCTCTGAACCTTTTTCCGGTTCACTTGCCGGGTTCTCTGACTTGTCCACCTTTTCCGGAGTTTCCACCGGATTCTCTTTTTCTGGTTCCTGCGAATCTGTCTCTTTTACATTTTCTTTCTTCTCAGACTCTCCAGCCGTTTTATTTGATTTTTCTTCCGCACCATTCGAAATGGAAACTCCCGTTTCTTCGCTTGCTTCCATTTCTTCATCCTGGATCTGCTTCTTTAACTCTTTAGATGAGAGAATCGAAACTTTTCCGCTTCGTTTTCCATCTACCTCTATCTGCCCATATTCTTTCTCAGAAGAACGATTTAACAGCAGAAATAAAATTTCTTCCTCGCCCGTGATCGTATAATGATCCAGATCCTCTTTTTCATCCAGTCTCGCATAGACCTTTAAATTTACCTTTCCGTCCGGTGCTTTCACATCCGGATGCAATTCAAAGAGGGAACCATCTTCCTGAAACAGTGTCTCATACGCTTCTGATTCTTCTCCCTCAAAGGTTAGGGCATCTTCCTTGACCGGTTTTCCTTTCACCGCTTTTAATAGTGCCTCACTCAGCTCTTCCTGATCCAGGACAAAATTCTGATTTTCTTCTTCCGCCTCATTCTTTTCCAACAGCGGAGCCGTTGCTGCCAGCGCCGTCGTACTTCCAATACTGGTACTGATCATACTGGTGCACAAACAGACAGACAAAAGACGCTTCATCTGCTTCATTTCTTTATGAAACAAATGATGCCTCTGTTTCCGGCTCCTCCCCTTTGTCTCTAACTTCTTCATATTCTTACCTCCTGTTATAGATCTATTTCCCATTCTATTCTGCCGCCTCATACGCATATAGAATTGTCCGGGCATTGTTAAATTCATAACTGCATGTCACAAATGAATACAAACGCACGATCGTCCCCTCGATCGGCGCGGACGCGCTCGCGCCCGCTGTCATCTGCTGAATATACGAAGCAAATTCTTCCCCCGATGCAAACTCCGTTTTCCGGCGGATCGCATCCGGCGATGTGCAGACAGCCGCCAGGGCTTTTAAATGAATCTCCCGCTCCAGCGTATAAAGAATGATTTCTGAATGCTGATCGAAATAGCCCTGATCCTTGTATCTGGAAATGTCCTTAAACATACTTCCATTCTTCATGTGATGGCCGTACAGCACATTATGCAGGGACGAAAAATCTGCCCGATCGGCATAGTCCAGAAAAATCGTGCCCGCCGTGCTCTTCTGTCCGTTCAGGTCACGGTGCAGGTAATAATCATTGTCCTTCCCCTGAACCACTGGATAATTGATCTGAGTTCCCGGAATCTGAATCCAGGCAACGACGTCCGGATTCTGGGAATCCAGCACTGCGAAATCAATTGCTGACACATATTCTGTCTCCTTTATTGCATTCGTCTCATCTATCTCATTTTCCACTTCTGGCACTTTTTTCTCCGGCATTGTTTCTCCTGTCGTCCCTGCTTCCGACATTCCCACAACCTGAGCGGTCAGCTCTTCATGCGCCTTCTCCTGACGCATTTCATCCCATTTATGCATTGCCACCCCCGCTGTACCGAACGCCAGACAGATGACAGCTATCACAGCCGCTGCTTTCCGTGTCCACTTTTGCATCGATCCCTCCATCTTTGCCCGTGAAACGTTCTGCGCCTTTATTTATTAAGCAAATTATATATTTTTATAAATGATGTATAAATTTGCATACAAAACGAAACAGATAACAGCATAGTTTTAGGACAGCGCCATTATTTCTGGCGCCGCCCTACAAACCTGCTCTTATAACCGGGCAATTTTTATTTTTCTATGTCTTGTCTTACTCTTCCGTCTTTTTTCTGCCCGTCATTAATACATAAGCTGCTGCCATCATTCCAATTGCCAGCAGAGCCATCGGCACATCCATCTGATCCGTATCTCCGGTCTTCGGAAGTCCTTCTGCCGGTACAACCGGCTGAGGTTCTGGTACAACCGGTGTAACCGGTTCCGTCGGCTGTGCTGCCGGTCCCGACGCGGTTGTGGTCGAAGACTTTTTACTGCCAGAACTACTTCCACCGCCGTGACCGCCGTGGCTTCCGCCTCCGTTATTGTCTGGATTTGGGGTCGGAGTAGGATCAGGTCCCGGTTCCGGGGTTCCATGTTCTACCACATATGATACGGTCGGCTTCGCAAATTCCTCTGACCGATACTCATTTCCACGGCTGTCTACCGGATACAGAACCGCCTCCTGATTGGTATAAAGCCCTTCATAGTGCTGGCTGCCGTCCCGGTCATATTTTCCATACGTTCCATCCGCCGTCTTTGGGTTTATCAGTTTTACGGTATAGGTAAGCTGCACCGGTGCAAAGTTTGAAACTGGTTCTTCTATATACCAGGTAAACATCTCTGTCTCTGCCTTATTTCCTGCGTCATATACCACTTTAAAACGGTAATTCTGCGGTCCCGGTTCTCCGTCTCCAAAATACCAGGTGTTGCCCTCCTGATACATAGAAAGCGCTTTTCCCCCTACTGTCAGCTGGTCTAAGTGATCGAAATCAAAGTTATAATCCTCTTTCACATAGCCCATATAATCTTTCACAACAGAACCTTTATCAACGGCATACAAAATATCATTTTTTATACTGTCAAATGAAACCTGCTTTCCGTTCGCAAGGTACCGCATGAAACTCATTCCCCACTCATAGTTACTTGCCGTTCCGAGCGGCGTAATCGGCATCGCATAGCAGTGATATCCTTCCGAAGCTGCCTGTGCATACGCCTCGTAGGAAAGATATAATGCCTTATCGATCGAATTCACATATTTTCCTGCTTCCTCCACCGGTGTAATAAGCGATACATCCGGTTCCGTCCCATATGGATAGTCGTGTGTATCCTTCTGCTCTGAAAGTCTGGCTTCTATGCCGGTCAGCCATGCATTCCAGTCCGCCGGTGCCTGATTATTTCCATACTTGGAATTCCAGTTATCCGGCCCTGCAAAATGTTTCGGAGAATCTGCCATAAATCCCCAGGCAACCGCCGTCGGATTCTCATTAAACATATAGGTAATACCATCACTGACAACTACCAGTGTCTTGCGTTCATCTGCCACTCCTGTATCCTGGTCTAACATCGATTTACCCGCTAAAATACCTGCGTGAAGATTGGTTCCACTCTTAATCTCCCGACAAATGGCTGCTTCAATCGCCTCATATTGGGTCTCCAAATCCATAAATCCATCCGTATGGGCTTCCTTGTTAAAGAGCACTACTCCCACTTTGACCTTTGCTCCCTTTTCCTGCACTTCTTTCTTGAGGTTCTGAAGCATTTCCAACGCCTTCTCTTTCAGTCCCATGCTGGTTGATTTATCTAAGACAAGCACCACATCACTTACCAGCTGCTCCTCCGCTGACGGCAAAGACAAAGCCACTTGAGACTTAAAATTTTCATCCAGCTGTTCCGCTGTCTTCGATTTAGAAGTTCCTCCCTCTGGAATCGTCGGAAGTTCTCCTCCCGGAATCGTATATGATACAGTCGGTTTCGAAAATACTTCCGTTTTTCCTTTTTCCTGATCGCTTCCAACCGGATGCAGCACTGCTTTCTGGTTCGTATAAAGTCCATCATACTCTTCACTTCCGTCTTCATCGTACCGTCCATACGATTCTCCTGGATTGTTCTTCGGATTTACCAGTTTTACCGTATAGGTCAGCTGCACCGGTTCATTATTTTTTACCGCCTCATTCATCGTCCAGACGAAATGTTCTCCGCCTTCTTTATCCGACGGATCGTATTCCACCTTAAAACGATACTGAGCTACATTCACGTCTTCATTTCCAAAATAAACGGTATTTCCATCTTCCCATTTAGAAAGCTCCCTGCCGCCAACGGTCAGACGGTCGATGCTCTTTAAGTCAAAATTGTAATCATCCTTGACCCAACCCATATAATCTTCCACAGTCGAGTCCCGATCGACGGCATAAAGGATGTCATTTTTGATATCTTCAAAACTTACCGTTTTTCCGTCTGCCAGATATTTCACAAAGCTCGGTCCCCATGGATAGCTTTCACCAGCAGATGAACCAATCGGCATCGCATAGCAGTGATACTGTTCCTTCGCCGCTTCCAGATATGTCTCATAGGAAAGATAGAGTGCTTTATCAACGCTATTGGCATATTTTTTTCCTTCATCAGGTGGGGTACATGGCTTTAACTCTCCTTGCTCATATGAATGGTCAAATTCATCGCCCTGATTATCCATCTGTGCTTTGATTGTACCCAGGCGCTCGTTCCACTCATTCTTCGATAATGCTTCATTATTCCCATATTTAAGACTCCAGTGATCCGGTCCCGCCCAGGAATGTTCTGAACCATCATTCTCAAATCCCCAGGCAACCGCCGTCGGTTTTTCCCCGAAAATATAGGTAATGCCATCGCTTAAAAGCACCAGACTCTTTCTTCCTGCTGCCACCTGCGTATCCTCATCCAGCATTTTCTTGCCTGCAAGGATTCCAGCCGAAAGATTCGTTCCGCTGCTAATATTCTCACGGATCGCTGCCTCAATCGCATCATACTGGGTTTCCAAATCCATAAAGTCAGACTTGTGCGCTTCTTTATTGAAAATAACGACTCCAACCTTTACTTTTGCGCCATTTTCCTTTGCCTGCGCCTGCAGCTCCTTAAGCATCTCTAACGCCTCATTTTCCAGCTGCACGCTGGTAGATTTATCCAGCACAAACACAATGTCATTTTCCAGTTTTTCCTCCGCTGACGGAAGGGAAAGTGTTACCTGGGATTCAAAATTTTCGTCCAGATTGGTAGCTTTTTTAGACTTCGAAATCTGCCAGTGTGGAATTTCTTCCACTTCCACTGCCGACAAAACAGCTACGTCTGTCAGACCAAGCTCCATCGCGGAAGTTACAAATGCGGCTGCGGATGCATTCTTAATGCCTACCGTTTCATATGAATCCCCCAGAATGCGTTCGAAATTGTCTTCTTCTGCTTCGTCGCCTACAATCGCCTTATTTTTTTCGTTTTCATCGTTCTCGTTCTCTTCTTTTGCATCAGACGGAGATGCCATTGCAGCTGAAGTCAAAAACATCGAAAAATGAGCCGAACGTGATACCTGAACTGAATCTTCGTCCTGGGCGCTGTCATTTTCTGAATCCGATGTATCTGCATCGGATGTATCTGCACCAGATGTATCTGCATCGGATGTATTTGCGTCGGATGTATCTGTTTCGGACGCATCCATGTCTGCTTTTTCATTCTCGTTCTCAGAATCCGGTTCCGATAAATCTTTCTTGTCATCCGCTGCTTCCGATTCTTCTTTTATTTGATTGTTACCTGCATCTGAAGCATTTTCCTGCTCTTTTACATCGTCCTCCAGAGCCGTATCCTCTTCTGTGATATCTTCACTTCCTGCCGGAACTGCACTTTCCGGTTCTTTTACCTCATTTTCTATCTCGACCGGAACCGCTTCCTCTGTCTCCAGCCCAACCTGCTTTTTTACTTCACCAAATGGCGCAACCGTCATCCATGCACTGGCTCTTCCATCCACCAGAATCCGTCCGGTGCGCTCTTTTGAAGAAGAATTGGTCATCAGGAAAATAATTTCTTCATTTCCGCTGATCGTATACTGATCCATGTCATCTTCATCCTCTAAGCGGGCATACATTTTCAAAGTAAGCCGGTCGTTTTTCTTCTCGAAATCTGGATGCAGTTCATATAGATTTCCTTCTTCAAACAGTCCCTCGTAGGTTTCTGCCTCATCGCCGGAAAACGTAAACGCATCCTCTTTTACTGTCTTCCCTTTTTTAGCAGCATCCCGGATTGCCTGCCTGAGGTCTTCTTTTTCCAATGAAAATTCCTGTCTTTCATCCCCTCCTTCGGATGTGGCAGCTGCAAATGCGGCTGTATTTGCCACGCTTGTGCTCAACATACTGCTGCACAAAAGCACTGACATGAAACGCCTTGACTGACGTTCAAACCAACCTTGACTGTAACTTTTCCCCTTTTTCTTCGCTTTTTTCATTCTTTTTGCCTCCTGTCTTATCTATCATCAACATAGGTCCCCCTTATGCGGATTTAAATACCTCCCTTCTGCACCTCTTTCACGCCATGCTCCCGCAAAAATGGCTCGTACAGTTCCTCTTCTGCTTTTTTTCGCGCTGCCACCGCGTCCTCAAGGTTTACGAAGGTTCCAAGATTGTACACTTTTCCCTGAAAGCCGATCGCTGCCCGCCACCGGGAATTCTCCCGCTGGTAGACGCCTCTGTAGCCACTTGTATTGTTTGCCGTATTTTTCTGGTTGGCGATCCGTTCCAGGCAGGTTCCGCCTACAAAATGAATCGCTTTTTTCATGTTTTCCTTCCGTGTCTCCGCCTGCAGGCAGCCACAGCTCTTGGTTTTTCCCGCGCACAGGCTTTCTTTGGATACCTCAATCAGGCGTCCGCAGCTACAGACACATTTCCAGTATTCGCCTGTCCGGTTGGAATTATCCGCCTCTTCAAGCACTTTCAAACGCCCGAACTGACGCCCTGTCAGATCGATCCGCCGACTGGACGGAAGCTCCTTCCGATAGCACCCGCAGCTTTTCGTATGCCCTGTTTTCAGATGGGACTCCTCCACGGTTTTTTCTTTCCCGCAGTCGCACCGGCACAGCCAGTAATGGCGGCGGCTTTTTTCTGCCTGTTTTATCTCCCGGCAGACGGTCAGGCGTCCATACCGGCGCCCCGTCAGATCTTCTCTCACATACTCCACCTCCCCGGTTGACATAATGGGAATTATGTCATATCCGCCTATTTCATTTTTTCTTTGATTTGCAAGGTTTTTGTCAGATTTTCCAATTTTTGGATACAATATCTGTTACTGTTCACGCATGTGCCCAGTAATACTGTGCTATTTCAGATATTGTTTTTAACACCTTTGTATGTTGAAATTTTTTCTCAGAAGTGATAAACTTGATAATAAAATCATATATTTAGATATGTATGCAGATTTTTTTCATTTCATGACATAATTCCCATTATGTTTTTCGTCAATTTTCCCTATCAATCAACAAACCTAATTCCAGCTGTCTGCGGCACGCTTCACGGCTGCTGATGATCGTATAACGTCTTGTCGTTTCCACGCTGCTGTGACCCAGATAGTCTGCCAGACGGACCAGATCGTGATCGCGCTCGTAAAATATCTTGGCAAACAGATGGCGCAGATTGTGCGGATATACCTTGCTCGGAAGAACACCGGCTTCGGCGCAGACGGATTTCATGTCCGCCCACACATTCTGTCTGCGGACTGCCTGCCCGCTTCTTGTGACAAAGATACTGCCTCTCACAATCCGCTGCTTCTGGCAGTACTGCGTCAGATACAGCATCAGCGACTGCGGCAGCAGGATCACCCGCTGTTTTCCCTTACAGTCGATCACTACTTCCCCCTGTGCCAGCGATTCCGCTGTAATATATGAAAGCTCGCTGATTCGTATGCCCGTGCTCGCGATTGTCTGCAAAATCGCACAGAGACGTTCATCGCCGCGTCCCCGTGCCGCCTTAACTAACTTCTGGTAATCGCTGCGCGTCATTTCCCGTCTCTCATCGCAGAAAATCCGCTTCTGCACCCAGAACGTGCGGACACAGTATTCCTGTCTTCCGATAAAATGAAAGTAGCTGTTCAGAGATGCCAGCATCGAATTGGCGCTGGATGTTTTATAATGGGCTTGCAGATATTCCTTAAACGATATAATTGTGTTTTTATCCCATTCTTCACCCGCAAACATCAAAAACTTTCTCACATCCCGGCAGTATTTCTCGATCGTATGGCTGCTTTTTTCCTGTTCTCTCAAATAATCCCTAAATCGTTCCAATTCATTTTGTGTTTCCTGTTTCAATGCGTTTCCTCTCTTTCTCACGAAACTTTCTCGCGTATTTGTTTTTTTCGCAGCTGTTTTTTCTTTCACAACTGTGGCCACTTTTCTATTTTCTGAAAAGTAATCTTATAGTATACGCACCGGAAACAGAAATCTCGCAAAAAAAACATTTTTGCTCTTTTAATCGGATTTTTGCAGAACCGGACATCACTGCGCCCGAAATTTTTTCACATGGACTCTCTTTGATCTTCACAATAAAAACAGGACAGCCGCTCCCATATTGCTCGGAACAGCTGCCCTGTTTTTTCATATATTTTCTTTTATATTCTTTTTACTCGTCCGCCCGGATCGCCCAGCGCATCTTCGTCGAGCGGGCACGCGGGTTCTGTACGCACTCCTGCGCAGACGGGCGCACCACATCTTTGGAATATTCTTTATAGATACCGGCGCGATATCCCTCTTTGAGCGCCGCTTTCACCAGCTTATCCTCTCCGGAATGGAAGGTCAGGATCGCTGCCCGGCCGCCCGGTCGAAGCGCATTTGGAAGCTTCTCCATAAACTCATAGAGTACTTCAAATTCCTGGTTTACATCGATCCGGAGCGCCTGGAAAACACGCTGACAGGTCTTCTTGACTGTCTCCTTTTTCTCCTTTTCCGGAAGGAAATCCAATGTTTTTTCAATGATTTCACGGAGTTTCGTGGTCGTATCGATCCGGTTTCCACGGCGGATCTCATCCGTGATCGCTTTTGCCAGTTCCTCGCAGTACGGTTCGTCTGAATTTTCGTACAGCATGCCCGCCAGCTCCTCGCGCTCGATCGTGTCAAGGCGCTCGGCGGCGCTGATGCCTTTTTCCTGATTCAGGCGCAGGTCCAGCGGTCCATCTACCTTGAACGAAAAGCCTCGCTTCGGATTGTCAATCTGCATCGAAGACACGCCCAGATCGGCTAAAATAAAATCAAAACCACCCGCTTCTCTGGCAATCTCATCGATTGTACAGAAGTTCTGGAGACGGATTGAAAGCATGTCCTCGCCATAGCCCGCTTCTTCCAGGCGTTTCCGCGTCTTGGCGGATTCCTCCGGATCAACATCGGTCGCATACATATGTCCCTGCCCTTTCAGGCAGGCCAGCATCGCCTTCGTATGTCCGCCGTATCCTAGCGTCGCATCAAATCCGACCTGCCCCGGCTGGATCTGTAAAAAGTCCAGAATCTCCTGCACCATAATGGAAATATGCATGCCCGCTGGTGTATTTCCCTTCTGAATCACGTGCTGGATCGTATCCTGATACTTCTCCGGCTGCAGTTCTTTATATTTTTCTTCAAATTTTTTTGGATATTTTCCTTTATATCTGACACGCCGTTTGTGTGGTGTCTGATTTTCCTGATCCATAAAAGCCTCCCATATCTGCTTAGATTTTCCATTGATTTTCCCATCTGTCAAATCGAAAATCATATTGGTTCAAGCATATATGGAAGGCGTTCAAATGTCAATTCTTTCTTGATTTTTCCAGATAAAACGCAGCATCATAGGTATACAATAAAGGCGTTTTGGTTGAAATGTTTCTCCGGGCAGATGTTTGCAGATGAGCCATCAAATCTTTCTGTATATAAAATACTCATTCTCCCCAATGTCTGACACTCCTGCCTGCCCGGATACTCCTTTTCAACATGCATAATATGACAAATTGTGTGGTGTTTTGCATCGGCGGAATACTTGACACGGCATCCCGCTTTCAATAAAATGATTATATACCGTACATTGATGTACGATACAATCCCTTTTTAGCTAATTTATATAATTTTTACTTATTTTCATGTAATTATACACAACTATGAGTGTAAAAAATTGCACCAGAATCCTACATAACAAATATACATGATTGCGTATCTTATTGATATCTAACAGGAGGTTTTATGACGCACGATAAAAAACGGCTGCTCTCGATCGGCGAGGCAGCCAAAGCGTTGGAAGTGACCCGGCGCATGATTTTAAATTATGAAGACAAGGGTCTTATTCTGCCGGATCAGAGAGACGGTATCAATGGAAACCGTTACTATACAGCAGACACCGTCTCGCGCATCCGGAGCATCCGCATTCTGCAGAATCTCGGTCTGTCGCTGGATGATATCTATGCCTATTATCACGGCACGACGGATCTGGAGCCGCTGATCACTCGTCTGGAAGAGCTGCGTGACGAGATCAGCCGGAATATTGAGAAATTAAAAGAACATTCAAAAGGGCACAATGACTTTGAAATCCGACAGATAGAACTTCCCGCCCAGACCGTTTACTGCCAGGATCTGCATTCGACAGAACTTGAAGACAAGAAAGAGCAATTACGTGGCGTCTTCATCAAGGCGATCCGCCAATATGGTTCTGACACCACCCAGCATATGTTTTTCACCGAATACAACCTTTCGAATCCGGGCGATTTTACCTGCTGCATCGCCGTCCCGCCGGAAAGCCGGGGTGAACATCTCGTCACCCTGCCCCGCCAGAAAGCGCTCTGTATCTTTTATCACGGTGCCTATGAAGGTCTTCCAGTAATTGTGAAGCATCTTTGTGCGTATGCAAACAAATATCAGATTCCATTAAAGGGCACCGCCCGCCACCTCTATCTGGAGGGACCGCCCCAGCACAAAAATCCTGAGAATTTTCTGACGCAGGTAGCGGTTCTGGTGGCGGATGATACCCTTTAAACAAAGCCCTGATCCGTATAATCCGTAAAACTCCGGTACTCCGTCAAAGCCTTCTGCGCCGCATATCCCGGCGTATTAACTGGAAATACGATCGGCTCCGAAAGTGCCTATCTGTACCCAGAATCACTGCCTTACACTTCAATCGCCCCAAACCGGAACGAATACAGGTAGCGCTCCGCCACCCTTTTTCCTGTCATCTGTTCTAGTGCGCGGGTATAGTAGCGCACCTGTGCCTCATAGCGGCGGATCAGAATGTCTGAATTTTCCACATAATCTGTCTTATAATCCACCAGAACCAGCTTGCCGTCCTCTTCAAAAAAGGCGTCGATGATACCCTGTATCAGAATCCGCTCATCCGAATCCCACTCGCCCATTTCGCGCGCCGGAATACCGATGACGAACTGTTTTTCCCGGTACAGTTTCCCGGCTGCTGCCGCTCTCTGCATGCGTTTTCCCAATGAACTGGCTGTCAGTTTTGCCAGATCTGAGCCGCGCACCAACGCCGCCGCCTCGGCATCCATCCGCCCCTCAGCCGCCAGCTTCGCCGGAAATGCATTTAACTCCTGTCTCGACATTGCCCGCTCAAACGGCAAAAACTGCAACACACGGTGGTACGCCGTACCGCGCGTCGCGCCGCCTTTTTCTTCCTGCTCCTTCTCCATAAACACTGGCAGCGTCGGCAGAAATACCATCTCCTCCTCTTCTTCCTCCATGCCCTTTTTCTTGAGTTCAGAAACGGACATCTTGGTGTTGAGACTCAGATCGTCCAGGTATGGGTACTGGAAATGGTAGTTGTTGCTGATGATGGATTCTATTTGCCTGATATTTTCGAGCCGATTTTGCGTGTTTGGATGATTCTCGTCATTCGACAAATGGCTGTCCTCCCCCGCCAGCCACCGCAGCCACTCTCTCGATAACGTCTGGCGTATCTGCGTGCCGATCTCACGGTCGATCTGGTCGGAAAGCGTTTCCATCTGATATGAAATCCACGGATTTTTTTCTGGAATACTCATCAAAATCCAATCCAGATACGAGGAAGCCAGCGTCAGAATCGTATACGGAATCGCCCCGTGTTCGGCTGCCACTGCGCTCCACTTTGCAATCCGATCCTCCAATTTCCGGGAGGACGCCGTCAGAATCAGTTTTTCCTTCGCACGCGTCAGCGCCACGTAAAGAACACGCAGTTCCTCGCCCAGCGCCTCCAGTTCCATCCGGCGTTTCATCACATTTTTCTTGAGCGTCGCTCCCTTGATGCGCTTCTCGCTGTCCAGATAGTCGGTTCCGATTCCCAGATCCGCGTCGATCAGAAGTTTCCCCCGCGTATCCTGCTTGTTAAAATTTTTTCCCATTCCAGCCACAAACACGATCGGAAATTCCAGTCCCTTGCTCTTGTGGATACTCATGATCCGCACCACCGTTCCCTCGGAATCTGCCACCGGCGCTTCACCAAAATCTGTATTGTATTTTTTCAGCTTCTCAATATACCGGATGAAATGGAACACCCCCCGGTAGCTCGTCGCCTCATAGGCTGCCGCTTTCTCCACCAGCATATCCAGGTTGCCGCGCCGTCCCGCCCCGCCCGGAAGCGCCGATACATAGCGGTAATAGCCCGTTTTGTCGTAAATCCGGTAGAGGAGTTCGTGCATCGGCAGGTAAACAGATTCCTGGCGGAATGTATCCAGGAGAGTAAAGAGTTTTTGGAGTTTTCGGCGCAGGTTATTCTTTTGAATTAATTTATTTTTTTGAAAACGAAACGCATCCGCGATCGACGACTCGTCACTTTCGTCATTCGACTTCACCGGTCCATCCTCATTCATATACTCCACAACCGCCCGGTAAAGCCCTGCATCCCGCGACCGGTCAACGCCCGCCTTATGTTCCGCCACAATCCACGCCATCTCCTCATCAGAAACGCCGCCAAACGGCGATTTGAGCACCGACGCCAGGGGAATGTCCTGCATCGGATTGTCGATGACTGCCAAAAGATTCAGCACCGTCTCGACTTCCAGCGTATTAAAATATCCCGTCCGAGACTCTGCGACCGCCGGAATCCCCTGCGTCGCCAGCACCTCGATAAATTCTTCCGCCCATCCACTGACACTTCGAAGCAGAATCACAATATCCCCGTACTGCGCCCGACGGTAAGCGCCAAACTCCTTATCCCAGATCGTGATCCCCCGTTCTTTATCCGTCATCTCACGGATCTTTCCAGCGATCATGCGCGCTTCCAGCTCTCTGGCGGTGTAATCGGCTGCCTCATCATCTAACTCGGGGGATTCCGTCTCTTTCTGCGGCTGCACCGACAAATCCACCAGCAAAAGCTCCGTCTTTAATTCATCCAGGCCATCCCGCTCTTCAAAGGCTGCGCCCGGATGCAGTGCCGCATCTTCCGTATAGGATATATTTCCCAGCTTTTCCGTCATGATACGGTAAAAAATCGCATTGATCGATTCCAGTATGTGATCCCGGCTTCGAAAGTTCTGGTGAAGCTCGATCTTCTGGTGCGCGCTCTCCTCCGACGTGTATGTGCTGTATTTTTCCAGAAATAATTCCGGTCTCGCCAGGCGGAATTTATAGATACTCTGCTTGACATCGCCCACCATAAACACATTCGGGCGGTCAAAGCGTTCACCGCTGATGCACTGGATCAGCGTCTCCTGAACCAGGTTGCTGTCCTGGTACTCGTCCACCAGAATTTCGTCGTACTGCACGGCGAGCTCATCCGCGACTGTACCTGGTACGCGCACTGTCCAGGCATTTTTCCCTTGCATCTGATCGGTTTCTTCTGCACTTGAAGTTTCCTCCGCCTCGGAACATTCTGCTTCCGGTTCTGTCAGAATCTCCAGCGCAAAATGTTCCAGATCATGAAAATCCACCACATTTTTCTCTTTCTTCTTCGCCCTAAACCGCCGTCCAAATTCCTGCGCCAGCTCCAAAAGTTCCAAAATCCGCTCTTTTCCAGCTTCCATATCCGTAAGCATCTGCTCCGGGGAGGCAAACAGGTACTCTCCTTTTAACTTTTCAACTGCTTTTTTGATCCGGCTGCGGCGGTCGGAAACAAGCGCCTTTTTCTCCGGATCGACCTCCCCGTTTTTGCCGCGGATCGCCGCCAGACGCGAAAACGTAAATTGTTCCAATGCCTCCGAGATCGTTTCAAACGAACCGGCTGCCCCGCAGACTGCCTCCGCATGGCGCAGATCTTCCTCGAGCATCGGCAGGTACGGCATCGGTCCCCCCGTCTCCTGGCAGATCTCCCACGCCTCCCGAAGCTGTATTTTCCACTCCTGCGCCTGCAATACAATATCACGCAAAAGGAACTGCATCCACTCCGTCTGCTCCAGCTCTCCCTGTTCGGTCAAGAGCAGCTCCTCACGGCATTTTTCATACCACGCATCCGGCCACGGGTTACTCTGGGCGAAATTGTAGACCTGCATCACATACTCGGCAATTCCACCGTCCGCCTTGCCCGTCGCATACGCGTCCACAAACTCCTCATACCGTTTCCCACCGTCGCGGTAATAATCTTCCAGCAGCCCATTCATCACATCAGCGCGCATCAGAAGTATTTCGCCCTCATCGCCGACCCGGAATGCCGGATCGATGTCCAGCCGGTCAAAATGTTCCCGCATGATATGCAGGCAGAAGCTGTCGATCGTCGTGATCTGGGCAAACTGAACCAGAACTGCCTGCTGCTGGAGATGTTCATTTTCCGGCTCCGATTCCAGTTTTTTCTCAATCGCCGCCTGGATCCGCTCCCGCATCTCCGCCGCTGCCGCCCGGGTAAAAGTCATGACAAGCAGGCGGTCTATGTCCTTCGGGTTCTCCCCCTCCGTGATCATCTGGATGATCCGCTCAACCAGCACCGCGGTCTTGCCGCTTCCGGCCGCTGCCGACACCAGGAGGCTTTTCTCCCGCCCCTCAATTACCTGCTTCTGTTCCCTGGTCCAATTTACTGCCATTTCTCGCCCTTTCCTTTTTCATGACTGGTTCATTCTTTCATTCCCACAGTCACAGCCAAACACAAATCTACCGTTCCGTTTCCTTATCCTTTTCTTCCATCTTCCCCCAGATCTCCTCCGGACTCAGCTTATCAAAACGCCGGAACTGGTAGCCGTCCGTTTTCAAATCAAATCCGCACACACTGTGGTACGGGCAATAATCGCACGCCGTTTTCTGGCCGTTTTTGTACGGCGACGCCGCAATGTTTCCATCCAGAATCTCCCGCCCCATATGCTTCATTTTCCGGTTCACATACGCGCCCAGCACACGGAATTTTTCTTCCCCTGCCGCCTGCGAACGCCGCTCAACGATCGCCTCATTTTTAATCGAAACCGGCACAACATCCGAATCCACCGTCGCCTCCTCGCCCAGCCGGTTATCCAGATGTGCCAGTGCCTCCCGATCGCCGTTTACCAGCCCGTTCATCCGCAGTGCCTTCAAAATATCGGCATTCGTCTCCTCCTCCGACTCCACCGGCTTGCGCTCCACCATCGGATCCTCGATATGATAATAGAACAGCCCCGCTGGAACCACCGTTTTATCCGGGTATTCCCGCCCGATCTTCTCCATCGCCGCATCCATGTAGACAACCAGCTGCAGCTGCAAACCATAATAAATATCCGTCAGGTCAAATTTCGTTTTTCCCGTCTTGTAATCAATGATCTTAAGGTACAGCCGGTCGCCATCCTCGCAGAGATCGATTCGGTCAATCCGCCCGCGCAGATGGATCGCCTCCTCGCTTGAAAGCGGAATCCGCATCGCTCTCAGGTGATCCATCGGTGAAAAACTGACCTCAAACCCGGCTGGCTCAAAATCACCTTTTTTTAGCTGTTCCGTCAGCGCCCAGATCGTCCGATCCGTGATCCGGTATACCTTCCGTTCCAGATACTGATTCCGGTACGAGCTTCCCAGAATCGCATTGCCGTATTCCTCCGTGACCGACGCCACACACTCCGCCACCATTTTCTGGCGGTCTTCCTCCGAAATGCCGGAAAACAGGCGATTTTCCTCTTTCATCCGCGTGAAATACATGTCGATCGCCGCATGGAACAGATTTCCGATATCCGACGGGGCAATCTCGTACATCTGCCGTTCCGACAATTCCAGCCCATACGAAAGAAAATGTGCATACGCACACGACGCATACAGCTCCATACGCGTCACACTGCCCCGCAGAATCGGACTATAGAGCGCCCGCGCCGCCGCCTTCCCGATGCCCGTATCCTGATAGGTATAAAATGCAGCATCCGAGAGCGCCTGCATTTCATCCCGGTACGATTCTGCCTGAATAAAGTATCGGTACAGCGATATAAACTGGTCATTTTCCCCGCTTTTTTCATCCTGCAGTCCCCGAAGCACCCAGCTCATGCCAAGCTCCGGCGACCAGAGCGCTTCCTTCTCTTCCTCCGGCTGTTCCAGACGTTTCTCCGGAAATAATTTAAGCAGCTGCAGCATCAGACTCGAAGGACGCATCGCTTTTCCCTCGGCAGAGGACGCCGCACACGACAGATAGAGATAGTCCGACGGCTTTGTCAGCGCCAGATAGAGATAAAATCGCTGCAAAAAGCTTTCCTCCCGCGCGGTCGGCGCCAATTCTACCTGCATTTCCCGCAGCGCCCGGCGATCCGCCTCCGAAAGGATCCCGCCGCGTCCCGAAACAGACGGCACTATCCCGTCATTGACTCCAGCAAAAAACAACACTTTTATATTGGAAAGACGGGTTCGCGTGATATCGCCGACCACTATCCGGTCCACGACCGCGGGGATCAGTCCTACCTTGATCTCCGCAAAACCGGCGTCCAGAATCTCTGCATACTCCCGCTGTCCCATGACCTCCTCGCCGAGAAGCGCCACAATCCGGTCAAACAGGTCCATCACCAGCCCATACACCTGCCCGTACTCCTTGGCAAGACTCATATCGCCCACTTCTTCAAACTGCTGCGCCATCGCCGCCAGCTTCTGCTCCATCTCAAATGCTTCGAGAAAATGGACCAGCGCCTCCGTCCGCTCGCGCACCGTTGCTTTGCGGTTGGAAAACACCTCCCAAAGCGGCAGAAATGGTGTGACAACCGCCTCACGGAACTGATTTAACTCATCCAGATTGATAAGCTCAGCCCCCCGGTACACGCGCTCCCATGTGCTGTTCCACCGCTTAAACCCGCGGATTCCAAGCGCAATCACATAATTTTCCGCCTGATAGATCACTTCCGGTGAAAGCCCCGCAAGCGGCATCACCAGCCCTGTTTTCAGGAATCGAAACACCGATTCATAGGAAAAGCCCGATTGCAGCACCTCCAGCGCCGCCCGGATTAGTTCCACCATCGGGTTACTTAAAATATTTTTCTTATAATCAATAAAACACGGGATCTGATTCTTCTCAAACTGCCTCAGAATCTCCCGCGAATATGTCTCCAAGTCGCCGGTAATCACCGCGATCTCCCGGTAACGGATGCCCTCCGATGCCACCAGACGCCGGATTTCTCCGCATAAGAAAGAGATTTCCGCCTGCGGGGTTGCTGCTTCAATTAGACGCAGGCTTTCCCGGCCGTGTTCAGCCGCAGCCCCGCTTTCGTTCCCGCTCCCAGAATGATACACCTTTCCCCTATATCGGAACAATTCATTTTCAATAAACCCCAGTTCCGGGCTGTCCTTAAATCTCCACATTGGTTTTTCTTTCAACAAAATATCCTCATCCCGGCTGCATCCGGCAGCTGCCGCACGGTCAATCAGACGGCAGACGGTATGACGGCTCATGTAAAAGAGCTTCTGCTGCACGCTCTCGCGGTACGGATTGTCCTCCGGATCCATCGTGACCGTCACGATCACCTTCCGGCAGCACCGGAATAAGAGTTCCAGAAGCTCATACTGGATCGGCGTAAAGCCCGTATAGCCATCCAGCGTCACAACGCTGTCGCGGATGAGCTGTGACTGCGGCAGCACCCGGCAGAGAAGGCTTAAAATTTCTTCTTTTACGATTACTTTTTCCTCGGTATACGCCTGGAATGCCCGGTATAAAACCTGCATATCCTGAAGCTTCTGGCGCAGCAGCGGGCTTTTCGTCTCCCCGATCAGCGTCTCCAGCTTTTCCTCCGTGATGCCGTACTGAAAAAACTCAGACAGCATCGATTTGATCTCGCTGATAAAGCCCGCCTTGTCCAGATGCCCTCCAAACAGGTGCAGATTTCCCCGGACGCCCGACGAAACGCGCCGCAGAACCATCGATTTTCCCATATCATCCAGCACCGCCAGATTTTCAATCGCTAGTTCCTCAAACACCCGGTATGCCAGACGCTCAAAACTGACAATATCGATATTCATCACGCCATGGTTCGGATGCAGCATCACGATCTCTTTCTGCGTCTGCATCGTAAACTGTTCCGGCACCAGAGCAAAAAAACGTCCGTCCGGCTCTTCCATCGACTGACGGATCAGATTTTCATACAATGTCCGTGTCTTTCCCGAACCGGAACCACCGATTATAAATTGCAATGACATAGTTTTCCCTCTGTCTTTCTGTCTATGTTTTCTGTCAGATACCAAAGCATTTCCGCCCGGATGCATCCCGGATTCCCATTTCTTCCCGGTATTTCGCCACGGTTCGCCGCGACAGCGTGATCCCCGCTTCCGCCAGTTTTTCTGACAACACGCGGTCACTGAACGGCTTTCTCGGATTTTCCGTTTTGATCAGATGGCGGATTGCCTCCCGCGGATCTTTGCCTGTTTCCATCCGATTCACCACTTCTGCCTGAACCGCCGTTTCTTCCTGATTCGCCGCCTCTTCCCGATCTGCCAGTCTTCCCTTATCCGTCATCCCGAATCCCCCCGCAGCCATGTGTCTTGAAAAGAAATATGACAGCGGAAAGATCCCCCAGCGGCATTGCAGATATTTTTCACGCACTGTCCGGCTCAGCGTCGGCTCGCTGACCCCCAGCGATTTAGCCGCCTGTTTCTGCGTCCACGGAGCCAGTTTTCCACTTCCTTTTGCAAAAAACTCCCCCTGTACGCATAAAATCTCTTCTGCCAGCCGCGACAATGTCTGATTGCGTTGCCCAATGCACTGGCAGACCCATTCAGCCTGTCGGATTTTCCCCTCGATGTAGTCCTTCGCCTCCGTCTCGGTATCTTTCTGCTTCATCAATGACAGATAATACGGATTGATGGCAATCTGCGGCAGTGTCTCATCGGAAAGCTGCATTTCAAATCCGTGTTCCGTCTGTGAGATAATTATATCTGGTACGATATATTTATCATAGCTCTCATCCCCATATCCGCTTCCCGGTTTGGGATTCAGCTCCCGGATCCGCGCTGCTGCCAGAAGCACTTCCTCCAGCTTGCAGGAGCATGCACGGGCAAGCTGCTTCATCTGGTTTTTTCCCAGCAGATCCAGATGGTTGGAAATGATGCGTGCCGCCAGAATTTCGGTTCGCATCGTTCCATTCTGAACAATATCAATCACCGCGCCGCCGTCCTCTGCCAGGTAAGACAGCTGCATCAACAGACACTCCTTCAGCGACCGTGCCCCGATCCCACACGGTTCCAGCCTGCCAAAATTTTTCCAGATCCGTTCTCCTTCTGTCTCCTCAATTCCCAGCCCAGCGCAGAGTTCTCCAAAATTCACGCTGAGATATCCGCTTGCATCCAGATTTTTGATCATATAGCGGAATATTTTTTCTTCTCTTTTCGTCAGATGCAGCATACACGCCTGTTCCAGAAGTGATTCCAAAAGCCCCTCCTGACTTCGTCCCGGCTCTAATCGCCCCGCCTCTTCTTCCTCATCCTGATAATAGGTCTGGTTCTGGCGGTCAAGGCTGGCAAGTTCTTCAAGTCTGCGGATTTTCTCGTTCAGCTCTCCATTTTCTTCCAGCCGTCCGTTCTCCGGCTCCCGCTCTTCCAGATCCACCACCGGATTTTCCAGCGCCATCTCTTCTATGTACTCTTTCAGTTCTATCTGCCCCATCTGAAGAATATTTGCGGATTGTATCATTTTCTGGGACAAGGTCTGTTTGAGCTTTAACTCCTGTTTCAGTTCCATCGTACCACCCCTGAAAAGATGTAAAACGCCCAGATGCCTCGCCGTTTCTGCCTGCGAAGTACCTGGGCGTCCTGTCTTTTGCCTGCCTAATTACTGATCCAGCTCATCCTCTCCGACCAGCTCATCATATTCCTGCTCGTCCAGAAGCTCGTCAAACGCATCTGCCACGATCTCATACTCATCGTCGTCCTCGATGTTTTCCAGATTCGGCTGTCCGTTCTCATCCTCGCTGTAACGGTACAGATATACCTCGCCGTCCTCTGCCTCGATGTCATCCATCGGAAGAAGGGCAATATAATCCTTACCGCCTGCCGGGAAAATCGTCAGAACAACACACTCAATCTCTCTGCCGTCATCCAATGTCAGGGTCACGGTCATCTCCTCGCCATTGTCGATCTCTTCCTGCGTCATATTCTTATTATCTGCCATATTTTACCTCTTTCTTTTCTATGCCTTTTCTACGTCCCACAAGATCCGTTGGCGGAATCCTGTCTTGACTCCACTGTATCAGAGTATTCTGTAAAAATCAAGACTTGACTTCCTCATTGTCCTCTTCATCTGCCGCCTCGTTACTGTTCACGCATACGTGTACAGTAACGCCGCTTCATTCCGATACGCCCCCATCTATTCCTGCACCTCATCTGGCACCTGTACGCGCATTCCACGTGCAAATGCCCGGTTTAAGCGGATTGTGTGCCGTGCCAGCGGGTTAAACAGCATATAGATGCAGAATACCGCCTCGATAAATTCGATTGCCGCCGCCATCACCAGCATAAAAACCAGCGGAAATGGCAGCCACCAGCTCATCTGAAGCAGCGATACGCCGCCCCACACGATACTCGCCCCACGCCCGATCAGCATCAACACCGTAAGCACCGGGCTCTCCCGCAGCATAAGCATATACCAGCCATAAAAAATAAACGGTCCCAAAAGCGTCATGACCGCATTTGTTTTCTCCATTCCATAGACAAATGTCATAATCAGATAAAACATGCAGTACAGAACCCGCACCCCTGTCAGAATCCGTACCATCCAGTGCAATGCCTCATTCTGCTCCCCGTAACCCGGAAGTGTTTTTTCCATCTGTTTTCCCCACATTGCCCATTCCCGCTGCACTGTAGCGTACTCCGGACGATGCTTTCTCTTTATAAATCCCATTCAGAGTCCCCTCTCTAATATTCAATTCCCCGCCGCGCCAGGATTTTCCGGTCAAACGGATGCTTGATTTTTTCCATCTCTGTCACGTAATCAGCCCGCAAAAGCAGCTCCTTCGGCGGTTTCCGCCCCGTCATCACAACTTCCAGATCCGCTGGTCTGTGATCCAGAAAATCCACTATATCCGCCAGCTCCAAAAGTCCCGAAGAAAGAGAAGCGCAGACCTCGTCCAACACCAGCAGAACATCGCAGGTTTCACAGAAATTATTCTCCTCCGGTGCTTTCGAACCGTTCTCTTCTGCTTCCCCACACCGCTTCACTGCCTCACGGCACGCTGTCTCAAACATACTTTTATAATAATCCGCTGCCTCCTGCTTCACCTCATCGGTCATTTTCCACGTGAATCCAAATGTTTTTTCACAGGGAATCAACGTCACCTCCGGGAGCCGTTTTAAAATCTCCACCTCCCCAGACTGGTCCGTTTTTAAAAAGCGGGCAGCAACTACCTGTTTTCCCGTTCCTGCCGCCCGGACCGCCAAACCGATCGCCGCCGTCGTCTTTCCTTTTCCGTCGCCGCAGTACAGATGTACACATCCCATATATTTTTCCTTTTCTTCCTTTTTATCTCGCTTTTCAGCGCACCAATACTAACTATCTTATCATATCAAACTGCCAACCACAATATTTGCCCGATTGAAAATTTACATTGAAATATTTCCCCATATACGCAATCTGGCGGTCTGATCCCAAGGACCAGAACCGCCAGAAAACCAAACTCAATGATTCAATTTTACCAAACTTCTAACTTCAAACTTCTAATTTTCCTATTTGAATGCAGCAACCAGCTCTTCCGCATCCTTATAACCCTGTTTTTTCAGTTCCCCGATATACCACTCGGTTACTGGTTCTACAACCGCCTTGAAGGAATCGATATCCAGATCCTCATACGGGATGACCTCGACACCATTCTTGGACTGCCATCTGGAGAGGATCTCGTCGTCGCCTGCGCGGTTGATCTCGCGCTCGTACTGAACAGCAAGTTTGCCGCACTCATCGACTACTTCCTGCTGCTCCGGTGTCAGGCTGTCGTAAATATCCTGGTTGATGCAGAAGAACAGGCAGTCATAGTTTGCATTCCACATGGAAACGTATTTCTGTACTTCCTGTACGCTTGCCGCATCAATCGCCGGAAGCGGATTCTCCTGACCGTCTACCGTACCCTGCTGCAATGCCGTGTAAGTCTCGGACCAGTTCATGTTGGTCGCATCTGCGCCCCACAGCTCGTAGCACTTCATCAGAAGATTTGAACCAGCCACACGCACTTTCAGGTTCTTCATATCTTCCACGGAATGAACCGGGCGCACGCCGTTAGTGAGCTGACGGAAACCATTCTCCGCCATACCCATGCAGTGCAGACCATAGGAAGAAAGAATCTCATCCATCTTCTGGCCAGCCTCGCCGTCCAGCTTCGCGTCGGCGTCCTCCACGGAATCAAACAGATACGGCAGCGATACCACGTTGAAACGCGGGTCAAATGCCGAATAAATCAGGTTGCTGTGCATCGAAATCTGCACCGGATCTCCGTTCATCAGCGCCTGGATGCCCTCGGACTGGTTTCCACCGGTCAGCTGATCGGCTGCGTAAACATCTACTTTGACCTTGCCGCCCGTTGCCTGATCCATAAGCTCGCCAAACTTGCGGCCTGCCTGTGCCCAGGTACTGGTTTCTGTCGTGGAACACGTAAAGTTCCAGGTCATTTCCGGCCAGTTCAGGTCACTATGATCTTCTACCTGATAAACAGAAGAATTTTCAATGCCCGCCGTCTTAACTGCACTAGCCGCATTTTCAGTAAAGGTGTTTACCAGATCCTCTGCATCATCAAAGCCCTGGTTTTTCAGTTCTCCGATAAACCATTCCGTTACCGGCTCAGCTGCTTTCTTAAAGGATTCGATGTCGAGATCCTCATATTTCAGCACTTCAACACCGTTCTTAGTCTGCCAACGATCCAGGATCTCCTCATCGCCTGCACGGTTGATCTCACGCTCGTAAGCAACCGCCTTACGGCCTGCCTCATCAACAACCGCCTGCTGCTCCGGCGTCAGGCTGTCATACAGCTTCTGGTTGATGCAGAAGAACAGACAGTCATAGTTTGCGTTCCACAGGGAAACATATTTCTGTACTTCCTGTACACTCGCCGCATCAATCGCCGGAAGCGGGTTCTCCTGCCCGTCTACCGTGCCCTGCTGCAGCGCCGTATACGTCTCGGACCAGTTCATATTGGTCGCATCTGCGCCCCACAGCTCATAGCACTTCATCAGAAGGTTCGAACCAGCTACACGCAGTTTCAGGTTCTTCATATCTTCCACGGAATGAACCGGATGTTTGCTGTTGGTCAGCTGACGGAAACCATTCTCCGCCATACCCATACAATGCAGGCCATAGCTTTCCAGGATCTCAACCAGCTTGTTGCCCGCCGGACCATCTAAGACTGTATCCGCTGTCTCAACTGAATCAAACAGATACGGCAGTGATACCACATTGAACCGCGGATCAAATGCCGAATAAATCAGGTTGCTGTGCATCGAAATCTGCACCGGATCGCCGTTCATCAGTGCCTGGATGCCCTCAGACTGGTTTCCACCGGTCAGCTGATCGGCTGCATAAACATCTACTTTGACCTTGCCGCCGGTCGCCTGCTCCATGAGCTCGCCAAACTTACGTCCCGCCTGTGCCCAGGTGCTTGTCTCGGTTGTGGAACACGTAAAGTTCCAGGTCATATCCGCCCAATCCAGATCGCTGTAATCGCCGATCGTGTTGAAATCGTCATTGTCTGTCTGGGTGGTTCCGCTGTCGCCTCCGACTGTCTCGTCATTTTCAATGGCTGCCACACTTCCCAGTGCCGCCGGCAGACAGGTCGAAATCTGCGGAATATATGTAATTATCAGTAAAACAGCAATGGAAGCGGCTACCATCGGAACGACTGCCCTGGAAATTTCCTGCAGCGTTACGCGAATACCATCTCTTAATTTGATGCCGATCGCGACAAACAGGTTGACACCGACTGGAGGTGTTACCTGACCAATTGCCAGGTTGACCGTTGCCATGATACCAAATGCGATCACGTTGTAGCCCAGTGCCTTGCAGACCGGCAGCATGATCGGGATGAAAATGTACATCGCAGAGTTTGCATCAATAAAGCAGCCCGCGATCAGGAAAATAACGTTACAAATCAGCAAGAAAGTAAACTGGTTGCTTGCTACTCTTGCTAACAGTTCGGAAGCAGCCGTCGAAATACCGAAACGGGTGCAGACAAAGGAGAATAGCGACGCACACGCTACGATCAGCATGATGCCGCCGGTGGTCTTTGCCGAATCAATCAGAATTTCCCACAGGTCTTTAAATTTTACTTCCTTATAAATAACCATGCCGACAAACAGACCGTACACAACGGATACGGCTGCCGCCTCGGTCGGTGTAAAAAAGCCTCCGTAGATACCACCCAGAATGATGATCGGCATCAAAAATCCCCAGAATGCATCCTTAAATGCGTTCCAGCGCTCTTTTGCGGATGCCTTCTCTACGTTGGACGGCATGACATGATTGCGGCGTACCTCCAGCATAACGACAACTACCAGAGCCAGACCCATCAGGATACCCGGGATGATACCTGCCATAAACATATCTCCGATGGAAACACCCGTGATCGACGCGTATACAACAAACGCGATACTCGGCGGGATGACAATCGCGATGGAACTGGAAGTTGCCATCAATGCCGTCGAGAACGCTGCAGAGAAACCGCCCCGCTCTACCATCGCCGGAATCAGGACCGCACCCAGGGCCGCTACCGTCGCCGGACCGGAACCGGAGATCGCGCCGAAGAAGCAGGCTACGATGATACACACATTCGCAATGCCGCCTTTTCTGTGACCGACACAGGTGTCAACGAAACGGATCAGGCGCGTGGAAATTCCCGCCTTCGCCATGATATTTCCAGATAATACGAAAAACGGAATCGCCAGCAGCAGGAATTTACTGATGCCGGAGTAAATATTCGTCGCTACAATCGTTAAAGAAGTACCGGAATACAGGATCGCCGCCGCGGAAGAAAGTCCCAGACAGACGGCGATCGGCACATTCAGCACTAATAATACGAAAAAGGTAATAAAAAGAACTGCGCTAACCATTTATTTGTCCTCCTTTTTCGTACACACATCGAGACAGAACTCGATAAAATGAAGAATCATGCACACCGAACCGATCGGTACAAAGGACCAGAAGATCCACTCCGGCCAGTTCAATACAAAGGTACGTTTCTGGTTCGCAAGCTGCGCCAGTACCTTGTCCATGCCATAGTAAAATAAGATTCCCATAAAGAGAACCGAAAAGATTGTAATCAGAATCATGACCGGCTTCTTTGCCGATTTCGGCAGACGCTCTGTTACCAGATTTAAGCCTACCAGTCCGCCCTCACGCGCAGACAGCGCCGCGCCAAGCAACGTAATTAATACGAAAATGGCAACAACCAGCTCCTCTGTAAAGGACCAGGACTGGTGAATTACCTTACGGGAAAATACATTTCCCACCGTCAGTACAAGGATCAGGATCATCGTGACTACCAGCACGGTTTTCTCAACCATCGCCACAATATCCATCAGCTTTTTATATCCTTTCATACTGCGCTCTCCTCCTAAAATAAGTATCTTATTTTTCCACATTTTTGTCGGCTGTATGCATTCATCTGAACGTTTTTGTGTCATAGGAAATTTCAAGGAATTTCCTATGACACAAAAAAACGTCCCCAGATAATAGGGACGAATGAAATGCCAGATTTCTGCCAAATGCTCTGTTTTTCTCGGAAAACACGCAAACATATGCAGCACCAAACAAACAAACGCTGCTCCCGCTTGTGCGGGATTTGTACAAAAACAGTGACCGCCGTGCCCTTGCTCTCAGTCAATCGAGGCATGAACGGTTCCGTTTTCATATGGAACTATATCAAACTAAAATTAAATATTGCTGATATGGAATATATTCTACACTTTTTTAATAAATACGTCAACCATTTTTATAGACTACGGTCTATTTAATAAAAGCTGCGTAAAAATGGCATAAAAGAAATAAAATTCTTTTCCTTCAACCTATTGATGATTTGATTTTTCTATACTATAATAAACATCATACGCTTTAAAGTGTGAAAATCTTTTAGACAATACAGGAGGATGAAACTCATGGGATTTGAATATGTCAGCAAGCTGCCGACCCCGGACGAGATTCGTGCACAGTTTCCACTGGCACCGGAGCTGGCCGCAGAAAAAGCTCGAAAGGACGCTGCTATCCGTGACGTCTTTACAGGCGACAGCGACAAGTTTCTTGTCATCATTGGTCCGTGCTCTGCTGACCGGGAAGATGCGGTTATTGATTATGTAAACCGTCTTGCCAAGGTACAGGAGAAAGTGAAGGACAAACTGATTCTGGTTCCTAGAATCTACACCAACAAACCTAGAACAACCGGTGACGGCTATAAGGGACTTTTACACCAGCCAAATCCGGAAGGTAAGCCAAACTTATACCAGGGTCTGATCGCGATTCGCAAACTTCACATGCGTGTGATCGAAGAAACCGGCTTCTCGACCGCAGACGAGATGCTATACCCGGAGAACCTGACCTACCTTTCCGACGTTATGTCCTATGTTGCAGTCGGCGCACGTTCCGTTGAGAACCAGCAGCACCGCCTCGTTGCCAGCGGCATCGACGTACCGGTCGGCATGAAGAACCCGACCAGCGGCGCACTCTCCGTCATGCTGAACGCCGTACACGCAGCACAGCACGGTCATGAGTTCATCTACCGCAGCTGGGAAGTAAAAACACAGGGCAACCCGCTGACCCACACCATCCTGCGTGGTGCTGTCAACAAGCATGACCAGTGCCTGCCGAACTACCACTACGAAGACCTGAAGCTGCTCTTAGACCTCTACAACGAGCGTGATCTGAAGAATCCGGCCTGTATCATCGATGCAAACCACTCCAACTCCAACAAAAAATACATGGAGCAGATCCGTATCGTCAAGGAAGTACTCCACAGCCGTCGTCACTCCGACGATATCCGTAACTTCGTCAAAGGCGTCATGATCGAGAGCTACATCGAACCAGGCAGCCAGAAAGTCGGCGAACACATCTACGGAAAATCCATCACCGACCCGTGTCTGGGATGGGATGATTCCGAGCGTCTGCTGTATGAAATGGCAGAAGGATTATAAAAAATAGAAATATGCAGAAAAAAAGTCCGGTGGAAAAACTCCGCCGGACTTTTTTTCGTTAGGAATTCGGATTTCAAAAAGGTTAAAGGATTAAATCTTTTGTATCATGCATTTATTATGGTTATAGTATATCATGCCTATCTCCAAAATGTTTGTATTCTCTTTAAATAAATTATGAAGAAATTCTTAAGATTCACCATTTCGATGCAATAAAAATCGTCTTTCCTGCATTAATGAATATTAGGTTTATTGTTCAATTGATTCACATACATAAAAAGAACAGGTTTCGCCATTAAAAAGCTGTACTCCTGCATACAGAGGCTCTCTATCATATGTATATGTCACACTCTTAATATAAAGAAGCGGAGTTCCCTTCTTAACTTTCATCAGTTTTGCTTCTTCAGCCGTGGCCCGGCATAATTCAATCCGCTTCTCTGAGGAAGCAACTCTTACCTTGGCTTCTTCCTGCAAGCACTCAAACAGAGAATTATCATTAAACTGCTTTTCCAAAAGGAAGGAATATTTTACCGGGAAATAGTTCTTCTCAATGGCTACCGGTTCCCCATCCGCTGTACGCAAACGCGAAATATAAACTACATAGGATCCAGGTTCCAGATTTAACTGTTTTTGAATCTTGTCATCTGCCAGAACCAGCTTATTTTCAAGCATCTGTCCCCCAGGCTTCATATTCATATGACGGCACATTTCTGAAAAGCTCTGGAGATTTTTTATATCCTTCGCGAATTTCTGGCGGCAGATGAAGGTTCCTTTTCCCTGCTTCTTTTCCACAAGGCCCTGGCTCACCAGATCATCCACTGCACGCCGAACTGTGATCCGGCTCACATTGTACTGTTTTGCTAACTCCGCCTCTGCCGGAATTCGTTCTGTTGCATTATAAACCCCATTCTCAATATCTCGTTTCAAACTCTCCACAATCTGTGCATATAATGGAACTATGCTGTTTGGATTTGTATTTATCTCCATACCCTTCTCCTTTTCATTCTTTATAATAATTGAGCCCTACATCCATATAGTCAAAATGATATATAATGTTATATACACTATCATACTATTTGTATTGTTCCATTACAAGCTTTTTTCGTTATTTTAACAAAGAAATTGTATTTTTTTACTCGGTATAAAAAAGAAAAAAGCAGACCCACAACAACTACAAGGTTGCAGGCCTGCTTTTATATTATATTTTTGTTTTTACATCAACTATTAATAATCAAATTTCCACATATACCGGCGATATGTCATCGGATGCATTCTCACATCTGCCATTGCTGAAATAAACTGCTTGGAAATCGGATGGAACAGAAGTGAATTGAAGTATTCTGCAACACTCTCATCCAGTTCGCCTAAGCCAAGCTTCTCTGCATCGATAACCCAATGATGACCGCCAAACTGATTTAAGAAGCGTTCTGCTCTCTCATCTACCGGTCTTGTTCGTCCAATGCTCTTGAACAGAAGGATGGCAAGATCCTTGTCACAGGTCTCAAAAGCACCGTGGAAATATTCACCGGAATGAATCGGAACACAGTGTACGGTCTGCATCTCCTGGAAGAAGCAGAATGCATCTGAGTAAGATACCTCCCAGGCTGCACCGCTTGACATTACATTCCATACCGTATCATCTTTGTAGGTCATGGCAAATTTAGCTGCCTCAGCACGCACATCTATATATGCTTTTCCGTAAATCGTCTCCAGCTTTTCGAATCCTTCCAGAGCCTTGTCATATGCCTCATAGTTGTCATATTCTTTTAAGAGCCAGAACGCAATCTTTAACGCAGTACCCTGGCTGTTGTAATGAACTAAGGTCGGATCCTTGTACCACTCGTCTGCATGATAATAGGTGATATAATAATCAGCGGTCTGCGCTGTCAGAGAATCTGCATATCCGGATAAACCAACCGTAACGGCACCCTTTTCTTTTGCCACCTTTAATGCTTCCACGGTTTCTGCCGTTGCTTTGGTGGAGGTTCCAATCACAAGTGTATTCTTATCCACATTCTTCGGAGTTGCATTCACGAACTCACTGCTGTTATATCCCTGAACACGCAGAGAACTCTCCTGATTTAACAGAAACCGTGCCGGATAGGAGGATGCAAAGGATCCTCCGCAAGCCACGAAAATAACCTGTTTTAATCCGCCATTTTTATCCAGATCTGCTTTGGCTTTTGTCATCACATCGATGACTTCCTGCATACCTTTAATCATAGAATTAATCCTCTCTTTCTTACGTTTTGCCGTATCTTATCCTCTGAGGGCTTTGGTTGCCTGTTCGTCTACCTGATAATGAACTCCATCTGATACAACAACCACACCATAATCTTTTTTCGCTGCCTCTACAGACACCTTTTTCTCAATGACATCCTTTAATACCTTTTCTGGCTCACGCTTCATCGGATCACCATATCCGCCTGCACCAGGAGTTTCAACCCGGATGATATCGCCCTTCTTTAACGGAAAACTGGTTGTCTTGTGTCCCATTTTTGTGATAGTTCCATCCGGAGTTACACGGTAGAATGCACCGGCAGCACCTTCTTTACCTCCATCTAATCCCCATGGATGGAATTTATGACGATCACCTAATCCGGTATATGCCACATCATCCTGCATCATCTCTAACTCACGCTCGATACCAAGACCGCCTCTAAACTGGCCGGCACCGCCTGTATCTTCCTTCAGTTCATATTTTCTGGCAAGAATCTTTGTGAACTCCATCTCGGTTGCCTCAATCGGCATATTAGAGGTATTGGTCATGTTTACCTGAACACCAGATAAACCATCTAATCCCTTCGAAGCACCGCCGCCTCCGGCAATAACCTCGTGGAAAATAAACACACTGTCTGTTCCGATTGCACCTTCACCTGCTAAGATGGTGGTGGTACAAGCACCATTACCAGCCGTTACGACGGTATCCGGGAAGATTGGTGCCAATGCTCCGAAAATGGCATCCGGGATTCGCTGCTGGCAGTCAATCTGTGCACCAATCGGACTTGGTTCTGTTGGATTAACGATACAGCCCTTCGGTGCAATGATCTTAATCGCACGGTTAATACCCTCATTGGCCGGAATATCATCTCCCATCAATGCCTTAATGGCGAAGAATACAGCTGCTTTCGTACAAGGATATGGCACGTTGATCGGTGCCTTAATCTGCTCAGCGGTTCCTGTAAAATCAATTGTCAGGTCATTCCCCTTAATGTTGATTTTCACTTTAATCGGCAGCGGATCCGGATATTTGTCACCACAGCCATCCACATAATCGGTATAGCTGTATTCTCCATCCGGAAGCTCTGCAACAACTGCACGGACACGGCGCTCTGAATAGCCTACCAGCTCTTTCATGCACTCAATCAAATCATCCTGATAACGGGCATATGCTTCCTGAATTCTCTGTACACCAATCAGGTTTGCTGACATCTGTGCAGTCAGATCACCCTCTCTCTCCTGCGGAACTCTGGTATTATCAAGAAGAAGGTCCATAACACTCGGAATCAGTTTTCCATTCTGGCGGATACGGATTACCGGAATTCGAATACCTTCCTGGAATAAGCTATCTGCATCTCCGGAGGTAGAACCAGGTACCTTACCACCGATATCTGAATGATGCGCAATATTGGCAATCCAGCCAACCAGTTTATCTCCCACAAAGGCCGGTGCTGCGATTACGATATCCGGCAGATGATTGCCGCCGCCATGATACGGGTCATTGGCAATATACATATCGCCTGGCTGAACATTTTCCTTTCCAAATTTTTCATAAATATTAGGAACTACACTCAGCATTGAGCCTAAAAGTGCAGCTAAACTTTCCACCTGGGCAACACTATTTCCATCCGGATCGATTACTGCAGTACACACGTCGCGACGTTCCTTCATATTAGTAGAATATGCACTGCGGACAATGATTCCATAAGTCTCCTCAGCAATGGACATCAGAAGATTGCGGACAACCTCAACTGTTACGGTATCAATCTGTTTTGCCATCTTACTTCGCCTCCTCATCATGAATCTTTAAGTTGTGATATCCATCAACGTGGATTACCCATCCTTTCGGAACCACTAACGTAGTATCCATCTGTTCGCAGATGCACGGACCAGGAATCGACTGACCCGGAACAAATTTATCTCTTAAGTAGACCGGTGTTTCAACATACTCATCACTGTTCTGGAACAGAACCTGACGAACTTCGATCGGTTCCGGAATCGGTGCCTCCGGATGAAGCTCTGCTGCTTTCAGGTCCGGTTTATCGATAACGCCGATAGCGGATACACGATAACTTACAAACTGTACAATCGCATCTTCTTTGCAATAGCCGTAGCTTCTCTTATGCTCTGCATGGAAATCAGCCAGTGCTTTCTTCAAAGTCTCTTCCGTCATCTTTCCTGCCGGAACCGGAATGCTGATCTCAAAGTTCTGACGCTGATAACGCATATCAACGGCAAATTCAAAGTAACGTCTGTCTGCCGGAACACCTTCTTTATCCAGAAGACCGGTTCCCTGCTCTACCATGTTATCAAACTGCTCATTGATGTCATCTAAGTTTCCGGCTTCACCATTCATGATCTTAGTTCTGGATAAGTCGAATTTTGTATCTGCCAGAAGAAGTCCGAGACTACAAAGAGTACCTGGATGCGGCGGAATCAATACTTCCTTCATTCCCAGTTCTTTTGCCACCTCGCATGCATGAAGCGGACCGGCGCCTCCGAATGCCATCAGGCTGAATTCGCGGACATCATATCCCTTTTCTACGGATACACTTCGAATCGCACGAACCATGTTGGAGTTTACGACTGTGATAATACCGTTCGCTGCTCGTTTCATATCCAGGTTGGATTTATCACAGATTTTTGTCTTGACAGCGTTTTTAGCCAGTTCAATATCTACATCCATTCTGCCGCCAAGAATCTTCTTCTGATTCAGCTTGCCAAGAACAATATTGGCATCTGTTACGCAAGGATTCTCACCGCCGCGCATATAGCAGGCCGGTCCAGGTGTTGCACCCGCACTCTTAGGTCCTACCTTTAAGGCACCGCCTTCATCAATCTTTGCAATGGAACCGCCGCCGGCACCGATGGTAATGATATTAATCATCGGGATTCTGGCCGGATATCCTTCGACATAACGCTCATTGGATACCTGCGGTGTATAATTTTCAATTAAGGAAATATCTGCGCTGGTACCACCCATATCAAAGGTAATAATCTTGTCTGCTTCGCACTGTTTGCCAATATATGCAGCTGCGATAACACCGGCACTCGGTCCGGACAATGCTGTCTTAATCGGGCAGTCGATGGTTTCTTTTATTGAAATGATGGAACCATTGGACTGGGTTACATAGGGCTCTACCTGAATACCAAGCTTCGCAATGGAATCACGGAAATTATTTACATATTTTTCCATAACCGGTCCCAGATAACTATTCATAACCGTTGTACTCATACGGCTGAACTCACGGAACTCCGGTGCCAGTTTACTGGAAATCGTAACGTATGCTTCCGGGAACTCTTCATGAATGATCTCTTCAATTCTTTCTTCATGAACCGGATTAATGAATGAGAACAAAGTACAAACTGCAATTGCTGTCACACCCTGTGCTTTTAAGTATCGAACGACCTCTCTTGTTTCGTTCTCATCCAGCGGAGTCTCAACACTTCCGTCGTAACGGATTCTCTCTGTTACCGTACAGTTTAAACCGGACGGAACCAGTGGATACGGTTTCTGTGCCTGCAGATTGTAAAGAGAAGGACGTCTCTGGGTTCCGATTTCCATCAGATCCTTAAATCCTTTGGTAGTGATAAGGCCAAGGCGGCAACCTTTCTTCTCGATTAATGCGTTCGTTCCTACGGTTGTACCGTGTGCCAGATAACTAACTTCTTCCGGAGCTGCTTTCTTAATCTCTAATACATCCTGCACGCCCTTTACAATTGCTCTGGACGGATCCGCCGGTGTGGAACTATCCTTGTAATTGAACAACTCACCTGTTTCCTGATTAAAAACAGAAAAATCTGTAAACGTTCCTCCAACGTCTACGCCAATCATATATGACATAGTATTTCCTCCTATGTAGTGTATTTTTCAAGCTGCACCTTCCGGGTATGGTCGTTTACCCATCCGGACTTTTTAGGATGTTGACATCATACAGTTTATGTTGTTATATAACGTCATATCTCCTTTACTGATAACATACTACCATTCTCATCATTTGTCAATACTTTTTCAATCAAAAATTCCATGCTTTTTGAGCCACCTTATGCTCTGTATATCTGCCTGCCTTGGATTAGAGCGATACCTCGGATCATTCTGCTCCAGCGCATACATTCCCTTATATCCAGCTGATTCAAGAATATCCAGATATTCACAGATGGGAAGATCCCCATCCCCAAGGGCCATGTGAACCGCCGGGTGGGAATCATGGAGATGAATATGTGATAATTCTGTTCCATGAGCTAAGTAACGTTCTATCTTCTGGTCCATATAAACCATTTGTCCTATATCCAGCATAGGCTTCATGCTTCCTGAAGGCATAAGGGAAATCATCTCTTTCTGCTGCTCCGGCGTGTTCAGTACGTTCGAAGACAGAGGTGTCAATGTCTCCAGCACAAGTAAAATACCCATTTTCTGAGCCTTTTCAGACAAACGATACAGGCTCTCTTCGCTCCGCTTCCACGCATCCTCCACTGGTTTGTTGAAATAACCGCATCCAGCTGAAACCAACACCTTCGGGCAGTTCAATATTTCTGCTGCATAAAATGCACGTTCAAAATTGCGTATGCTATATTCACGTATTTTTTCATCTTCTGCTGCCAGATTGACCGGATACTGGCATTGCTCCGGCGTGATACAGCATACTGAAATCTCACGGCTCCGAATCTGAGCAGCTTTTTCTTTCATCTGCGCTTCGTCCATCGTATCCAGACAGAAGGAAGGACCTGCTGCCCAGAGTTCCACATTTTGCATTCCCAGTAAAACAGCCGTATCCAGAAAGTACTCGAACGGATACCGCAGATACTGATAGCTCCCCAGTGCAAATCGTTCCTTTGATATCTGCAGCATGACCCTCACTTCCTTTTTTATTTTTGTTTTTATAATTCTCTGTAAATCCGGTCATGCTCAGACTTCGGTACCGGCACACCGTCTCCAAAGGCACCATTCTTCAAGCAGGTTCCTGCTGAAAATACAGCTGCCGCTTTCAATGCCTCTGGAAGTATCTCTGCCCTTATCTCACTGTTTTTCCAGCTTCCCTCCGGTTGTGTTTCCAGCTTTTTCAAGATGGTAATCAGCATAGCAGTGGCAAAGCTGTCTCCGGCTCCCATGGTATCCACCGGAGTGACATAATCCGGCAGCTGGCGATAAAACCGCTCCCCATCAAAAACCGTTGCTCCCTTACTTCCACGGGTAGCTGTCACCACACTGCATCCCTTTTCATGCAGCTTCCGGCACAGTTTTTCTGTCTCCTCATCATTCAAATCACTACAGGATAAAAATGCGAAATCAATATATGGGCAGACACGTTCCACCCTGTCTTCCTCATTCCAGCGATACGAAAAATCATAGCTTACCAAGGGAGAAAGTCCATGCAGGGCTGGAAGCAGCCCATCGGTAAAGCCATTGTTGGTTGTATGAATCAAATTAAAACCATCTGCATATTCCAGATCCTCTTTTTCCAGATAAATTGGATGCTGCTGCAGAACACCACCTTTATTGCTTCCTTTAAATACACGATCTCCATCTACAAGAGTTACTCTGGCAAAGCCATTTTCTCCTTCATAGATGCGGCAATGACTGTGTCCGACTCCGTGAGCATCTAAAGATGCCTGCACGTGATCCGCTACTGCATCCTTTCCAAATACTCCCATAAAATCCGATTCTGCTCCCAGCATTCTGGCATATACCGCAAAGTTTACTGCCTGACCACCCGGATACATAGTTCCGGTATGCAGATATACATCACACACATTATCTCCAAGACCTAATACTTTCACCATTTTCTGTTTCCTCCTGTATTTTTATCAATTAAATTTGTTTTGAAACGAAAAGCGGCCGCCTGGAAGAGGCCGCCATTTCCTGGCAGTTCTGTCCCAAGCGGCAGCATTATTCTTAATTTAAATTTTACTTATTTATTAAACTGACGAGTCTGATCATAGAGATCCTTGGTTGTAAAGAAGCCTTCATCCTGAAGCTCTTTTCCTAACGGTTCTGTTGCATCAATAAATGCCTGGCGATCAATGTCACAGAATGTTACGCCGCCTTCGTTAATTAACCACTCTTTATCTTCCTCCCACTTGTCGAGAGTTCTTTCAGAATGATGAGAAGCTACCTGTGCTGCTGCATCAGAAATTACTTTCTGATCTTCTTCCGATAAGCTGTTCCAGAACTGAGTGGAGAAGCAGATCTGCTCAACCGGATATGCGTAATCCACATCTGCTACATATTTTGCAGACTCATAGAGGCCTGAAGAACGATAGGAGTCTTTCGAACACTCACCACCGTCAACTACGCCCTGCATTAAAGCAAATGGATATTCAGACCAGGCAACTACAACCGGAGTTGCTCCCATCGCTCTCGCATTCTTCTCGAAAATCGGAAGGTTCGGGATACGGTACTTCATGCCAACCATATCTTTCGGGCTCTTGATCTCTCTGTTTGCAAAGAAGATACGCGGATTCTTCTGGAATTCAAAGTTTACTACGTGAATTCCCTGATTATCCAGGCTCTCCCAGATTGGATCTGCCACATCACTCTTTAAGTAATTAATCATGGAATCGTAATTGTTAAATGCAAATGCCATGGAAAGAATGTTTAAATCAGATTCATAGGTTGCCAGAGTGTCTAAGGCACACATCATGCCCTCCTGGAGTCCTACCTGCAGATTCTCCAGCATCGTGGTCTCATTGCCAAGCTGCTCTGCGGGATAAAACTCAAAGTAATATCTGTCACCGATCTTATCATTTACCAGATCACAGAACTCTTCACAGGACTGTGGTGCCGGCTCTCCGATGGCTCCGGAGTTACCGAATTTGACAACCTTTGCTCCAGCCGGAGCCGGTTTTGTTTCCACTGTATCAGCTCCGCCTTCCGTCTTATCGGTGGCCTGTGCGGATGCCTGAGCAGATGTGGTGGTCTGCGCAGTGGATGATCCACAGCCAGCTAATGTGCCTACAGCCATCGCTGCCGTCAGGGCAAGTGCAAGTTTCTTCTTCATAAATTTTCCTCCTTAAATTGTGTACTTTATACGATCTGAATTGTTTTCTCTTACATGGATCCTAACAGTCTCGGAAGGAACATGGTCAGCGGCTCCCAGAATGTTGTAATCATCAGTGTAATAAACATCGGGATCAGGAACTGTACCGTATATTTCAGTGCAGTTTCAAATTTATTACCGGTCGCCTTCGCTGTTACAAACAACGCTGGTGCCATCGGCGGAGTGATTAATCCAAGTGTTACATTCAGTACGGCCATAACACCCATCTGAACATAGCTCATACCAAGAGCCGTTGCCAGATTCATAAGAAGCGGTGCCACCATAATCAGAATCTGCATGGAACCAATAAAGCAGCCCAGGAATAATAACATTGCATTTAATATTAAAAGAATGATGATTTTATTTCCTAAGGACATCAGAAGAGTTGTCATAAAACCAATCAGACCACTGGTTACAATTACCCAGTTAAATACAAGACCGGTTGCACACAGACACATGGACATACCCGCGCTGGCTAATGTATCCTTTAAGGCCTTTGTCAGCATCTTAAAGCTAAAACGTTTTAAGCAGATAGCCAGGATGACGCAATACATAGCCGCTACAACGGAGCACTCTGTAGGGGTAAAGATACCGGTCATAATACCAAGAACCAGGATAGCAGGTCCTCCCAGTGCCGGAAGTGATGTATACAAAGAATGGAAGCGCTCACTCCAGGATGCCTTCGGTGCCCGCGGGCAGGCAATGTGCTGGGTTTTCACTGCAATCGGAATCCAGATCATCATGGCCACGCCCATCAGGACACCCGGTCCCATACCAGCCTGGAACATAGCCAGTGTGGAGGTCTGGCTTAAGAATGCCCAGACAACGAAGTTGATGGACGGCGGAATAATCGGTCCGATACCTGCGGATGCTGCCGTTACTGCTACCGAGAAGTCCGGATCGTATCCGGCTTTTGACATCGCACTTACCTCAATGGTTCCAAGTCCTCCGGCATCTGCCAGAGCTGAACCGGACATTCCGGCAAATACCATGGAAGATAATACATTGGCATGTGCAAGTCCTCCCGGGAGATGACCGATCCATTTTTCAAACATTCCAAATAGTCGGTCCGTTAGTCCCACTTCATTCATAAAGCATCCTACAAAGAGGAATGCCGGTAATGCCAGCATGTTGAAATCAGCCAGGGAGTTTGCTGTTTTCTGTGCAAACATGACAAAGGATTGATGGTTAAATACAATGAATTCAAACGCTGAAGCCAGCATTGCGTATGCAATCGGTACTTCCAGAAGAATTAATACCACAAAGGTGATAAAATAGACGGCTAAATAAGGATCCAGATTAGTCAAGAAGACCGCCTCCTTCCTTTTCTACCGGTACACAGATGGATTCATCTCCGGTAATTACAAATGCGATTGCCTTATATGCAGACATTACCAGCATAATCACTCCCATCACCAGAACCGGCAATGCATAGTAATAACCCTTGCTGATAGGAAGTCCTCCAACGGGAGGCATCTTCTTCTGCATCTGAAACAGCTGCCAGGATGCCGGAATATAAACCCAGCTTATCACAACAATCAAAAAGTTCGTAAATGTAAACATTCCTCTGCGAAATGCCTTTGGCATACGGTTCATGATAAACTCCAGAACTGCATGACCATTGTCCCAATAAACGGTACACCATCCAAGACACATGGACCATATCATCAGTGCGGTTACACATTCATCAATTCCGTATATAGGATGCTTAAATATAAAACGCATCAATACCTGAAGGAACAATAGTGCCATAAAAGCGAATATCATGTATCCGGTAAATACTTCCACCACACTATTCGCTTTATCCATAGCCTTACCAATTGAATAGATACTTTTCTTCATACTCTAATTGCCGCGCTTCGCTGCTGCGAATACGTACTCTCCTTCCTTTAAAATTAATTTCTATCATATAATGTCATGTGCTATAAGGGGTTTCTGGTTTTCTCTGCTCTGGCCGACCTATCCATTCAAATACTCGTCCAGATTCCCTTATATTATAACACCTCAAAAGACATCATATATCGTTATGTTATTTTTACCATACTTTGATTCATTTTGCAAGTATAAATTTATTTTTCATCGTCGCTTTTTATATTATCATAGGTTTTCCCCTTTCTTTTTTGTGAATTTTGTCAACTTTTGATTCATTTGCGTTATTATATGCAAAAAGCGGAACCCTCTCCTTCGTTGGAGAGCAGTTCCGCTTTCATCTTATAACATTATATAATCTTTTGATGCCTCTCATTCTAACACTGCATCTTTTTATTGTCAAGCCTCTCTTTTAAAAAAACAAGAATAAAAAATAGGAGGTTCATGCTTCCCAACAAAAAGCTAAAGAGAATCAAGAATTCCGGGTAAAACAGATCGCACAGCTTCCCCCCTGCCATGTTTGCACATACGGTTCCGACCACACTACTGATGGTCAGACCAATGGAAATACTAAAGCTTTTCAGACGTTCATCCGATGTTTCCGCAAAACACTCTACGCTGGCACTCATATAAAGGGCAAAACTGACGGACTGAAGAATCTGTCCCATATAAAGAGACCACTCGCCCCCAAAGAGCTGAAAACAAATCGGACGAAGCAGGTTTGTGCCCAAAGCTGCTGCCATCCCCCAGAGGGCCGGATAGGTTTTCTTTTTTCCAATATAGGCTAACAAAAGCAGACTCAAAAACTCTACTGCTGCTCCTATTCCACAAACATTTCCAAATAATTCCGCATCTCCTCCACGCTCCGCAATAATCAATGACAGGAAGCTGCCAACTGGCCGATGACTGAACCAATAAAGAGTGCTTATTGTTAAACAAAACAAAAAACGACGGCTTTTTACCAATTGCTGAAACGCCTGAACAAATGAAAGACTTTTCTCTGCCTCCCCTTTCTTTCGATGATTGCCAAGCCTGGTATCCGGAAGCAGGATGAGAAATGGAATCATCATAAAAAATAAAAGAATCTGCATCTGAAAATAACGATTCCATCCCCAGTGTTTGAAATAAAATCCTCCAATCACTGACATCACTGCAAATCCAATGGAACCACCTGCACGAATCCGGCTGTATATCAATCCCGGATAACTTTCCTTACTTAAATTAACCCAAGCATCCATCAGCTGACTAAAGGGATAGGCCAATCCGGCTGCCAGAACCAGCCCCGGCAGAAGCAGCCATGACTGGTTCATGAATTTTGTGCAAAAGGCACACACCATTGATACGATACCGATACAAACTAAAAGGTATCTTCTGGTGGGCAGAAATGTATCTGTTATATAGCCTCCCACCGGTTCCATCAAAAGATTGGCCAAAAATGTCAAACTGGTAATAATTCCGCAGACTGTGGCGCTATAGCCCTGCTCTGTTAAAAACAAAACGATGAAACTCGAAAAGACACAATAGACTGCATAATAAATAAAATATGCCGAAAAAAACAGAACGGTACAGCTCCTTTTCCCTTTCACTAATGTATCTTTTCCCGCCCCAGTCATAACAAAACCAAAGGAATAACCGCCAGCGATAATCTCTGATTAAAAATACAGTTTCCATCCTGCCAGCCTTCCTCGTAAAAGCAAGCAATCGCATCCTTTCCTGCAAGATCCGATGCTCCCCCTTCTTCTGCTATCATAAGTCCATCGTTCCATGTAACACCATCATCTTTACTAAGCCGAATCGTGAGCTTCTGACGAGCGTCAAGACTCCAGCGAACAGATTCTCCCTGTTTCTGCCGTTCCAGCGCCGGTTCATCTCCATAGGCACAATTAACAAAAGCCATCTTCCCATCTGACAGTGACAAAAGAGCGCCTCCACAGATTGGATCCGGAAGTTCTTGATTTAACCAGGGTTCTCCCCAGCGTATAGTATCTTCCCCATCTATCTCTTTTTTGCTTTCACAAAAAGCTCTTCTTCTGACTCCCGGAATTTCATGGCGCATGGTTGCAAGCAGTGTTCCATCACTCCGTTCTGCCACGGAGCTTTCTGTGGGATCGCCAACCCCGTTTCCCGCCGGAACTACACTGCTGCATCTCCATGTTTTTCCTTGATCCTGACTGAATAGACATGCAAAACAAGCTGGGAGATGGGCATTTTCCCCACGGCTCAGCCACAATGGAAGTATCAGTGTCCCATCTTTTTTGCTTATTCCATGACCAGGTGCAATCGCCCACAATGTAACCGGCCATTCTTTCCGGAATCCGTCAATCAGGGAGGTCAACTCCCTTTCCGTTCCAAATGAAACACCATTATCATCGCTTTCTTTCAAAAATAATCTCTTATAATCCTGACACCAGAAAAAATAAATCTTTCCCTCCGGCGCTGCTATTAACAATGGATTATGAATCAGCTCATCGTCTTTGGGAGAAACCATCGTAACCCGTTCGCCGATTGGCTCTATCGTTTCATCTATCATGCGATATCTTCTTAAAAACAGAGTTCGGCTGTTTCCTCCATCTTTTCTTCCTTCATAGGTCAATAGCAAATCTCCATTGGAGGCTGTCACGATTCCCGGTACACGATAGGAATCAAAACCATGTTCATTATTTTCTTCTACCACAATCCGGGTATATTTTTTTTCTGCCATATGGTCCTCCTATCTTATTTCTCCAGTGAAAAAGAACAGTCATATTGTTTTACATATTTATCCATTCCGGAGGCTGAATATAATACCATCGTACAGCAGCTGCCAAAATCACCGGTACGCACTACGACTTTGGCCTTCTGCATCGTTTCCGTTAAGCGATCCTGGCTGATGGTTCCGCCAGGCAGCTGCGGCAGCAGCGACTGAATCTTTTGATACATAGCATCATTATACTGGGGCATTAACTCAAACACTTCGTAACGCTCTGCCACCAGGTCGTTCAGGATTGCGCACATCGTCTGTTCAAGGGTTGGAACTCCTCTTATCAGTGACACATCAATTACATTGCAGCCATCCGGAATCGGCATATTAGCATCGCAAATCACAATTGCATCCTTATGGCGGGCCGTGGCTAATGCATATCCAAGCTCTGCGTTAATAACCGTGTTCTTAATCATATACTACTTCCTCCTTTTTTCAGCATTATGTTATATAATGTCATTACGTTATATGATAAGTATAGAGAAAAGGAGGAAAAAGTCAATGCTTTCTATAAAATATGGCATAAAAAGAACGGACTCTGTACAAGATTTGCCAGAGTCCGTTCTTTTTCAATTTTTTATGTATTAAATGTTCTTAAACAGATCACAGAAATCAAACGTCGCAAAATAATCCTTCGGTGTCTCTGCCCGGCGGATCATCTCCACGGAACCATCTTCTTTCAGGAGCAGTTCAGCCGAGCGCAGCTTTCCGTTGTAGTTGTAGCCCATCGAAAAACCATGTGCGCCGGTATCATGGATGACAAGGATATCGCCCATATCGATCTTCGGAAGCATCCGGTCAATCGCAAATTTATCATTGTTCTCGCACAGGGAACCGGTTACATCGTATTTGTGGTCACACGGCTCGTTCTCTTTTCCCATGACCGTGATGTGATGGTATGCGCCGTACATCGCCGGGCGCATCAGGTTGACTGCACACGCGTCTACACCAATATACTCTTTATAGGTGTGTTTCTCATGGATTGCCGTTGTCACAAGGCAGCCATACGGCGCCAGCATGAAACGTCCCATTTCTGTATAAAGCGCTACATCGCCCATGCCAGCCGGAACCAGAACTTCCTCATAAACCTTGCGGACGCCCTCGCCGATTGCAAAGATATCGTTCGGCTCCTGATCCGGGCGGTAAGGAATGCCAACGCCGCCAGACAGGTTGATAAATTTAATATCTGCGCCGGTCTCTTCTTTCAGCTTGACCGCCACCTCAAACAATACCTTCGCAAGCATCGGATAATACTCATTTGTAACCGTATTGCTTGCAAGGAAGGCATGGATACCGAAATGTTTCGCACCTTTGGCTTTCAACACCCTGAATGCCTCAAATAGCTGCTCGGTTGTCATACCGTATTTCGCATCGCCTGGGTTGTCCATAATATCATTGCTGATCTTGAACAGTCCGCCCGGATTGTAACGGCAGCTGATCGTCTCCGGAATATAACCGATCGTCTTCTCCAGGAAATCAATGTGCGTAAAATCATCAAGGTTGATGATCGCGCCCAGCTCGGCAGCCATCTTGAACTCCTCTGGCGGTGTATCGTTGGAGGAGAACATGATCTTCTCGCCATCGTACTTCATCGCCTTTGCCATCATAAGCTCTGTCAGCGAAGAGCAGTCCACGCCGCATCCAAGTTTCTTTAAAATATCAATTACAAATGGATTCGGTGTTGCCTTTACAGCAAAATACTCTCTGAATCCCTTGTTCCAGGAAAATGCACGCATCAGGCGCTCGCCATTCTCGCGGATTCCCTTTTCATCATACAAGTGGAACGGTGTCGGGTATGTTTTCTTGATCTCCTCCAGCTGCTCCCGTGTTACAAATGGTTTCTTCTCCACTTTTACATCCTCCGAACTAAAATCTACATATAAAACCTAAAAGTCTGGACTACCGGGAACATACACTACTCCCGGCACGCCCAGACTTCTTTGTCCTGCTACTATTTATACACCAAAACCCGTGTTTTATCAACTGATTTCCCGAAAAGCGCCCACAAATGGGCGGTATTTTTTCTCGTTTTCTCCGCCAGGACACAAACTCCGGACAAATTGTATCATTTTCCAGATACATCTATGAACCGGGCACAGATTCAGGCGCAGAATCCAGTTTCTACTCTACCACAATTACACGCATAATATTCGTATCGGCTACCGGTTCATGGCGGTTGGCACGTGTCACCACACCCGCGGTTGCAACCACAATTTCACCCTCTTTGACGATACCTTTCTCTTTCAGCAGTTCCACCGATGCAAATAAGAGTGCATCCGTCGATTCAGCGCGTTTTGCATGGAACGGCTTAACACCCCAGTAGAGCTGCATCTGGCGGACAACCGTCATGCTCGGGGAAAGTCCCGCGATCAATGCTTTCGGACGCCATTTCGAAAGCATTCTCGTCGTAAATCCGCTGACACTCGGAGCCACAATGACCGGCGCTTCCAGATCGGAGGCGGTCGCTACGGATGAATAACATACCGTATTGGATATATTTCGAAGATTTTCTGCCGATACCTTTCTTCTCTGGTAGAACATATAATCCAGATATTTCTCCGACTCCTCGGCGATCTGGCTCATCATGCGGACTGCCTCGATCGGGTAACTTCCCATCGCCGTTTCTCCAGACAGCATGACCGCATCAGTTCCCTCGTACACTGCATTCGCCACATCCGATACCTCGGCACGCGTCGGACGCGGGTTGCGGATCATTGAATCGAGCATCTGGGTCGCCGTGATAACGACCTTGCACGCCAGGTTACATTTGCGGATGATCATCTTCTGGATGTGCGGAACTTTCTCTGCCGGAATCTCCACGCCCATATCGCCGCGGGCTACCATGATGCCGTCGCTCGCCTCAATGATGGAATCAATATTTTCAATTCCTTCTTCATTCTCGATTTTCGCGATAATCTGCATGGCAGAACCTTTTTCATCCAGAATCTCCCGGATCTCGCGGATCGCATCGGCATTGCGGACAAACGAAGCCGCCACAAAATCAAAGCCTTCATCCACGCCGAAACGAATGTCTTCCTTATCTTTATCGGTCAGTGCCGGAAGCTTGACACGTACCCCCGGTACATTGACACCCTTCTTCTCGCCCAGCTCGCCACCATTTTCAATCCGGCAGACGATATCTGTTCCATTGACCTCACGCACGTGCAGCTCGATCAGACCATCGTCAATCAGAATACGGTCACCCGGCTTTACATCCTCCGCCAGCCCCGCATAGTTGATGTAGCCGCGTGTCTCATCACCCACGATCTCCTCGGTCGTCAGCGTATACAGATCGCCCTCTTTCAGCGTCACTTTCTTTCCATCTTTTAATTTGCCGGTACGGATTTCCGGTCCCTTGGTATCCAGAAGCGATGCGATCGGAATCCCCAGCTCCTCGCGCACACTCTCCAGAATCTCCAGACGATGTTTATGCTCCGCATGATCGCCATGCGAAAAGTTAAAACGTGCGACATCCATGCCATTTAACGCCAACTCCCTCATAATCTCCCGGTTATCGGTGTTTGGTCCCATTGTGCAGACAATCTTTGTCTTTTTCATTCTGTCATTCCTCCTCATATTCTGTCATTTATCAAGATTTTTTCCATCAGTGAATCATTTATAACCTCTTTTGTATGCTTCATCCAACCTATTTAAATCGCCTACTAAAAAACAATCCACCGCCTGGTTCTATTTAGAATCTTTCAATTCTTCTTCCGTCACATGTTTATGCGTATACAGGTGATCCATGCAATATTCCATATTTCCCGCACATTTCGAACAATAGCGGAACTCCAGGTTCGGATCGTCCTTCTCGGTACGTCCGCAAACCGCGCATTTGTGGCGGGTCAGGGAAATTTTCTGGATCTGCGCTTTCTGCATCTCGTTTTTGAACTTCTGCTTGCGGACCGCCTCTTTCGGGCTGATCTTCCGGTAGTTACGCGTCATCAGGAAGAAAATGATAAAATTGAGCATCGAAACAACAATCTCAATTTTCGCGATAATGCCACCCGTTAAGAAGCTGTAGACCAGAAGCGCTCCGTACATCATTCCAAGGTATTTCGCCCGGATCGGAATGAAAATCAGAAGGAACTGCATCTCCGGGAAGGTGCAGGCAAACGCCAGAAACAGCGATTCATTTAAGTAATACGGGGACATCGGCACCGAAAAGCCGGTCACACCGTACACCAGGAATGCCGCGATGATGTGTCCCAGCACGCCCATAAAGAAAAACATATTAAATCGGAAGGTTCCCCACACGCGCTCCAGCGTCGATCCAATCGAATAATAGAGATACATCGCGAGCAGCGCAAAGAGGACGCCCGACTGAGGCGGGCATACGAGAAAGGTCACGATTCTCCATACCTGTCCCCGCAGGATCGCCGCTGCATCAAGCGCCAGATACTGCACGTAAAAATACGGATTAAACAGGCTCATCACAAATCCAGCCGCATACATCATGATGATATAGTACATCAGATTCGGGATCGCAAACCGACCGAATTTGCGCTCTAATTTTCTAAAAAAATTCATAATTCACATCCTTTGCCGTTTTCCTTTCATTATAGAGAGCGGCGGATTCTTTGTCAAATTATATTCTCGCTTCCACCACGTTATCTTACGGCACATTCGGTTCCAGAAGTGCCTGCCTGCGATCTGTAACGGCTGCATTCCAACTCAGAAAAAGCGGTATTTTCCACGCAGAAAATGCCTTTCCTTGTACAGAGCACATTCTCCCATTATGCGCAATATTAACAAATTTTAGTCATTTTTAGCATCTTTTTAACGCACCCTACTAATTGTTTTCTTCCTTATTCTATGTTAAAGTATAGCCGAATACATGTGTAGTACAAAGGAGGGAAGGGGCACTGCCCCGATTGTACATGAATTCCTGTAAAAAATTAGGAATCGACATCGGTTCCACAACGGTTAAAGTATCTATTATTGAAGATGGCGGTAAGCTTCTTTTCGCCGATTATAAACGTCATTTTGCAAACATACAGGAGACGCTCGCGGACCTGCTCCGTGAGGGTGAAGAGAAACTTGGCGCACTGACCGTCGAGCCGGTCATCACTGGTTCCGGCGGTTTAACACTTTCTAAACATCTGGGCATTCCATTTGTCCAGGAGGTTGTAGCGGTTGCCACATCCCTGAAGGATTATGCCCCGCAGACCGACGTTGCCATCGAGCTTGGCGGCGAGGATGCGAAAATTATTTATTTTACCGGCGGCATCGACCAGCGTATGAACGGAATCTGCGCCGGAGGCACCGGCTCTTTTATTGATCAGATGGCTTCGCTGCTTCAGACGGACGCATCCGGTCTTAATGAGTACGCGAAAAATTACAAGGCAATCTATCCGATCGCGGCGCGCTGCGGCGTTTTCGCCAAGACGGATATCCAGCCTCTCATCAACGAAGGCGCAACCAAAGAGGATCTGTCCGCCTCCATTTTCCAGGCGGTTGTCAACCAGACCATCAGCGGTCTGGCATGCGGCAAGCCGATCCGCGGCAATGTTGCATTCCTCGGCGGTCCGCTTCATTTTCTCCCGGAGCTGCGCGCGGCATTTATCCGCACCCTGAATCTGGGACCGGACCAGATCATTGCCCCGGATCACTCGCATCTGTTTGCGGCGATCGGCGCGGCGATGAACTCTGATCCGAAGACGACTGCCAGCCTGCACGATCTGATCGAGCGGCTGTCCCACGGCATCAAGATGGATTTCGAGGTAAAGCGGATGGAACCCCTCTTTACGGATGAAGCCGACTATGAAGATTTTAAGACACGCCATGCAAGCCACGATGTCAAAAAAGCTGATTTAGCGACCTACGAAGGCAACTGCTACCTCGGCATCGACGCCGGTTCCACCACAACCAAGGTGGCGCTCGTCAGCGAGGATGGCTCTCTTCTATACCGCTTCTACAGCAACAACAACGGCAGCCCGCTGGCGACGGCGATCCGTGCGATGCAGGAGATCCATGACCAGCTTCCGGAGAAAGCACAGATCGCTTATTCCTGCTCCACCGGTTACGGCGAGGCGCTCTTAAAGTCTGCCCTGATGCTGGATGAGGGCGAGGTCGAGACGATCTCCCACTACTACGCAGCGGCGGCATTTGAGCCGGATGTAGACTGCATCCTCGATATCGGCGGCCAGGATATGAAATGCATCAAGATCAAGGACGGCACCGTAGACAGCGTACAGCTCAACGAAGCTTGTTCGTCCGGCTGCGGCTCCTTTATCGAGACATTTGCTAAATCATTAAATTACAGCGTACAAGATTTTGCCAAGGAGGCGCTCTTTGCCAAAAATCCGACCGACCTCGGTACCCGCTGTACTGTTTTCATGAACTCTAACGTCAAACAGGCGCAGAAAGAGGGAGCTTCCGTCGCAGATATTTCTGCCGGACTGGCTTACTCCGTCATCAAAAATGCCCTGTTTAAGGTTATCAAGATTACCAATGCCTCCGACCTCGGAAAACACGTGGTCGTGCAGGGCGGTACCTTCTACAACGATGCGGTTCTCCGCAGTTTTGAGAAGATCTCCGGCTGTGAGGCAGTCCGCCCGGACATCGCCGGTATCATGGGTGCCTACGGTGCGGCTCTGATTGCCCGTGAGCGCTACGATGCTTCCAAGACAACCACGATGCTGCCGATCGACAAGATCTTAAGCCTGACCTACAAGACGACGATGGCGCGCTGCCAGGGTTGTACAAACCACTGTGTCCTGACGATCAACCGTTTCGACGGCGGACGTCAGTTCGTTACCGGCAACCGCTGTGAGCGCGGTCTGGGCGGCAACAAACAGAAAAAAGACATTCCGAACTTATTTGACTATAAATACCACCGTATGTTCGATTATGAACCGCTGACCGCCGATCTGGCGCCGCGCGGTACCGTCGGCATCCCGCGTGTCCTGAATATGTATGAAAACTACCCGTTCTGGGCGGTCTTTTTCAAGGAACTAGGTTACCGCACCGTTCTGTCCCCAAAATCGACGAGACAGATCTACGAACTTGGTATTGAATCGATCCCGAGCGAATCCGAATGCTACCCGGCAAAACTCGCGCACGGTCATATCGAATGGCTGATCCGCCAGGGACTGACCTACATTTTCTATCCGTGCGTTCCTTACGAGCGCAACGAAACCCCGGAAGCGGGAAATCACTACAACTGCCCGATGGTCACATCCTACGCGGAAAACATCAAAAACAACGTAGAATCCCTGACGGATCACAAGGTACATTTCCGGAATCCGTTTATGGCATTTACAAATGAGGAAATCCTGACAAAACGTCTGGTCGAAGAATTTACTAAGGATCAGTCGATCCCGGAGAAGGAGATCCGCGCCGCCGCTCACAAGGCATGGCAGGAACTCATCGCCTCCCGTCAGGATATGGAAAAGAAGGGCGAGGAAGTCATCGCCTGGTTAAAAGAAACCGGACACCACGGCATCGTGCTGGCAGGCAGACCGTACCATGTAGATCCGGAGATCAACCATGGCATTCCGGAACTCATCACTTCCTACGGTTTTGCCGTGCTGACCGAGGACTCCGTCTCCCATTTAGGACGCGTTGACCGTCCGCTGATCGTCACCGACCAGTGGATGTACCACTCCCGCCTCTACGAGGCAGCTTCCTATGTGAAGACACAGCCAAACCTGGATCTGATCCAGCTCAACTCCTTCGGATGCGGTCTGGATGCAGTTACTACGGATCAGGTCAATGATATTCTGACCCGCTCCGGCAAAATTTATACGCTGCTCAAGATCGACGAGGTCAACAACCTCGGCGCCGCACGTATCCGTGTGCGCTCCTTAATCGCCGCGATCCGCGTGCGCGAGATGCGCCACTACCATAAACCGATCGTTTCCAGCGCATACAATCGTGTTTATTTCACGAAGGAAATGAAGAAAAACTACACGATCCTCTGCCCGCAGATGTCGCCGATCCATTTCGACCCCATCGAACCGGCGGTCCGAAGCTGTGGTTACAACCTGGAGGTGCTGCAGAACTCCGACCGTACCGCTATCGACACAGGACTTAAGTACGTCAACAACGACGCCTGTTATCCGTCCCTGATCGTAGTTGGTCAGATCATGGATGCGTTGCTCTCCGGCAAATACGACTTAGAGCATACAGCCGTTATTATGAGCCAGACCGGCGGCGGCTGCCGTGCCTCCAACTACATTGGCTTTATCCGCCGTGCCTTAGAGCGCGCCGGTATGCCGCAGATTCCGGTTATCTCGTTAAATGCCAACGGCATGGAGACGAATCCGGGCTTCAAGATTACCCTGCCGCTTCTCACCAAGGCAATGCAGGCGGTTGTCTACGGTGACCTCTTCATGCGGGTTCTCTATGCGACCCGACCATACGAGGCAAAAGCCGGTTCCGCCAATGCCCTGCATGAGAAATGGAAAGCAATCTGCATCAAATCGCTGCAGAAACACTCTTTATCCATGGCAGAGTTTAACCGCAACATCCGCGGTATTATCCATGACTTCGACGAACTTCCGAGACGCGATGTCCAGAAACCGAGGGTTGGCATTGTCGGCGAGATCCTGGTAAAATTCTCCCCGTTAGCAAACAACCACGTGGTAGAGCTTCTGGAAGCCGAGGGTGCCGAGGCTGTAATGCCGGATCTGCTTGATTTCCTGCTTTACTGCTTCTACAACAGCAACTTCAAAGCCGACAATCTGGGCGGCAAACGTTCCACCGCACACCTGTGCAACATGGGAATCTCCCTGCTGGAGTATTTCCGCCGCACCTGCCGCCGCGAACTGGAACGCAGCACACATTTCCTTCCGCCTGCACGGATTCAGGATCTGGCGTCGATGGCGAAGCATTACGTTTCCCTCGGCAATCAGACCGGCGAGGGATGGTTCCTGACTGGTGAGATGCTGGAATTGATTCACAGCGGCACGACGAACATCATCTGCACCCAGCCGTTCGGCTGCCTGCCGAACCACATCGTCGGAAAAGGCGTCATCAAAGGACTGCGCGCCAGCCATCCGGAGGCGAATATCATCGCCGTAGACTACGATCCGGGTGCCAGCGAAGTCAATCAGCTGAACCGTATCAAACTGATGCTTTCCACCGCACAGAAGAACCTGCCAGAAAGGAAAAAGGAGTCAAGAATTGGATGATTTTGGATAAAATTTCCAGCTGACTTTTAAAGACGTCTGTGCTATAATAAATTTATATGGAGTTTAAGATAGGCTGTGGATTCCATAGCCTATCTTCTATATAGTGGAACAAAAAGACAGACTAAAAGGAGATCTCAGGATGAAATCAAAATTATTCCTCTGCGCGGCTCTGGCTGCGGCTCTCTACGTGATGCCGTCTTATGCAGCTGATTATTCCGCACAGGTTGTGAGTTTTTCTCAGGAGGACCCGGACAACCTCTCCATCGAGCTGACCGGCTCCAAAGTAATTACCGACAATTTTTCATTCAAACTTCCATCCCAGTCATTTTCGAGACTCATCATGGTTCCGAACGGGGATTCCTACGAAGTATATGAAAAAACAGCCTATGAAGCCAACGGAGGCGGACTTCTCTTCCGCATTCTCGCATTTGAGGACACGCATTACCGCGATTTAAACGGCTGCACCATCTTAGGCTTCTGTGGCAACAAGATCTTCATTCTGGATCCGCACTACGACGAGCAGTATGCCAGCGACAGCGAAGAATATACACAATGCAAAGAAATCGTGACCTCGATCAAGAAGAGTTTCATTTCCTATATCAAAGACGCCGGGACGGTTGAGTAGCATCGAATCGAATATAAATATGCAAAAAGAACGTCAAATTCTAAGTTTTTCGCTTGGATTTGACGTTCTTTTTTACTTTAAACTCTTCTATTTAAATCAAATGCCTCTTACTGTTTAACCTTCTCCGGATCCACCAGACTAATCAGAATAAACACAGCCCCGCAGACTGCCAGCATAAAGAATCCAACATTCTTAAATACCGGAACCAGCGCCGGAACCATATTCCATGCCACGATCGACACAATCGAAGCCATGATGGTCCAGAAACCTGCCTTGCGGCTGGAGAATTTCGGGCACAGCAGACCGCCGATGACGATAAACGAAGTACCGATCGCCAGAGAAAGCGCTTTCTGCATCGCGCTTAAAATCGCGCCCATCTGAGTTGCAATCAGGTAGGTAACCAAACTGCTGAGTACAACGATTACCTTATTTAAAATATGTTTCTGACGGTCATTCAGCGAAACACCCGGAATCTTTCCGATAATATCCGTGCTGACGGTCGTCGCCAGGCCGATAATCATGGAGCAGCCGGTTCCCATATCAGCCGCCCACAGACCGGACAGCGTGATGCCGCCAAGTACCGGAGGAATGCTCATCAGGATCATTGGCAGTGCCACCGATGCCTCTGCATCCGGCAGAAGCGCACGGCTCGCTACACCGAGCAGCGCACAGATAAATCCAACCGGAACCATCAGGATCGCGCCAACGATGAATCCAACTGTTGCCGAACGGTCGCTCTTGCCGGTCAGACCGATCTGGACAACGCCCTGAACGGAGTTTGTATTACCCAGCATAACAACGATCCAGCTCAAAATCCCCATCCAGCCCATACCGGCTGTCAGGCTCAGGTACGGTGTGTCCGGGTCAGCTTTCGTCAGTACGTCAATCGCCTCCCAGCCGCCGTGGTTCCAGAGAACCAGCGCCGCCGCCAGGATAACGCCGACATAGATCAGTACCAGATTCAGTACATTTGTCAAAGAAACACTTCCCATACCGCCGATCACTGCTACCAGCATGAAGATCAGGAAAGAGAAGAACGTACCGCTCTGAACCGTGAAAATATCCGGCAGAAGCGATGCCAGAATCGAGCCGCCCGCCTTGTACTGCAGGGCGATGATGCCTGACTGGATGATACACATGGCAATGACCATGATAAAGCTTGTCTTTGTGCCGTAGAGGTCCCTTACAAGACCGCTGATGGTCGTGTACTGGCTTCTACGCAGGTAACGGACTGCCAGCATAGAAGAAACAACCGCGCCGATCGCCCATGCTGTATCATACCAGCCTGCCGACAGCCCCACGGTAAACGCGTTCTCCGCGATACCGATCGTCGAAGCACCACCGATCGCCAGACCCGCGATACTAGCTGCCACGACAAACGCATTATTTTTTCCTTTATATAAAAGGAAGTTCTCTGAATCCTTTTTCTGGCTGCAAGACACATAGATGCTGATGCAAAACAGCAGAAGCACATATAAAATAACTATTAGCAGAGGAATATTCATTACTTCGCGCCTCCATTTTCCTCTGCTTCGCGGCAAATACGCTCGTAGGCTTCCTTTGTCTGCGGGAGCACGCTTCCGCCGTACGGAATTACATATACATCTTTTCCGTTAAAGTCTACCTCTGCCAGCAGATCCTTCATATCTTTAAACGATCTTACGCCCATATCCCGAACCAGCTCCGGCTCCATGGAAGACAGAAGCAGCGTCTTCGAACGACGGATGGACTCGCAGGCTGCGTAGAAAATATAGCCGCCGATGGTGAAAGACGCACGCAGTGCCTCATCCAGGCATCCCTTAGAGAGAGGCTTAATCCAGTCGAAGAAATCCTTGGAACCGCTTCCCTCCGGGCATTCCGCCAGCATAATGAGTGTACCGCCCTCTTTGACCGCTCTCGATGCGTTAAACAGCGTCTTGGTGGACTGATAAAAATTCAGATCCTTCGGGAAACCGCCGCAGCTTGCAATTACGACATCTGCCTGATAGTCGATCGGCAGTCCGTATCCCTTCTGTACATAACTGCAGCTTGCCTGCCATGCCTTGTCAAACTCACCACAGAATAAACCGCTGTGGCGGGAAGACGTATCTACCACGATATTAATACCGAACGTAACATGTACCATGGCACCTGCCTCGCGCATATCCAGATTGATCGGGTTGTTCTCCACCAGACCGCTGCCGACACGCACATCCGTCATCGGTTTCTCCGGATCCAGCGCACGCTCATGGTTCATGCGGATCGTCTCACGGGAAGCAATACCTGGAACGATGCTCTTTCTTCCGCCGCCGTAGCCTGCCATCAGATGGTGCACCGTACCGCCGATGCAGATGACCTTTCTGCCGACTGCCAGCGGATTGACCGATACACGCGTTCCGAAGGACGTCGTACCGATGTATACCAGATCCGGCGCATCGCAGTCATGGTCAGTCACGCTCGCTACATGGTCGTAGACAAACTCGCTTGCAAGTTTTCTGCGGTCCTCCGCCGTATTCTTGCGGTGTGTTCCCAGTGCAACCACAACCGCAATCTGGTCATATCCCACGCCCATCTCATCGTGCAGATATTTTACCAGAAGCTCGCAGATCACGTCCTGACGCATCCAGAAACGCGTCATATCACTGATTACGATCGTAACCGGATCGGTCGGTGCAATCAATTTCTTTAACGGCTTCGTGCCAATCACACCATCCGTCACACAATGCAGAAATTCTGCTTTTATATCTTCAATGACCCGCATCTTATTTTCATACAGGTATTTTACACTCTTCGCACCGTCAATCTCAAAATCGACCGCCGACGTTCCGTATTTTAAATGTACTTGCTCCATTGTCTTTCTCCTTCACATTTCCTCATCTGCGTTAAACAGTTGCGCTTTAAACCACTAAAGTATATAGTAAAGCACCTGTTTTGTCAAGTCTTTCACAAAACAGGTGCTTTATTTTTATAATTTATATGATATTTTTCAATCTCCCCGGTACGCCGCATACATCTGCGTCGTTGCCATATCCGAATGTCCGAGAATCGTCTGAACCGCCCGCATGTCTGCACCTCTCGCAATCAGGTGCGCCGCAAAGGAATGGCGCAGCGTATGCGGCGTGATATCTTCCTCAATCCCGGCTTTCTCGCCGTAATATTTGATAATCTTCCAGAATCCCTGCCGGCTCATCGCGCCGCCTGTACAGTTGACAAAGAAATAGTCCGATCCCTTTCCGCGAAGCAGGTCGTTTCTCGCATGCTCCAGATACTCCTCCAGCGCTGCTTTCGCCGAACGTCCAAATGGGATCGTCCGCTCCCTCTCCCCGTCGCGACAGACCAGAAATCCAATGTTCATATTGATATCTTCCATCTGGATCCCTATAAGCTCTGACACCCGGATTCCGGTCGCATATAAAAGAGCCAGCATCGCCTTGTCCCGGATCTCCTTCGGCGTCTGCCCGGATGGCTGTGCCAGAAGCGCCGATACCTGATCGACACTCAGGATCACCGGCGCCTTTTTCTCTACTTTCGGCGCATGCAGACTCTCCGCCGGGTTCCGCCGGATGCATGCCTGCATACATTCATAATTAAAAAAAGCTTTCATCGCCGCCATCATCCGTGAAATGGTGGTAGCCGCCTTTCCCTGCTCTTCCATATGAAGAATATATCCATGCAGGCTGGTCTTTGTCACCTTCGCCGCCTCCCGGATCTCTTTCTCCTCCAGATAAGTAATCATCTGCATCAGATCTCTCCGATATGACTGTACGGTATTTTCCGATGCCTGTTTTACCTCCCGCAGGTACTGTTCAAATCTGTCTACTTCCCCTCTCATACTTCCCCAATCTATTCTCGTAACCATTTCCGCCATTCTTTTATTCACGGCATTTTCTGCCAACCCCCCACCCTGCAGGACAAATATCGTTCCGCGGTAATCCTATCGATTTCTCCATCCGAACCATCCATTCTCCTGAGGTTTTCTCACCCTATCTGCAACTTACCTTCTTCTCCACAAACAGGGCTTTTATCGTCCGCAGGTATCATTATATCTACATTTTCCCATAAAATCAAACATAATTTTCCCCACTTTTCCTACATTTTTCGACTGATTTACATAAAAATACAACATATGGTGCGTCCACTTTTTTCACCCCCATATGTTGTAAATTTTGAATTATATTTTTATTCGGACAGCCCCATTAAAATGGGCAGTGTGAGACCAGTAATGATACAAAACCAGGATTCAGCCACACTTCCAGCGCTGTTCCCATCCCCAGCACCAATAAAAGGATTAAAAATCCAGCCGTCCGTATCCGCCTCTCCTTTGCAAGCGCCCAGGAAAGAAGCAGCCAGAACACAGGAATATAAAACACCACCTGTGGAAATAACGTCGCCACAAATACAGGCAGTCCCCAAAAACCGCCCCAGCCAGTAAATCCTGCCAGCAGCCATGCCTGCTCCAGACCTAAGACGAGACAAGCACCCCACGCAGCCAGGCATGCGACCGGCGTCATACCTGCCAGCCACAGCATCAGCGCCATCCCTGACCGCTGCAGCCAGACCTGAAAAAACAAAGTTCCCCGGCTGGCTGCCTTCATTCCGGCGTTTAGATGCCACCCAGCCCCCGATGGATCTCCAATTTCTTGTCCAAGCCTCGCTGCCAGCACACTTTCCAGCCCGGCATGTCCGCTCCCAGACGAAATTTGAAAACAAACGGCTGCTATCGTCCCCAATACAATCCCAAGGATCCAAAAAAACACTGATACATCCCAGGTACTTAAAGCCGGAAGCCGGAATCTCCTTTTCACATGCAACCCCTGCCTATTCCTTTGTTACCTTATCTGTATTCAGTGTTTTTTATAATATGCCTTTATATCTGCCTCTATATGCTGTTAGCTTCATGCGTCTTTCAGCGTCTAATCCATATATTTATTTCATCACAGATGCTCACAGTGCTTCGCTGATCCTTATTTTTACTTCTGTCCTGCTTTGCAGGCATACGCCAGAATCGCGGACACAGTCTTTCCATCCGTCAGCTCTCCTGCGTAGATCCGTTTCAAAAGGTCGGAAAGTTCCCACGCCTCTACCTCAATCTCCTCGTCCGGGTCAAGATGCTGATGGGTTTTCTTGAGATCGCGTGCCAGAAAAATATCCAGCGCCTCATCACAGAACGCGATCGTTGTGTTGACGCTCATCAGATATTCCAGATGGTCACAACGGTAGCCCGTCTCCTCCTCCAACTCGCGGTACGCGCAGTCAATCTTCGCCTCATCCGGCGAATCCAGCTTACCAGCCGGAATCTCCAGTGTATAGCGGTCCAGCGCATTGCGGTACTGACGCACCATGAGAATCTTTCCATCCTCCGTAACCGGAAGCACCGCTGCCGCGCCGTCATGATGGATAAAATCCCATTTTGCCTGATGTCCGTTTACCTCGACGGTATCTTCGTACATTTTCAAGATGGTTCCCTGATATTTTAACTCTCGTTTCAGACGTTTGACCGGCACGGACTCCAGCGATGCCTGCTTTTCTACTTTCTGTTCCATATTTTCTCACCCTTATGTCCAGGTTACTTCTGGGTTCTTTTTCAACATTTTTTCACTATTTCAGGTCGATGCACTTCTCGTAGCATGCGTCACATGCCTTGATAACCGCATTCCGCAAACCATACTCCTCCAGGACGCTGACCGCGTAGATCGTCGTGCCGCCCGGCGAGCAGACATCATCTTTGAGTGCGCCCGGATGCTTGCCGGTCTCGAGTACCATCTTCGCACTGCCGACAACGCCCTGCGCCGCCATCCGGTAAGCCACATCTCGCGGCATGCCGTACTTAACGCCCGCATCTGCCAGCGCCTCGATGAACATATAGATGTATGCCGGTGCACTGGAACTGATACATACAACCGCATTCATCATATATTCCGGAACGATCTCCATCATACCAAAAGATTCAAAGAAATTGCTGATCATCTGCTTTTCTGTCTCTTCAAACAGCTTCTTGTCATAGCAGACACCTGTCATACCCTCGCCGATCAGCGCCGGCGTGTTCGGCATCGCACGCACGATACGGCGGTCACCGCCCAGCTTCTCGTTGACACTGTCAATCGTGATACCCGGTGCAATCGAAATAATAATATTTTCTTTCGTTACATGGTCCTTGATATCTGCCAGTACATTGTCATAAAACTGCGGTTTTATAGCTAATACGATATATTTTGCATTTTCCGCACAATCCTGATTTGTGTCAACCGCCTTGACACCTGTCTCTTTCTCTATCTGTGCCACTCTCCGGCGGTTCAGATCCGTAAAAGTGATGTCTTCCGTTTTATATTTGTTCAGCAGGCTTCGCATGATCGCATAGCCGATATTTCCCATTCCGATAAAACCAATTTTCGCCATAATCTTTGTCTCCCTCCATCTGCCATCGGGCACTTCCCTGCCGGATGATCCTCCATTTGTTGTCTGACTGCAGCTACTCTTTCCAACAGCCACATCTGGCTTTTTATTCAGCATCTTGATAACGGTTCAATCTTCTTACCATTACGCCACAATAAATGCATGAAGCTGCTAAATAATCACTATTTTTCAACTCTATCATGCTATAATACTCGTCTTTTGGACAGTTTGCAAGCAAAATTTCTCCGCCTGCCTTCACGCTCACGACCCTTTATTTTACCCTGCTCATGCAAATTTTCAGTCTGTCCGAAAAACAAAGTTTCCGTTTTCCGCTTCATGAAAAAAACCTGTATTTTTCTGTATTTCTTTCTCTCTCAAAAAAGATGTAAAGAATGTGCCTTGGCACATTCGGGCATCTCGCGCGATCGCTTGCGACATGTTTCTGCTTTGCGCGAGCGCGCATCCTCGCGGAGCGTTTTTTTGTTTCATAGGACGCAATTTCCCATGAAACAAAAAAGTCTTATGAATGTAATGTATCTTCATCCATAAGACTTTTATTTTCATGCTCAAGTTTACTCCATGCAGCCCTGCTGCCGGGTTTTATTTGGCGTACTCGGTAACTCTCGATTCACGGATTACATTGACCTTGATCTGTCCCGGATACTGTAACTCTTCCTGAATCCGCTTTGAAATCTCTCTCGCCATCAGAACCATATCATCGTCGCTGACCTGTTCCGGTACAACCATGATACGCACCTCGCGACCTGCCTGAATTGCGTAGGATTTATCAACACCCTTATAGGAGTTCGTGATATCCTCCAGCTGTTTCAGACGGTTGGTATATGTTTCCAGAGTCTCTCGTCTCGCACCTGGACGTGCCGCTGAAATCGTATCAGCTGCCTGTACCAGACATGCAATCAAACTCTGTGGCTCTACATCGCCGTGATGGGCTTCCACTGCATTGATAACGGTTGCGGACTCTTTGTACTTCTTACAGAGCGCCACACCCAGTTCTACGTGGGTTCCCTCCTGCTCGTGATCGACTGCCTTTCCAATATCATGTAATAAACCTGCACGTTTGGCGGTCCGTACATCGACGCCCACCTCAGCCGCCAGAAGTCCGGCTAACTGTGCAACCTCAATCGAATGCTTCAATGCATTCTGACCGTAGCTTGTCCGGAATTTCATCTTACCAAGCAGCTTGACAAGTTCCGGATGGATACCATGAATGCCAACTTCCAGAAGAGCTGCTTCGCCCTCCTCGCGCATCATGTTTTCCACTTCTTTCTGTGCCTTCTCTACCATCTCTTCGATTCTGGCCGGATGAATCCGTCCATCCACAATCAGACGTTCCAGTGCAATACGCGCTACCTCTCTCCGGATTGGATCGAAGCCAGACAGGACAACTGCCTCCGGCGTATCGTCGATGATCAGTTCCACGCCCGTCAGAGTCTCCAGTGTACGAATATTTCTTCCCTCACGTCCGATAATTCGTCCCTTCATCTCATCATTCGGAAGCTGTACGACTGATACGGTTGTCTCAGCCACATGATCCGCAGCACAGCGCTGAATCGCTGTCACCACATAATCCTTGGCTTTCTTCTCTGCTTCCTCTTTCGCTTTCGCCTCGAGATCTTTGATCAGCTTCGCCGTATCATGCTTTACATCTTCTTCCACGGAACGCAGCAGATATTCCTTTGCCTGTTCAGAGGTTAAACCGGAGATCTTCTCCAGTTCCAGCATACCTTTCTCATAGAGAGCCTCTGCCTCCGCAGTCTTTCTCTTGAGTGCCTCCTCCTTGACATTCATACCCGCTTCACGCTTTTCCATCGCTTCTGCTTTTTTGTCCAGGTTTTCTTCTTTGCTCAGTACACGTCTTTCATAGCGCTGAAGCTCAGCTCTTCTTTCCTTTGTTTCTTTCTCAAGCTCATTCTTTGTCTTTAACGACTCTTCCTTCGCTTCAAGGAGAGCTTCTCGCTTCTTTGTCTCAGCAATTTTCAATGCTTCATCTATTATTTCCCTGGATCGTTCTTCTGCGCTTCCAATCTTCGCCTCATATGTCTTCTGGCGATGCTGGTTCGCAACGACCCAAGTAATAGCTGCTACAATAACACCTGTAACGATAACCGCAATTATTACTTGTGACACAGGAGCACCTCCTTATTTAGTTTTCATTGTACGAAAATACAATACTATAATTTTAAACGGTTTTATACAGTATGTCAAGCAGAATAAGCGCTTCCTAACCAGCTTCCTGAGACACCTTCAGACAGCGTTCTGTTCTGTTTCATAATACATTTGCACGTTCACAGTCATGAAACAAAATCCATTCAAAATTATCTTTGGTAAATGACTCTGCGCCTGAAAGTCAACTAAGCGCATCCTCCTGCTCCTTCATCTCTCTCCGGATATCTTCCCATGAAAATCCCCGCCTCATCAGATAGGCAATGATCTTTTTTTTCTCCTCCGGCGCTGTCTCTCCCGCCCTGTAATGCTTCTTCTCAAGCAAGACGCGAATTGCCTCGCCCGAATCATGTTCTGTCTCTTCCAGCTGCTCCCGGATGATCTCGCGCGATATGCCTTTTCGCTGCAGGTAAAGCTTCAATTCCGCCTGGCTTTTCCGCTTTCCATGAACCTGCAGGTAATTCGCCGCATATCTGGCATCGTCCACAAAATGATATTCCTGCAAAAAGCCAATCGTCTCCTGCACGATCGAATCCGGATACCCGTCCTGGAAAAGGCGGCGGCACATTTCTCCTTCCGTCCGGTCCTGCACCTTCAAAAGATTCAGCGCCCTCTCATGTGCCCGGCGGCTTAAAAGATCCAAAAGCTCTCTCTCCGTTCTTTCTTCCAAAACCGCGCCCTCACAGACACCATATTTTTCTAATTCCCCATTATATAAAAGAAAGGCAAAGTCCTCATCCGTGAAAACTTTGCACTTTCTCTTATCCAGGGATTCTACGCGTTCAATCCGCATATACAGCCCCTTTTCATAGCTACAGTTCACACGCTGCCAGCTGTAACTTTTCCTGTTACTGTTCACACATATGTGCCCTGTAACAGGATTTTGCTCTATTTTTCGTCCTCTGCGTCCACTCCTACCGGCGGAAGCTCCGTCGGTGCTTCCTTGGACGCCTCCGGCATCATCGTGTCTTCGGAAAGTCCGTATTTGACACGTACCTTGTTCTCAATCTCAAGGCAGATTTCCGGATTTGCTGCCAGGAAATTCTTCGCGTTCTCACGTCCCTGACCGATCTTGCTGCCCTCATAAGCATACCAGGCGCCGCTCTTCTCCACGATGTTCTCCTTCGCCGCCAGATCCAGGATATCGCCCTCACGGGAAATACCTTTTCCGAACATGATATCAAACTCTGCCTCACGGAATGGCGGAGCAATCTTGTTCTTCACAACCTTGATGCGGACACGGTTTCCAATCACTTCGCCGCCCTGCTTCAGAGACTCAATCCGGCGGACATCCATGCGGACAGAAGAATAGAACTTGAGTGCCCGTCCACCGGTCGTAACCTCCGGGTTTCCAAACATGATACCAACCTTCTCACGCAGCTGGTTGATAAAGATAACGATACAATTTGAACGGCTGATTGCTGCGGTCAGCTTTCTGAGTGCCTGCGACATCAGACGTGCCTGCAGACCTACGTGGGAATCACCCATCTCGCCGTCAATCTCTGCCTTCGGAACCAGTGCGGCAACCGAGTCCACAATCACGATATCGATCGCACCGGAGCGCACCATCGTCTCGGTAATCTCAAGCGCCTGCTCGCCGTTGTCCGGCTGGGAGATATACAGATTATCGATATCAACACCGATCTTCTTCGCATATGCCGGATCGAGTGCGTGCTCTGCATCGATAAATCCAGCGATACCGCCTCTCTTCTGTACTTCTGCCACCATATGCAGGGCAACCGTCGTCTTACCACTGGACTCAGGTCCGTATACCTCGATGATTCGTCCCTTCGGAACACCGCCCAGTCCCAGTGCAATATCCAGGCTCAGGGAGCCGGTCGGAATCGTCTCTATATTCATATTCGCACCAGAATCACCCAGCTTCATCACTGAGCCTTTTCCGTATGCTTTCTCAATCTGTGTCAACGCAGCATCCAATGCTTTCAGCTTGTCTTCTTTATTCATCTTTCCCTCCAAAACGCCGCTCCGCGGCCAATCACGAACAAATGTTCTAAACTTAGTTCTATCATAGCGGATCCGGCTGTAAATGTCAACTGTTTTCTTTTGGTTTTCCCCCGGACGCACTGCAGGATGCTGCCGGATCTATAACCTGATTCTGCGATTCAAAGTATCTACAATTATATCATTTTCCGGCTGGTTCTGTCTATTATTTTGCCGAGAAAAGCTGCTACCCGAACTGTGTCATACGGAATTTTCAGTTCAGAAAATTCCGTACGACACAGTTACGCTGCCACCATTACTATTCACACAAAACCTTCCGTTGCAAAAATGCCTGCCTGTACACGTCATCTGGCACCGCCCCGCTTCTACTCTAACAGCCGCCCGATATCCAGCGCCCCCCAGCCCTGCTGGTTGCGCGGCAGCCCCAGATCCACTGCCCGCTCTTTAAAGCGAAGCTTCACATCCCGGTTCGTCATGTCCGGGTTCTGCTCCAGCAGAAGCGCCGCCGCCCCCGCGACAAGCGGCGTAGACATGGACGTCCCGCTTTTAAAACGGTACCCGTTCCGCCGCAGGTTACAGCTCACGATCCGTGATCCAGGCGCCACAATGTCCGGCTTGCAGATGCAGGCGTCCGTCGGACCCCGCCCCGAATAGTCCACCATCCGGCTGCCTGCCACCTCTACCTCCCGGTCATCATCCGCACACCCCACCGTGATGACCTTCCGGCTGATCCCCGGCGTTGTGATCGTGTGCGCGGCTGGACCATTATTTCCCGCTGCCACCACGACCACATACCCGGCATCCCACGCCGCATCGACACCGCGCACCAGCGCCGAATCCTCGCTCATTCCCTTCGGTGTAAAGGAGCCAACCGATATATTGATAATCCGGATCCCGTACTGGCTGCCATTCTGGCGCACCCAGCGAAGCCCTGCCAGCACATCCGATACATACCCATTTCCCCTCTGATCCAGCACTTTCAGGCAAACCAGCTGCGCCCCCGGCGCCACACCCTGATAGCGTCCCGCCGACGCCGTGCCGCTGCCGGCAATCATCCCTGCCACATGCGTTCCATGCCCATTGTCATCATACGGCTGCTGTTTTTTCTTAAGGAAATCCCGAAATCCGTAAACGCAATTTTCCAAATCCGGATGCAGAAATACCCCTGTGTCCAGGATCGCCACCCCGACGCCTTTTCCTGTCAGTCCTCGTCTGTACGCCTCATTGCAATGAATCCATTCTCTCGCCCGGTTCACAGGAAAAAGCCCCCATATTCTTCCCTTACTGTTAGAATATGGGGGCTTTCGCCGTATGTGAATGCAGCCTCTTATTTGTGGAAGCTGTAATAGACGGTTCCGCCTGCCAGTCCACCGCGGAACTGCGCCAGCTCACTGACCGTCACCAGCTGATAGCCACGCTCCACAAGCGCCGGAATGATCGTGACTGCCGCGTCACCGGAAGCATTGTAAAGCTCATGCATCAGAACCACCGAGCCATCTTTTACCTGGTTTAACACGGTCTGCACCGACGAAGCCGCATTGCGCGTCTTCCAGTCCAGCGTATCCACATTCCAGAGTACGATCGGCTGGCTGATATTGGCAAGCACAGTGCTGTTTTTTCCACCGCCCGGAAGACGAACTGTTTTCGGTGCCTCGCCTGTGATCGCGGCAACCGCCTGATTGCAGGCCTCCACCTGCTGACGAATCTCCTGTGCACCTAACTTCTGGAGATACTTGTGATCCTGCGTGTGATTTCCAATCTCATGCCCATTGGCATACATCCGCTGAATCTCACTCTTATAGGAATTCACACGGTTTCCGACCACATAAAAGGTCACACGGCCGCCGTACTGTTCCGCGCAGTCCATGATGCGGTTTCCAACCGGGGCATACGGACCATCATCAAAGGTCAGTGCCACCATCGGTGCATTCGGATCGATATAACGACCGCCGCTGGCTACCATTCCATCCGGAACCTGGCTGTCCCTCTGCTCCGTTCCCTGTGTCTCAGAAGCAGTCTGTCCGTTATTTCCTGTCTCCTGGTTCTCTGTTGTCTGCTGTCCTTCCGCTGCGCCAGCATGATTCTCGCTGCCAGCAGCCGTCTGTGCATCCCCCGCCTCATTCTGGGAACCGGACGCCTGCTCCCGCCTCTGAATCAGCTCCATATCCGATGCCGGTCCGGACGGCACATCATCCGCATACGCCGCAAACGACGCCCCTACCGTACAGACCGCCGTAAGTAACAGTGCTGCTACTCTCATTTTCCATGTTTTTCTCATACCGCTCCAAACCCTCCAAATTGTTTTCTTTTTCTTCTGCCATTCCGATGCAATCCGGAACAGCCGACCATGTGACATACTCACGTACAATGGTTTTATTATATCACACTCTTCCTTTATTAAGAACACTTCGTCCCATTTTACTTCTTACATTTTTCTGACAAGGTTAGTATTTACGCATACGTGCCCAGTAACGGAATTTGCCGTGGCTTCGCAATTAAATACGGCAAATTCCTGCTGCCACCACGTTTTCTTACGGCACTTTCGCTCCCAAATGTGCCTGCCTGTAAACAGTTCAAAAGAATATTCATAAGTATTTTTAATAAATATTTCATATTGTGTAATACACCTAATATATGCTATGATAAAAATGATGTCGTTACGCATCACAACGCGTGCAACGTAACACATGGAGTTTATTGACAAAAGAGTTGAAAGGAAGTAACAAATGGGCGGATTTTTTGGTGTCACATCAAAAACAAACTGTACACTGGATCTTTTTTTTGGTACGGACTATCATTCCCATCTGGGAACACGACGCGGTGGTATGGCGGTTTATGGAGAAAACGGTTTCAGCCGTTCTATCCACAATATCGAGAATTCCCCGTTCCGTACAAAATTTGAGCACGATGTCGATGAAATGCAGGGTAACATGGGCATCGGCTGTATCTCAGATATGGAACCGCAGCCTCTGTTAATTCAGTCGCACTTAGGAAGCTATGCCATCACCACAGTCGGCAAGATCAATAATGAAAAAGAGCTGATTCAGGAAGCATTTAAGAACGGGCATATTCATTTCATGGAAATGAGCGGCGGCAAGATCAATGCAACCGAGCTGGTCGGCGCCATCATCAGTCAGGCAGATTCCCTTGTTGAAGGTCTGAAACTGGCACAGGAAAAAATCAAGGGTTCCATGACCATTCTCCTGCTGACCCCGGAGGGCATCTATATCTCCCGTGACCGCCTCGGACGTACCCCGGCGATCATCGGACACAAAGATGGTGCGTTCTGTGTTTCCTTTGAAAGCTTTGCATACATCAACCTTGGATACACGGACTACAAAGAACTGGGACCGGGCGAGATCGTCCGCATGAACGCCGACGGCGTAGAGGTACTCAGCCCGGCTCGCAAGGAAATGAAAATCTGTTCTTTCTTGTGGGTTTACTACGGTTATCCGACCTCCTGCTACGAAGGAATCAACGTCGAGGAAATGCGGTACCACTGCGGTCGTATGCTTGCCAAACGCGATCAGTCCGACGCCGATCTGGTAGCCGGAATCCCCGATTCCGGTATCGCGCATGCAGTCGGCTACGCCAATGAATCCGGCATTCCATTTGCCCGTCCATTCATTAAATATACCCCAACCTGGCCGCGTTCCTTCATGCCGACCACCCAGAGCCAGAGAAACCTGATCGCACGTATGAAGCTGATCCCGGTAGACGCCCTGATCCGCGATAAGAGCCTGCTCTTAATCGACGATTCCATCGTCCGCGGCACCCAGCTCGGCGAAACAACCGAATTCCTGTATCAGAGCGGTGCCAAAGCAGTACATATCCGTCCGGCTTGTCCGCCGCTGCTGTTTGGATGTAAATATCTGAACTTCTCCCGCTCCAATTCCGAGCTGGACCTCATCACACGCCGCATCATCCGCGACCGTGAGGGCGACAATGTTTCCCCGGAGCTTCTGGATGATTATGCAAACCCAGACAGCCAGAATTATAAGGAAATGGTCGAAGAAATCCGTAAACGCTTAAACTTTACCTCCCTGCAGTTCCACCGCCTCGACGATTTAATCGAATCGATTGGTCTGGAACCGTGCAAGCTGTGTACATATTGCTGGAACGGAAAAGAATAATGTTGTAGAATACGTTTCTATGATAACCAAAATGGCAGCCCATCAACTTCTGCTGATGAGCTGCCATCTTTATTCTGTTAATTCTCTGCCAATCGTTTTGTTACTGTACACGCATACGTGCCCAGTAACGGAATTTGCCGTGGCTTCGCATTTAAATACGGCAAATTCCTGCTGCCACCACGTTTTCTTACGGCACTTTCGGTTCCAAAAGTGCCTACCCGTGTACAGTAACATCGTTTTATCAGCACCGTGCCTTTATGGTATATACAAGCACACCGCCAATACCCACATCACTTCTGCCCTGTCACCATCATATAACGGTTATGTGCGTCCTTCAGACAGGCAATGAGCGGCTTCTGAGTCAATGCAAAATACCTTTCCCGGATACTCTGCTGCATCTCGTCCAAATCCGTTTTCAAACTCTTTCCAAGCAGCATCGACACAACAAAATTGCGCGTCACCGACAAAATCGTATTGCACTCCAAATCAAGAATCTTTCCCGTCGCCCGTTCTACTACAAAACTCACATAAAACTCGCCGTGCAGGCTGTAAATCGCGTCCTCCTTGCTCGGTTTCGCCTGACCTACAACCAGAATCGTATCATCCTTATACATTATATCGTTTCCCCTTTTCTTCGAAACTGCCCTGATAAAAGCAGTTTCATCCATATACTGGTTTTATGATACCATGTTCTTAGGAAAGGTACAAGCTACGCTTCCTCGGAACCATATAAAATATGTAGGATTACAATACATCGTAAAAGGAACCAAACGCTCTCACGAGAAAAGGGATCGAAATCGATCCCTTTTCTCACTCTTCTTAGGTTAACAAGTATGGTTAACAAATAGTTAACAAGTAATTAACAAATGATGTACTTTTTACTGCTTTTCACCACATCTAACCACCCTTAAAACCCTTGAAAAATCAATAATTTTTAGAATTTCCCAGCCTTCGCAGCTTCCTCGATGCCTACCGCAACCGCCACAGTAGCGCCGACCATCGGGTTATTACCCATACCGATCAGACCCATCATCTCTACATGAGCCGGTACAGAGGAAGAACCTGCGAACTGTGCATCGGAGTGCATACGTCCCATGGTATCAGTCATACCGTAAGAAGCCGGACCTGCTGCCATGTTATCCGGGTGAAGGGTACGTCCTGTACCGCCGCCGGATGCTACGGAAAAGTATTTCTTGCCTTTCTCTACGCATTCCTTCTTATATGTACCTGCTACCGGATGCTGGAAACGGGTCGGGTTGGTGGAGTTACCGGTGATGGAAACGTCTACGCCCTCTTTCCACATGATCGCTACACCCTCGGTAACGTCATTTGCACCATAACAGTTTACTTTCGCACGAAGTCCCTTGGAGTAAGATTTTCTCCACAGTTCTTTCACTTCGCCTGTGTAATAATCCATCTCTGTCTCTACATATGTAAAGCCGTTGATACGGGAAATGATCTGAGCCGCATCTTTGCCAAGACCGTTTAAGATAACGCGAAGCGGTTTTTTACGAACTTTGTTTGCTTTCTCTGCGATACCGATCGCACCCTCTGCGGCTGCAAAGGACTCATGACCTGCCAGGAAGCAGAAGCAGTCGGTTTCTTCTTCCAGAAGCATCTTACCTAAGTTTCCATGTCCCAGACCTACTTTACGCTGATCTGCTACGGAACCCGGAATACAGAATGCCTGCAGTCCCTCGCCGATCGCTGCCGCCGCATCGGCAGCTCTGCGGCAGCCTTTCTTGATTGCGATTGCCGCGCCTACCGTGTAAGCCCAGCACGCATTTTCAAAACAGATTGGCTGGATCTTCTTTACCTGATCGTATACATCCAGTCCGGCATCCCTCGTGATCTTCTCAGCTTCTTCGATCGAAGCAATGCCATAGCTATTTAATACGGAATTGATCTTGTCAATTCGTCTCTCGTATGATTCAAATAATGCCATTGTGATGTTCCTCCTTAACTATGTACCCTGTGATTATTCCTGTCTCGGATCGATAATCTTAACTGCATCGTCTACACGGCCGTACTGACCTTTTGCCTTCTCATATGCAGTGGTCGGATCGTCGCCCTTCTTGATGAAGTCGGTCATCTTACCTAAGTTTACAAACTGGTAACCAATGATCTGATCTTCTTCATCCAGTGCAATTCCTGTTACATAGCCTTCTGCCATCTCAAGGTAACGCGGACCTTTTTTCAGAGTTCCGTACATCGTACCTACCTGAGAGCGGAGTCCTTTTCCAAGGTCTTCAAGGCCGGCGCCAATCGGAAGCCCCTCTTCAGAAAACGCACTCTGCGTTCTGCCATATGCGATCTGGAGGAACAGCTCACGCATGGCGGTGTTGATTGCATCACAGACAAGGTCTGTATTTAATGCTTCCAGTACGGTTCTTCCCGGAAGAATCTCTGCTGCCATCGCTGCAGAATGGGTCATACCAGAACATCCGATCGTCTCTACCAGAGCCTCCTGAATGATACCTTCCTTAACATTCAGGGTCAGCTTACAAGCACCCTGCTGCGGCGCACACCAGCCAACACCGTGTGTTAAACCGGAAATATCCTTTACTTCTTTGGACTTAACCCACTTTGCCTCCTCCGGGATCGGAGCAGCGCCGTGATTTACGCCCTGGGCTACTGGACACATATTTTCTACTTCTTGTGAATAAATCATTGTAAGACTCCTTTCGAAATGATTGGATTTTGTACTTTGTTAATTTTATCACATCAATCCTGTCCCTATTATCTCACGAAATTCTCAATTCGTCCATAGGTTTTTTGTAACTTTTCAGACGGTTTTCTCATCTTTCTTTCTCTCCAAAAAAACATACAAAAACACGGCAAAACTAACGAACAGAATACATCCCTTTACCATGCTGGAAATACTTAACGCCCACCAGATACCGCTAAGTCCCATCACAGAGGACAACAACACCGCCACTGGGATGCGCGCGGAGGTAAAGGTCACGCTGATGATCGACGGATACAGCGTTCGCCCCAGACCGGAAAACGCACCGATCGAGGTCTGTTCCACCATCATAAACATCTGGCTCAGTCCCACAATCCGCAGGTAATTGACGCCGATCGCCATGACCTCTTCTTCCTGCAAAAAGATCGAGAACAGCGGACGCGCCATTCCGATCAGCAAAAATGTCGTGCAGAGTCCCCACGCCGCCGTCATCGCGATCGCACAGAAATAGCCGCGGCGCACACGGTCATACCGCTTCGCCCCATAATTCTGTCCGAGGAATGCATTGACTGCCGCCGAAAAGCCATCTCCGACCATCCAGGAAACGGATTCAATCTGACTGCCAACACGCTGTGCCGCCACTGCCAGATCACCCCATCCGGTGATAAGGCGGGTCAGAATCATCGAAATTCCAGCGTAAATCAGGTTCTGCACCGCCGACGGCACACCGATCCGCACGATCTCCCTCCAAACCTTCACCGGAACCAGCACCCAGAGACGCAGATGCGGAAACAGCACCTTTTCCCGCAGGACTGCCTTGAAAAACAGGAGGCTTACGAGCGCCTGTGCCGTGACCGTCGCAGCCGCTGCTCCGCTGACTCCCAGTTCCGGAAATGGTCCGATTCCAAAGATCAGCACCGGATCCAGCACAACATTGAAGACAAGCCCCGCCACGTTGACGATAAACGGTGTCCGGCTGTTTCCCGCCGCCGTCAAAAGTCCGGTCAAGATCGCATTTAGATAAGAAAAGATCACAAGCCCACAGGCGATCCGCACATACCATTCTGCCTGTGCAATCACCTCCGGGCTGTTTAATTTAAAAAATCCAATTAACCGACTGGCTCCAAAGAGCGAAACCAGCCCATACAGCACGGCAAACAAAATTCCCAACTGCAGCGCACCTCTCGCATACTGCGCCGCACTGTCATTTTCTCCCGCACCAAGACAATGGGCGGTCTTTACCTGACCGCCCATCCTCGCCAAAATCGCAAATCCCTGTGAAAACCAGGTATACATACCTGCCGATCCCACCGCCGTGACGGCGCCTGCCCCGAGGCGTCCGATCCACGCCATATCTGTCAGATTGTAAAGCATCTGAACCAAAGAGGTCGCCATGATCGGAAGCGCCAGCCGGGTCAGTGCCGGGGCGATTGCTTCATTCAGCAAATCTACATGATGAGATTTCATTATTTTGCAGAAAGATACTCGTCGATGCCTCTTGCACCTGCTCGTCCGGCTTCCATCGCGAGAATAACCGTAGCCGCGCCAGTCACCGCGTCGCCTCCGGCGTAAACGCCCTCTTTCGTTGTCTTTCCATTGCTCTCATCCGCCACGATACATCTCCAGCGGTTGATCTCCAGACCTTTGGTCGTATTGGAAATCAGCGGGTTCGGGGAAGTACCCAGCGCCATGATAACGGTATCTGCATCGATCGTGAAATCAGAACCGACCACCTCAACCGGACGTCTTCTTCCAGATTCATCCGGCTCGCCAAGCTCCATACGGCGGCATACGATGCCTTTGACCCATCCGTTCTCATCCTCGAGAATCTCAACCGGGTTGGTCAGAAGGTCAAAATAGATGCCCTCCTCTTTTGCGTGATGTACTTCCTCCACACGTGCCGGAAGCTCTTTCTCACTTCTTCTATATACAATATGTACTTCTGCACCGAGACGCAGAGCCGTTCTTGCCGCATCCATCGCTACGTTTCCGCCGCCGACTACAACTACCTTCTTCGATTCCATAATCGGTGTGTCATAATCATCGCGGAATGCCTTCATCAGGTTATTTCTGGTCAGGTACTCATTTGCAGAAAATACGCCGTTGGCATTTTCACCCGGAATACCCATGAACTTCGGAAGTCCGGCACCAGAACCGATGAAGACTGCCTGGAAACCTTCTTCATCCATCAGCTCGTCGATTGTGATAGATTTTCCGATAACTACGTTTGTCTCAATCTTAACGCCCAGCTTGCGGACATTCTCGATCTCCGGCTGTACAACGCCGCTCTTCGGAAGACGGAACTCCGGAATGCCGTAGGTCAATACTCCGCCCGGCTCATGAAGTGCCTCGAAAATGGTTACTTCATAGCCCAGTTTTGCCAGATCGCCTGCACAGGTCAGACCTGCAGGACCGGAACCGATGACTGCTACTTTCTTTCCGTTTGTCTTCTCCGGCGCTGCCGGTACAAAACCATGCTCACGGGACCAGTCTGCCACGAAGCGCTCAAGTTTACCAATGGAAACCGCCTCGCCCTTGATACCGCGCACACACTGTCCCTCACACTGGGATTCCTGTGGGCAGACACGTCCACAGACTGCCGGAAGTGCCGAAGAAAGTGCGATGACTTTCGCTGCCTCCTCAATATTTCCCGCTTTTACTTCCTGGATAAACGCCGGAATATTGATGGAAACCGGGCATCCAGCGATACATTTTGCATTTTTACAGTTCAGACATCTCTCAGACTCCGCAACTGCTTCTTCCATATTATAGCCGAGACATACCTCTTTAAAATTAGTCGCACGTACCTTCGGATCCTGCTCTCTGACCGGCACCTTTTTCATCATATCTCTCTTTGCTTCCATTATTTGTCACCTCCGCACTGTCCGCATCCGCCGTGATGAGTATCGCCCTCTTTCAAGCGCAGCATCGCTCTGCCTTCCTGAGTCTTATAAATTCTCTGACGTTCCATCGCCTCGTCAAAATTAACAAGATGTCCATCAAACTCCGGTCCGTCTACGCAGGCAAATTTGACCTGGTCGCCTACAGTGACACGACAGGCACCACACATACCGGTTCCATCTACCATGATCGGGTTCAGACTGACAATCGTCGGAATCTCCAGTTTTTTCGTCAGCAGGCAGACAAATTTCATCATGATCATCGGTCCGATTGCAACACAGACATCGTACTTGCGTCCCTGTTTTTCAACTAAATCCTCGATGACACCTGTAACCATACCTTTAATGCCAAAGCTGCCATCATCGGTTGTGATGTAAAGGTTTCCGGCTGCCTTCTCCATCTCCTCGGTCAGGATCAGCAGATCTTTGGTCTTAGAACCTACGATAACATCTACATCAATGCCGTGCTCATGCATCCATTTTACCTGCGGATAAACCGGAGCCGCACCGACGCCGCCGGCTACGAAGAGGTATTTCTTCTTTTTCAGCTCTTCTACATCCTCATGGATAAACTCGGACGGATTTCCAAGCGGTCCTACGAAATCATGGAATGCATCCCCAGCCTTGAGGGTGCTCATCTTCTCGGTAGAAGCTCCCACGGTCTGGAATACGATCGTGATCGTTCCTGCCTGACGGTCAAAATCACATATGGTCAGCGGGATTCTCTCGCCCTCTTCGCCCATCTTGACGATGACAAATTCGCCCGGCTCACATGCACGCGCTACACGCGGTGCTTCTACAACCATCAGATAAATCTTATCTGCCAGTTTTTCAGCTTTTAAAATCGGGTACATTCTATTCCTCCTTACTGATATATGAACATTTTATTGTTTGACTTTTCAGAATTCTCAATTATTTTACCACTTTGTCCTATTTTTGACAACCTTAGAGCGATTCCTTTTCCAGCTTCCGATATTCCCTGAATTCATAGCACAAATTGAAAAATGTCTGCTCGCCGCTTCGTCTTACCAGTTCCCAGCCTTCTTTCTCCAGATCAACCATGTGTGTGTCTGCCACATAGGAAAAATCAATCCAGGTGATCTGCGCTGTGTCGCAGAACGGAAGGAACTGCCGGTAAACCGACTCGCCGCCGATGATGACGACATCTACATCTGTCAGATGTTTTTCCTTTTTCAGCTCGTCAATCCGCACCAGCGCCTCCTCGACACTGTGGCAGATCTCTGCCCCCTTTACGCTCAGAGCCTTCTTTTTTGTCAAAATCAGGTTGATTCTGCCATCCAGCGGTCGCTGAGCCGGGAAGGTCAGAAACGTTTTATAGCCCATCACGATGATTTTTCCCATCGTTTCCTGCCGGAATAATTTCTGATCCGCCGGGATCACCGTCAGCATCTGACCTTTATTGCCGATACCCCAGTTCCGATCCACTGCCGCAATCAGCTGAAAATGTCTCGGAAACCGTTCCGGAAACTGTCTTTTGAGTGTCTTCATCATGCTCGCCGCATTGATATAGAATGCCTCGTCTGGCTGTTCTTTCTTATCTACATGAGAATGAAACACGCGCTCCATCTCCCGAAGCGCCGTCTCTTCTTCCGGAAACCGGTTCATAATATCAATCATGGCATCACGGCTGTCACGAAGCTTCTGCATCAGGACATCCCAGATCGTCGCCTTATCCGCTTCACTGACAAAGCCATAGTGGTTTAAAATAATCTCTTTTGCATCCAATTCCGATGAATACTCGATCGATTCTTCTGCCGCCTTATAGTCTACCAGAAACGACGGCATATAACTCCCATCATGCCCCACGACGCCTACCGTCTCACTGCACAGCATCAACTCATCGTCAATCAGGTAAGACATGGAACATTTCGTGTGGCCGATCGTCGCAAACGCGTAGATCGTATGGTCGCCCAGTTCGATCGTCTCACCGTCCTCCAGCGATACATCAATCTGTAAATCTGCATCGTCATATTCCGAATCCCATGGAAGCCCCGCCGCTTCTGCCGCCTCGCCGCTTAGACGCCGGATCGTCTTCAAAGCGCCCGGTTTCACTAAAATTTCTTTTGCGCGCTCAGAAGCATATGTTTTCACCCCCGGCCATGCTTTCCGCACCGCCGGAAGCCCCGCTACATGATCATAATGGGAATGGGATAAAAGAACCGCGTCTAACTCTGCATCGCCCAGTTCTCTTTTTATATTTTCCACCATCTGATCGGCAGCATACGCCATCCCCGCCTCGAACAGGAGATTGGCTTTTCCCTTTATCAAAAACACCGCACTGCTTCCGCAGCCAGATACATCGATCACCGTCATTGCTTTCTCATCCTTTTTGTTTGAATTTAAAATCGAACTGAGAAAATTTGAACAAAAACAAATCCTCAAATCCCTATTTCGTATTTGATTTTATTTTACTGGATCTTTATGAGAAATACAAGGACTGGTTCAAATCAGATGAATGCAAGGAATAATAGGGTAACTGTTCACAAATAGGAATTTTCTGAACTGAAAATTCCGTACGATACAGTTCTGGCAGCAGATTTTGCCGATTTGGAATGCGCAGCATCGGCAAAATCCCGTTGCTGGGCACACATGTGTGAGCAGTAACATAATGGGATTTTTAATAACAGAATGCCGCAATTTCATTCCAAACAAACGGAACAATATCTGAGCGGGTGTGGCTGGGATACTCGGACAGATTTTCTAAATTATAAAAAGGATCGGCACCGATATGAAATCGTGTGTTTCGTTACACAGATTCCGGATCAACGCCGATCCTCTGGGTGGTTGGTTTTAATTTAGGGAATTATGGGGACGGGCTGCGCCCCAGCGTGCTCAGTGCCCCAGCGTGCTCAGTGCCCCAGCTCAAAAAAGCTGCGCTTTTCTTCGCTGGACGGGCTGCGCCCTATAATCCGCCCAGGGAAATCATCTGCTTATGTGCAAGCACAACGCATCTGATTTTCCTGACGTCTTGCACTTCTTATGCCTCAACCATGTATGGATAAGTTACATCCAGGCACGGTACTCTAAGTTCTTTGATGGTTCTCGGGCTTAACCAGCGATACATGTTGATCTCGCTTCCGGCTTTGTCGTTGGTTCCTGATGCTCTTGCACCACCGAACGGCTGCTGACCGATAACTGCACCAGTTGGCTTGTCGTTGATGTAGAAGTTTCCGGCTGTTCCTTTGAGTGCATCTTCCATCTTAACGATAGCTTCGCGGTCATCTGCAAAGATTGCTCCGGACAGGCCATAGGAAGTTGCGGTATCGCAGCTTGCCAGAGTCTCATCAAGTTTGTCATCCGGATATACATATACGGTCATAACCGGTCCAAAGATTTCCTCTACCATAGTCTTGAAGTCTGGCTTCTTAGCCTCAATCAGGGTCGGATATACAAAATATCCCTTGGAATCATCGTATCCGCCGCAGATAACTTCTGCATCCTCGGATGCTTTTGCATAGTCGATATACTCTTTGTTGGTCTTGAATGCGGATGCATCGATAACAGCGCCCATCAGGTTTGTGAAATCAGTTATATCGCCAATTTTAATCTTCTCAATCTCTGCCAGCATACCCTCTTTAACCTGCGGCCAGATGCTTGCCGGAACAAATGCACGGGAAGCTGCGGAGCACTTCTGTCCCTGATACTCGTAGGATGCTCTTGTCAGAGCTGCTACCAGACCCGGTACGTCTGCGGAATTGTGAGCAAAGATGAAGTCCTTTCCACCAGTCTCGCCAACCAGACGCGGATATGTTTTGTATTTCTTGATGTTCTCGCCTACTAAGGAGTAAACACCGCTGAACACTTCGGTAGAACCTGTGAAATGGAATCCTGCCAGGTTCGGATCGCTTAATACGTACTTGCTCATGTCAGAACCACGGCTCGGTACGAAGTTGATAACGCCTGCCGGAAGTCCTGCTGCCATCAGGGCCTGCATTACATAGTAATTGGAAAGAACTGCTGTGGTAGCCGGTTTCCAGAGAACTACGTTACCTGCAATCGCCGGAGCGGTCGGAAGGTTAGCACCGATGGATGTGAAGTTGAATGGGGAAATCGCGGTTACGAAACCTTCCAGTGGACGGTACTCGATGCGGTTCCAAACATTCGGTGTGTTGTTCGGCTGTCTGTCATAAATCTGCTGTAAGTAATATACGTTGAAACGAAGGAAATCGATCAGCTCGCAGGTATCAATCTCAGCCTGATATACAGTTTTGCTCTGTCCTAACATGGTAGCTGCATTTACTTTATCTCTCATCGGACCAGCGATTAAATCAGCTGCTTTTAAGAAGATAGATACGCGGTGTTCCATCGGCATCTCGGTCCATGCTTTTCTAGCTGCCAGAGCTGCTGCAATTGCATCCTTTAACTCTTTCTCACCGCCGGAAGCTGCTTCTGCGATTACATGAGCATGGTCATGCGGCATAACTGCTTTGGTCTTTCTCTCTGTCCAAACTTCCTTACCACCGATGATCATCGGAACCTGAACAACCTGTGCGGACTGACGCTCCAGCTCTTTCTTTAAGCTGGCTCTCTCCGGGCTTCCCGGAAGATATGCTTTTACCGGCTCATTTTTCGGCATCTCTACTTTGAAATATCCATTGCTCATTGCTCATCTCTCCTTTTTGACTTTTTGTCTCATTTGCAATTATGATATGAATTTTTTTCTCAATTTGTTTTCGTAAAATCTAATTTTTTCTTTTTAATTTTCATATCAGTGAATTTCTATGGCTAAATATTAGCATGTTTTTCATTTTATGTCAATACTATTTCATATTAAAAATACATGTTTTCATTATGTTTTTCTGTATATATCGTATAATCTCTTTGTTTTTTCCTGTATTCTGTTTTGGATTGTAATTTTTATCGATGTTACTGTTCACGCATACGTGCCAAGTAACGGAATTTGCCGTAGCTTCGCATTTAAATACGGTAAATTCCTGCTGCCACCACGTTTTCTTACGGCACTTTTGCCTCCAAAAGTGCCCACCCGGGAACAGTAACTATCGATTCTTGTAATTCTGTATGTTTTTTATGCTTTGTTTACGGGACATGGTTTTTGTGGTATACTGATCCCGCCCGAAACAACTCACAAAAGTGAGTTTATCCTGAAAATAATTCACTTATATGAAAAAGGAGTTTGATTATGCTTAAATTAGAACGTACCAGCGTCATGAATCTGGAAAATGCCATGCGCGGTGCCCGCAATCCGATGAACAGCTGGGGACGGATGGACAGCTTTTATGATGAGAATGGCGAATATAAACTGGGACCGAACGATCTCGACCTTGCGAAACGTCTCCGCAAAGCAGGCAGCGACCACCGCAAGTTTCTGCGCCAGGTATTTGTCTCAGTCGATGTGACCGCACCTCTCTACTGGTGGAAAGAATATGATACTTATAAAGTAGCGACCGTCGCCAATTCAACCAGCACGATGCACAAAATTGCCAGCAAACCGTTTTCGATGGACGATTTCAGCTGCGACCACATGACAGCCGGAACACGCGCATTTATGGAAACAGTTATCGCCAAGCTGGAGGCAATCCGCCTGCGTTATCTGGAGACGAAGAATAAGGATGACTGGTATGATATGATCCAGCTGCTGCCGAGCAGTTATAATCAGATGCGGACTTGTTCGTTTAATTATGAGACACTGATTAATATTTATTATGCCAGAAAGGATCATAAGCTGGCGGAGTGGCATACATTCTGTGACTGGATCAAGACCTTGCCGTATGGGGAAGAATTGATTATTGGGGAAGGGAAATAAATAGATAGCTAAATAATTTGATTGTCGTGGATGGGACGGAGAAAAAGCCGCCCGGGCAAAAATGATCAGGTTTCGAGGACTGGGATTTTCGCTCGGGCGGCTTTTTCTCCTGTTTGTCGGATGATAACTTGGTAAAATTTAAGATCCTGGCACCCAACAGCGCATGAATGCGGCTGTTGGGTGCCATAGGATCTTTTTTAATGACAGTATTGTGTTTATGATTTTATCTGACATCTACTGTCTTATCTTATTATCTAATAAAGTAATGCCGTCACTGCTAGTCCATCTTCTAATTGCTGAATGAGCAATTAGAATAGACGTTTAGTTGTGACAGAGAACTGGCATTCCCTTGTATACTTTCTCGTAGAGAAGTTTTGCTTTATCAACCGGTAGATTGATGCAGCCGTGGCTGCCGGAATACTGGTAGATGGTTCCGCCGAATTTACTTCTCCAGCTTGCGTCATGGAAACCGATGCCGCCGTTGAATGGCATCCAATAGTCTACGTGACTTTCATATTCATAGGTACCGTCTGCCTTTTTGGCGCCGCGCAGAACGCGGTCGGTCTGCTTGTAGGTCAGGCTGTAAATACCTTCCGGGGTTGTGTAGTTTTTGGATACGTTTCCGGTTACGCACGGAGAATCCCAGGTCAGGGCGCCGTTTTCGTACATATATACATGCTGGGCACCGAAATCAACTTCTGCGTAGGTATTGCCCCAGTCTGCGCCTGAATGGCTGGCTGCCTGCTGGGAGAACTGGACTTCACGTTCCTGATTGATGCCTGTCTGCGCCATCAGAACCAGGTTGTCTGTCTCTGCAGTCTGGTCAATCTTCCATCCATAAGGGCCTGTCAAGGCAACCTCTTTTCCGGAAGTCGTATGGAAGGTACGGGTAGTTCCAGCTGTGTCGTATTTCGCTGCCAGCGCCTTGATGTAGGCAGCTGCCTTATCGCGGTCTACAGTAATGACACCATTCTCGCCGCCTGTATACCAGCTGACATATTCAGTACCGGACAGTGTCTCGGTTGCATCACCGATATGGAAGGTGATGGTCGCATTTTTAGCCTGGTTCATCTGGGCGCAGAGTGCTTTTAAGGATGCATCGCCGGAAGTCACCTGGATCGGTGTGTAACATCCCAAGGCTTCCAGATCAATCTCTGTCATGCCGGAGGCGATCGCTGCATTGATCGCCGTCTGTACCTTTGCCTTATCCACAGATTCTCCCTTTACTTCCGGAACAATCGTGAAATCTTTTCCTTCTTCCCAGGCGGATATATGGGCATCTACCGTTGGTGCTGCACTATCTGACATACAATTTAGGGAAGCAATGCGGTTTGCAAGCATCGTCTGATCGCAGGAAAGCGGCATCGCGATCGTCAGAGCTCCTGCTCCAGCTGCCCCTGCTGCCTGCTGGTCAATCGCTGCCTGCAGCTCATTTGTAATCACTACTTTATAGCCGATCTCCGCTGCGGTGATCTCTTCTGTCTTGCCTCCACGTTCTTTGATCGTTAATTTATAAGAACCGTAATTCTGCTCCAGCTTTGCCTTTGCTTCCTCGTTGCTCATGCCGCCGACTGCGACGCCATTTACACTTGTTCCATTTGCAAAACTGCCATCTGCCAGTACTGGCTGTGCAAACATCAGCACCAGTGCAGCTGCCGCACCAGTCATTTTAAGTATACTCATACTTTTATTTTTCATTTTTTCACAAACCTCTCTGCCGCGCCATATGGCTGCGGCCTGCATATATGGATTCTGAATCCTTATTATAGCAGAGTCGGAAAAAAAGTCCAGACCGATTCTAAAAAAGATCGCCAAAAGATCCGATTCGTAAGAATTTCTTAACGGTTCCTTTTTTTCTTTCCTTCTTTCATTTTTTCCATATTCATGATTGCAATTTTTCCATTTTGCAGTATGATGGTATTCGTTGCAAATGAAGGGAGACTTTTATTTATGAAACGCTATGAAATGGATCTCTGTACGGGGGCTTTATGGAAGAAAATTTTATTGTTTAGTGTTCCGCTCATGTTTACCAACCTGCTTCAGGTTGTCTTTAATATGTCGGATGTCGCAGTGGTCGGGAAATTTGCCGGTTCACTGGCGCTGGGTTCCGTCGGCTCAACCAGCATCCTGGTCACGATGTTTACAGGCATCCTCATCGGCATGGCAAGCGGCGTCAATGCGCTGACCGCCCTCTATATCGGTGCCAAAAATGACCGGAATGTCCGGGAAACGGTACATACCGCCTGTATTTTATGCCTCAGCTCCGGGCTTCTGATTCTCCTGTTTGGTTTCACGTTCGCCAGACATATTCTCACGATGATGAATACGAAGCCGGAGCTGATCGACGGTGCTGTCCGATACCTGCGGATCTATGTTTTTGGTATGCCAGCGCTGGCACTCTTTAACTTCGGAAATGCGGTTCTGAGCGCCTCCGGCGATACAAAGCGCCCGCTCTATTATCTCTCTTTTGCCGGTGTTATCAATGTCATTTTGAATTTATTTTTCGTCATTATCTGCAAACTAGATGTCGCAGGTGTGGCATTGGCCAGCATTATCGCGGAATATATTTCGGCAGCTCTTGTCATCGCGCTCCTGCTTCGAAGCCGGGAAAATTATGCACTTCACCCGAGTGAACTTCAGATATCGCCGGACAAGGTAGGCAGAATCCTTCAAATCAGCATTCCGTCCGCCATTCAGAATATCCTTTTTGCCATCGCAAACATCTTTGTACAGACCAGTGTCAACTCGTTCGACCATGTCATCGTCGAGGGCAACTCAGCCGCTGCCAACACAGATCCTCTGGTCTACAATATGATGGCTGCCATCTACACAGGCTGCACCAGCTTTATCGCACAGAATCGTGGTGCCGGAAAACGGGAGCGGTGCCGCAGAAGCTACGAACTCTGCCTGCTCTATGCCACCTGCGTAGGGCTGATTCTGGGGATTTCGCTCTATCTCCTGCGCGTCCCATTCCTGTCACTCTTTACTAACGATGCAGAAGTTGTGACCGCCGGAACCACCCGTCTCGCCATCATGGCGCTCTCCTATGGGCTTAGCCCGCTGATGGACTGCACCCTGGCGGCATCCCGCGGACTGGGGCGGACCGTTATTCCGACCATCCTGGTTATATTGGGTTCGGTAGTATTCCGCCTTGCGTGGATTTTTACCATTTTTGCATACTTCCACACAATCCAGTCGCTGTACCTGCTGTACGCCTTTTCATGGGGAATCACCGGTATTCCGGAGCTTATTTACTTTATTTATATTTACCGGCATGGGGCAGCTGAGCCGGAAGTATAACTTTCAGGACGTCCTTAAAAATGTTTAAAATTTTCATGTTCCCAAAAGTGCCAAAAGGACCGCCGCATCCGGCATGCCCTCTTCTAAGTAAACAAGATTTTTATTGTTATCTTGGTCTGCGTGACATACTCCCTCCACTTAGCTAACGCTGGAAGTGGGGGCTTCTCGTTCGATTGCCCTATTGGGCAAAGCATAGGCGAGCTATC
>ENA-ORTP01000027-ORTP01000027.1-human-gut-metagenome-genome-assembly--contig:-NODE-27-length-170082-cov-4.681368_pt1 | contig 170082 bp, 155 predicted proteins | sample MGYA00241913_ERZ509190 | MGnify/ENA primary metagenome ERZ509190 (study PRJEB26280, sample SAMEA2338839) | human gut metagenome | biome: human gut; feature: human-associated habitat; material: faeces...
TGGATATGCCGGGCAGGTATCTGCCCGGCATATCCTTTTTTGCTTTACAGGACGAGGTTTCCTCTGAAACAGGAAGACTTTATAGAAATGGTTATTTATGCAATTTAAATAAAGAAATACCGCAAAATAGTGCATAAAAAGAGTAAATAATAAATATTCCAGAAATATATTGCATATTTATAAATTAAATGTTATAATTATGCCACTCCACAGGGAGGTGGCATAATGAGAAGCATAACAGATAGGATTGGAGTAAACATGGAAAAACCGAAGGTATATATAGACGGGAAGGAAGGAACTACAGGACTGCAGATTTATGAGCGTCTGGCTGGACGAACGGATATTGGGCTGATTTTAGCTGAAGAGGAAAAACGAAAAGATCTTTCAGAGCGAAAAAAGCTGATAAATCAGGCGGATGTTGTATTTTTATGTCTGCCGGATGCAGCGGCGGCCGAGGCAGTGGCATTGGCAGAAAATCCAGATACGCGGTTTATTGACGCTTCCACCGCCCACCGGACTGCGCCGGGATGGGATTACGGAATACCGGAGCTTTCCCAAACGCATCGTGAGAGGATTGCTGCTTCGCGGAGGGTGGCGAACCCCGGCTGCCACGCAACAGGATTCATTACGTCTGTGTATCCTCTGACAGCCCGGGGGATTATTCCGGCTGATTATCCATTGACAGCGTTTTCGCTGACCGGATATTCCGGCGGAGGAAAGAAGATGATTGCCCAGTATGAAGGTTCTGATAAGCCGGACAGTTTTCTGGCCCCCAGGATGTATGGGCTGACTTTAAAACATAAACATCTGCCGGAGATGCAGAAAATCTGCGGCCTTTCTGAAGCCCCGGTATTCTGTCCTATTGTGGATGATTATTATAAGGGAATGGCCGTTACTGTGATGCTGCAGAACCGTCTGCTGCCCGGCTGCCCGTCGGCACAGGAGATCTGGGAGGCGCTGGCAGAATGGTATGAAGGGCAGAAGGTAATCAGGGTTCATCCGTTTGGCTATGACGGGATGATTTCGGCAGCTTCATTGTCAGGGCACGACAATCTGGAGCTGATTGTAAATGGCCACGAGGAGCAGACCATTGTGACGGCGCTGTTCGATAATCTGGGCAAGGGAGCGTCGGGAGCTGCGGTACAGAATATGAATCTGATGCTTGGCTTTGAGGAGACCAGAGGGCTGTATCTTTAAAGGAATGAGAGAATAGGAGGACGATCCAGTATGAAAATAATAGAGGGCGGTGTCTGCTCCGCAAAAGGATTTAAGGCAGGAGCTTTGCACTGCGGCATTCGCAAATCGCAGACAAAGAAGGATCTGGCGATGATACGTTCTGACTGCCTCTGCAATGCGGCTGCCGTATATACGAAAAACCAGGTAAAAGCCGCGCCGGTACTTTTAACGAAAGAACATTTGGCAGATGGAAAGGCTCAGGCGGTTATTATCAATTCAGGAAACGCCAATGCATGCGCGCCTTTTGGAATGGAACATGCGAGAAGGCAGGGGATGGCGGCCGCCCGCGCCCTGGAAGTGGAGGAAGAAAACGTAGTAGTCGCTTCTACTGGAATTATTGGCCAGACTCTTCCGGTGGAGGCCATTGAAGCCCATGCGGCGGAAATGGAGATGAAATATGATAATTCCCTGGCAGCGGCAGAAGCCATTATGACAACTGATACGAAGATAAAAACGTTTGCCGTGGAGTTTGAAGCCGGAGGCACACTCTGCCATATGGGAGGAATCTGCAAGGGTTCCGGAATGATCCACCCCAATATGGGAACAATGCTCTGCTTTATTACGACCGATTGCGCGATTTCTGCAAACATGATGAAAAAGGCGCTGCTGTTTTATGTGGATAAGACGTTTAACCGCGTTACAGTAGACGGAGATACCTCCACCAACGATATGTGTGTGGTAATGGCAAACGGCATGGCGGGAAATAAAGAGATCACAGAAGAAAACGAGTCTTATGACGCGTACTGCGAGGCGCTGCACGCGGTAATGAAAGACCTGGCCCGGAAAATTGCGGGAGACGGAGAAGGAGCCAGCAGGCTGATAACCTGTACGGTAACAGGAGCGGAAGACGAGGCAAAGGCAGAGATCCTTGCCAAATCGATCGCCTCTTCTTCCCTGACAAAAGCGGCTATGTTTGGATCGGATGCCAACTGGGGGCGCGTTCTCTGCGCCATGGGTTATTCCGGCGCTTCGTTTGACACGAAAGCAGTTCAGATAGAGTTTGCATCAGCAGAAGGGTGCATTTCCGTCTGTGAGAATGGGCAGGGACTGGATTTTGACGAGGCGCTGGCTAAGAAGATTTTGAACCAGGATGAAGTGGAAATCCTGGTTTCCCTGAAAGAAGGCTGCGGTACGGCAACCTGCTGGGGCTGCGATTTGACTTATGACTATGTAAGAATAAACGGAGATTATCGCTCATGATGAATTTAGAACCAAAACAGAAAGCCGGAATTCTGGTGGAGGCGCTTCCCTATATCCAGGAGTATACCGGAAAAATTGTAGTAGTAAAATATGGCGGAAACGCTATGGTGAATGAAGAGCTGAAGCAGGCGGTCATTCAGGATATTGTTCTGCTCAGCCTGGTAGGTATCAAAGTTGTCCTGGTCCATGGAGGAGGCCCGGAGATTTCGGATATGCTGAAAAAAATTGGAAAAGAGACGAAATTTGTCAAAGGACTCCGCTATACAGATGAAGAGACGATGGACATTGTTCAGATGATTCTCTGCGGTAAGGTGAATAAAAACCTGGTCCGGCTGCTGGAAAAAGAGGGCGGCCGTGGAGTGGGGCTCAGCGGCATGGACGGCAGCCTGTTTCAGGCCGTGCCTCTGAAGGATCCGGACGGGACAGAGTATGGTTATGTAGGGGATATTACAGGAGTGAATGAAAAGATTGTGCTGGATGCGCTGGATGCAGGATACATCCCGGTGGTGTCTTCGGTAGCCGCAGGGGCAGACAACGATACCTGCTACAATATCAATGCAGATACGGCGGCAGAAAAACTGGCAGTAGCCCTGAAAGCCAAAAAACTGATTCTTCTGACAGACGTATGCGGTCTGATGAGTACTCCTGGAGACGCTTCTTCCCTAATTCCTAAATTGAAAGTATCGGAGGTTCCGCCCCTGGTGAAATCCGGTGTGATTTCCGGCGGTATGATTCCCAAGGTGGACTGCTGCGTGGAGGCAATACGCCAGGGCGTAGAACGTGCAAATATTCAGGATGGCCGTATCCCCCATTCGCTTCTCATAGAAATTTTGAGCCAGGATGGCGTGGGAACGATGTTTTCACAAAGGATATAGTTTCATGAAAAATATAAAAACTGCTTTAGAGAATTGGGAGGAATTGATATGACATTGGAAGAGATAAAGAAACAGGAGGAAATGTATGTGATGCACACATACAATCGTTTTCCCATTGCTCTGGAACGCGGAAAGGGAGCAGTACTCTGGGACAGCGAGGGACGCTCCTATATAGATATGACTTCCGGAATAGGCGTCAACAGCCTGGGGCATCAAAATAAGGCGCTTCTGGCAGCTGTAAACGGCCAGGCGGAAAAGCTGCTGCACGCCTGCAACCTCTACTACACAGAGCCGATGGTACGGGCGGCCAGGAGCCTGATCTGTTCCACAGGGATGGGAAAAGTCTTTTTTGCCAACTCAGGTGCGGAGGCTAACGAAGGAATGATTAAGCTGGCCAGAAAGTATTCGTTTGATAAGTACGGGGAAGGCCGCAGCCGGATTATAACTTTAAAGCAGTCCTTTCATGGGCGGACCGTAACTACGCTGAAAGCGACAGGCCAGGATAAGTTTCATCAGTATTTTTTCCCTTTTACAGAGGGGTTTGACTATGTGACGCCTGGAAACATAGAAGAGATGGAAGAAAAATTAGACGATTCAGTCTGCGCCGTTATGCTGGAACTGATTCAGGGGGAGGGAGGCGTGCTGCCTCTGGATCAGGAATTTGTGAAAGAAACAGAAAAAATCTGCAGAAAAAAGGACATTCTCCTTCTGATTGACGAGGTTCAGACCGGTATCGGCCGCACCGGCACGCTGTTCTGCTATGAGCAGTACGGAATTTCTCCAGACGTGGTCAGCGCGGCAAAGGGACTGGGAGGAGGCCTTCCCATCGGCGCAGTCATAGCGTCAGAAAAATGCGGGGATGTGCTGGGAGCAGGAACTCACGGAACGACATTTGGAGGAAATCCCCTTTGCTGCGCGGCGGCGGACACGGTTCTTTCCATCATCAATACCCCGCAATTTCTCAATTCTGTAAAAGAAAAAGGCAGATATCTGAAGCAGGCGATTTTAAATCTTGGTTCTGAACAGATAAAGGAGGTCCGCGGAATGGGCCTGATACTTGGCATCGCAGTGGAACCTGAAAAACGGGCCGGTCTGACTGCCGCCCTGATGGAAAAAGGAGTGCTGGTTCTGACGGCAGGAGAAGATACGATTCGTCTGCTCCCGCCTCTGGTAATTACGAAAGAAGAGATAGACAGAGCTGTCGAGGCCATGAAGGAGGTATTTTAGATATGAATCATTTATTAAAACTTTTGGACTGTACGTCAGAGGAGATTGTTTCCATTCTGGACCTGGCGGATCAGCTGAAATATGAAAAAAAGCATGGAATCGCCCATCGCCATCTGGAAGGAAAATCAATCGGACTGATTTTCCAGAAATCCTCAACCAGAACAAGGGTTTCTTTTGAAACTGGAATTTATCAGCTGGGCGGCCAGCCGCTGTTTCTCTCTGCCAGGGATCTGCAGATTGGCCGCGGAGAGCCGGTACAGGATACGGCCCGCGTTCTGTCGCGGTATTTAGACGGGATTATGATTCGTACCTATGAACAGAGAGAAGTGGAGGATCTGGCGAAATACGGTTCGATTCCAGTTATTAACGGCTTGACAGATTTCTGTCATCCCTGCCAGGTGCTGGCGGATCTGATGACTATCCGGGAAAAATTCGGCATTTTAGAGGGACTGAAGCTTTGCTACATTGGAGACGGAAACAATATGGCAAATTCTCTCATTGTAGGCGGCTTAAAATCCGGCATGAATGTATCTGTGGCTGCGCCGGAAGGATATCGCCCGGCGAAAGAGGTGATGGATTTTGCCTCTGATTTTGAGCAGTTCTTTCTGACGGACGATCCGATGAAAGCTGCAGAAAATGCGGACGTTATTATTACAGATACATGGGCATCCATGGGACAGGAAGACGAAAAGGAAGTTCGCATGAAGGCGTTCCAGGGATATCAGGTTAACGACGCTTTGATGGAGGCAGCCCGTCCCGGCGCTATGGTACAGCACTGCCTGCCGGCATACAGGGGCCAGGAGATCACAGAAAAGGTTTTTGAAGCGCATGCAGATGAAATATTTGAAGAGGCAGAAAACCGCCTTCACGCACAGGAGGCCGTTATGGTCATGCTGATGAAAGACAGGCAGTAACGGCAGTGCCGATCCGGTGAACCAGCAGAAGCATCCCTCAAAAAGCAAGATAATTCTGAGTAAAGTACAAACTGATTCTATAAAAAAAGACAATTTTGTCATTATACAATATTGACAGAATTTTAAAATATGATATAGTAAAGGGAAGGAACGTGCTTGTGTGTTGAATCATCCATAAGGAGGGATGCGTATGCTGGAGAAACGGTATCTGATCTCCGCAAGCGGAAATGCACAGCCGCCTCCGATTTCCGCTTTGATGCAGGCAGCTAATTTATTTGGCTGCAATATTTACATAGCAGCAGGTTCGTCTCATTTTGATGTGAAGAATTACGACGAACTTCAGAGAGGACTTCAGCCGGTGAGACGGGTTCTCGTGCTTTGCTTTGACGGGGCGGATGAGGAAGCGGCGGAACTGAGATTCCACAATTTATTCGGAGGATTTTTAAAAACAGCATGAAAACAAAAGATGGTAATCAGCGATAGCAGCCTTGGAGTTAGGGAAATTCCGAGGCTGCTTTTCACAGCCCGTGATTTGGCCTTCCGGGAATTTCTTACAGGGAAAGGTTGTAATTTCAGAACGGTTTTTTTATAATATTGATTGCAGAGCTGTGAATAAACAGCTGCGGCAGACAGGAAAATAGAGGGAAAAGGAGAACAGTATGAGAGAAACTGTGCTGTTATATAATGTTCAAGGCGACGAGAGGAAAAGGAAGATCACAAAAGCTCTGCTTCCCCTTGGATTCCGCCTGAAGACAGTGGCAAAGGAAGATTACTTAAAGCCGGTAGGCTTTCTGGCGGGCCTTAAAGACATGGAAGACAACGGCTCTGTTTATGAGGGAGAAGAGTTTCAGGATGAGATGATGCTGATGGCTGGTTTTACCTCTGCCAGGGTTGATACGCTTCTGAGCGCTTTGAGAAAGAACGGGGCAGGGCGGATTAATTATAAGGCGGTGCTGACAGAGACAAATAAAAGCTGGGATTCTGTCCATTTATTCCAGGAAATTAAGAGAGAGCATGAATATATGACAGGCGGACAGACGGAAGCAGAAACACCGCAGGAAGCTTAAAAAACGAGAAGGGAAGAGAAAACTATGAAGTACAGAACAATGGGGAAAACAGGGGTTCGGGTATCAGCGCTGGGATTTGGAACCATGCGTCTGCCTCTGACAGGCGATGGGGCGGTAGATGAAGAAGAGGCGGTAAGAATTCTCAGGGCGGGAATCGACGGCGGCGTGAATTATGTGGATACGGCGTATCCCTATCATGGCGGCTTCAGTGAGACAGTCGTGGGAAAGGCTCTGCAGGACGGATACCGGGAAAAGGTCTGGCTGGCAGACAAATGTCCTGTCTGGCTGCTGGAGAAGGAAGGAGACTTTGAGAAGTTTTTAGACGAGCAGCTCCAGAAGCTCCAGACCGATCACATTGATTTTTACCTGCTCCACGCGCTGAACCGCAAGAGATTCGAGGAAAAAGTAAAGAAATTTTCTCTCATAGAGCGCATGGAGGAAGCGAGAAAGCAGGGAAAGATTAAATTTATCGGCTTTTCTTTCCACGATACGCTGGACGTATTTGAGGATATTCTTCAGTATACGGATCAGTGGGACTTCTGCCAGATCCAGTACAACTACATTAATCTGGACTATCAGGCAGGGCAGAAGGGGCTTAAAATGGCGGCGGACAGGGGGCTTGGCGTCGTTATCATGGAACCTCTTCTGGGAGGAAGCCTTGCCAGACTTTCAGAACATGTGGCTGCCTGTCTGCCTGAAGGAAAAACCCCGGTGGAGTATGCCTTTGATTTTCTCTGGGATCAGCCGGAGGTGAGCCTTCTGCTCAGCGGAATGGGCGCCATGGATCAGGTGGAGGAAAATCTTTCCTACGGGGATCGCTGCGACGTGGGGATGATGACACAGAAGGAAAAGCAGTCTCTTCTGCGGGCGAAGGAAATCTTTGACCGGATGGCTCTCGTCAGCTGCACAGCCTGCCGCTACTGTATGCCCTGCCCCTTCGGCCTGGACATTCCGGCGTCTCTTGCCGCCTGGAATATGACAGCTCTGGACGAGGACGACGCCAGAAAGGCTTATGAGGCGCTGGAGTTCCAGGCGGACGCCTGCCGCGGCTGCGGACACTGCGAGAGAGTCTGCCCGCAGCATATTCCAGTCAGCAACGTGATGAAGCAGATGGCGGAATACTTTTCAAAAAAATAAAAAAGGAACAAAGAAAATGAAGCAGATAGCAGTAATCGGCGGCGGCGCAGCCGGAATGATGGCGGCCCTTACTGCCGCGAAGCAGGGCTGCCGTGTTACGATTTATGAGAAAAATGAGAAGCTGGGGAAAAAAATTTATATCACCGGCAAGGGACGCTGCAATGTGACCAACAACTGCGATATGGATGTGCTGTTCGACAGCGTAGTCACCAATAAACGGTTTCTGTACAGCGCGTTTTACAGCTTTACCAATCAGGATGTGATGGAGCTGATAGAGAAGGCCGGATGCCGTTTGAAGACAGAGCGGGGAGGACGCGTGTTTCCCCAGTCGGATAAATCGTCTGACATTATCAGCGCTCTTTCCAGGCTTCTCCGGGACTTTGGGGTGGAAATCTGCCTGAGAGAGCCGGTAAAAAGCCTTATCATTGAGGAGGGAGTCTGCCGGGGACTGGTGCTGGAGCGGCAGAATAAAAGAATAGAAGCCGACGGGGTGATTGTAGCTACAGGCGGTCTGTCTTATCCCACTACTGGATCCGATGGAGACGGCTACAGATTCGCCCAGGCAGCCGGCCATCAGGTGACAGAATTAAGTCCCGCCCTTGTTCCCTTTACCACAGAGGAGACAACGGTGAAGGAATTGCAGGGCTTGGCTCTTAAAAATATAGAGATTTCTCTTCACAGAGGAAAGAAGGAAATTTATCATGATTTTGGGGAAATGCTGTTTACACATTTCGGTGTCAGCGGACCAGTCCTTTTAAGCGCCAGCAGCTACAGCGTCAAAGAGCTGAAAAAAGGCCCCCTGACTCTGGAGATCGACTTAAAGCCAGCGCTTACCGCAGAACAGCTGGACGCCAGAATTCTCAGGGACTTTGACGAGACAAAAAATAAGCAGTTTAAAAATTCTTTGAATAAGCTTCTGCCCGCTAAGATGATCCCGGTTATCGTGGAACGCAGCGGCATTGCGCCTGAGAAGCCGGTCAACGAGATTACAAAGCAGGAGCGAAGAAGCCTGGTCCAGGCGGTGAAATGCTTTTCTCTGACGGTCAATGGACTCCGGGGATTTAACGAGGCCATTATCACACAGGGAGGCGTGCAGGTGAAGGAAGTAAATCCGTCTACTATGGAGTCCAAGAAGGCCCGGAATCTGTACTTTGCCGGTGAGGTGCTGGACCTGGACGCCGTGACGGGAGGATTTAACCTGCAGATTGCCTGGTCTACTGGTTATCTGGCCGGACTTGGCGCAGCTGAATGTGTGGAATAGAAAAAATAGATATGGAGGAATAGACAATGCCGATTAATATAGCGATTGACGGACCGGCGGGAGCGGGAAAAAGTACAGTTGCCAGGCAGCTGGCTAAAGAGATGGGGTATATTTATGTAGATACAGGCGCCATGTACCGGGCTATGGCCCTCTGCGCGCTGCGCGCCGGGATCCAGCCGGCTGACGAGGCGGCTGTCACAGAAGTCTGCCGGAAGGCAGAGGTTTCCCTGGAATACAGGGACGGAGCCCAGCAGATTCTGCTGAACGGGGAGAATGTGACGGATCTCATCCGGGCGGAAGAGGTGGGAAACATGGCTTCCGCTATCTCCGGCTACCTTCCTGTGAGAGAGAAGCTGGTGGAGCTTCAGCGAGAGCTGGCAGCCAGAAAGGACGTTGTGATGGACGGCCGCGACATCGGTACCTGTGTGCTTCCTTTTGCCGATTTGAAGGTATATCTGACTGCTTCCAGCAGGGTACGGGCAGAGCGCAGATACAAGGAGCTTTTGGAAAAGGGAGAAGAGCGCAGTCTGGAGGAGATTGAGAGAGACATTATTGAGCGGGACAACCGGGATATGTCAAGAGAAATATCGCCTCTGAAGCAGGCGGAGGACGCAGTGCTTTTAGACTCCTCGTCCATGACTCTGAAGGAAGTTCTTTCTGAACTGATGGAACTGGCGGAGGACGCAGGCGCCAGAGGCTGCTGCGGCTGTTAATCCGGCGGGGCGGAGAAGGCGCTGCCTAGCAGAAGCGGATGGAGAGCATGCTGGCAGAGCATATCAGCAGGGAAGGAAAGAAATCATGGAAGTGAGAGTTGCGAAAACGGCCGGCTTCTGCTTCGGCGTGAAGCGCGCAGTTGATCAGGTTTACGAGCAGATTGCCCATGGAAAACGGCCGATCTATACCTACGGCCCTATTATCCACAATGAAGAGGTAGTGCGGGATCTGGAGGAAAAGGGAGTCAGGGTCTTAAACAGCAGAGACGAGCTGGCAACCCTGACGGAGGGCACGGTGATTATCCGGTCCCACGGCGTGGGGAGAAATATCTGCGAACTGCTGGAACAGAACCATATTACCATTGTGGACGCTACCTGCCCCTTCGTGAAAAAAATTCATAAAATTGTGCAGGAACAGGGGGGGAACGGCAGAAGAGTCATCATTGTAGGAGACGAGAACCACCCAGAAGTACAGGGGATTAAAGGATGGGGCAAAGACGACACTCTGGTGATCCAGTCGGCTGAGGAGCTGGAAAATTATGAGCTGCCAGAGGGAGAGAAGCTCTGCGTAGTGGCGCAGACGACATTTAATTACAATAAATTTAAAGATATAGTTGAAAAAATTTCTAAAACGCGTTATGATATACTTGTTTTAAATACGATTTGCAATGCAACACAGGAAAGACAGGTGGAAGCAAGTCAGATAGCTTCAGAGGTAGACGCGATGATCGTCATAGGCGGTAAGAACAGTTCTAACACGCAGAAGCTATATGAAATTTGCCGGCGGGAGTGTAAGAATACTTACTATATCCAGACACTGAGTGATTTAAAACCTGATAAGGCAGGTTCTGTGCGCAGCGTAGGTATTACAGCAGGGGCTTCAACCCCAAATAATATTATCGAGGAGGTTCATACTAATGTCAGAATTAAGTTTTGAACAGATGTTTGAAGAATCATCAATTAAACGATTACGTGCAGGAGAGACAGTTACTGGTCAGGTTATCAGTGTAAGCGACGACGAGATCATTCTCAGCATCGCTGGAAGCAAGTCTGAAGGTATCATCCCGAAGAGCGAGTACTCTAACGACACATCTGTTGTCCTGACAGAGAAGGTTCATGTAGGCGACGAGATGGAGGCAAAGGTTCTCAAGGTAAACGACGGCGAGGGCATGGCTGCATTATCCTACAAGAAACTGGCTGCTGATAAGGGCGTTAAGCGCTTAAAAGAGGCTTTTGAGAACAAGGAAGTATTAACAGAAAAGGTTGCACAGGTTGTAGATAAGGGCCTGGTTGTTGAGGTTGAGGGAACCAGAGTATTTATTCCTGCAAGCATGGTTTCCGACACATATGACAGAGATTTATCCAAGTATGCCGGACAGGAGATTGAGTTTGTTATCACAGAGTTCAATCCAAGCGGCAGAAGAAGCAGAATCATCGGCGACCGCAGACAGCTTCTCATGGAGAAGAAGGCTGCTATGCAGAAGGAGCTCTTCGAGAGAATCGAAGTTGGCCAGACTGTAGAGGGCGTTGTTAAGAATGTAACTGACTTCGGCGCATTCATCGACTTAGGCGGCGCAGACGGACTCCTTCACATCTCCGAGATGTCCTGGGGACGCGTTGAGAACCCGAAGAAGGTATTCAAGGTAGGCGAGACTGTTAAGGCCCTGATCAAGGACATTAACGGCGAGAAGATTGCCCTGAGCCTTAAGTTCCCGGAGACAAATCCGTGGGCAAACGCAGCTGAGAAGTACGCAGCTGGCAACGTAGTAGAGGGTAAGGTTGCCCGTATGACTGATTTTGGCGCATTCGTAGAGTTAGAGCCAGGCGTAGATGCTCTGCTTCACGTATCCCAGATCTCCAGAGAGCATGTTGAGAAGCCATCCGACGTATTAAGCGTAGGCCAGGTAATCAGCGCTAAGGTTGTTGATTTCAACGAGGACGACAGAAAGATCAGCCTGAGCATGAAAGCTCTCGAGAATGCAGACGACGCTGCTGAGGAGAACTAAGAAAGTTACGGCGATTGCTGTTCATAGAGATTACAAAAGAGGTGCAGAAGCGGTTCTGTGCCTCTTTTGCATTATGGAAATGAGAAGGACAGAATTGTTTAGAAATTAGTTTAGAAATTTGTAAGCAAAAAGTGAACGCCTCTTAAGAAATATTTGGTAGAATAAGTATCATAAAAGAGGGCATAGAGAGGAGAGATGTTATGAGAAAAAAATTTTTAGTTTTCTGTTGTGCAGCGGCATTAGCTGTATCAGCGGCAGGATGTTCACCGGCAGAGAAGGCTCCGGCACAGGAGACTCAGACAGAGCAGCAGACAGAGGCGCCTGAAACAGAAGAAAGCTCTCAGGAGGCAGAAGGGAGCGCGCAGGAGATGGCAGCAGCGCCGCAGACAGTTAAATTCTATGGCACTGTGACAAGGCCGGAGGGTTCTGAAGGAGATCAGCTTCTTATGAACGCTGCGATTGAAGGCGTGGAGGGACAGCAGGAGGTAATCCTGAATATTTCTGAGGAGACCCTGATTTTAGATGCAGTGGAGGGACTTCCTATTAAGCTGGAAGACATCAAGGACGGAGATATGGTTTATTCCTACATGAGCCCGGCCATGACCGCCAGCCTTCCGCCCCAGTCCTTCGCCTACATGATTCTGGCCAATATTCCGGCAGATTACCGTGTTCCGGCTCTGGAGGAGGTAAAGGAGCTGACTGTAAATGAGGACGGAAGCGCAGTGGTGGAAGCTGTTTCCGGCACCGTTTACCAGGTTCCGGCAGACTGTGTTCTGCTTCCGTATCTGACGAGAAATATGGTGACAATAGGAAGCCTGACAGAGGGCAGAAATTTCCTGGTATGGTCTGAGCTGGGAGAGGACGGCAAGGAAGAGACAGCCAGCAAGATTGTGATGTTCCAGGACGGACAGCTGGCATTTGACACACTGGACGAGGCAGGAGAGGAAGCGGCAGACGCCGCCGAGACAGGAGCGGAGGATCAGTTAAAGCCTCTCAGCTAATTAAAGATGAAAATTCTGCTTCAGGCAGACAGGAAGAACCGCAAGGAGCTTCTGAAAATAGAGAAATAAGAGACAGAAAAGGGGGCGTTTTGGACAGCGCTCTCTTTTTTGCCTGTTTTGGTCTGTAAGTATCCTGCTTCTGTATAGCGCTCATAAAAAAGGGAATACTCCTGCTAAACAGAGAAAGGAGAACACCAATGGCCCAAAACAAAAAACAGGAAACTATCGATCCGGCTCACTTAAAACCAGAGGATAAACTGAAATTTGAGATTGCAGAGGAGCTGGGACTGGGAGACAAGGTGATAAACGGTGGCTGGAAAAGCCTGACCTCCAAGGAGAGCGGAAGAATCGGAGGCCTGATTACGAAGCGCAGAAGGGAAATGAAAAAGCAGGTATTGAAAGAAAACGGCTGATCGCATATAATAGTAGGGCGTTAAGCGGACAGAAAAAACAGCGTCCCATCAGAAAGCAAGCCAGGAACAGCGGGAGATACCATGGAAGAAAAAAGACAGCTGAAAAGTGGATTTACCACAGGAACCTGCGCCGCGGCCGCCGCGATGGCGGCTGCACAGGCTCTGGCAGGAGGCGGAAAAAGAGAATACGTTTCGCTGATGACTCCAGGAGGCCGGGAAGCGGCGTTTGAGGTATTGTGGCAGCCGGAATGCGGGGAGAAAGCAGGAGGCGGGCAGGACGGCTTCTGGCCTGGCTCTGAAAGCCCAGAGAAGCAGATATGCATGGTGAGAAAGGACTCGGGCGACGATCCTGACGTGACGAACGGGACGCTGATCGGAGCGGCCGTCTCCTTCGGCGAGAACGTTCAGAGGGCGGAGGAGAGCGGAGAAGAGCTTCCAGGAATCTACAGCGACCATTCGCAGAGCCCTTCCGTATATCTGACAGGCGGAATCGGGGTTGGACGGGTGACAAAGAAGGGCCTGAAATGCCCGGTTGGCTATCCGGCCATTAATCCGGTTCCCAGACAGATGATTGCAGAAGCAGCCAGAACAGCACTTTGGAATCTGGGCTGTGAGAGGCCTGTTTACATAGAAATTTTTATTCCGGCTGGAAGAGAGCTGGCGTTAAAGACGTTTAATCCAAGGCTTGGAATCGAAGGAGGAATTTCCGTCCTCGGAACTACGGGGATTGTCAATCCCATGAGCGAGCAGGCTCTGATAGAAACCATCCGGCTGGATATCCGGGTGCAGGCGGCGGAGAACCGGACTTTACTGGCAGTAGCTCCGGGAAATTACGGGGAAGCGTTTCTGCGGGAGGAAATGGGACTTTCCATGGACGCCTTCGTCAAATGCAGCAATTTTGTGGGAGAGACTTTTTCCATGCTTAGGGAAGAGGGCGTCAGGCAGGCGCTGTTTGCCGGCCATCTGGGCAAGCTTATTAAGGTGGCAGGAGGAGTCATGAACACTCACTCCAAATATGGGGACAGGAGAATGGAAATTCTGGCAGACTGCCTGGCAGAAACCTGGAATTCAGAAGAAAAGCGTTCTGGGCGTTTTGCTTTGAACCGGCGCAGGGAAGAAGTCATCGGACAAATTTTGTCCATGAACACAACAGACCAGGCGGCGGAATTTCTATCTGCACAGGGGCTTCTCGCTTCTGTGATGAAAACGGTGACAGGAAGAATCAAGTCTGTTTTGGAAAGCCGATTTCAAATAGAGACAGAGGTGATTGTGTTTTCAGGTTCTGCAGGCATTCTGGGCATGACGGCAGGCGCAGAGGCTTTTGCGAAACGGCTGAAAGGCCGGATATAAGCTTTGAATGGGACGGAACGATATAAAAATGATAAACAGAAGATTAGGAAAGGATTCGTAAGGACAGCATGAAAAAGACAGAAGGAACAAAGCAGGGCATTCTCTATGGAGTAGGGGTGGGACCGGGCGATCCGGAGCTTTTAACCCTGAAAGCCGTAAGAATTTTGAGAGAATGCGACGTCATTGCCATTCCGCAGGAGAGTAAGGAGGGGTGTACTGCCTACCAGATCGCCAGACAGGCGGTGCCGGAGCTGGATGAAAAGCCATGCCTGCCTCTTCCCATGCCTATGACAAAGGATCGGGAGAAGCTGGCGGCAAGCCATGAGGCAGCCGCTGTCAAAGCTGCAGAACAGCTGGCGGCAGGGCACACAGTAGCCTTGATTACATTGGGGGACGCCACTGTGTATTCTACGTATCTTTATGTCCATGAACGGATCAAACGCCTGGGCTTTGAGACGAGGATTGTCAACGGAATTCCTTCTTTCTGCGCGGCGGCCGCAAGGCTTGACATGCCGCTTGTCAACGGCTCTCAGAAGCTGCATATTCTGCCTGCGTCCTACCACATCGAGGAGGCGCTGGAGCTTCCGGGCGTAAAGGTGCTGATGAAATCCGGACGGCAGATGCCCAAAGTAAAAGCTCTCTTAAAGGAAAAAGGCCTGGAGGCCAGAATGGTAGAAAACTGCGGGATGGAAGGAGAGAAAACCTACCAGTCTCTGGAGGAGATTCCGGACGACGCAGGATATTTTTCTCTTTTGATTGCAGAATCCTCTGAGGAGAAACAGGGCGGACAGCGGACGTGAAAATAAGGAGAGGTGAGCTGAGATGGTACATTTTGTAGGAGCCGGTTCCGGGGCTGTGGATTTAATCACTGTGCGGGGAGACAGACTGCTGAGACAGGCAGATGTGATTATATACGCCGGTTCTCTGGTAAATCCAGAGCTTTTGAAGGGAAGAAAAGAGAACTGTCTTGTTTATGACAGCGCAAAAATGACTTTGGAGGAAGTGCTTTCTGTGATTGAGGAGGCGGAGAAACGCGGGGATATGACGGTGCGCCTTCACACAGGAGATCCCTGCCTGTATGGAGCCATCAGAGAGCAGATGGACGCATTGGACGAAAGGGGAATTGCCTACCAGGTATGCCCAGGCGTCAGCTCTTTCTGCGGAGCAGCGGCGGCCCTGAATCTGGAATATACACTGCCGGGAATTTCACAGAGCGTGGTTATCACCAGGATGGAGGGCAGAACGCCGGTGCCGGAGCGGGAGAAAATCGCTTCCTTTGCCTCCCACGGCGCGACTATGGTTATTTTTCTCAGCACAGGCCTTTTAAAAGAGCTTTCCAGAGAGCTGATACGGGGCGGATACCAGGAGACTACGCCGGCGGCTATTGTCTATAAGGCTACCTGGCCGGAGGAAAAGGCAGTGGTATGCCAGGTGGGCACGCTCTATGAGACGGCGCTTCGGGAACATATTACAAAAACTGCCCTGATTCTGGTGGGGGAGGCTGTGGCTCACAGGGGATATGAGCGTTCCAGGCTTTACGATCCGGGCTTTACCACAGAATTTCGAAAAGGGACGGATGTGGAACCTGAGGCCGGCACAGCCAAAGCAGAGGCCGCAGGGCCAAAAGAGACAAAACCAGAAACAGGCGGCAAAGAGACAGAGAGAGCGGAGAGAATATAGATGAAACTGGCAGGAATTGCCTTTACAGAGCGGGGAGCCAGGCTGTTAGAGCGGCTTTTAAGCAGGTTCCAGGAGGAAGGAGAGGAAATAGAAGGGACCGTTTCCCCTTCCTGCGCGGAGGCGGCAGGCGGGCTTTCCATACGGAGGGAGACGCTGAAGGAATGGACGAAGAGACAGTTTCAACAGGCGGACGGGCTTATCTTTGTGGGAGCGGCGGGAATTGCAGTCCGGGCCTGCGCGCCCTTTGTCCAGGATAAAACGAAGGATCCGGCTGTGATTGTCATAGACGAAACGGGACGGTATGCAGTCTCCCTTCTGTCAGGGCACTTGGGCGGCGCCAATGAGCTGGCCCTCAGAGCCGCATCCATAATAGGAGCGGAGCCGGTGATTACGACGGCTACAGACAGAAACGGCCTGCTCGCTCCAGATGTATTTGCAAAAGAGAACGGCCTTGAGATAGAGGATATGGGTCTGGCCAGGGAAGCGGCGGCGGCCCTTCTGAGAGGCGAACACCTGGGCTTTTTTTCTGATTTTCCAGTGGAGGGGACAATACCGGCGCAGCTGGCGTTCGGTAAGGCCTGCCGCTTGAACCTGTGGATAACGCGGGCAGGAAACATGGAGAAAGCCCCTGACGAATCAGAGGAGAAAAAAACAGAGAGGCCTTCCCAGTATTTAAGGCTTCTTGCCAGAGATGCGGTTCTTGGAATCGGCTGCAGGAGAGGAACGAGACGGGAGACGATCGAAGCGGCGGCAGATTCTGTTCTGGCTTCCCAGGGACTTGCCATGAGGGACGTAAAGCAGATTGCCACCATCGACCTGAAGCAGGACGAGACGGGACTGCTGGAGTTTGCCAGCGCCCATGGAACGAAAATCTGTTTTTATTCGCCGGAGGAACTTTTAAAGGTCCCGGGAGATTTCTCAGATTCAGCCTTTGTGAAAAAGACGACAGGAGTGGGAAACGTCTGCGAGAGGGCGGCTGTCCTGGCGGCGGGAGAAAACGCATCCCTGATTGTAAAAAAACAGACGAGACACGGCGTAACCGCCGCTCTGGCTGTCTGCAGGAGAACGGTCAGATGGAGGTAAGGAAAATGGACAAGAAAATTTATGTGGTAGGCATGGGCCCCGGCTCTCTGCAGGATATGACAATCCGGGCAAGAGAGGCCTTAGAGGACTGTCAGGTGATTGCAGGCTATACCGTATATGTGGATTTGATAAGAGAGCTGTTTCCTGACAAGGAGTTTTTAACGACGCCTATGAAACAGGAGACAAAACGATGCCGGATGGCCCTGGAGCAGGCAGATCAGGGCAAAACGACTGCCATGGTCTGCAGCGGGGACGCGGGAGTTTACGGTATGGCCGGTTTAATATTAGAGCTTCTTCCGGAATTTCCCCAGGTGTCGGTGGAGGTGGTTCCGGGCGTAACGGCGGCTTTAAGCGGCGGCGCTCTTCTGGGCGCGCCTTTAACCCACGATTTTGCGGTGATCAGCTTAAGCGATCTTCTGACCCCTGTGGAAACCATTGAAAAAAGGCTTCGTTTTGCGGCCCAGGGCGACTTTTCCATCTGCATTTATAATCCGTCCAGCAAAAAAAGAGCCGGTTATCTGAAATGGGCCTGCAAAATTTTGATGGAATACCAGAGTCCTGAGACGGTCTGCGGCATGGTAAGGCAGATAGGCAGAGAGGGGCAGGCAGTGGAGATGATGACTTTAAAGGAGCTTCAGAACGCGGAGGCGGATATGTTTACCACAGTCTTTGTGGGGAATTCTGCCACCAGACAGGTAATGGGGCGCATGGTGACGCCCAGAGGCTACAAAGATGTGTGAGCTGTTAATTTTTGGCGGCACGACGGAAGGACGCCAGCTGGCGCAGTTTTGCGCAGATCACAGAATCTCGGCCTGGGTAAGCGTGGCATCCCAGTACGGCTGTGATCTGCTGCCCTCCTCAGAATATCTCCGCATACTGGTAAACCGGATGGACTGGCAGGAGATGGCAGAGTTTATGCGGGATAAACAGGTCCGGCTGGTTGTTGACGCCACCCATCCATATGCAAAAGAAGTGACCGGGAATATTAAAAGGGCCTGCATGGAAGAGCAGATACCGCTTCTCAGATGTCTGCGGGATGCAGAGGCGGAGAGCGCAGAGGAGGAAGGGGTATTCTATGTGCCCACAGCAGAGGCGGCGGTACAGATGCTGGGGCGTACGGAGGGCAATGTATTTGTGACCACAGGGAGCAAGGAACTTCGGGCCTTTACAGCGCTGGCAGATTACGAAAACAGGATATATGCCAGAGTGCTGCCGTCGCCGGAAGCGGCAGAGCAGTGCCGGGGGCTTGGAATCACTGGCAGACATCTGATCTGTATGCAGGGACCGTTTTCAGAAGAGTTGAACGCGGCCATGATGGGCCAGATAGAGGCCAGGTGGATGGTGACAAAGGAGACGGGAAAGAACGGCGGCTACGATGAAAAGATTCGGGCTGCCAGGAGAAACGGGGCTTCGGTTATTGTGATACGCCGGGAGAAAGAAAATGGTTTTTCGGTGAAGGAAGTGGAGGAAAAGATCCTTGCCTTCCCGCACCGCCGGAAAGCAGATTTTTCTGAAAAACAGGAAAATCCAGTTTCGGAGAAGGAACCTCTTCATGTGGTTTTAGCCGGGATTGGGCCTGGTTCAGCCGGACAGATGACTCTTACGGTTATGGAGCACATGTTTCACAGCCGCGTGCTGCTGGGAGCACCCCGGATGATTGAGAGCGCTTTGAAAGCGCTGGACAGTCTGGAACAGCTTTTTATACACAGAAATCAAAACGAAAGCTCTGGACGTAAGAACAGACCACGGACAGAAGCAGTCTACCAGCCGGAAGCAGTGATCCGCTTTCTGGAGGGATACCAGGAGGGCGGAATGGTTACGGTTCTGTTTTCCGGCGATACCGGATTTTACAGCGGAACGAAAAAACTGGCTGCGGAGCTGAAAAAAAGGGGGATTTCCTTTACGATTCTTCCAGGAATTTCCTCTGCAGCCTATCTGGCCGCAAGACTTGGGATTTCCTGGGAACGGGCAGAATTTCTCACCGCCCATGGCCGAATCCTGGACACGGAAGAACTGCTCTGCCACATCAGCGGTATTCAGGAACCCAGATGGATGTTTATCCTCCTGGCCGGAACAGAAGGGGCGGGAGAGCTGTGCCGCCGTCTGACTGATCTTGGATACGGAAACCTTCAGGCAGCGGTGGGAGAACGTCTTTCTTACGAAAATGAGAGGATCCGCCAGGGGACGGTGAAGGAGTTTTCAGAAACTGCGGCGGATGGCCTGTCCATTCTGGCCGTGCAGGCGAAGCCCCAGGATTAGCTGTCAGAGAGACAAGAAAATTAGAAAAAGAAAAGCAGGAGCGAGAGAAGCCTATGCGGGATGAATGGTTTATACGTGGGAAAGTCCCTATGACAAAAAGCGAGGTACGGGCTGTGTCCCTTTCAAAGCTGGAGCTGACGCCAGAGTCGGTTCTGGCAGATATCGGTGCCGGAACAGGTTCTGTCTCTGTGGAGGCGGCTCTTTCCTGGAGAGTGAAGTCTGTGTGGGCCATTGAAAAAAACAGGGAAGCTGTCGAGCTTTTGAGACAGAACATAGCCCGCGCTGAGAGGGCAGGAGCCGGCACAATCCATCTGTTGGAGGGGGAGGCCCTGGCGCTTTTAACTGATCCGGAAATCAGGGAGCAGTTTCAGACCGGGCACAGGCTGACCCACGCCTTTTTAGGGGGAACTTCAGGAAATATGAAACAGATCCTGGAAGCGCTTTTAAGCCTGAATCCGCAGATGCGCATTGTGATCAACGTCATTGCCCTGGAGTCGGTGGCTGCGGCGGTGGCTGCCCTGAAGGATCTTTCCATTGAGGCGGAAATTGTATCTGTACAGACGGCGAAGGCGAAGAAAGCGGGAAGCTATCATCTGATGCAGGGACAGAATCCGGTGTACATTATCAGTTTCGGAGGAAAGGATGAAAACGAGGCATGAAGTCGATTCTTTTTACAGCGCCCAGAAGCGGAAGCGGGAAAACGTTAATTACCTGCGGCTTTTTAGAGGCCGTCAGGCGCAGAGGGTATCATCCCGCTGCCTTTAAATGCGGGCCGGACTATATCGATCCCATGTTTCACCAGTATGTGCTGGGAATTCCCGGAGGAAATCTGGACAGCTTTTTTTTAGAGGCGGATCAGGTGAGGCAGGTTTTCGCATCCCGTCTGAAGGAAACGGAGGCGGATCTGGCTGTTATAGAAGGCGTGATGGGGTATTATGACGGAATCGGAGCCGTATCGAAACGGGCCAGCTCCTGGGAGATTTCAGTGATGACCGGAACGCCTTCTGTCCTGATTCTGGACTGTAAGGGAGCCAGCGTTTCCCTGGCTGCCCAGGTAAAGGGATTTGCAGACTTTGTGGATAACAGCAATATCCGCGGCGTTATTTTAAACCGCTTATCCCCTATGCTGTATGGACGTCTGAAACCGGTGATAGAGAAAACAGGAATTAAGGTCTACGGATATCTGCCGGAGATGAAGGAGTGCAGTCTGAAAAGCCGTCATCTAGGGCTTTTCATGCCAGGGGAGATAGAAGGCCTGAGAGAAAAAATCGGACTGCTGGCAGAGCAGATAGAAAAAAGTCTGGATATGGACGGACTGCTGAAGCTGGCCGGGAACGAAGAAAACGGGCTGTCCGGCGCTTTTTTTTCGGAGAAACTCACAGCGGAAGGCAGAAATGCAAAAGAAGAGATACAGGAGACGGTCATAGCAGTAGCGAGAGACGAGGCGTTCTGTTTTTATTACCAGGAAAATTTAAGCCTGATGGAGCGTCTGGGAGCAAAGCTTGTCTATTTCAGCCCCCTCAGGGATAAAAGTCTTCCGGAAGCGGACGGATATCTGTTTGGCGGCGGCTATCCGGAAAATCTGGCGGCGGAGCTGGCGGCCAATACATCTATGCTACTCTCTGTCAGGGAGGCGCATCGCAGAAAAATCCCCATACTGGCAGAGTGCGGCGGCTTTCTCTATCTGCACCGCCTGCTGGAAGGGGCTGACGGCCGTCAGTATCCTATGGCCGGCCTGATAGACGCAGAAGGATTTTCCACAGACCGCCTGTCGCGGTTTGGCTACATTACCTTGACAGGGACCGGGGGACAGCAGATACGAGGTCATGAATTCCACTACTGGGATACGACTGTGCCAGGAGGAAGCTGGACAGCGAAAAAGCCCATGTCAGACAGAAGCTGGAGCTGTATGGTGGAGGAAGAAGGGCTTTTGGCGGGATTTCCCCATCTCTACTATCCGTCCAATGAATCGTGGCTGAGACAGTGGCTGAGGGAAGCCGGCGGAAAACACAGAAGGTGGAAGGAAACGGCAGCGGGAAACGATACAGAGATGATACAGCAGCACATATAGGGAGGCATACATGAAGAGCGAGGCAGAGTGCAGAACGGGAAAGAGCTTGACAAGACAGCAGCTGGAGAAACGGCTGGAAGGAATTGTTCCTCCTGATAGGGCAGCTGAGAGAGAGGCCTGGAAACGCTGGGACAGCGTAGCGAAGCCCCTGAGAAGCTTAGGAGTGCTGGAAGAGGCCATTGCGTCAGCAGCGGGAATTTTCGGCACCTGGCAGGTGGACTTTGGGAAAAAAGCGGTTGTCATTCTGTGCGCGGACAATGGAATTGTGGAAGAGGGAATCAGCCAGACAGGAAAAGAGGTAACAGCTGTGGTAACCTCTAATTTTACCAGAGGAGACAGCTGCGTCTGTCTGATGGCCGAATCAGCCGGAGCACAGGTGTTTCCCGTAGACATCGGCGTGGAAAAGGAACTCTGCGGCCTGGGGGAAAAATACCCTTTGATTCATAAAAATGTCAGGCGCGGAACAAGAAATTTCCTAAAAGAACCGGCTCTCACGGAGGAGGAAACCGTGCAGGCTCTGGAGATTGGCATCGATCTGGTGAAAGACCTGAAAAATCAGGGATATGGGCTGATCGCAACAGGAGAAATGGGAATTGGAAATACCACAACCAGCAGCGCCGTTGTCTCAGCTGCTTTGAAGCTGGATCCGTATCTTGTTACAGGGCGGGGAGCCGGTCTTGACAGCCCTGGGCTGCTTCGGAAAATTTCTGTGATCCGCCAGGGGATTTTACTGCACCAGCCAGACCCGGAGGATGGAATCGATATTCTGTCCAAGGTGGGAGGGCTTGATCTGGCTGGCATGGCAGGCGTATTTCTGGGAGGAGCGCTGTATCGGGTTCCCATTGTCATGGATGGATTTATTTCAGGGGTAGCGGCTTTAATGGCGCAGAGAATCTGCCCGGCCTGTGCCGGATATATGCTGGCCTCCCATATTTCCTCAGAGCCGGCCGGTCATCTTCTGCTGGAGGCCCTTCACAAAAAGGCGGCCATTTCTGCCGGGCTGTGTCTGGGGGAGGGAACCGGGGCGGCTGCCCTGATGCCGCTTTTAGATATGGCCCTCAGAATCTACAGGGAAATGAGTACCTTTAAGGAAATTCAGATTGAAGATTATAAGCCTTTAAAATAAGGCAGACAAAAACGGTTCAGGAAAGGGAGAGAGGCGATGTTTGCCGTAATTACGGGAGGGAGCGGAAGCGGAAAGTCAGACTATGCAGAGAGGCTGTCTCAAATGCTGGAACCTGGAAAAAAACTTTACCTGGCCACCATGATGGTGTGGGACAGGGAGGGAGAGGAACGGGTAGCCCGCCACCGCAGAATGCGGGCAGGAAAGAATTTTGAGACAGTTGAGGTATATACAGAGCTGGAGCAGTTCTGCCTTCCGAAGCCGTTTCAGCCAGGAGACGCCTCTGTGCTGTTAGAATGTATGTCAAACCTGGTCTGCAATGAATTTTACTGGCAGGAGAAGGGGGCAGCTGAACGCATTATGGATGGGATCTGCCAGCTGGCAGGGCAGTGCCGCCATTTGATTGTGGTAACAAACGAAGTGTCGGCAGACGGCAGGTATTACGGGGAAGAAACAGAGAGGTACAGAAGGCTTCTGGGGAGGATAAACTGCTTTCTTGGATCCAGAGCCGATTTGGTGGTGGAAGCAGTTTACGGAATTCCGGTGGTGCGGAAGGGAAGGCTTCCCTGAAGCGTGCTGGAAACAGAACAAATCACAGGCCCGGACGGCGGAAAAGAGGAACGATGATGGAAACATATCAGGAAGAAGAGAGGCAGGAAGCCCTTTTTTATACGCTGATGGGAAGCTTTGTAATCGCATGGTCCATGTATTCCAGGATTCCCATGCCTCAGATTCACTGGACAAAAGAGAGAATGAAATATACCATGTGTTTTTTTCCGCTGATTGGAGTTTTAATAGGAGCGGCTGTGGCAGGCTTTGTTTTTTTATCTGAGAAGCTGGGCGCGGGAGAAATTTTCACAGCGCTTGTGGGAACGGCCCTGCCTCTTGTGATAACAGGTGGAATCCATATGGACGGTTTTCTCGACACGACAGATGCCAGGAGATCGTTTCTTCCAAGGGAGAGAAAACTGGAAATTTTAAAGGATCCTCATGCAGGAGCATTTGCCATTATTGGCTGCGGAGTTTATCTTGTGCTCTATGGGGCTTTGTTTTCAGAGCTTGATTTCAGAGGCTGTCTGCTGTTTGCAGGGACATTTGCGGCTGAACGGGCGCTGAGCGGAATGTCAGTGGTGCTGTTTCCTATGGCCAAGCAGGATGGGCTGGCCGCTTCCTTCTCCCAGGCGGCGCTGAAACGGGTGGTCCGGATAGTGATGGCAGGATATCTGGCAGCCAGTGCGGCTTTTTTCCTGATCATCAGCGGATGGCTTTTTGACAGCCTGATTCCGGGCTTCCTGTGCCTTGCCTCATCTATGCTTGTCTTTTTCTGGTATTATCGGATGTCAGTCAGGGAATTTGGAGGTATCACCGGAGATCTGGCGGGCTATTTTCTGCAGATTTGTGAGCTGGCGCTTTTAGGCGCTTCTGTCCTGGGAGTGTGGATCTGGTAGGAAAAGAAAAATCGGCTGGATGAAGGAGGAAGAAAGAAATGGTTTTCATCATCGGAGGAAGCTATCAGGGAAAAACAGAGTGCGCGTTTAGACGGATGAGGAATCAGGACAAAAAGGAAAGTGAAATAGGCGCGGAAGCGTTCTCTGTATTTGACGCCAGAAATATGAAAAAATCAGAAAAGCTGGAAGCTCTGCCAGAGACAGAAAGAAGGCAGGCTCTGAACGCCCGCAGACAGGTCTTTCAGGAGATTTCTGATTCCCAGACAGTATTGCACCTGGAGCTTTTAGTAAGAAGGCTGATGGAACAGGATTCAGAAACGGAAAACTGGGAAGAAGAGCTTTTTTCAGCTCTGCAGGACAGAGAAGGAGCAGAAAAAATCATCACAGCAGACGAGATTGGATACGGAATCGTACCGCTTGATCCCTTTGAGCGCGCTTATCGGGAAAAAGAAGGGCGGTTCTGCCAGCGTGTGGCTGCCTGTGCAAGGGAAGTACAGCGAGTTATATGCGGTGTGGAGACGCGGATAAAATAATAAAGCGAGATAGAGGGAAGGATATAAGAAGATGAAATTGCATTTTGCGGCTGCTGCAGCTGGTTTTTTTCTGGATCTGTTGTTTGGAGATCCTCATTCTCTTCCCCATCCGGTGCGGCTGCTGGGAAGGCTGATTGAAGGCTCAGAGACCTGGATTCGGAGAATGTTTCCCAAAACGCCGGGGGGAGAGCTGGCCGGAGGCGGACTGCTGGCTCTGTGGATCGTATTGATTACGGGAGGAAACTGCTGGCTGCTGCTGTTCCTTGCAGGAAAGGCAGGAACAGCCGTATGGTTTTTGACTGCCTCTGTGATGAATTATTATCTTCTGGCAGCCCGCTCTCTCAGAGACGAGAGCATGAAAGTCTACCGCCCCCTGACAGAGGGAAAGGTGGAGGAGGCGCGTCTGGCAGTTTCCATGATCGTAGGCCGGGATACAGACAGACTGGACGCGGAGGGCATTACCAGAGCCGCTGTGGAAACAGTGGCAGAAAATGCTTCAGATGGAGTGATAGCTCCTCTGCTGTATCTTCTGGCCGGAGGGCCGGTCCTGGGCTGGGCGTACAAGGCGATCAATACTATGGACTCTATGGTGGGATACCGAAATGACAGATATCTGTACTTTGGCAGGGCGGCAGCCCGCCTGGACGATCTGGCAAACCTGATTCCTGCCCGTTTGTCAGCCCTTCTCATGATTTTGTCTTCTTTTATTTTGGGAATGAATGGGAAAGGAGCGTTCAAAATATGGCTGCGGGATCGGTACAATCACAAAAGTCCCAATTCGGCGCAGACAGAGTCTGCCTGCGCTGGAGCGCTGGGGATTCAGCTGGCCGGCGATGCCTGGTATTTCGGGACACTCTGTAAAAAGCCATTTATTGGAGATCCGGTAAGAGCTGTCGAATACCAGGACATTCCCAGAGCCAACAGACTGATGTACGGAGCCGCCTGTTTCATGATGGCATGGTGGGGAATGGGACTGATAATTATAAATTCGATAAAATGATAACAAGGACTCAGGACTAAAAATGGCATATGCAGTCTGCGTAGACAGAAATGGGAATTTAAATAGCAATTTTTATGAAACCCTCCCACAGCAGCACAAAGCTTTTCTGCTGTGGGATAATTTGTTTTAAGAGACTTTTTCTATTTTTTGTGATAAAATGAGTAAGCTTACAAAACAGATATAAGATAGATAGAGGTGTTTGGTATGCCTTACTTACATGGTGGAGATATTTATGGCGGTGCCGGTGTAGAGATTGATTTTTCAGTCAACACTACGCCTTTTGGCGTTCCCCCTGCCGTCCTTCAGGCAGTTGCTTCCTGCCGGGAGGAGATTCTTCTCTATCCGGACAGCCAGTGCCGCTCGCTCAGAACGGCGCTGGCAGAATACTGGACAGAACAGCTGTCCTCTGAGGCAGATGAAGAAGATAAAACAAAAAAATTTCAGATTCCTGCGTCTCATTTCATCTGCGGAAACGGGGCGGCGGATCTGATTTTCGGCCTGGCGGAAGCCTTAAAGCCTGAGAAGGCGGTGCTGTTTGCTCCCTGCTTTTCTGAGTATGAGACAGCTCTGCGGTTAAAGGGCTGCGAAGTGATAACGATTCCTCTGAAGCCGGAGGAAAGCTGGCTGCCTCAGCCGGATGCTCTCAGACAGGCCTTAGAAAAGGCGGGAGGCGCAGATCTGGTATTCCTTGGGAATCCAAACAATCCCACCGGGATGGCTGTCCCAAAGGAAACCATAGAGGAAATGGCAGGGATCTGCCGCCGGTTTTCGGCCGTCCTGGCGGTGGACGAATGCTTTAACGGATTTCTGGAAAATCCGGAAGCGTTTACAGCGGCAGGTCTTACAGGGCAGTATCAAAATTTGTTCCTATTAAATGCATTTACCAAGGTCTACGGGATGGCGGGCCTCCGCCTGGGCTACGGCCTTTGTTCTGACGAGGAGCTTTTAGGAAAAATATGTGCAGTGAGACAGCCCTGGAGCGTGTCGGGGATTGCCCAGAAGGCAGGAATCGCGGCTTTAAAGGAAGAGGAATTTGTGCGGCAGGCCAGAAAACTGGTGAAAGAGGAGAGAGAATTTCTCACAGAGGAGCTTCAGAACCTGGGCTTTGCGGTCTATCCGTCTATGGTCAATTACCTGCTGTTTTCTCTTCCGAAGTTCAGCTGTGGACAAAGTTCAAAACAATATATAAAGAAAAAAGAAAATTTGGAATATCCAAAATCATTTGAATTGAAAGAATTTTTGAAAAAAAAGAAAATTTTAATCCGTTCCTGTGCTGATTACAGAGGCCTTGATTCTTCCTTTTACAGAATTGCCGTAAAGACGCGGAGCGAAAACAGAAAGCTTCTCCAGGAGCTGAAGGCGTGGAAGAACTGCATTCAGAGGAACGGAAGGAGTCAGCAGGACAAAGAACAGAGCGCAGGGCAGAAAACAGAACAGGCGCATCAGGGAGGAATGTAAGATGGCAAAGGCAATTATGATACAGGGAACCATGTCTAATGCGGGAAAAAGTTTGATTGCTGCCGGACTCTGCCGTATTTTCAGACAGGATGGTTTTCGGACGGCTCCCTTTAAATCTCAGAACATGGCTCTCAATTCCTATATTACTTCGGAAGGGCTGGAAATGGGACGGGCTCAGGTGGTGCAGGCTCAGGCAGCTGGCGTTCTCCCTGAGGCGGCTATGAATCCAATTCTTCTGAAGCCGACCAATGATGTAGGTTCTCAGGTGATTGTCATGGGGAAGCCAATGGGAACCATGCCGGCCAGAGAGTATTTCCAGTACAAGAAAAAACTGATTCCAGTGATTCAGAAAGCCTATGAAAAGCTGGATCAGGAATATGATATCATCGTGATTGAGGGAGCCGGAAGCCCGGCGGAAATCAATCTGAAGCAGGACGATATTGTAAATATGGGGATGGCCAGGATGGCGAAGGCCCCTGTGCTTCTGGCCGGCGACATTGACCGGGGAGGCGTATTTGCCCAGCTTTATGGTACGGTGATGCTTCTGGAAGAGGAGGAGCGCAGGTACGTCAAAGGACTGATTATCAATAAATTCCGCGGCGACAGAACGATTTTAGAGCCGGGAGCCGATATGATTGAGAAGCTGTGCCAGATCCCGGTGGCGGGAATCGTTCCGTACATAAAGGCAGATATTGAGGACGAGGACAGCCTGAGCAGCCGCCTTGACAGCAGGGCAGAAAAAGCTCTGCTGGACATTGCTGTGATTCGCTTTCCCAGACTTTCAAATTTTACCGATTTCAATGTATTTTCCTGTATTGACGGAGTTTCCGTCCGGTATGTGGAGAGGGCAGCAGAGCTGTCACGGCCGGATCTGGTCATTCTTCCAGGCACAAAAAATACCATTGGAGATCTTCTCTGGATGCGTCAGAATGGTCTGGAGGCCGCTGTGCTGAAAGCGTCTGCAGCAGGAATTCCCATATTTGGCATCTGCGGCGGATATCAGATGATGGGAAGGCGCCTGAGAGACAGCAGAGGGCTGGAGTCAGGAACAGAGAACACAGAAGTCCGCGGAATGGGGCTTTTGGAGACAGAGACGGAATTTGAGGAAGAGAAAATGAGAACACAGGTGACGGGAACCTTTGAAAAGCTTCCAGGGATCTTTTCCGCTCTTTCCGGGAAACGCATTTCCGGATATGAAATTCATATGGGGCGGACCAGATGCCTGGCCGGGGCAAAATCCCTCCTGAAGCTGTCAGAATGCCAGAAGCGGGAGGAAGAAGAAAAGCCGGAACGGATATTTGAAAAGCCGGACGGCTGTTTTAAGGAGAATGTTTGCGGAACTTATGTGCATGGAATTTTTGACGCTCCAGGAGTGGCAGAATCTCTGGCAGAGGCTCTCCTTTCAAAGAAAGGAATGAGCCTGTCAAGCAGGCAGAACTTTGACTACAGCGCATACCGGGAAGAACAGTTTGACCTTCTGGCGGGCGAACTGAGGAAAAGTCTCGATATGGATTTGATTTATAAAATTCTCCGGGAGGGAATATAGGAACAGAACTTCTGGCAGGCATGCCAGGACAGGAAAACAAGAGAAAGAGGATAAAAGTATATGAAAACAGAGTTGGAACAGATTCTGCCTGAAAAAATAGAGGAGAGAAGCTTTGAGATTATCTCAGAGGAGCTGAACGCGCTGTTTCCTGAGAAGACATTTCTTCCTGGAGAAGAGCTGATCTTGAAACGCGTCATCCACACAACGGCAGACTTCGACTACGCTGAAAATCTGATTTTTTCGGAGGGAGCAGTGAAGCAGGCGCTGGAAGCGCTGAAAAGCGGGGCAGTGATTATCACGGATACGAATATGGGAAAGGCTGGAATTAACAAAAAAAGCCTGGAACGGCTGGGGGGAGAGGTTCTCTGCTTTATGGCAGACAATGATGTGGCAGAAAAAGCCAGACAGAAGGGAACCACCAGAGCCTCTGCCAGCATGGATAAGGCGGCAGAGCTGGGCCGGGACTGTATTATCGCTGTTGGAAATGCGCCGACTGCCCTGGTCCGGCTGTTTGAGCTGATTCAGGAAGGCAGACTGGCTCCGAAGCTGATTATCGGGGTTCCGGTAGGATTCGTCAACGTGGTGCAGTCAAAGGAGCTGATTCTCTCCTTAAAAGACATTCCCTATATTGTGGCCCGGGGCAGAAAAGGCGGCAGCAACGTAGCCGCGGCCATCTGCAACGGCCTGATTTACCAGCTGGCCAGAGAAAGATAAGCCTTTCATCAGAGCCAGCGTCCGCCGCACAAAGACAATTTTCTGCGCGGCGGACTCCTGCTCAGCCGGTGTGGGCTATGTTTTCAGGCAGTCTGCAATCAGCAGCAAAAGCCGCCGTTTCCGCCGCCGCCGCCACAGCAGCAGCACAGCAGGATAATCCAGATCAGGCATTCGCATCCGCCTCCAAAACCGCCGCACCCGCCGCCGCATCCATTATGTTCACAGCAGAAGCCGCCGCCGCATCCGCCGCAGCAGATCAGAATGAGAATCAGGAAAATCAGGTTATTTCCTCCTCCTGCTGCCTCACATCCGCATCCGCAGTTAGTTGCTGATAAATCGCTCATATTCAGTTCCTCCGACATTTTCTATACACTCCATCATATGCCGGGCGGCTTGCCACTGTTTCCACAAGAACGAAAATAAAATGAAAAGAATCTGGAAAATTTCCGCTCAGGGTGATTGAACCGGGGCAGAAACTGTGTATAATTATAAGAATCAAGCCAGACAGGTTTTTACAGGAGGATGAAGCATAAATCATGGAGAAATTATTTTACGAGGAACCCTATTTACGCGTTTTCACAGCCAGGGTCGTTTCCTGCTTGCCGGTGAAAAGGGGATTTGAGATAGAACTTGACAGGACAGCGTTTTATCCGGAGGGAGGAGGCCAGCCGTCTGATACGGGAACCCTGGGAGAAGCCCATGTGCTGGACGTACAGGAGAGAGACGGAAGAATCGTTCACCTCACGGATCTGGCTCTGGAAGAGGGCGCTGCGGTGCAGGGAGAGATCAACTGGGAGGAACGCTTTTCCAACATGCAGCAGCATTCTGGAGAGCATATTGTGTCAGGGCTGATTCACAGGGTCTTCGGTTACGACAACGTGGGCTTTCACATGGGAACGGAGGAAATGACCATTGACTTAAACGGCCCTATGACATGGGAACAGCTGATGGAAATTGAAAGGCAGGCCAACCAGGCAGTCTGGGATAATCTTCCTCTGCATATCTTTTATCCGCCGGAGGAAGAGCTTTCACAGCTTGATTACAGAAGCAAGAAGGAGCTGACCGGCCAGGTGCGCATTGTAGAAATTCCAGGGACGGACGTGTGCGCCTGCTGCGGAACTCATGTGGCCTGCACGGGAGAGATTGGGCTGATTAAATTTCTGTCCATGATTAACTACAAAGGCGGCGTGCGTATTTCCATGCTCTGCGGCAAAAAGGCTCTTTTAGCCTGCGAGAGAAGAGTGGAGCAGGCGTCGGAGATCTCCGCCCTGCTGTCGGCAAAGGTGGAAGAGATTGTGGAGGCTGTAAGGCGGCAGAAGGAAGAGCTTTCTGAGGAGAAGGCGGCAGGAATTGCCCTGACCAGACAGCTGATGGATCTGAAATCTGACAGTTATCCAGATTCTGACAAGGTTTTAGCCGTCTTTGAGGAACCCTTTTCGCCGGTTCAGGTGCGTCAGTTCAGCAACCTTCTCATGGAAAAGGGAAAGGGAGCGGTTACAGTCGTATTCGGCGGCGGAAAGGACGGATATTCCTATGCAGCTGCCAGCAGAACACAGGATATGAAGGCGTTCAGCCAGAGACTCAATCAGGCGTTAAACGGCCGGGGAGGCGGAAGCGCTCAGATGGCCCAGGGAAGCGTAAAAGCGTCCAGGGAAGAGGTAACAGCTTGGTTTTCAGAGCTTACTGGGACAGAAAACAGAGAGATAGAATAAGGGGAGTTATGGAGTTAAACAAAGACAATATGAAACGGGCGATGGTTCTGATACTCTACACGGTAGTCATTCTGGCCCTGGCCTTTCACATGGAATATGTGGCAGCTTTTTTTAAGGCAGCTTTCCGGCTGCTGTTTCCATTTCTGGCCGGAGCCGCTATCGCTTTTATTTTAAATGTGCCGATGCGTTTTATTGAAAACAGAATCCTGGGCGAGGTTTTAAAAATGAAGGAAGACAGCCGCCTGAAACGTCCTGCCAGCCTTCTGCTGGCCATTTTTTCTGTACTCGTCATCATGGCTGTGGTCGTTTTGGTAGTCGTTCCGGAGCTGACCAGCACGCTGATGGGATTAAAACGTCTGGTTCCCGCCTTTTTTGAAAATATGCAGATTCAGGCGGAGCGGGTATTCGCCCAGTATCCGGAAATTGTAGAGTACATTAACAGTATTGAGGTGGACTGGAAAACTCTGATGGAGGACGTGGCCGCGTTTGTGACAGTCGGTGCGGGAAGTATTTTATCATCTACCGTAACAGCTGCTGTCTCCATTGCCAGCGGACTTACGACACTCAGTATTTCCTTTATCTTTTCCCTCTATATCCTGCTTCAGAAGGAAACTCTGTCCAGGCAGTTTAAGCGCCTGTTCTACGCGTATTTTCCGGAGAAGGCAGTGGATCGGGGGCTGGATATTCTGCGGATGACGGAGCGGATTTTTTCTAAATTTCTCACAGGGCAGTGTGCGGAAGCGGTCATTCTGGGCACTATGTTTTTTATAACGCTGACGGTTCTCAGGCTTCCGTTTGCCCTTTTAATCGGAGTGTTGATTGCGTTTACGGCGCTGATTCCTATTTTTGGAGCCTTCATCGGCTGCGCGGTGGGAATCTTTCTGATGCTCATGGTGAGCCCTATGCAGGCCCTCTGGTTTACCATTATTTTCTTCGTGCTCCAGCAGATAGAAGGAAATCTCATTTATCCTCACGTGGTAGGCGGTTCGGTGGGCCTCCCTTCTATCTGGGTGCTGGCCGCCGTGTCTTTAGGCGGCAGTATGCTGGGAATTATGGGAATGCTGGTTTTCATTCCACTCTGCTCTGTGGCCTATGCCCTGATAAAGGAGGATGTGGGGATCCAGTTAAAGGAAAAGAAAATAGAACGTGCAAAATGGACGTCTGCAAGAGAACAGAAAGCGCAGGAGAAGCAAGAGAAAGACCTGGGTACGCCTTCAGAAGCAGAACATAAGAATTAATAAAAAAGCCCGCAGGGGAGACGGAATGTATAGCGTATCCGTTTTCTCCTGCGGGTAGTTTTGTTTTCCGCTGCATGATGCAAAGGACAACGTTTAGTCGAAATCTGCGTGAAAGCTGCGGTCTCCTGAGGTGATAGTGACGTAAGAGAGATTAAACTGATCCTCCATCACATCTACCTTATACTCAAAGATATCTCCGTTGTCCCTTTTAGACATAAAGAGATAGGAGCCGACCTCCTTGTCTTCGATTTCATCACAGATTTCATCGTAAAATGTCTCTCCGTCTATGAGACCGTCATATCCTGTTTCTCTGATTTTATCCTCGATTGCCCGGAACACTTCTTCCATAGAGCCCTTCCTTTCTCTGCCGATGTTTTCCTCCAGTATACAGGCCAAATCCCAAGCCGTCAATCGCCAGATAAATTTATTTGAAAAAAACGTGATTTTGTGTATAATAAGAGGAATGTGAAAAGAAGAATTGGAGGCGGGCATGTCATATTTTCCAATGTTTGTAGATCTTGAGGGGAAACACGTTTTGGCAGTGGGGGCCGGAACCATAGGAAGCAGGCGGATTTTAACACTGTTAAAATTCGGAGCCCAGGTGACAGCGGTGGATCCGGACGGCCGGAAGCTGAAAGAGATGGAAGGATGGAACGGATTGTCCTGGATCCGGGAACCGTATGAGGCGTACAGAACGCGGCTCCTGGAAAAGGCTCCCGATTTTTTCATGGTGCTTACGGCAACTGGAAACAGGGAGACGGATTTGCTGGCAGTTTCAGATGGAAGGCGGATGGGAGCTTTTGTGAACGCGGCCGCAGATCGGTCTCTGTCAGATTTTTATTTCCCCGGGATTGCCTGCGCCGGCTCCGTGACGGCAGGAGTGACCACAGGGGGAGAAGACCACCGGCTGGCAAAACGGGCCTGCGAAGAGGTGAGAGCTTTTCTGACGGAATGGGAAGAAAGCTGGAGAGAACAGGCACGGATTGCAGATAAGACAGAGAAGAAAGAGGGGAGCAGAGCCGATGAACGGTAATATGATACGGGTAGGAAGCAGGGAAAGCCTTTTAGCGGTCCGCCAGTCGGAACTTATTATGGAGCAGATCTGCCAGGCGAATCCAGGCGTCAGGACAGAGCTTGTGACCATGAAAACTACCGGTGACAAAATCTTAGATCAGGCGCTGAATCAGATTGGCGGAAAGGGGTTATTTGTAAAGGAGCTGGACAGAGCCCTGTTAGACGGAAGAATTGACATTTCCGTTCACAGCTTAAAAGATATGCCCATGGAAATTCCAGAGGAACTTCCGGTTCTGGCATGGTCCTGCAGAGAAGATAAAAGGGACGTGCTGATTTTGAGGAAAGGCCTCAGCCGCCTTCCTGAGAAGCCGGTGATTGGAACAGGCAGCAGCAGGAGAATCATCCAGGCGGCGAAGCTCTATCCCGAGGCAGAATTTAAGGGGATCCGGGGAAATATCCATACCCGCCTGCGAAAACTGGACGCCGGGGAGTACGACGCTTTAATCCTGGCGGCTGCCGGAATCCGCAGAATGGGATTAGAAGATCGGATCAGCCGTTTTTTCTCAGTGGAAGAGATGATTCCAGCTGCCGGACAGGGGACTCTGGCCATTCAGGGAAGAGGAGAGGCCATGAGGGCCTTTCTGGAAAAGATAAATTCGAGAGAATCAGAAATCATGGCAGAGGCGGAGAGAAGCTTCGTGAGGACATTAGACGGAGGATGTTCCTCTCCTGTGGCCGCCTGCGCTTCTGTTGAGAAAGACACGCTCGTTCTGCGGGGACTTTACTATGATGAAGCGGAGAAGAGAGCGGTAACGGGAACGATGCGGGGAGAGATAGAAAAGGCCGGAGAGCTGGGATATCTTCTGGCTGTGAAATTGAAGACACAGGGGAAAAACAAGGGAGAACGCAGAGAATGAAAACAGAGATAAAAACAGGAAAAGTGTGGCTGGTGGGAGCCGGACCGGGAGACGCGGGACTGCTGACTCTCCGGGGCAGAGAAGTTCTGGAGGCGGCTCAGTCTGTTGTCTACGATGCGCTGGTAGGAGACGGGATCCTCGGCTGGATTCCCGAAGGGGCCAGTCAGATTTATGTGGGAAAGCGGGGCGGCTCCCACACAAAGAGCCAGTCAGAGATTAACCAGATTCTGGTGGAGGAGGCTTCTAAGGGCAGGAGAGTAGTGCGCTTAAAGGGCGGCGATCCCTTTGTATTCGGCAGAGGAAGCGAGGAAGCCCAGGTTCTGAGCGAGCACAAAATCCCCTTTGAGGTAGTTCCCGGAGTCACCTCGGCAGTAGCGGTTCCGGCTTACTGCGGGATCCCTGTGACCCACAGAGGAATCGCTCCGTCCTTCCATGTGATTACAGGCCACAGGAAAAACGGCGAGCCGGCTGAAATGGATTATGCGGCCATGGTGCGGGAAGGCGGGACTCTCATTTTCCTTATGGGAGTGACCTCGGCGGAACATATCTGCCAGGAACTGATCAGAAGCGGCATGGACAAGGATACTCCGGCAGCCCTGCTGGAACGGGGAACAACCGCTGGACAGAGAAAGGTAATTTCCACAGTAGAACGTCTGTGGGAGGACGGAAAGAAGGCTGGCATCAAACCTCCGGCCATCATTGCGGTGGGAGAGGTGTGCAGTCTTTCCGATACCTGCGGCTGGCTGGAAGAAAAGCCTCTCTTTGGACAGAAGGTGCTTGTCACGAGACCCAGACGCCGCTCGTCCGGTATGGCCGGGAGACTCAGGGAAGCAGGCGCCGAGGTGGTGGAGCTTCCTTCAGCCGAGCCAAAGCTGGTGCAGGATAAAGAGGAAGTTCAGGATTTGAGAGAAACGGTTTCTCAAATTGGACGGTTTCAGTGGGCAGTCTTTACCAGCCCCAGCGGAGTGGAGCTGTTTTTTGAATTTATGAAGCAGGAGAAGTTAGATCTACGGCTCCTGATGGGACTGCGCTTTGCCGTGATTGGGGAAGGCACCAGACGGGCTCTTCAGTCATACGGCCTGTTTGCCGACTATATGCCAGAACGCTACTATGCCAGAGATCTGGGAAAAGGCCTGGCAGAGACGCTCTTAGAAGAAGCTCAGGGAAAACGTCCTGAAACGGCGCTTCTCCTCCGGGCCCGGAAAGCCTCGGACGCTCTCACAGAAGAGCTTTTAAAGGCAGGAATTTCATTTGAGGAAAAAACCCTTTACGATACGGTCCTGCCAGACGCCTCCCCGCAGGCAGAGAGGGTAAAGGAGCTTTTGAAAAAACAGGATTTTTCTTTTGTAACCTTTACCAGCGCGTCGACGGTAGAAGGATTTTTAAATCTTTTAAATCCAGATGCAGAGGAGCTTTCCGGATTTACGGCAGTCTGCATCGGCGAGGAGACAAGGCGGGCGGCCAGTGCGGCTGGAATGAAAACAATTGTCTCAGACAAACCTTCCATGGACAGCATGGCGGAGTGCATGGAACGTTTCGCGGCCCGTTAGAGTCCCTGGCTTCTTCGGAAGGCCAGGATATCTTCCAGAAGAAGCTCAGAAACTCTGAGACCGCCATAGCCGGTTCCTATATGGATATCCGGCTTTTTGGCTCCATGAAAGTCAGAGCCTCCTGTGGGAAGCAGATGCAGGCGGCGGCACAGCTCCCGGAGCTTTCTGCTCTGCTCCGCCGTGTGGGAGGAGTAGTAGACTTCCAGTCCCTGAAGTCCCGCCGCCGTCAGATCTGAAGTCAGGGTTTCCACCTCCTTCCAGGACAGATGGTAACGCATCGGGTGGGCCAGGACGGGAAAGCCTCCGGCTTTTAAAATGAGAGAAACAGCCTCCTGCGGTTTTACTGTCTGCTTGGGAGGGCAGTATCTGCCGCCGGAAGCCAGGTATTTTTTAAACGCCTGATCTGCCGTGGAGACGACCCCCTTTTTTATGAGAGCGGAGGCAAAATGCGCTCTGGTGATTACCGTATCCTCGTTTCCCTCTGTCAAATCTTCCTCAGACAGAACGATGCCGTCTGCCGCAAGGCGGCGCAGAATCTCGCGGTTGCGGGCATCTCTGGCTGAGATCATATCGTCTAAAAATTTCTGAACCCCGCTGTTTCCCGGTGGAAGAAATAATCCTAACATGTGTATTTCCGTCTCCTTCCCATCGCGGTTCCAGCTGCAGGAAATTTCCGTGCCCGGAATCACCGCCGGCGTGGGAAGACCGGCCTCCCGTCTTTTTTTCTCTGCCTCCAGGGCTCTTGAAACCCCGGCTGTCGTATCGTGATCTGTGAGAGCGATGGCCGATAATCCGGCCCTGGCGGCGCAGTCCACCACCTCCTCCGGCGTCATGGTTCCGTCAGAGGCGCAGGAATGTACGTGAAGATCAATATAACTCATAAAAAGGATACCTCCTGAAAAATATTAATAGAATTAAAACTGCTGTAACGGTTCTGTAATAACCCTTAGTAAAAAGATACAATGTATCATACCACAAAACAGGCTTCGGGTAAAATTTCGACAGAAATAAAATTTTTAAGAAATAAGTCATTTCATTTTTGACAAATTGTGCTATACTTGTCCCTAGAATACTATACTAGGATTTTAGGTGATAAGCATGAGCGAATTTAACAGAAACCCGTCCAGAGGAAGGACGTCAAATACAGGGAGCAGAAGAACGGCTCCCTCCCGGTCAGGAAGGAGCGGATCCGGCCGATCCTCTTCCAGAAATCATTCCGGGCACTCCGGATACGGAAAGTCAAATTACTCCTACAGCGCCAGAAACATGCATAACCGCAGGCGGCGCAGGAACAGGGATATCACTCAGTGGGTGGTTTACGGCGTAGCGCTGATAGTAGTGATACTGGCTGTGGTGCTTCTTTTTAAAGGCTGTAAGGGAGGCGGAGACGCCCTTGAAAGCACAGAGGAATCCATCGCAGGCGAAGCGGCGGACGGCGGTATCACGGTAGACGGCATTTCCATCGACGGCATGACGCAGGAAGAGGCCCGCGAGACGATCCTGGAGAAATACGGCTGGGATATGAAAGTTACCTACAACGATAAGACGGCCTCTGTCAATAACCTGATGGAAGATCGGGTAGATGAGCTTTTAGAGGAGATTTACGGCGGAAGCACAGAGACTGCGTTTGAGGTCAACACAGACAACATGCTGGATGCGGCTAGGGCCGAGGCCTCCCTGATTGCAGGAAACTGGAGCATGGTGGCCAAGAACGGCGGTATCTCTGGTTATAATAAAGAAACAGGCAAGTTCACCTTCACAGAAGGAACGAACGGGGCAGTCATTGACCAGGACAAACTGGCGGAATCAATTGTGGCTGCTATTGCAGCGAAGGATTATAAAGCGCAGATAGAAGCCCAGGTCAAGGAAGTAGAACCGGGGCTGACGGCGGCCCAGCTGGAAGCCAAGTATACGACGATTGCCACATACACGACGACAGCTACGAATAATAAAGCCAGAAACCAGAATCTGAAGCTGTCCACCCAGGCTTTAAATGGAACGATTGTGAACCCGGGCCAGGAGTTTTCCTTTAATGAAACGACAGGACCTCGTTCTACGGAGAAGGGATATCAGCCGGCGACCGCGTACTTAAACGGCGAGATTGTCCAGGAGCCGGGCGGCGGCGTGTGCCAGGTATCCTCCACCCTGTACAATACAGTTGTGTTTGCCGGATTAAAGAGTACGGAGCGCCATGCCCACAGCTATGAGCCTTCCTATGTAACGCCAGGAGAGGACGCAGCAGTCAGCTATGGGGGCCCGGATTTTAAGTTCGTCAATAACTCTGACTATCCGATTGCTATTAAGGCCAGCTTTTCGGATCAGAAAGTCACCTGCTCCATCTACGGCATTCCCGTACTGGATGAGGGAGTAAAGGTCCGCATGGAATCTGAGAAAACGGCGGAATTAGATCCACCGGCTCCAACCTACGAGGAGGATCAGACGCTTCAGCCTGACGAGGAGAAGACGGTAAAGAATGCCACTCCGGGAAGCAGATGGAGTACGGCTCTGGTAACCTACAAGGATGGAAAGGAAATCGAGCGAATTGATTTCCACAACAGCGTATACAGAGGAAAAGCGGCCATTATCAAGCGAAATACCTCCGGCGTGGTGGTTACGACGGCGTCTCCGACTCAATCTGAGACAGCGGCGGCAGCTTCCACAGAGGCAGCAGGCGAAGCTTCAGCAGCTTCCACAGAGGCGGCTCCGGGACCGAGCGGCCCTGCAGAGGGCGGTCCGTCTGGAGAAGGACAGGAAACCCAGGCGGCAGGCAGCCAGTCTCCAGACGGAGGAGAAGCGCAGCCGCCTGCCGAGAACCCAGTTGTTCCGGCGGCTCCGGGACCAGATTCTCCAGCCGATGGAAACAGCCCGGGAAATTAAAAGGAAAAGTTTGTTATAAAGTTGTCAGTAAAAAAGAAATTTTTCAAACAAAAAAGAGAATAACAGCACCAGTGAAGAGGCAGATTCGTTTAGGGATCTGCCTTTCTCTGTTTTTTCTGGTGTTTCCAGGTAATACCAGAAACAGGAAGAGCGAGATTCGTCTTCTTTCTACAGATTGTTTCTAATTAAGTACGCGGGAAACGTCCTTTTTCGTTTGCATTTTAACAAAAAGTTGGTATAATATGTAACAGGTAAATTTCCCGCAAGGGAACTATCTCAATAAATATTTTTATATTTATATTTATAGGAGGAATATTCAATGGCAAGAAAAATGAAGACCATGGATGGAAACCACGCAGCAGCTCACGCTTCCTACGCGTTTACAGACGTTGCAGCTATCTATCCTATCACCCCATCTTCTCCTATGGCGGAAGCCACAGATGAGTGGGCGACAGACGGAAGAACCAATATCTTCGGTCAGGAAGTACAGATTACAGAGATGCAGTCTGAGGCTGGTGCAGCAGGCGCTGTACACGGTTCTCTGGTAGCAGGCGCTTTAACTACTACCTACACAGCTTCTCAGGGACTTTTACTGATGATCCCGAACCTGTACAAGATCGCAGGTGAGCAGCTTCCAGGCGTATTCAACGTATCCGCACGTGCCGTTGCTTCCCACGCATTAAATATTTTCGGTGATCACTCTGATATTTATGCCTGTCGTCAGACTGGATGCGCTATGCTCTGCGAGTCCAGCGTTCAGGAGGTTATGGACTTAACTCCAGTTGCCCATCTGGCAGCTATCAAGGGAAAGGTTCCGTTCATCAACTTCTTCGACGGCTTCCGTACATCCCACGAGATCCAGAAGATCGAGACATGGGATTACGAGGATCTGAAGGACATGGCTGATATGGATGCTATCGACGCATTCAGAAAGAACGCATTAAACCCGAACCACCCATGCCAGAAGGGTTCCGCTCAGAACCCGGATATCTTCTTCCAGGCAAGAGAGGCATGCAACCCATACTACAACGCTCTTCCGGCTATCGTTGAGGAGTACATGAACAAGGTAAACGAGAAGCTGGGAACAGATTATAAGCTGTTCAACTACTACGGAGCTCCGGATGCTGAGCACGTAATCGTTGCCATGGGTTCTGTAAACGACACCATCGAGGAGACTATCGACTACCTGTTAAAGCAGGGACAGAAGGTCGGCGTTGTGAAGGTTCGTCTGTACAGACCATTCTGCACAGAGGCATTTATCAATGCAATTCCTGAGACAGTTAAGAAGATTTCCGTTCTCGACAGAACAAAAGAGCCAGGTTCTCTCGGCGAGCCGTTATACTTAGACGTAGTGGCAGCTTTAAGAGGCAGCAAGTTCAACGACGTTGAGATCTTCACAGGACGTTACGGATTAGGTTCCAAGGATACTACTCCGGCACAGATCGTCGCTGTATACAACAACACAGAGAAGCCGGTATTCACAATCGGTATCGTGGACGACGTTACAAACCTTTCTCTGGAACTGGGCGCTCCGCTCGTAACTACTCCAGAGGGTACTATCAACTGCAAGTTCTGGGGACTTGGAGCCGACGGTACAGTAGGCGCTAACAAGAACTCCATCAAGATCATCGGCGACAACACAGATATGTACGCTCAGGCTTACTTTGACTATGACTCCAAGAAGTCCGGCGGTATCACAATGTCCCACCTGCGTTTCGGACATTCCCCGATTAAGTCTACTTACCTGATCCGCCGTGCAAACTTCGTAGCATGCCATAACCCGGCATATGTACGCAAGTACAACATGGTTCAGGAGCTGGTTGACGGCGGAACATTCCTGTTAAACTGCCCATGGGATATGGAAGGTCTTGAGAAGCACTTACCAGGACAGGTTAAGAAATACATTGCGGATCACAATATCAAGTTCTACACCATCGACGGTGTGAAGTTAGGTATTGAGACAGGCATGGGCCCGACACGTATCAACACAATCCTTCAGTCTGCATTCTTCAAGCTGGCTGACATCATCCCGGCTGAGAAGGCAAACGAGCTGATGAAGGCTGCTGCAAAGGCAACCTACGGCCGTAAGGGTGAGGATGTTGTTATGAAGAACTGGGCTGCTATCGATGCAGGCGCTCAGCACGTAGTTGAGATCCAGGTACCAGAGAGCTGGAAGAACTGCGAGGACGAAGGTCTTGACATGACTCACGCTGAGTCTGGACGTGCAGACGTTGTGAAGTTTGTCAATACCGTTCAGGCTGCTGTAAACGCTCAGGAAGGAAACAATCTGCCTGTATCTGCATTCGTAGACTATGTAGACGGTTCCACACCATCCGGTTCCTCTGCATACGAGAAGCGCGGTATCGCTGTCAATGTTCCACAGTGGAATCCAGACAACTGTATCCAGTGTAACTTCTGTTCCTATGTCTGCCCGCACGCAGTTATCCGTCCGGTTCCGATGACAGAGGACGAGCTTTCCAAGGCTCCAGAGGGAACAAAGTCTGTTGATATGACAGGTATGCCGCAGTACAAGTTCGTTATGACTGTATCTGCACTTGACTGTACAGGATGCGGTTCCTGTGCAAATGTCTGCCCAGGAAAGAAGGGTGAGAAGGCCCTTACTATGGTTCCGCTTGACACAGTTCTCGACGAGCAGAAGACATTCGACTACGGCCAGACACTTGACATTAAAGAGGATGTTATTGCTAAGTTCAAGGAGACAACTGTAAAGGGAAGCCAGTTCAAACAGCCTCTCTTAGAGTTCTCCGGCGCATGTGCAGGCTGCGGCGAGACACCATACGCTAAGTTAATCACACAGCTGTTCGGTGACAGAATGTACATTGCAAATGCTACAGGATGTTCCTCCATCTGGGGTAACTCTTCACCGTCCACACCTTACACAGTAAACAAGAAGGGCCAGGGTCCGGCTTGGGACAACTCCCTGTTCGAGGATAACGCTGAGTTTGGTTACGGTATGTTATTAGCTCAGAACGCTATCAGAAACGGCTTAAAGGATAAGGTTGAGGGCATCGTTGCCAGCGCTGAGGCTTCTGATGAAGTGAAGGCTGCATGCAAGGAGTGGCTTGATACTTACACAGTAGGCGCATTAAACGGCGCTGCTACAGATAAGATGGTAGCTGCATTAGAGGGAATTGACTGCCCGGTATGCAAAGACATCGTAAAGAACAAGGACTTCCTTGGAAAGAAATCCCAGTGGATCTTCGGCGGTGACGGATGGGCATATGATATCGGATTCGGCGGTGTTGACCACGTTCTGGCTTCCGGCAAGGATATCAACATCATGGTATTCGATACAGAGGTTTACTCCAACACAGGCGGACAGTCCTCCAAGGCTACACCTACAGGTGCTGTTGCGCAGTTCGCAGCAGGCGGTAAAGATGTGAAGAAGAAGGATCTGGCTTCCATCGCTATGAGCTACGGCTATGTATACGTTGCTCAGATTTCCATGGGTGCTGACTACAACCAGACTGTAAAGGCTCTGGCTGAGGCTGAGGCATATCCGGGACCATCCTTAATCATCGCTTACGCTCCATGTATCAACCATGGTATCAAGAAGGGCATGAGCAAGGCTCAGACAGAGGAGAAGCTGGCTGTAGAGTGCGGTTACTGGCACAACTTCCGCTTCAACCCGGCTGCTGAGAAGAAGTTCTCCTTAGACAGCAAGGCTCCGACAGGAGACTACCAGGAGTTCTTAAAGGGCGAGGTTCGTTACGCATCTCTGGCTCTGAAGAATCCTGAGAGAGCTAAGGATCTGGCAGCTAAGAACGAGGAAGAGGCAAAGGCAAGATACTCTTACCTGACAAGACTCGTTACTCTGTACGGAAACGACTAATCAGAAATAAACATTGCGGGAAGTCTGTTCGCAGGCTTCCCGCTTGCTTTATTTTAAAGAAAGTTTTAAAGCAGGGATTTATTCTGTATTCTGTTTGCAAAATGCAGAATTTTGTGAGACAATAGAGAAGAAGCAGCCGGCAGGCAGGAGATAGGGAAGGAGGAGCGCGACAGGATGAAGCTTGAATTTTATATTCCATCCAGCAGGGCTGGAACAAGGCTCCATGGGATTCAGTGGATTCCGGACGGTCCTGTCACAGCGTCGCTCCAGCTCTGTCACGGCATGATCGAGCATGTGGGGCGCTATAGCGAGCTGGCAGAATACCTGTGCAGACGGGGAATTGCTGCAGCTGGCTGTGATCATCTGGGCCATGGCAGAACGTCGAATCCGGAGGACTGGGGCTTTTTCGACGAGAAGGAGGGAGAGTTCAGGGTGCTGGAGGATATTCAGATTACTGCTGATTATCTGAAACGCCAGTATCCTTCAGTGCCGCACTTTATTCTGGGGCACAGTATGGGGTCTTTTTTTCTCAGATGCTATATGGCGGATAAGGACAGAGAGATAGACGGCGCGCTGCTTTTAGGAACGGGCGGACAAGGATTTCTTTTGGCAAAGGCAGGCTGCCTGCTCACAGAAGCTGTCTCAGCTTTCAGGGGGACCCGGTACAGAAGCAGACTGCTTCATCAGCTTCTGATTGGACGCTTCGGGCGCATGACAGATAAAAATGGGGACAGCCACTGCTGGCTTTCCAGAGAAGAAGAACAGGTGAGGGCCTACACAGAGGATCCACTGAACCAGTTTATCTTTACCAGCAGCGCGTGCCGTGATTTCATGAAAATCATAGCGCAGGCAGGACAGAGAAAAACTTTGGAAAATACGCGGAAAACACTGCCGGTTTTTCTGATGTCAGGGGCTCAGGACCCTGTAGGAGAAAAAGGGAAAGGCGTAAAACACGTGTATAGAGCTCTTAAACAGGCAGGTCTTTCAGATGTGTCTTTGAAGCTGTACCCTAAGGCCCGCCATGAGCTGCTGCACGAGACGAACAGAGAGGAGGTATTTCAGGATATTGAAATATGGATCCGGGAGAGGATTCTATAAACAGATGAGTGGACATATATTTTTAATTGTTTGATTTTCTTCTATATTATAAGCAGGTTTATTTATCTATTGCGGTATGCAGTCTATTATATCTAATTCATGATCATCACTTCATCATTCTCCTATTATCTGATTCATCTTATTTCATTCAATTCAAACATTCAAATCAATTTCATTTCTAATGTGAAAGGAGTATCTATGTTCAGCAAAATTGTGAGCTGCGGTATCCGCGGCGTGGAAGGCTATCAGGTAGCCATAGAAACAGACATCAGCAGCGGCGGTCTGCCGTCCTTGACTATGGTGGGCTATCTGTCAGAGGAGGTGCGGGAAGCTCAGGAAAGAGTGAGAACTGCCCTGCGAAACTCTGGTTTTCTTCTGCCGCCCAGAAGAATTACCATCAATCTTTCACCGGCAGGACTGAGAAAGGACGGCACTGCCTTTGACCTGGCTATTGCGGTATCCATTCTCTGCTGTCTGGAGGATGAACTGTCAAAGACGGCTTCCCAGGCGGTTTTTCTGGGAGAATTAGGCCTGAATGGAGAGATTAAGCCGGTCAATGGAATGATATCCAGGGTCTACTGCGCCAGGCAGGCGGGCTTTTCCAGATGCTTTGTTCCCAGGGAAAACGTGAAGGAAGGAACTGTGGTGGAGGGAGTGGAAATCGTGGGCGTGTCAAACCTTCTGGAGCAGGTGGAGCTTTTGAGATGTCCGGACCGCATTAAGGGCCAGTGGTTTGACGGAAAAAGCTTTAAAAAGAGCCTGAAACAGAGGACAGAGGCAGCTGTTTCCAGCCAGACGGGCGCGGAGGAGGCAGAAGCCGCTGCCTTGGATTATGCAGACATCTGCGGGCAGACTACTGTAAAACGGGCCATGGAAACAGCTGCCGCCGGCCGGCACAGCTGCCTGCTCATCGGCCCTGCCGGGACGGGGAAAACCATGGCTGCCAGAAGGCTGCCGTCCATTCTGCCTCCCATTACATTGGAAGAGAGCATAGAGGTATCCAAGGTCTACAGCATATGCGGACTTTTGCCGAAGGATCTGCCTTTGATCATAGAGCGGCCGTTCCGGGCTCCTCATCACAGCATCACGGCCCAGTCTCTGGCAGGAGGGGGAAGAAATCCAAGACCTGGAGAAATTTCTTTGGCGTCAGGAGGCGTTCTGTTCCTGGATGAGCTGACAGAATTTCCGGGGAGAATTTTAGATCTTCTGCGCCAGCCTTTAGAGGAAAAACGGATTACCGTCACAAGACTCAGCGGCATTCTGGAATTCCCGGCTGACTGTATGCTGATCTGCGCCATGAATCCCTGCCTTTGCGGAAAATTTCCTTCAGAAAAATGCACCTGTTCTGAATCCCAGATACGCAGGTATCTGGGGAAGGTTTCCGGCCCCTTTTTAGACCGCATTGACATTGGAGTGGAAGTTCCCCCTGTTCCCTGCGGCGAATTAAGGGGGACAGCCCGGGCCGGAGAGAAGAGATCAGAAGAATCCTCAGCCGCTATGAGAAAACGCGTGGAAAAGGCCAGAAACATGCAGGAAAAGCGGTTCGCAGGACTGTCCATCCGCTGCAACAGCGAGATGGGGCCGGCGGAAATCAGGGAATTCTGTTCCCTGCTGCCGGAGGACGAGGCGTTTCTGATGGCCGTTTACAGGCAGTACGGCTTCAGCGCCAGAGGGTTTGACAAGATTTTGAAGGTGGCCAGAACCGTGGCAGATTTGGACGGCGCGGATCAGATTGGGCGGATCCAACTGTGTGAGGCTGTTTCCTACCGAAGCTTTGAGAAAAAATACTGGGGGGCTAAAAAATGATAACAGAGAAAGAGTACCTGCACTGGCTGTGCCATGTGCCTGGACTGAAGGCCGATAAGATGAGGCGTCTCATGGAACAGGCAGGAAGCTTTAAGGATATCTATTATATGAAGGAACAGGAACTGAAATCCTGCCTGTTTCTCACTGCCAGAGAACGGAACGCCGTTTTGGAACTGAAAAAACAGCTGGATTTAACGCGGGAGGAGTATCATAGGCTGAAGGAACGCAGAATAGAATTTACCACCGTCTTTGACAGCGGATATCCGGAACGGCTGAGAAAGCTGCCGGGAATGCCGCTGGGCCTGTTTGTAAAAGGGAGGATGCCTGATGACAGCCGGCCTTCCGCCGCCGTTATAGGAGCCAGAGGCTGCAGCTACTACGGAAAGGAGGAGGCCAGATACATAGCCAGAGAGCTGGCCAGATCCGGTGTGCAGATTGTCAGCGGACTGGCTATGGGAATCGATGGGGCAGGCCATGCGGGAGCCCTGGAAGCGGGGCAGGAAACCTATGGCGTGCTGGGCTGCGGCATTGACATCTGTTATCCGAAGGAAAATTTCCGGCTGTTTGAGCGGATGGAGCGGCAGGGCGGAATCATAACGGAGTTTTTGCCGGGCACGCCGCCTTATTCTGGAAATTTCCCCATGCGGAATCGGATTATCAGCGGGCTTTCTGACTTAGTCATTGTGGTGGAGGCCAGAAAAAGAAGCGGATCTCTGATTACGGTAGGCTTTGCCCTGGAGCAGGGGAAAGAGGTTCTGGCCGTACCGGGACGGGTGACGGATCCATTAAGCGCCGGGTGCAACGAGCTGATACAGACAGGAGCAGGCGTTCTCCTGACGCCGGACGATGCCCTGGATTTACTGGGTATGAAAAGTGAAAAAAATGGGAACATTGTGAAAAAACATGAAAATGGGCTTGTCAAGAACGAGAAAATGGTGTATAGTTGCCTAGATTTACAACCGAAGCATCTGGAACAGATTGTGACGGAAAGCGGGCTGCCTGCCGGGGAATGTATGGCGGTCCTTTTAAAGCTGGAGCTGGAGGGATTTGCCGTCCAGACGTCAAACCAGTATTATGTTAGGAAATTTAAGTAGGAGTTGGCTATGGCTAAAAATTTGGTAATTGTGGAGTCACCGGCAAAGGTGAAAACGATCAAAAAATTTCTCGGGGCAAATTATGAGGTGGACGCCTCCAATGGGCATGTGAGGGATATGCCCAAGAGCCAGCTGGGAATCGACATAGAGCATGACTATGAACCCAAGTATATTACAATCCGCGGAAAAGGCGATATTCTGGCCAAGCTCAGGAAAGAAGTAAAAAAGGCAGATAAAATTTACCTGGCAACCGACCCTGACCGGGAGGGGGAGGCTATTTCCTGGCATCTGTCTAAGGCTCTTAAGCTGGAGGACTGTAAGGACAAAAAGGTATACAGAATTACGTTTAATGAAATTACGAAAAATGCGGTGAAGGCGGCGTTAAAGTCTCCCAGAGCCATTGATATGAATCTGGTGGACGCCCAGCAGGCCAGACGCGTGCTGGATCGAATGATTGGATACCGGATCAGCCCGCTTCTCTGGGCAAAGGTAAAGAGAGGACTCAGCGCAGGCCGGGTTCAGTCGGTAGCCCTGCGTATGATCTGCGACCGGGAGGAGGAGATCAGTTCCTTTATCCCGGAGGAATACTGGAATCTGGAGGCAGATCTCCGGGCCAAGGGATCCAGAAAGAAGCTGGCGGCCAAGTTTTATGGAACAAGAGAGGGGAAACTGCCTCTCCGCACAAAAGAGGAGGTCGATCAGGTCATTGAAAATCTGGAAGGCGCCCAGTATGTGGTGGACGAGGTAAAGACCGGGGAACGTGTGAAAAAGGCTCCCATTCCCTTTACAACCAGTACGCTTCAGCAGGAGGCGTCAAAGACTCTTAATTTCTCCACCCAGAAAACCATGCGCCTGGCCCAACAGCTGTATGAGGGCGTAGATATTCAGGGCAGAGGCACCATTGGACTGATCACCTATCTGCGTACCGATTCCACCCGTATTGCAGAGGAGGCCGACAAGGCAGCCAGGGCTTTTATCAGGGAAACCTATGGGGATTCCTATGTGGCCACAGAGGAGACAGCCAAGAAGAGCAGCGCTAAAATTCAGGACGCCCACGAGGCAATCCGTCCCACAGATATTTCCCTGACTCCTGTTCTGGTGAAAGAATCCCTGGCAAGAGATCAGTTCCGTCTGTACCAGCTGATTTGGAAGCGGTTTGCCGCCAGCCGTATGCAGGCCGCCGTATATGAGACTACCTCTGTCCGCGTAGCCGCAGGAGAGGAGCAGGGCGGATATCTGTTTACCCTCTCCGCCTCCAAGCTGAAATTTGACGGCTTTATGTCCGTCTATGTGCAGGAGGAGGAAAAGGAGGAGAATACGGTTCTCTCGGAGAAGCTGGAGAAAGGAGCAGTGCTTTCCTGCGAACAGCTGGGCAGCAGCCAGCATTTCACACAGCCGCCGTCCCATTACACAGAGGCGTCTTTAGTCAAGGCTCTGGAGGAACAGGGCATTGGACGCCCCAGTACCTACGCGCCTACGATCACGACGATTCTGGCCAGACGATATGTGGTAAAGGAAAATAAGAACCTTTATGTGACGGAGCTGGGAGAGGTGGTCAACGGAATGATGAAGAAGGCGTTTCCAAGTATTGTGGATACTGCCTTTACTGCAAATATGGAGTACCTGCTGGATCGGATTGGAGACGGCACCGTGCCGTGGAAAACGGTAATTGAAAACTTCTATCCAGATTTAGAGGAAGCAGTGACAGAGGCGGAGAAGAAGCTGGAGGCAGTCAAGATTGCCGACGAGGTCAGCGACGTTCCCTGCGATCTGTGCGGCCGGATGATGGTGATCAAGTATGGCCCGCATGGAAAATTCCTGGCCTGCCCAGGCTTTCCTGAGTGCAGAAACACGAAGCCTTACCTGGAGAAAATCGGCGTAGCCTGTCCGAAGTGCGGAAAAGAGCTGGTGATCCGGAAAACGAAGAAGGGACGAAAATATTACGGCTGCGAGAATAATCCGGAATGTGATTTCATGTCCTGGCAGAAGCCTTCTCCGGAAGCCTGCCCAGAATGCGGCGGACTGATGGTGGAGAAGGGCAGCAAGCTTCTCTGCATCAATGAAGAATGCGGCTATGTGAAGATAAATAAAAAGCAGTCTCAGGAATAGGCAGACAGAAAGCGAAAAACTGTCTGAATTGCTGTAAACTGTTCCCATAGAAGCAGTATGCAGAATAGATTCACCGAACTGTAACAAAAGAACTATTAAAAAAATTGAAAAAACCAGAAAAACTCTTGTTATTAATCGAAAGTCGTGTTACAATTTATTTGAGCAAGCAATAATTTTAAAATACTAAGATTAAGAAAAGGAGGTAACTGGTAATGAGCGTTCAGTTGTTGGATAAAACAAGGAAAATCAATAAATTATTGCATAATAATCACTCCCATAAGGTGGTCTTCAACGACATCTGCGAAGTCCTCAGTGAAATCCTTCAGTCCAATATTCTTGTAATCAGTAAAAAGGGAAAGGTTCTCGGCGTAGCTATCTGCCCTGGAATTGACGAAATTGAGGAGCTGATCGAGGATCAGGTAGGCGGATTTGTGGATCATATGCTGAATGAGAGACTGTTAAACGTGCTTTCTACAAAAGAGAATGTAAATCTGGCAACTTTAGGCTTTGCAGAGGAGAATGTAAAGAAATATCAGGCGATTATCACACCGATCGACATGTCAGGCGAGCGTCTGGGGACTTTATTTATCTATAAATCAGACGAACAGTATGACATTGACGATATTATCCTGAGCGAGTACGGCACGACAGTTGTGGGCCTGGAGATGATGCGTTCTGTAAACGAGGAAAATGCGGAGGAGACCAGAAAGATCCAGATCGTGAAGTCTGCTATCAGCACCTTATCCTTCTCTGAGCTGGAAGCAATCACACATATTTTCGACGAGCTGGAGGGCAGCGAGGGCATCCTGGTTGCAAGTAAGATTGCAGACAGAGTAGGAATTACGAGATCCGTGATTGTCAACGCGCTGCGCAAGTTCGAGAGCGCCGGCGTGATCGAGTCCCGGTCTTCCGGAATGAAGGGAACGTATATCAAGGTTTTAAATGACGTGGTATTCGATGAATTAAAAGCTCTCAAAGCGGAAAATAAATAAAACACATTTTTTAATGGAAAAGGAAGAAAAACCTTACCTGTTCTGGCGGAACGATTGGGAAGGTTTTTCTTTCTTTTTTCATACCTGATTTAAGGAAAAACGAATTTTATTCTACAGTGACAGATTTTGCCAGATTTCTCGGTTTATCTACGTCCAGACCCCGTCCTAAGGATACATAGTAAGCAAAGAGCTGAAGCGGGATAATGGCTAGGGAATTGGCAAAAAATCGGTTTGTTTTGGGAACTTTGATTACGTAATCAGCCGTCTGTTCCATGTCTTTATTATTTTCATTTGTCAAAGCCATGACAAAGGCGCCTCTTGTTTTCACCTCTGCGATATTGCTGACCATTTTAGGATAAAGCTGTTCCTGGGTTGCCAGAGCGACAACCAGGGTTCCGTCCTCAATGAGAGAGATCGTTCCATGCTTCAGTTCCCCGGCAGCATATGCTTCTGAGTGGATATAGGAAATCTCTTTCAGCTTCAGAGAACCTTCCAGAGAGATGGCGTAATCGATTCCTCTTCCGATAAAAAATATATGTTCTGCAGCAAGATACCGGTTAGCAAAACGCTGGATACAACCTCTGTCCTTCAAAATTTCTTCTATCTGCTGGGGAAGCTTTAACAGGCTGTCTGTCAATTCCTGATATTCTTCTGCGGAAATTGATTTTTTGGCCTCTGCAAAACGCAGTGCAAGAAGATAAAAAGCTGCCAGCTGGGCACTGTAGGCTTTGGTAGTGGCCACAGATATTTCCGGTCCGGCCCAGGTATACATAACTTTATCCGCCTCTCTGGCAATAGAACTTCCCACTACGTTAACAATGCCCAGAGTTGTCTGGCCATTTCTTTTCGATTCGCGCAGCGCTGCCAGAGAATCAGCAGTTTCTCCTGACTGGCTCACTACAATGACAAGCGTGTGTTCCTGAAAAATCGGATCGCGGTAGCGGTATTCAGAAGCTAAATCCACTTCAGCTGGAATTCGTGAAATTCCTTCAAAGAGATATTTTGCGGTGACGCCTGTGTGATAGGCAGAGCCGCAGGCTACAATCATAATTTTTTTGATCTGGGAAATCTCCTGATCGGTCATCTGGAGTTCTTCAATTACTATTCGCCCGTTGTGGATTCTAGGCGCGAGAGTGTCCCGGACTGCCTTAGGCTGTTCATAAATTTCTTTCAGCATAAAATGTTCATATCCGCCTTTTTCAGCCGCATCAATATCCCACTCGACTGTTACGCTCTCCTTTTTTATGTCCTCCTCATCCATGTTAAAAAAGTGAACGGAATCTGCGGACAGAACGGCAATTTCCTCGTTGTCCATATAATAAACGGTTCTTGTATAAGGAAGAACAGCCGGTATGTCGGAAGCGATAAAGAATCCTTCCGGGCTGCTTCCTACGATCAGAGGACTATCTTTTCTGGCTGAAAAGACCTGTTCCGGAAAATCCTGAAACAGAATGCCAAGAGCGTAGGAGCCTTCTGCCTTGTGCATTACTTGAATTAAAGCGGCTAACGGATTGCGGGAACATTTTCCATAATAATAGAAATCCAGCAGATGCGCCAGCACTTCCGTATCAGTTTCCGAACGAAAGCTATATCCATGTTCTGTCAGCATTTTTTTCAGCTTTCCGTAGTTTTCGATGATTCCATTATGAACTACCGCGATAGAACCGCCGCTGTTAAAATGCGGATGAGCGTTGACATCAGAAGGGCTTCCATGAGTAGCCCATCGAGTATGCCCGATACCTGAAAAGCCGGGAAGATTCTTTCCATCCTGGGTTAAATCTCTTAAATTCTGCAAGCGTCCTTTGACTTTTTCCATGAGGATCTTCTGTCCATCGTAAACAGCAATTCCTGCCGAGTCATAACCTCTGTATTCCAGCTTGGCAAGGCCGTCCAGTAAAACAGGAGCAGCTGGTTTATTTCCGATATATCCGACGATTCCGCACATACTTATCTCTCCTTTTTGAATTAATAACAAAAATTATAATAATACTTCTGAACATGTCAATATAGTTAAAAAAAAATTAAGAAAATCAGAAGCTGTTTTTGGAAGCCGAAATTCCTGAATGCATGTAAAAATATCTGATAACGCCAGTAAAAAAATGATAAAAGCAGAATTTTGTTATTGACAAAGCAGTAAAAAAAGGTTATGCTGAAAACAGTAATAATTACTATAAATAGAAGGAGGAGTTATCATGGAATTAAAGGGAAGCAGGACAGAACAGAACTTATTAACCGCTTTTGCAGGGGAGTCTCAGGCCAGAAATAAGTATACTTATTTTGCGAGCGTGGCAAAGAAGGAAGGCTATGAGCAGATCGCCGCTATTTTTGAGCAGACGGCGAACAACGAGAAGGAGCACGCTAAGATGTGGTTCAAGGAGCTTCACGGAATCGGAACCACTCCTGAAAACTTGAAGGCTGCCGCAGAGGGCGAGAATTACGAATGGACTGACATGTACGCCGCTTTCGCTAAGGAAGCAGAGGAGGAAGGTTTTAAGGAGTTAGCCGTTAAGTTCAGAATGGTGGCAGAGATTGAGAAGCACCATGAGGAAAGATACTTAAAGCTGCTCCACAATGTAGAAATGCAGCAGGTATTCGAGAAGGCGGAGGAGACCATGTGGGAGTGCAGGAACTGCGGCCACCTGGTAATTGGAAAGAAAGCTCCGCAGGTCTGCCCGGTATGCGCTCATCCACAGAGCTACTTTGAGGTTCGTAAAGAAAATTATTAAAAAATAGTTGACAAATCTGATAAATGGCGTTAAGATAGTCACAACTTCAGCACAGAAGTGTTTTTAATAGGAATAAGGCAGAGAAGAGAAGAGTAGTAGACTGAAGCTTTTACAGAGAGTTCCCGTTTGGTGGAAGGGAATAGAGACAGGTTTATGAAGATGGTCTTAGAGCCGCATAGTTGAAATAAAAGGTGATTTTATTCTGTACCCTTTTATTTAGACTACGACGGGATCGCCCGTTACAGCGACAGAGTATAACCTGAAGGAGTGTTTGAACCGGCAGGCGTACTTGCAGAGGCTTGCCGTGCGAGCGGCAGGTGAAATTAGGTGGTACCACGGGAGCAGACGTCCCCCGTCCTGATAGATTGATTACATCAGGGCGGGGGCTTTTTTATTTCCAGGAGACATTTTGGAACATTTTGGAAAGGTAAAAGCCTGGCTCCGAAGCATAACGCCACAGAAAAGGGAAAGGAAGAAAAGGCATGATTCAACTGGAGCACATAAGCAAATCATTTGTGACAGCATCTGGGACAGTCCATGCAGTCCAGGATGTCAATCTTCAGATAGGAGAGGGAGAAATTTTCGGAATTATCGGATTTTCAGGAGCAGGAAAATCTACGCTGGTGAGGTGCATTAATTTGCTGGAACGTCCGACAGAGGGGCGTGTCATCGTGGATGGAGAAGATCTGACGGCTATGGATTTAAAGAAGCTCAGGGAGGTACGAAAGAAAATCGGAATGATTTTCCAACACTTTAATCTGATGCGCTCCAGAACAGTCTTTCAAAACATTGCTTTTCCGCTGAAGAAGAGCGGCCTGTCAAAGGCGGAGAAGGAGAAAAAAATAGAGAGCCTATTAGAACTGGTAGGCCTGTCTGATAAAAAGGACGCTTATCCGTCCCAGCTGTCAGGCGGACAGAAGCAGAGGGTGGCCATTGCCAGAGCCCTTGCCAACGATCCGAAGGTGCTTCTCTGTGACGAGGCCACCAGCGCCCTGGATCCACAGACGACCCAGTCCATCTTAAAGCTGTTAAAGCAGGTAAATGAGACGCTGGGAATTACCATTGTTCTGATTACCCACGAGATGGCGGTGGTAAAGGATATCTGCGACCGGGTGGCTATCATGGAACAGGGACGCGTGGTGGAGGAAGGCGATACGGTTTCTGTATTCAGCCATCCAAAAGAGGCCATGACAAAGGACTTCATTGATACAGCCAGCAACCTGGGAAAAATCCACGATTTAATCGCAGAGGGGCATAGCCTGACGGAGATACAGCCCGGCGAGCAGATGGTATTGTTGACTTATTCGGGAAGCAATGCCGGCCAGCCTTTGATTTCAGCTCTGGCTGAAAAATTCAGCGTCAGCGCCAATATTATCTATGGAAATATCGATTACCTGAAAGGAAAGCCCTTAGGCAAGCTGGTAGTGACGCTCTCCGGAGAGAAGGAGGCTATGGATCAGGCTATCGATTATATCCGCTCCCTTGGAGTAGAAATGGAGGTAATGAAACGATGAGTATTTTTTATAAAATTGCGCCTCACCTGGAGAGCCTGGGAGGGGAACTTCTCACAAGCCTGGGGCAGACCTTTCAGATGCTTCTGGTATCCGGAATTTTCGCATTTTTCCTAGGGATTTTCTTCGGGGTGCTGCTGATTGTGACAAAGAGAGGCGGCATTATGCAGAACACGATCTTATACAGCCTCATTGATAAGGCCATTGACGTAATCCGATCCATTCCCTTCATTATATTAATGGTGCTTTTGATTCCTGTAAGCCGGGCGTTAGTGGGAACTGGTTCCGGCGTCAAGGGAGCCTATGTGGCCCTGATTGTGGGAACGGTTCCATTTTTTGCAAGGCAGATTGAATCCGTGCTGGCAGATGTGGACAGGGGCCTGATCGAAGCCAGCCAGGCCATGGGCTTTTCGCCGGTTGAAATTATTTTCAGCGTCTATTTAAAAGAAAGCATTCCAGGCATTACAAGGGTTACCATGATTACTTTCGTAAGCCTAGTGGGTATCACGGCCATGGCGGGAGCCATCGGAGCCGGAGGGCTGGGTGACTTTGCCATCCGCTACGGCTATCAGATGGGATATACGGACATGAGCTGGGTGACAGTCATCATTATCCTGATTATTATCAGTATCATTCAGTTTGTGGGAAATGCAGTGATCAAAAAAACCACTCATTAAACATGCGGGACTTTTAATTGTAAAAATCACCCTGATTCAGGGAAATTTGATAGAAGAGAAAAGGAGAAAAAATTATGAAAAAGGTATGGAAAAAAACAGCGGTGACAGTGACGGTGGCAGCAGCAGCTCTGGCCCTTTACGGATGTGCAGGAAGCTCTGACACAGAGCAGACAGGCACAGCGGCCGCAGACAAAGAGGCAGAGGCGACAGTCGTAGAGGTCGGCGTAGTGGGCGAGTACAACGACCAGTGGGATACCATTAACGAGCTTCTGGCGCCGGAAAACATTCAGGTAAAGCTGGTAAAATTCACAGATTACGCAGCTCCAAACAGAGCCCTGGCAGACGGAGATATTGATTTAAACGCCTTCCAGACGAAAACCTTCCTGGATAACGATATGACGCAGAAGGGCTACGATCTGACAGTGGTAGGCGACACCATTATTGCGCCTCTGGCTATTTACAATAATAAAGATAAGATTTCTTCTGTCAGCGATATCAAAGACGGCGATATTATCGCGATTCCAAATGACCTGACCAACGGAGGACGGGCGCTTAAGCTTCTGGAGCAGGCAGGCCTCATCGAATGTGATCCGGAAAAGGGCTTCGTGCCTACTAAGGCCGATATCACAAAGTACAATGTGGAGATAGAGATCCGGGAGGCAGAATCTGCTACTCTGGCCAACATTCTTCCAGACTGCGCCGCAGCGGTTATCAATGGAGGAAACGCATTTACAGCTGGATTAAACCCAGTGAAGGACTCTATCTTTACAGAGGATGTAAATCCTGATACAAACGAGCAGGTTCCGCAGCTGGTTAACGTTATCGCAGCCCGCACAGAGGATAAAGACAATGAAGTCTACCAGAAAATTGTGGAGGCTTATCAGACTCCAGAGGTAGAAAAAACCATCCAGAAGGCTTACCAGGGCGCATTCCTGTGCGCATGGGAGGGCGCTGGAAACGCTGAGGCAGAGGCAGACGAAGCGGCTGAAGAAACTCAGGAAATTGCAGCCGAGGCTTCCGAGGAAACTACGGCAGCAGCAGAATAGCCAGGAGACGTGAACACTGAAGCCGGAACGAGTTCAGAATAAAATAGCGAAACAGTAATATCAGTATCATTTTCGGGGCCTGAACACTCAAAGGAGACAGGCCCCTTTGTCAAAGGACAGACAGGAGGAAAGCGGCATGGCGTTAAAGGATTATGTATTAGAACAAAAAGAATATCTGACCAGTATGAGACAGTATTTTCACGCTCATCCAGAGGTGAGCTTACAGGAATATCATACCTGTGAGCGGATTGAAAAAGAGCTGGATCTGGCAGGAATTCCCCACAGAAGAGTGGGAGAGACTGGAGTGTACGCCTGGATAGATGGAAAAAAAGAGACCGCAGATCAGAAAAAGGCGTCCCGCATCATGGTTTTGAGAGCCGATATTGACGCTCTGGCTATGGAGGATTTAAAAACAGTTCCTTACCATTCCGAAAATCCTGGCGTATGCCACGCCTGCGGCCACGATGCCCATGCAGCCACTCTTCTGACAGCAGCCAGGATTCTGAAATCAAAAGAAGCAGAATTTTCCGGCCAGATCCGCCTGTTTTTCCAGCAGGCAGAGGAGATAGGAGCGGGAGCCCGCCTCTTTGTGCAGGACGGACTGTTAGACGGTGCGGCCAGAGTATTCGGCGCTCATGTATCCAGCCGTCTGGAAAGCGGAAAAATCGCTCTCACAGCAGGTCCACAGAACGCCAGCTGCGACTATTTTAAGATCAAGGTTACAGGGCGGGGCGCTCATGTATCCACTCCCCATCTGGGAATCGACGCGGCCTACGTCGCCTCACAGATTGTGGTAAATCTGCAGAGCATTGTGGCCAGAAGCACGAATCCGCTGGAAACGGTAGTGGTAGGAGTGGGAGTCGTCCGGGCCGGAACCCAGTACAATATCGTGGCAGAACACGCGGAGATCGAGGGAACCACCAGAAGCTTCCTTCCGGAAGTCAGAGAATTTACAAACAGGAGAGTCAGGGAAATTGCTGAGCAGACTGCCCGTATGTACGGGGCGGAGGCAGAAGTGGAATTTAAGGATTTCGCAGCTCCTCTGATTAATGATGTGCAGGCTGTCAAAGAGGTGACGGCAGTGACAGAGCAGCTGATTTGCAGAGAGCAGATTGTGAGCGATTATGAGAAAGCTCTGGGAGCCGACGATTTCGCCGATTACCTGGCAGTAACCAGGGGAATGTACGCCTTTGTGGGAACCCACAGCGAAAAGAAGCCGGGAAGCGGAGTGGCCCACCATCACGGACTGTTTGACCTGGATGAGGAAGCGCTTCTCTTATCCTGCAACGTGTACGTGGACTACGCCTTGTGGGTGATGGAGGCAGAGGAAATTTAACCTTTTGCAAAAATAAAATCTAAAATATCCTGAACAAATACAATTGTTTCATATTCCGTCTCATCAATCTGGATGCCGAACCGCTCCTCTGCCTGAGTGAGAAAATAGACAGTCAGAAAAGAATCAAGCCCCAGATCCTCGATGAGACGGGAGGAGGGGGCAAGGGGAACGGAACGTTCCGTATAGTCTGTAAGAATGTCAGACAGCTCATCCAGGCAGATCTGTCTGGCCTGTTCCAGGTCCATTTCCCTGAGTGCTTTTAAATCCATGAATTTTGTCTCCTTTTAGAATAAATCATGTATATATGAGAGAAAAAGTGTCGCTTAATAACCTGTTAAGCGACACTTTTTGCCAGAGGTCCTTATCCGTTATTTCGTTATAAAAAATGGAATCTTTGTCAGGAACGAATGTAAAATAAAATTAAATAGGGAAAATTCAGACTTTTAATAAAAAAATAAGAAAAATTTAGAAGTAAATGAAATATGTGCCTGCTGATAGCAATTGACTCCCCTTTGAAAGAATGCTATAATCTACAGGAACATAAATGAATAATAAAAATTATGCGGATTTATTATTATAATAGTAAAAAAGTGTCGCTTAACAGGTTATTAAGCGACAGGAAAATGTATAAAAGGAGGAGGGCTGGCTTATGAGCTGGTACGTCCTGCAGTGCAGAGTTGGACAGGAACGGGAAATAATTGCCTCTTTGAGGCAGCGCCTATCCAGCGAAGCATTATCAGCAGCTTTTTTATTTCAGAGCGAACGCCTCTGGCGGGCTGGAGGGGGAGTCTGGAAGCTGATTACAAAGGATATGTTTCCGGGCTATGTCTTTATGGAGAGTGAAAATCCGGAGAAATTATCAAGAGAACTGGAAGAATACCGAGGAATCGTAAGGATTTTAGAGGAGCCAGGATATTTATATTCTGTCTATGCAGAAGAGGAGAAACGCCTTCTCGCACTGTGCGGGCCGGAACATGTCCTTCGCCTTTCTTACGGATACAGGGAAAACGGCGTGAACTGCCTGATAGACGGTCCGTTAAAGGGAATAGAAAGCCAGATTATAAAGGCAGACTGGCACCGCAGATTTGCCCAGGTAGAAATTCCTGTATCCGGAAAGAAAACCATTGTTTGGGCCGGTTTAGGTCTGCCGGAAGAAAGGAACCTGTGGAGAGCAGGATAGAGAAGCAGTCAGGAATCGTAAACCATATATTGCGGCGGGAAGATGGTAAAACGAAAATCAGTATGAAAAGGAGAAGCGGCTGGAGAAAACAGTCCGAAAAGCACATGGACAGGAATCGATTAGAACAGGAAAAAGAAACCAGAGAAATAGAAGAAACCAGTGTATCAGGAGCTTTTGAAATTTGTGTTTCCTGCGGAAAACAGACAGATATTCCAAGAGAAATGGATATTTCAGAGCGCAGCTTTTATATAGAAGGAGCAGGACAGCTCTGCAAAGACTGCTATTATCAGCTGTACGGCCCGGGCCATGCCAGGAAATAGGGGATCGGGCAGAAGATTGAAAGATTAATCATAATTAGAAATAACAGAAATATTGCAAAAATCAGGATGGAAGATACAAATGAAGAATTATGAACAGTACAAACGGCTGATGAGAGGAGCGTTCTGCCTGATTCTCCTGGCCGTTCAGGCTGGTATGTTTTGGTGTGTGTGGAAAAAGGAATACAGCCCTTTGATGGAAAGTCCTTATTGGAGAAAGGGACACTGGCTGCTTTTGGCAGTTTATATTTTCCTTATTTTTATTTTTCCTAAAATATACGGCGGATGGAAGGTAGGATACCTGAGGGTATTTAATCTTCTGTATTCGCAGTTTTTAGGAACGCTTCTGGCAAACGGAACCATGTATCTTATTATTACGCTGCTGACGAAGCATTTTGAGAATCCGACTATGATGGCGATTATGACTCTCTGTCAGACAGCGGTTATGATTGTCTGGGGATTTTTCGCAAACAGAATTTACCAGAAGACTTATCCGCCCAGGAAGGTGCTGATGGTATATGGAGAACGTCCGGCAGCAGGCCTTATGCAGAAGCTTCATACCAGAGAGGATCGCTTTGAAATAGGAGAAATGGTACATATTTCTGAAGGAGTTCAGAAAATAGAAGCTCTGATAGAGGATAAAACCAAGGGCTATGGAGGAGTTGTTATCTGCGATATTCCCAGCAGGGAACGAAATCAGATTTTAAAATACTGTTACGGCAAAGGAGTCAGAACCTATACCACGCCGAAAATTTCTGACGTCATTGTAAGAAGTGCGGAAAGCCTTCACATGTTTGACACGCCGCTTTTGATGTCACGAAATACGGGACTGACCGTAGAACAGCGGGCAGTCAAACGGGCGGTGGATATTATTATTTCTCTGATTGCCTTTATTCCAGCTGCTCCGATTATGGCGCTTGTAGCCCTGTGCATTAAACTGGATGATGGCGGAAGTGTGTTCTATAAGCAGAAACGTCTGACAAAGGGAGGAAAAGAATTTTTTGTTTATAAATTCCGAAGTATGAGAGAGGATGCAGAGAAGGACGGCGTAGCCAGACTGGCGGGGGAAAATGACGACCGTATTACGCGGGTAGGGCACATTATCCGAGCTATCCGCTTTGACGAGCTTCCTCAGCTGATTAATATTCTGCGGGGAGACATGAGCATTGTAGGGCCCAGACCAGAGCGGCCTGAGATCGCTGAAGATTACGAAAAGGAAATACCAGAGTTTGCCTACCGTCTGAAGGCAAAAGCAGGTCTTACCGGCTACGCGCAGGTATACGGTAAATACAATACCACGGCCTACGACAAGCTGAAGCTGGATCTGATGTATATTCAGAATTACAGCCTGCGCCTGGACTTCGAGATTATGTTTAAAACGGTGCAGATCCTGTTTATGAAGGAGAGCACAGAAGGCGTGGAGGACGGACAGGTGACAGCGATAGGGAAGCAGGAGAAGTAGCAAATGAAAAAAGTACTATTTGTAGCTACAGTTGTAAAGACACATATAAATGTATTTCACATTCCATATTTAAAATTATTTAAGGAAAATGGATATGAGACATATGTCTGTGCAAAGAATGATTTTGCGAATAAGGATGACTGCATAATTCCATATTGTGATCAGTACATAGATATACCATTTTCACGAAGCCCTCTTGGAAAAGATAATATAATTGCATATAGAATGTTAAAAGAAGTATTGACAGAACATAGTTTTGATATCGTTCACTGTCATACTCCAGTGGGAGGTGTATTAACGCGTTTAGCAGCTCATAATTTAAAATTGGAAAATACAAGGATTATATATACGGCTCATGGATTCCATTTCTTTAAACATGGTCCACTTTTCAATTGGATAGTATTTTATCCGATTGAAAAATGGTTATCTAAGTATACGGATGTTTTAATTACTATAAATTATGAGGACTATCAACGGGCAAAGAAGTTTAATGCAAAAAGAGTGGAATTGGTCAATGGAGTTGGAATTTCTATTCCATCCCAAGAGACATTTACAGATCATACATATTTTCAGGAACAAGGTATTTCTGTTAAGAAAGACGATGTTGTGCTGCTTTCCGTTGGAGAACTTATTAAACGGAAAAATCATGCTATGGTAATAGAGGCAATCGCTGAATTAAACAATCCGATGATAAAATATTTTATTTGTGGAAACGGTGTATTAAAAGAGAAGTTAGAAAGGCTAATAGAGAAGCTTCATCTTGAAAATCAAGTGTTTTTACTGGGATTTCGTAAAGATATTAATAAAATATGTCAAGCCTCAGACATTTTTATTTTTCCTTCTTTACAAGAAGGATTACCAGTTGCCTTAATGGAAGCTATGGCTAATTCACTTCCAGTCATAGCATCAGATATAAGAGGAAATTGCGATTTGCTTAAGGGTGTCAATGGAGGTATCTTATTTTCACCTATTTCAATAAATAAAATTAAAAAAAGTATTAAATATATGCTGGACAGAAAAAAAGAATGGACAGAAATGGGAGAAAATAATAGAAAGAAAATTCAAAACTATTCACTGGATTTTGTAATTCAAACTATGCAAAAAATTTATTTTGAGTAAATGTGAGGTTTCTATGAAAATAGCTTTTATTACAAGCGGAGTTTTACCAGTGCCATCTATTCACGGGGGAGCTGTTGAAACATTATTAGATGCTTTAGCTAAAGAGAACGAAAAAAGTAAAAATTTATTGTCATTTACTTTTTATACCATCGGCGATTCAAAGACCAAAGCTTATATAAATCAGCAGGAATTGACTAAAACAAAATATGAAATATTAAAAATTCCACTGCTTATAAAAAATATAGATAAGGGAATTTTCTTTTTTTTTAATGATATTTTACATTATAATCAGGCTAAAAAATTTAGATTTACGTTTCAGAGATTATATTTTATTTGGAGGTGTCATCAAAAAATAAAAAGAAGAAAAGAGTATGACAAAGTTATCATCGTTAATCATCCGACATTATTAAACTCCATAAAAAGAACAGACTACTTATCAAAAAATAAAATTATTTATTATGCTCACAATGATGTTAAATTTTCAGATTCAAATCTGAAATTATTTAAAAAATGTGCTCAAATCATATCTGTTAGTGATTATCTGAATGAATCACTGAAAAAGGAAGCCCATATCGAAAAAGACAGTAATAAATTCTGCGTGGTAAAAAATGGAATAGATTTAGAGTTATTTTACCCTTACTCAGAAAATCGAAAAAATGTGCTTCGAGAACAATTTGGATATTCTTCTACAGATATACTGATACTCTTTGCTGGCCGTCTCGTTCCAGAAAAAGGGATCCACTATATAGTAAAAGCAGTGAATGAATTATCTGAAAAAAACAAAAATATTAAGTTAATAGCTGTGGGGGCAAATTCTTTTAATTTAAAAGTGCAAACTAATTTTGAAAAGCAATTAATTGAATCAGTTAAAGGGAAGAAAAATATTCTATTTACTGGATTTATCAGTAATTCTAATTTGCCAGATTACTATAATATGGCAGATATTGTAGTTCTTCCTTCTGTATGGGAGGAACCAGCAGGACTTACCATGATAGAGGCTTTGGCTTGTGGTAAACCTCTAATAACAACAAATGCAGGCGGAATCAGCGAATATGTGGCTGGCAGTGGAGCGATACAGTTAAATCCTAAAAATTCAGATTTTTATGTTCAGCTGAAAAACACTTTACTTTCATTAATTGAAAATGACATAACAAGAAAAGAATTAGAAAAGATTTCTTTGACTAAAATTAGCACATTATCATACAAAGAGTTTTATAAAAATTTTTGCAAGAAAATTCAGGGAGAATCTTATAATGAGGCAAGAAAATTACAGTGAAAACTATAGAAAATTAACACAAGATGAAATTAAAAAAATAGAATTTGCTTTATTAACAGAATTTGCATCCTATTGTGACGATCACAGATTTCGTTATTATCTTTGTGGTGGAACTTTATTAGGCGCAATCAGACATCAAGGTTTTATTCCTTGGGATGATGATATTGATGTTTTAATGCCTAGACCAGATTATGAAAAATTTATAAAAACTAATATACAGGAAAAGAGATTCCCTATGGGAACAATAGAAAATGGTTCTGCTAATATTCCATTCACTAAATTATTTGATGCCGAAACTTTTATAGAACAGAAATACAGTAAATGTATTGGGATGTCTCATTTATGGATAGATATTTTTCCAATGGATGGGCTGCCTCACAATAAAAATGTTCTTAAAAGCAGGTATAAAATCGCAAGGTTTTTAAGAAAAATGCTGACACTTTCTGAATCTAATTTTGCTACAGGAACTTCAACTGCTAAATGTATTGCAAAAGTTTTAATGTATCCAGTTGCCAGAACTATAGGAGCCAGGCGGTGGGCAGGTTGGTTAAATAATTTTTCGCAAAAAGAGAACTTTGAGGTATGTGAAGATATTGGTGGTATTGTATGGGGGTATGGTCCTCAGGAATCTATGAAAAAAGGGGAGTATCTTCCATATACAGAAGTGTTATTTGAAGGACAATATTTTCATGCCCCCCTTTGTTGGGATAAATATCTTAAAAATTTGTATGGAGACTATATGAAATTGCCTCCAGAGAAGGAACGGTTAAATCATAGTATGACTGCTTGGAAAAAAGTTAATAATGGTTAAATAAAATGATAATATATTATATTCTTTTATTAGTAATAAGTGGATTCGGAATAATCTGCTTTTGGAATGGGACGACACAGAAAGCAAATAAAATTTTTGTGATAGGTTCTTTCTTTTTTATTTTTATACTGCAGGCACTCAGAAAAGAAAGCGTAGGAGTAGATGTTCCCACCTATGTGCAAGCTTTTCATAAAATTCGAGAATTGCCATGGGATGAATGCAGACTTTATGACTGGGAGCCTCTTTTTGCCTATCTCAATAAGCTCGTAGGAACCTATACCAATAGTTACAGCGTTTTTCTGTCCATAGTAAGCGTGATTATTTTACTTGGATTTGGATATTTTATTTATCAAAATTCTTCAAACACATTTTGGCCTGTTTTTTTATTCATTACATTAGATCACATGTTTGTATCAATGTATTCTTTGCGTCAATATTGTGCTATAGCTATCAGTATTAATATTTATACTATTTTGCGAAAAGGAACTTCTGTGAAAGCTTATATAAAAGCAGTAACTCTTTTGATTATAGCAATGATGTTCCATACAACCGCTATTATATGCGTCTTATTTATTGCAGTTTTTATGTTAGGAAAGATATCTAAAAATCGAATTTTGTTGTTTGTATTGACAGGATTGCTCGCAACATTTTTTTTCGATCATGCCGTAGAGCTTTTTTTAGAAATATTTCCACGATATGCTTATTATCGAGACTCTAATTTGTCAATTTTTCAAGGGGCAGAAATTCGAAATATAGATTTTATTTATGATGTAGTCAAGCTTCTAAGCTTATTTATCATGTGGAAATTTAATTACAAGGAAGATGAAAATCAAAGTATTTTAAAATTGATTTTGTTGTCATCTATAGCAGTAATAATAAGCTTATTAGTAGTCAAAGTAAAAATTGTCTGGAGATTTACATTTTATTTTGATGCATTTTTAATATTATTACTGCCTAAAATTATAGATAAAATTAAATTCCATAGAGGTGCTGCCTATGCAGGACTTTACATTTTTGGTATTTTATATTTTTCCTATATAATGCTATTGAATGGAGGAAAATGTGTGCCATACTTATTCTTTTGGACATAGGAGGAATTATATTTGAATATAGCTGTGATTTTTGCAGGTGGAACTGGGCAACGAATGAATAGTAAAACCAAACCAAAACAATTTTTAAAACTTCATGGAAAACCAATTTTAATATACACTGTAGAGCAATTTCAAATCCATGAGCAAATAGATGCTATTATTATTGTATGCATTGAAAATTGGATTTCTTATTGCCAGAAATTGGTAGAAGATTTCGGGCTGGATAAAGTCGTCGATATTATTCCAGGAGGATATAACGGACAAAATTCTATATTTCAAGGAATACAGAGAGCCTACTCTTTATATGAAAAAGATTCTATTGTACTAATTCATGATGGTGTTAGACCATTGGTAGACGAGGAGACTATTTCAAAAAATATTACTTCGGTGAAAGAATATGGCTCTGCTATTACAACTGTTCCTGCGATCGAAACTATTGTACAAAATGATGATGCAGGGAAAATAGTATCCATTACAGAAAGAAAATATTGTAAACTAGCCAAAGCGCCACAAAGTTTTTATTTAGCAGATATTTATAAAGCACATTGTCAGGCAAATTCTGATGGTAAAACCGACTTTATCGATTCCGCAAGTTTAATGCACTATTACAAATATGAATTACATATGGTAGATGGAAAATCTGAAAATATCAAAATAACTACACCAGCAGATTTCTACACATTTAGAGCTTTACTAGATGCAAAAGAAAACTCTCAAATTTTTGGACTGTAGCATTAGATGAAGGGATGATATATGATTCAGACCACAATAAAAAAATGGTTGAAAACGTATAATGAATTTTCGATTGGTATAAAGGCTGCTTTTTGGTATACATTTTGTAATTTATTGCAAAAGGGGATTTCCTTTATTGCAGTTCCGATATATACGCGAATACTTACACCAGAAGAATATGGGAACTATTCAGTATTCCTCTCATGGATCGATATTTTTGAAATTATAGTTACGCTCAGGATTGCAGGAGGAGGATATGTTGCTGGGCTGACAAAATATTCAGACGATAACAAGAGATACAGTGACTCTGTACAGGGGTTGGAACTTTTTTTGACGACTATATGGGTGATTTTTTATGCGTTATTTTCTGAAAAAATAAATTTTTTAACAGGTATGGATACGCATTCGATGATTTTTATTATTATGTTGATGTATGCTATGCCTGCTATATCATTTTGGAATGCGCGTCAAAGAGTGGAATATAAATATATTCCTGTAATAGCAGTAACTTTACTAACTAGCATATTGATCCCCGCAATAGGAATCGCAACCTCACTGCTTATGGATAGTTCTAAAGAATTTGGAATTATCGGAGCAAGAGTTTTTGTACAAAGTATACTTGGTTTTATTCTGATATTTACATGTATAACTAAAAGTTCCTCTTTTTTCAATAAAGTATATTGGATTAAAACTTTAAAATTTAATATTCCCTTGGTTCCTTATTATTTATCTACAATCATTTTGCAGAGTTCGGATAGAATTATGATAAAAAATTTAGTTGATACGGCCTCTGCTGGAATTTATGGGGTAGCTAATAGTGCTGCAATGATTATGATGCTATTCAATAGTTCTATCCATGCAGCATTTCAGCCATGGTTTTTTAATAAGTTAAAAACAAAACAATATAACAATATTTCTGAAACTATAAATTTTCTGTTAGTTTTAGTGGCGATACTTAATTTATTATTAATAGCATTTGCTCCTGAAGCTATATTCATTTTAGCACCAGCTTCTTACCAGGAGGCAGTATGGGTGATTCCTCCATTAGCTTCTAGTGTTTTTGTTATGTTTTTTTATGAGCATTTCATTAATGTAGAAATTTTTTATGAAAATACCAATGTGATTGCAGGTGCTTCAGTAGGTGCTGCTGTATTAAATGTAGTTTTAAATTTAATTTTTATACCACAGATAGGATTTCTGGCTGCAGGATACACAACACTTTTTTGCTATATAGTATTTTGCTTTACACATTATATTTTTATGAAGAGATTGTGCAAGAAAAATAATTGCCCTTATGAGATTGTTGATATTAAAACTATGGTTATAATTATGATAGTATTTTTTGGAGTTGTATCTGTAGTAGCTTTCGGCTATCCATTTTGGCTTTTAAGGTATGCAATTATTTTAGTATTAGTAAGCCTAATATTTTTTAAAAGAAAGATGTTGATGGATAGTTTAAAACTATTACGGAATAAAGGGTAAAATATGAATAGTAGAAAAAAAATTATGGTTTTGGGATTGGATGGATGTGCTAATTTAGGAGATCAGGCAATTGTAGATTGTACCACTAAATTAATAAAAAAATCTCTGGAAGAATTACATAAAGAAACTATCTATGATTTGGAAATCATAGATTTCACTTTGGGGTTTGAACTTGGAAAAAAGCGAGGTATACAAAAAGCAAAAAAAGAAGTGCTGTATGCATTGCCTGCTGCCTTTAAAGAATCTGTTAAAGAGAAATATATTAGGTATAAGGCCATAAAATATGCTAGCAGTAAAATAGACAAGGATGTTGCAGCTGTTATATTTGCAGGCGGAGGAATTATTAAATATAAATATCAAAAATTTTATATTTTTATCGATGCTTTTGTTAAAATAGCTGAAAAGATGAAAATACCAGTTATGTTTTCTGGAGTTGGAATTGAAGGATATGATTGTAAGGATAAACGCTGCAATTTACTTGAAAAAAGCTTAAATTGTACATGTGTAAAAACCATTTCGACAAGAGATGATATCTATATATTAAAGCAAAAATATTTAATAAACAATTCAGCTTGCCAGACGTTACGGGTATCAGATCCGGTTTGCAATATTGCTGAATTATTTGGGGTTTCTAAAAAGAGCAAAAGTAATGTTATCGGTTTGGGTATTAGCCGATTTGAAATTTTTTCGGACAATGGTGTTTCATTTGAGCGAACTCAAGTTTTAGAATTATGGAAAAATTTAATTCACTATTTGGATAGTAAACATTTGAAATGGAAAATTTTTACAACAGGGCTTCCTTGTGATTATGAAGCAGAAATGGAATTAAAAGACTATTTAGGAAATCAATATCCAGAAGAATACTTTTTACCTAAACCCAATACAGTAAATGAACTTTTAGAGGATATTTCAAATTTTAAGGTGACGTGTGTTTGCAGACTACATGCTTCTATTATTTCTTATTCTTTAGATATTCCTACTATGGGATTTGTATGGAATGATAAACAAATGATGTTTGCTGAGGCAATCGGATGGAAACAATATTTTTTGAATAGAGAGCAATTAAAGGATAATATTACTGTTTTTAATACCTTTAATAAATTGAATGAAGAAGATGGGTATAAATCTAGTTTAAATACTTATAAACTCTCTGTATATAACCCTATTAAAAGTTTTGTTAAACAAATTTAAGGAGGAAAATAGCATTGAATTTTATTTTAAAAGAAGACTTAGATCAAATAATAAAAAGTAATCAACTTTTTTATCCTCTGGAAGGAAAAACGATCTTCATTACAGGTGGGACAGGGCTTATTGGCTCTTTAATTGCTAAAAGCATTTTGAATTATAATAGAAAAGCAATAAAGAAAATAAACTTAATATTGTTATGTCGAAATTCAAAAAAAGTGGAAAGTATTTTTGAAGATTATATTTCAAAAACTCCGGAGTTAAATATATGTCTTCAAGATATAAATGACGAATTACAACTGGATGGACCTGTAGATTATATTATTCATACAGCAAGTATTACATCATCTGCGCAGTTTGTTAAAGAACCTGTAGAAACTATCTTAACAATGGTACAGGGATGCAAAAACATTTTAAAATTTGCCTATGAAAAGAGGGTTTGTTCGTTTGTATATCTTTCATCTTTGGAAGTATATGGTATTCCGTTTGAGGAGAATCAAATATCGTTATTTTCTGAAAACAATTTTGGATATTTAGATCCCTGTAAAGTCAGAAGCAGTTATCCAGAGGCAAAACGTTTGGCTGAAAGTTTATGTATTTCTTATTTTTCTCAATATAATGTTCCTGTTAAAATTGTTAGACTTTGCCAAACATTTGGACCTGGAGTATCATATAATGATTCTAGGGTGTTTGCAGAATTTGCACGATGTGCGATAGAGGGAAAAAATATAGAATTGCATACGAAAGGAGAGACTGTAAGGAATTATTGTTACACGATGGATGCTGTGAGCGGAATTTTAAAGATACTATTGGAAGGAATGGATGGGCAGCCATATAATTTGGCAAATAAAAATGCTGTTGTATCAATCAAGGAAATGGCGGAAATAGCAAAAGAATTATCGGAATTTCCAATAGAAATCAAATATATAATAGATGGCTGTGATAGAGGGTATAATCCAGAAATGAAGCTTGTGTTGACTACTGAAAAAGCAGAAGATTTAGGATGGAAAGCAGAGACTGGGATGAAAGCAATGATGAAACGGTTAATTGCAAGTATGAAAGCATAAATAATTTCAGATGAGGAACTATTATGAAAAAATTAACCATTTTGCTTGTGATAGATGGAAGGGTTAGACGAGCGGGAATTCAAACTTTAATGTTGGATATTTGCCAGCGAATAGACAAAGAAAAATTTCAAATTATTTGGTATTTTACAGGGGATTTAGAGGAACTGGATTTTTATAAAGAAGTTATTGCACAATCTAAAGAAATATATTATAGAAAACACGTACGAAAAACTAGAGTAGGAAGATACATTCAAATGCTTAGAGATATTAAACAAATATTGAATGTATATCACATAGATATTCTTCACGTGAATTCAGGATTGCACATTACACACGGGATAGTATTATTATATGGTAAATTATTCAAAATCAATAAGCGTATTTCCCATGCCCATGGGGTTAATATGAAATATAAAAAGAATACTCTATCTGTAAAAGAAAAATTGGAGTGCCAAATACTTAAAAAATTAATTGTATCCAATGCAAATATTTTAATTGCATGTTCAAAAGAAACTGGAGAAATAGTTTTTGGTTCTAAAACAAGATATCATATACTTAAGAATGGTATCGACTTGGACTCCTTTATGTATTCTGAAAAATTGCGAACTAAAAGTCGTGAGGATTTTAATTTAACAGATAAATTTGTCGTTGGTACTATTGCCAGATTCAGTAAAGTGAAAAATTATCCTTTTTTAATTAATTCTTTTGAAATGGTTTTAAAAAATAAAGAAAATGCAATGTTATTGTTAGTAGGTGATGGGGAAGAAAAAGAGGAAATATTGGCTATGGTAAAACAAAAAGGCATAGAAAAAAATGTAATATTTGTGGGACATACAAATGAAGTAACTAAATATTTACACATTATGGATGTTTTTGTTTTGCCAAGCTTTACGGAAGGTCTCTCGCTTGTCACTGTGGAAGCACAAGTCTCTGGTCTTCCATGTGTTGTATCTACAGGTCTTCCAGATGAAATTTTACTTACCGACAAAATTCAAAAGTACCCGCTAAGCGACGGTTTTTCAAAATGGGCAAACTATATTTTAGAATCTAAAAAATATACAGTGCGTAAAAATAACATTGAAGTAATACGAAAACAAGGATTTGACATCGAGGATACAGTTCAGAGTTTAGAAGAATTATATTTAGTAAAGTAGGGGATAGTTTATGAAGCTGAAAAAGGATCATTGGCATATTGCCTTTAAAATGGAAAATGAAAAAAAATTTCATCTTTTAAGAAATACTCTGTTTTATTGGGTGGCAGATCCATTTTTATATAAATATAAGGGAGAATGGTATTTGTTTGCTGAACTGTTTTATTATAAAAAAAATAAAGGAGTGATCGGCTATAGTAAATTTTCAAATGGGAAATTTGAACCATGGGAAATTGCATTGGAAGAACCCTGGCATTTATCTTTTCCCTATATTGTAGAATATAATGGGAAAATCTATATGTGTCCAGAAGGATATAAAAGTGGGAATTATTATGCATATGAGTCAGTGGACTTTCCGAAAGTTTGGAAAAAGGTGGGTAATATCATGGAGGATGGCAGTTTATATGTAGATTGTCATTTTAGCTGTATAAAAGAAATGGTGTATTTTTTTGCTTATAAGATGAACCCAGAAAATCATCAAGCGGGAATACTGTCTTTATATTATTTAAGAGATAAAACATTTTATGAGTTACAAAAAATTGATACAAGGTATCCTCGAGCAGGAGGGGCAATTTTCCAATCTGGAGATAAATTAATACGAACTGCTCAAGACTGTGAAGGTGATTATGGAAAAGGATTAGTCTTTTTCGAAATAACTTTAAGGGAAAACTTATATCAGGAAAAGCTAATTGAGAAAATATATGCAGATATGATAGAAATTGATTCTGAGAAAAAATTTTGTGGTATACATACATATAATGTTTGTGAAGGAATGCAGGTGATTGATTTAAAAACCAAAGATATTAACATTGTTGAAATTTTTTACCGAATTGTTCGAAAAATCAAACGTATATGTGGCAAGTAAATAAATTAATACCATTTATAAAAAATCCCCTCGCGCAAACCCGCATTCTGTGGTACAATAGCCCTAAGCGGGCAGGAGGAGAGGATCTGCACGCCGGGCATTCTGCCGGATATTTCATGTATCCGCCAGGGTCCCGGCTGTTTTTTCGGATTCCGCCCCATTACAAGAAAACAGGGAGATCAGATTTATGGAAATGAAACGCGTATTGCTGAAATTAAGCGGCGAAGCCCTGGCAGGAGAGAAGAAGACAGGCTTCGACGAGGAGACTGTCAAGGAAGTTGCCAGACAGGTGAAGCTGGCTGTGGACGCAGGCATTGAGGTCGGCGTGGTGATTGGAGGCGGAAACTTCTGGAGAGGCCGTCAGAGCAACGCTATCGACCGTACGAAGGCAGATCAGATTGGCATGCTGGCTACAGTGATGAACTGCATCTATGTTTCTGAGATTTTCAGAAGCACAGGCATGGAGACTGAGATTCTGACGCCGTTTGCCGTAGGCGCTATGACCAAGCTTTTTTCCAAGGACAGAGCCAATAAATATTTTAAGCAGGGCAAGGTAGTATTTTTCGCAGGCGGTACGGGACACCCGTACTTCTCTACAGATACAGGCGTCGCTTTGAGAGCTATTGAGATGGAGGCTGACTGCATTCTGTTAGCCAAAGCCATTGACGGCGTTTACGACAGCGATCCGAAGCTGAATCCGGAGGCGAAGAAGTACGACACCATTTCCATTCAGGAAGTGATCGACAAGCAGCTGGCTGTGGTGGATCTGACGGCTTCCATCATGTGTATGGAGAATCATGTTCCTATGGCAGTATTCAGCTTAAATGAGAAGGACGGCATTGCCAACGCGATGCAGGGGAAAATAAACGGCACAGTAGTGACCGCATAACAGGAGGATTTTTTATGCAGGAGAAAATGAAAGTATTTGAAGATAAGATGGAGAAATCCTACGACGCGTTATTAAACGAGTTCAGCTCCATCCGTGCAGGACGCGCGAATCCGCATGTATTAGATAAGCTGAAGGTAGATTACTATGGAGCACCGACTCCGCTTCAGCAGGTTGCCAACATCTCTGTTCCTGAGCCGAGAATGATTCAGATCCAGCCGTGGGAGAAGAGCCTTGTGAAGGCGATTGAGAAAGCGATTCTCACCTCTGACCTGGGAATCAACCCGAACAACGACGGTTCTGTAATCCGCCTGATTTTCCCGGAGCTTACTGAGGAGCGCAGAAAAGAGCTGGCTAAGGACGTGAAGAAGAAGGGCGAGGGCGCTAAGGTAGCTGTGAGAAATATCCGCCGCGACGCCAACGATACCTTTAAGAAGATGGAGAAGGCCAACGAGATTTCTGAGGACGATTTATCTGATGCAGAGGAGAAAATCCAGAAGCTGACTGACAAGATGATCGACAAGATTGACAAGGCTGTGGATACCAAGACAAAAGAGATTATGACAGTATAAAAAACATACCGGGGCAGGTACTCCTGCCCCTTGTTTTTCGTGGTGGGAGGATATGATGGAAACAGATATTTCTAAGATGGCAATTCCGGCCCATGTGGCTCTTATTCTCGATGGAAACGGCAGATGGGCTAAAAAGAGGGGACTTCCCAGAACGGCAGGCCACAAGCAGGGCTGCGTCACAGTAGAAAAAACGGTGGAGGACGCCGCCAGACTGGGAATCAAATATTTGACAGTTTACGGATTTTCCACTGAAAACTGGAAGCGGTCTGTGGAAGAGGTCAGCGCTCTCATGCAGCTGTTCCGCTACTACTTAAAGCGTCTGTTGAAGATTGCCAAGGCCAACAACGTGCGGGTTAAAATGATTGGAGACAGAACGCGCTTTGACAGCGATATTATTGAGGGAATTGACCGCCTGGAGCAGGAAACTGCCGCCAACACTGGCATGACCTTCGTCATTGCCGTCAATTACGGAGGCCGCGATGAGATCCGCCGGGCAGTCAGCCGCATGATGAAGGATGCTCAGGCCGGCGTTCTCAATCCAGATCAGGTGACGGAGGAGACGGTGGCTTCCTACCTGGACACGGCGGGGATTCCGGATCCGGATCTGTTAATCCGCACCAGCGGTGAGATCCGTCTGTCCAACTATCTGCTCTGGCAGCTGGCCTACAGCGAGATCTACATTACAGACTGCCTGTGGCCTGATTTTAACAGGGATGAGCTGGTAAAGGCCATTGCCCAGTATAATACGAGAGAGCGGCGGTTCGGCGGCGCCAAATAACGAAAGAGGGGATAATGTCATGTTTACAACCAGACTGATCAGCGGAATTGTGCTTGTAATTCTGGCAATTTTAATCGTCGGAACCGGCGGAACCCTTTTATTTGCCGTCACGGCGGCTCTGTCTCTGATTGGAATGTTCGAGCTGTACCGTGTGGTGCAGATAGAAAAGAAGGCGCCGGGATTCGCCGGATACGCCGCCGGGATTTTTTATTACATCCTGCTGTGGTTTCACAAAGAAGAGTATATTGTGCTGATGGCTATCATGGCGCTTATGGTATTGATGGCTATCTATGTGGTTACATTTCCACACTATAAGACCGAGCAGGTGACAGTGGCGTTTTTCGGCATTTTTTATCTGGCTGTGATGCTGTCCTACTTATATCAGGTCCGCGCAATGGCTGACGGCAAGTATCTGGTATGGCTAATTGTTTTAAGCTCCTGGGGCTGCGACACTTTCGCCTACTGTGCCGGAATGCTGTTTGGAAAGCACAAGCTGACGCCTGTCCTGAGTCCGAAGAAGACGGTGGAGGGAGCCGTAGGAGGTGTTTTGGGCGCGGCTCTGCTGGGCATGATTTTCGGCGCTGTATTCGGCGGCAGAATGGAAGAGATCGTGAGTCCTGCTGTTATCTGCGCCATTGCCTGCGCCATTGCGGCGGTGATCTCACAGATCGGGGATCTGGCAGCTTCTGCCATTAAGAGAAACCATGATGTGAAGGATTACGGCCATCTGATTCCTGGCCACGGCGGAGTGCTGGATCGCTTTGACAGCATGATTTTTACCGCGCCGGCTATTTTCTTTGCCCTGACGCTGCTGGGCTAAAGATGGAAGCGGCTTTGGCTGTGTGTTTTCTGATATGCTGACGCGAAAGAGAACGGAGGAAGATATGAAAAAAATTGCAATTCTGGGTTCCACTGGTTCCATTGGCACACAAACCCTGGAAGTGGCGCGGACGAATCAGGATATAGAGGTAACGGCTCTGGCAGCTGGAAGGAATATTGCTCTGTTAGAGCAGCAGATCCGGGAGTTCCGCCCGAAGCTTGCGGCTGTATGGGATGAGGAGGACGCGAAAACACTGCGGACTGCGGTAAAGGATCTGGACGTCCGGGTACTGTCTGGAATGGATGGTCTGATTGAGGTCTGCACAGAGCCGTCTGCTGAGATTGTGGTGACGGCGATTGTGGGAATGATCGGCATCCGTCCGACCATCGCCGCTATGGAGGCTGGAAAGGACATTGCTCTGGCCAATAAGGAGACGCTTGTGACGGCAGGCCATATTATTATGCCGTTAGCTGAGCGGACGGGAGTGAAGATCCTGCCGGTAGACAGCGAGCACAGCGCGATTTTCCAGTGCTTAAACGGAGAAACTCATAATAAAATACATAAGATTCTGCTGACGGCTTCCGGCGGGCCCTTCCGAGGAAGGACGAGAGAACAGATGATGGACATTCAGGTGGAGGATGCGCTGAAGCATCCCAACTGGACGATGGGCAGAAAGATCACCATTGACAGCTCCACTATGGTCAACAAAGGCCTGGAGGTGATGGAGGCGAAATGGCTGTTCGGCGTGTCTATGGATCAGGTTCAGGTGGTGGTTCAGCCGCAGAGCGTGATTCACTCTATGGTGGAGTTTGAGGACGGGGCTGTGATAGCCCAGCTGGGAACGCCTGATATGAAGCTTCCCATCCAGTACGCCCTCTACTATCCTGAGAGGCGGTTTCTGCCGGGAGAGCGGTTAGATTTCACAAAACATGGGCAGATTACCTTTGAGGCGCCTGATTATGAGAATTTCCGCGGTCTGGCTCTGGCGAGAGAGGCGGGAAAACGTGGCGGTTCCCTTCCAACTGTGTTCAATGCAGCCAATGAACTGGCGGTAGCGGCGTTTTTAGACCGGAAAATCGGCTATCTGGCGATTACAGATATGATTGAGGCCGCTATGGGTCAGCACCAGGTGATTGAGAATCCTTCTGTAGAGGAAATTTTAGACACAGAGCAGGAAACCTGCGAATTTTTAAGACGTCGTTTTTTATAAACCATAAAACAAGAGAGGGCAGGTGGTAGATTGTTAAGTTTGCTTGCGGCGATTCTGGTATTCGGACTGATTATTTTATTCCATGAATTCGGCCATTTTCTGTTTGCAAAGCTGGGGGGAATCTGCGTTCTGGAGTTTTCCCTTGGAATGGGGCCAAGGCTTATCAGCTTTAAGAGAGGGGATACCAGATATTCGCTGAAGCTTCTGCCATTCGGCGGTTCCTGCATGATGCTGGGAGAGGACGAGGATCCGGAGGATTTTGAGGAGAAGGCAGAAAAGGATATCCGCAGAAAGAGCGGGCTGCTTTTGGATGAGGATGAGGAAGAGGAGTCACAGAATACGCTCTCTTCTGAGACAGGGCAGGATACATGCGCTTTGGAAGAGGAATATGGCATACCGGAAGAGCAGGGGAATGAGCCGCCTGTCCGGTATGCGCCGGACGGCACGCCGGTGAGCGGGCTGGCGTTCCACGAAGCGCCCATTCTGGCCCGCTTTCTCACCATTGCGGCCGGCCCTGTATTTAACTTTATCCTGGCTCTCGCCTGCGGAATCGCCGTGGTAGCCTACGCCGGGTGCCAGCCTCCTGAAATCGTGCAGGTGCAGGCTGGATCGCCTGCGGCTGAGGCAGGTCTTCAGACGGGGGACGTTATTACCAGAATGAATGGAAAACGGATTCATCTCTACCAGGAGGTGGCCATGTATAATACCTTTCATCCCGGCGAGACTGTGAACCTGGAATACAGGAGAGGGGACGAAATTCACAAAACGGCAGTGACTCCGGCTTATTCGGAGGAGATGGGTGGCTATCTGATGGGCATTTCCGGCGGGATTCCCAGAGTGCCGAAGTCTTTGTTTGAGACGATTCAGTACAGCGCCTATGAACTGCGATATATGGTGGATCTGACCTTCCAGAGCCTGAAAATGCTCGTTACCGGCCAGGTGTCCAGAAAGGACGTGGCAGGTCCGGTGGGCATTGTGGTCATGATTGACCAGACGGTAGAGGCAAGCAGCAGCTATGGAATTCTGACGGTGTTCATAAATCTGGCCAATATGTGCCTGATTTTAAGCGCCAACCTGGGTATTATGAATCTGCTCCCCATTCCTGCACTGGACGGAGGACGCCTGGTCTTTATCCTGATTGAGGCTGTCCGCGGAAAACCGGTGGATCCGGAAAAGGAAGGTATGATCCATATGGCAGGCATGGCGGTTCTCATGACGCTGATGGTTTTGATTTTGTTTAACGATATTGCAAATTTGTTCTGATCGGAGGAATCTATTATGACATACAGAGCTTCAACGAAACCAGTTCAAATCGGCAGCCGCGTTATCGGCGGCGGCAATCCGGTTTTGATTCAGTCTATGTGCAATACAAAGACTGAGGACAGCGCATCCACCATTGCCCAGATTCTGGAGCTGGAGCGGGCAGGCTGCGATATTATCCGGGTGGCCGTTCCGACTATGGAGGCGGCTGAAAGCCTGAAAACCATTAAAAAGGCCATTCACATCCCGCTGGTGGCTGATATTCATTTCGACTACCGCCTGGCTATCGCGGCGATTGAGTGCGGCGCCGATAAAATCAGGATTAATCCTGGAAATATCGGTTCTGAGGAGAGAGTGCAGGCGGTTGTGGATAAGGCGAAGGAGTACGGCGTTCCCATCCGGGTAGGCGTGAACAGCGGCTCTCTGGAGAAGCATCTGATCGAGAAGTACGGCGGTGTGACGGCGGAGGGCATTGTGGAGAGCGCTCTGGACAAGGCCGCCCTGATCGAGCGTATGGGATACGACAATCTGGTGCTCAGCATTAAGTCTTCCGATGTGATGATGTGCGTAAAAGCTCATGAGCTAATCGCCAAAAAGACTCCTTACCCGCTTCACGTAGGGATCACGGAAGCCGGAACGATTCTCTCCGGAAATATCAAGTCTGCCATCGGCCTGGGCCTGATTTTAAACCAGGGCATTGGAGATACCATCCGCGTCTCCCTGACAGGAAATCCGGTGGAGGAGGTAAAATCTGCCAAACTGATTTTAAAAACACTGGGACTTCGCACCGGAGGAGTGGAGGTGGTGTCCTGCCCTACCTGCGGACGGACGCAGATCGATCTCATCGGTCTGGCCAACCAGGTGGAAACCATGGTGCAGGAATATCCATTGGATATTAAAGTGGCGGTGATGGGCTGCGTTGTCAACGGTCCCGGAGAAGCCAGAGAGGCTGATCTGGGAATTGCCGGCGGAATCGGAGAAGGCCTTCTGATCAAGAAGGGAGAGGTGATCCGAAAGGTTCCGGAGGCAGAACTGTTAAACGCGCTGAAGGCAGAGCTTGATCAAATGCTTAAAAACGCAGGTGAGAAGGAATGAAGCCTTTTTTAGACGTATTTCCTGATTTACATATTACAGACAATCTGAGAGAGCTTTTAGAACTGGTGGAGGTGGAACGTGTCACCGCCTCCAGGGACAGAAGCTCTATTCGCGTTTATATCGTGTGTCCCAGACTGATTCACAAGCAGAATATTTACGGGCTGGAGAAGGGAATTAAGGATCAGCTGTTTCCCGGAAAGAGAGTCACGATTAAAATTCAGGAAAAATTTAAATTATCCGAACAGTATACTCCTGAGAAGCTTCTGATGGTCTACAAGGACAGTATTTTGATGGAGCTTAAAAATTACAGCATTCTTCTCTACAACATGTTCCGCAAAGCGGAGTGCAGTTTTCCGAAACATGACGTGATGGAGATGGTTCTGGAAGATACCATGATCGCCAGAGACAAAACGGCAGAGCTGAAGCGGGTGCTGGAGAAGATCTTTACGGAGCGGTGCGGACTGCCTCTGGAAATTGACGAGGAGTACCGGGCCCGCCAGAAGAAAACCCTGGATCCGGGCTATGACGCCTACCTTGACGCTATGGCTGCCTCTGGAGACGGGGCAGAGTTTCCAGGAGCAGAAGGGGAGGACACGCCCTTTTACGATGCTTCCGTCTACGCGCCCGAAGCAGAGGCAGAACTGGCGCCAGGCCGGCTGAAAGCGGCAGTTCCAGCGGCAGATGGAGGAAAAGTCCAGAAAACGGGGCGTCAGGATTCTGGTAAAAAGGAAGCCGGCAAAAAAGAGATTAATAAAAAAGAGTTCGGCAAAAAGGATTTTAAGAAGAGAGAAGGCGGCCGCTTCGGAGGATACCGCCGTTCCGAGGATCCGGACGTGCTCTACGGTCGCGGCTTTGACGATGAGACCATAGAAATTCATCAGATCGAGGGAGAAATCGGCGAGGTGGCAATCCGCGGAAAAATCCTGACCTGCGAGAACAGAGAGCTTCGGAGCGGAAAGCAGCTGTTTATCTTTACCATTACTGATTTTACTGACACCATCGGAGTGAAAATTTTCGCCAAAGAGGAGGCGGTGGACGATTTAAAGGCGGCCACCGCTCCAGGACAGTTCGTCCGCCTGAAAGGAGTAGCTACTATCGACCGGTTCGACGGGGAGCTGACCTTAGGATCGGTTGTGGGAATCAAGAAGTGCGAGGATTTCACGGGAAAGCGCATGGACAACAGTCCGGTAAAGCGTGTGGAGCTTCACTGCCATACAAAGATGAGCGATATGGACGGCGTTTCCGAAGTGAAGGATATTATCAAGCGGGCAAAAAAATGGGGCATGGACGCCATCGCAGTGACGGATCACGGCTGTGTCCAGGCCTTTCCTGACGCCAACCATGCAGTGGAGAAAGGAGACGGTTTCAAGGTTCTCTATGGAGTGGAGGGCTATCTGGTAGACGATATGAAGCAGCTGGCAGAGAACGAGACGGGACAGTCCCTGGATCACACCTGCGTGGTCTTCGATATCGAGACCACCGGCTTCAGCCCGATTAAAAATAAAATTATCGAAATTGGCGCAGTAAAAGTGGAAAACGGAAAAATTACAGACAAATTTTCTACGTTCGTCAATCCGGAAGTTCCGATTCCTTTTGAGATTGAGAAGCTGACAAGCATCAGCGACAACATGGTTTTAAATGCGCCCACTATTGAGCAGGCGCTGCCAAAGTTTCTGGAATTCTGCGGGGACGCTGTCATGGTTGCCCACAACGCTTCTTTCGATATGAGCTTTATGAAGCACAACGCCCTGCTCCTGGGAATGACCTTTGAGCCTGCCATTCTGGATACCGTTTCCATGGCCCGGTTCCTGCTCCCCAATCTTCACCGGTTTAAGCTGGACACGGTGGCTAAGGAATTGAAAATTTCCCTTGAAAATCACCACCGGGCAGTGGACGACGCGGGAGCTACGGCAGAAATTTTCGTGAAATTCATGGAAATGTTAAAGCAGAGGGGCATTGAAAATCTGACCCAGCTGAACGAACACAGCCAAATGAGTGTGGAGACGATCCGGAAAATGCCGACCAATCACATTATTATTCTGGCGAAAAACGACATTGGCCGGATTAATTTATACCGTCTTGTGTCAGACTCTAACCTGATTTACTATGCCAAGAGGCCGAGAATTCCGAAAAGCGAAATCATGAAATACAGAGAAGGCCTGATTATCGGATCTGCCTGCGAGGCGGGAGAGCTTTACCAGGCCCTCTTAAGAGGCGTGCCGGAGGCGGAGATTAATAAAATTGCCGAATTTTACGACTATCTGGAGATCCAGCCTCTGGGAAACAACGGCTTCATGCTGCGGGATGAAAAGAGCGTTGTCAAATCAGAGGAGGATTTAAAGGATCTGAACCGGAAGATTGTAGAGCTGGGAGAGCGGTTTAACAAACCGGTCTGCGCCACCTGCGACGTGCATTTTCTGGATCCGGAGGACGAGGTTTACAGGCGGATTATCATGGCAGGAAAGGGCTTTAAGGACTGCGACGATCAGCCTCCTCTCTATTTCCGCACGACAGAGGAAATGCTCCGCGAGTTTGAGTACCTGGGAAGCGACAAGGCGGAGGAGGTCGTGATCACCAACACCAGACGGATTGCCGCCATGTGCGAGCGGATTGCCCCTGTCCGGCCTGACAAGTGTCCGCCGGTCATTCCAAATTCCGATGAGATGCTGAGAAACATCTGCTATAACAGAGCCCACGAAATGTATGGAGAAAATCTTCCGAAAATCGTAGTGGAGCGTCTGGAGAGGGAGTTAAACTCCATCATCTCCAACGGCTTTGCGGTGATGTATATTATTGCCCAGAAGCTGGTGTGGAAATCCAACGAGGACGGTTATCTGGTAGGTTCCCGTGGTTCCGTCGGCTCCTCCTTTGTGGCCACCATGTCGGGAATTACGGAGGTCAATCCGTTAAGTCCCCACTATTACTGTACGGAGTGCCATTACTATGATTTCGACTCGGAGGAGGTTAAGAAGTTCTCCGGTATGGCGGGCTGCGATATGCCAGATCGCCTGTGCCCTGTCTGCGGAAAGCCTCTGAAAAAGGACGGCTTTGATATTCCGTTTGAGACCTTCCTGGGCTTTAAGGGAGACAAGGAGCCTGATATCGACTTAAACTTCTCAGGAGAGTATCAGAGCCGGGCCCACGACTACACGGAGGTCATTTTCGGCAAAGGGCAGACCTTCCGGGCCGGAACCATCGGTACTCTGGCAGATAAGACGGCCTTCGGATATGTGAAAAAATACTATGAGGAGAGGGGAGAGCGCAAACGGGGCTGCGAGATCAACCGGATTGTCACAGGCTGCGTCGGCGTCAGGAGAACGACCGGACAGCATCCGGGAGGCATTATCGTGCTGCCTCACGGGGAGGAGATCTATTCCTTCACCCCGGTACAGCACCCGGCGGACGACATGGGAACGAAGACTATTACCACCCATTTCGATTACCACTCCATTGACCACAACCTGCTGAAGCTGGATATTCTGGGACACGATGATCCCACCATGATTCGTATGCTGCAGGATTTGACAGGCCTTGATCCGGTCAGGGATATTCCTCTTGACTCCAAGGAGGTTATGAGTCTGTTCCAGAGTACCGAGGCCCTTGGCATTACGCCGGACGATATCGGCGGCTGTCCGCTGGGGGCGCTGGGCGTGCCGGAGTTCGGTACGGACTTTGCCATGCAGATGCTTTTAGACACCAAGCCTAAATATTTCTCGGATCTGGTCCGCATTGCCGGACTGGCCCACGGCACGGACGTATGGCTGGGAAATGCCCAGACTCTGATTCAGGAGGGGAAAGCTACCATTCAGACGGCGATCTGTACCAGAGACGACATCATGGTCTACCTGATCGGTATGGGACTGGAGGAGGGACTTTCCTTCACCATCATGGAGAGCGTCCGAAAAGGCAAGGGGCTGAAACCGGAGTGGGAGGAGGAGATGACGGCCCACGGGGTGCCGGACTGGTATATCTGGTCCTGCAAAAAAATCAAGTACATGTTCCCCAAGGCCCACGCGGCCGCCTACGTTATGATGGCGTGGCGGATCGCCTACTGCAAGGTCTTCTATCCCCTCGCCTACTACGCGGCCTTTTTCAGCATCCGCGCCAGCGGCTTTTCCTATGAGCTGATGTGCCAGGGGCGAGAAAAGCTGGAACACCATCTGGCCGACTACAGAAAGCGGCTGGACAGCCTCTCCAAAAAAGAGCAGGATACGCTGCGGGATATGAGAATTGTCCAGGAAATGTACGCCAGGGGATATGAATTTACGCCTATTGACATTTATAAGGCCAGCGCGAGAAATTTCCAGATTATAGACGGAAAGCTGATGCCTTCCTTAAGCAGTATCGACGGACTGGGGGAGAAAGCGGCGGACGGTATTGTATTTGCCGCTGAGGACGGTCCGTTCCTGTCCAAGGAAGATTTTATCAACCGTTCCAAAGTGACGAAAACAGTGGCGGATCTGATGGCAGATCTGGGGCTGCTGCGGGGACTGCCGGAGAGCAACCAGCTGTCGCTGTTTGATCTGGCGCTGTAAAAAACAAGGGGGAAAACCATATGAAATACGATTTTGAGACAGTTCTGGACCGGTATGACAACGGATCTGTAAAATGGAATCTGATGAAAAAGAAAAAGCCGCAGGTGGGAAGGGGCGTGGTCCCCTTTTCCATCGCGGATATGGAATTCAAAAATCCGCCGGAAATTATCGAGGCGTTAAAGGAATATCTGGATACTGCGGTGCTGGGATATCAGACGGCAGAGCCGTCCTGGTATGAGGCTGTAACCGGATGGACGAAGCGCAGATATGGATGGGAGACAAGACCAGAGTGGTTTTATACGACTCCCGGGGTGGTGAACGCCCTCTACCACGGCGTTCTGGCCTTCACAGAGTCGGAAGACGGCGTGATTGTCATGCCGCCTGTGTATTATCCATTTTACAAAGCGGTAGAGACAAATGGGAGAAGAACCGTCAGATGTCCGCTGAAGGAAGGAAAGGATCTTTCCTATACTATAGACTTTGACCGGCTGGAAGCTCTGGCCTCTGATCCAAAAAATACTCTTCTGATTCTCTGCAATCCCCATAACCCGGTGGGACGCGTGTGGACCAGACAGGAGCTTTTAATGGTCAGCCAGATCTGCCTGCGCCACCACGTGTTTGTAATTTCTGACGAAATCCACTGCGACCTGATTATGCCAGGGCACACCTTTACCTCCTTTGCCTCTCTGTCAGAGGAAAACGCCGCCAACACTATGACCTGCATTGCTCCCAGCAAGACCTTCAATCTGGCCGGGCTGGAGGCTTCCTGCGTGATTCTGCCGGATCGGGAGAGACGCCATCAGCTGAAGGCAGAGATGAGCCGCGTCTCCTACGAGGGGCGGGTAAACGCCCTGGGATATAAGGCCATGGAAGCCGCCTACACCAGGTGCGACCAGTGGCTTTCACAGGCGATCCAGGCCATTCACAGCAATCATCGTCTGCTGACAGAATTTCTGAAAGAGCACTGCCCGGATGTAAAGGCTGCTCCTTTGGAGGGAACGTATCTTCAGTGGCTGGATCTGCGGGCTCTCGGCTGGACACCTAAGGAGCAGGAGAGCATCATGGAGGAGGCAGATCTGTTTTTTGACGAAGGCGGTATGTTCGGTCCTGAGGGAGAGGGATTCGAGCGGATGAATCTGGCCTGCCCGCAGACGGTTATTCTGGACGGACTCGGCCGCTTCAGCCAGGTGGTAAACAGGCGAAAGAGAGGAGGCGGGGATGATCACAGAGGATAATGGTTCCTTAAATATGGCGGATACACTTCTCGTTGTAGATGATGTAGAATTAAACAGGGCCATTCTCGCAGAAATATTTCAGGATTCTTACCGGATTGAAGAGGCAGAAAACGGCAGGGCTGCCCTTGAAAAGCTGATAAGCGGCAGAGAGCGGTTCTGCGGCGTGCTTTTGGATGTGATGATGCCTGAAATGGATGGTATCAGCCTTTTAAAAATTCTGCAGGGCTCGCATATGACAGAAGAAATCCCTGTTTTTCTCATTACCTCTGAGACAAGCCCCGCTCTGTGGAAGGAAGCCTATTCTTTAGGCATTATGGATCTGATTCCCAAACCAGTCATTCCCTATATCGTCAGGTACAGAGTCGATTCCGTTGTCAGGCTGTTCCAGGCCAAAAGAAGGCTGGGCAGCCAGGTGGAGCGCCAGAAGGACGAGCTTCTTAAAAAAGCGGAGGAGATGTACCGGCTCAGCATTGGCATGGCAGAATCTCTGGCCAATGTCATTGAATTTAAAAGCGACGAATCCAGCTCCCACATCAGGAGGATCCATGAAATTACCATGGCTCTTCTGCAGGATACACGTCTGGGAAACGGCCTTTCCAGGCGCGATATTGAACAGATCGGCCTGGCGGCCATCATGCACGACGTGGGGAAAATTGCCATTCCGGATCATATTTTAAATAAGCCTGGACGGTTCACGCCGGATGAATTTGAGCTGATGAAAACCCACACCGTGGAGGGAGGACAGCTTCTGTCAAAAATCTGGCAGATACAGGGAAACGATTCCTATTATTATGCCCATGACATTGCCCTTCACCACCATGAGCGCTGGGATGGGAACGGATATCCGGACGGCCTGAAGGGAAGCCAGATCTCTGTCTGGTCCCAGGCAGTCTCCCTGGCAGACGTTTACGACGCTCTGCTCAGCAAGCGGTGCTATAAGGACGCATATAGCTGTGAAAAAGCAGTGAGCATGATCCTGGGCGGAGAGTGCGGGACGTTTAACCCGGTGTTAATTGACAGCTTTATGGAGATTGAGAGGGGACTTCGCGGACTGTACCTGCCAGATACAGATTAGTATATAGAAAGAGGAGTATGAAAAATGAACAAAGAACGATATGACAGGCTGACGGCAGCCGGCATCCAGATTGAGGAAGCCCTGGAGCGCTTTATGGACAGCGAAGCCATGTTCGAGCGGTTTCTGGGAAAATTTCTGGAAGACGAAACCTACCGTCAGCTGAAAGAGGCTCTTGAAAAGGGAGATATTGAGACATCAATCATGAAATCCCACACCTTAAAGGGCGTAACAGGAAACCTTTCAATGAAACCTCTTTATCAGCTTACAAGCAGGCAGGTAGAGCTTTTAAGAGCCGGACAGCTTGAGGAAGCCAGAGAGCTGATGGCAGACATTGACAGAGCTTATGAAGAGACAGACGGGGCCCTGAAGGAGTAAATACATGGTTAGACAGAACAGTGCAGACAGAAAAGGAATACGCCATGAAAAAAAGCAGAGAAGGATCAGAGAAACTCTGCTGCGGATAAGGAAGAGCCTGGTTCTGCTGGTTCTGTTCGCGGCAATTTCTACCGTAAGCTTTCATGTGATACAGAATAACCTGTTAGATCATGCCAGAGTGATGGGAGACGGTCTTGCCCTTTCTTACTCAGTGGAGGAAGAAAAGAATATTACAGCATATCAGGTGCTGATGAATATGGAGACCAATTACCTGGATCAGTTTTTAGAATCAAAGCCAAGCGAGGAGGAGTTAAAGGCCTGGCTGTCCATCTTTTACAAAAATACCGGAGAGGCCCTCGGTAAAAATTCGATTCTTCCCTACGCGGTAATCAATGGGGCCATTATTCCAGCCATCGAGGTTCCCAAAAATAAAAGTTATGATCCGACTTCCCATGAGTGGTACCGCCAGGCCGACGCGGCAGACGGAGCTGTTATTTTCAGCGATATGTATCAGGATTCCTGGCAAAATATGCCGGTTATTACGATCGCGAAAAAATGTAAAACCCCTGAAACCTTTCTTGCATTCGATATTTTTCCAGAAAAATTCAGAATCAGTACAAACAGTCAGGAACTTCCAAACGCAAGCTCCTATTACCTCTGTGACAAAGCGGGAAATGTGCTGTACAGCGAGACCAGCCTGGAGGAAGAGCGTATGGATCCGTACCTCAAACGGATTCTGAATGGTATTCACGAGGGAACGCTGGAGGAAGATCATCCCTATGTGATTAATCCCAACGGTGAAAAAAGAGGCGTCTACTATGAAAAAATGGACAACGGATGGACCTGCATTGTGACGATTCCATATAAGGAACTGTTAGGAAACTTTTGGAATGTAACGCTCTGGTATATGGGATTATTCAATTTCTGCTTTGCCCTGGTGCTCTTCATGGGGGTGAACAGCTGTCTGCTCAGCCGCAAAATGAAACGGATCAACGAGACGGTTCAGGTTCTTGGAAATTCCTTCTACGCAATCTACCGTGTGAACTTTAAAAATGACGTTTATGATATGATCAAGGGTTCGGAATATGTCCGTTCCCAGGTTCCTGAAAAGGGACGCTACAGCGACTTTTTGAAGATCGTGGGCGGAGTGATCGAGGAACACGCCTATCAGGAATTTATTGAAAGCTTTTCTCTCTCCAATATCAACCATCTCGTTTCCCAGAAGGTTCAGGATTACGGCGGCGACTTCCGAAGACGCTTTCAGGACGGCTACCGGTGGGTAAGCGTTCGCTTCCTGTACGATGAATCTCTCAATAAAGACGAAGCTGTGCTCTGTTTCCGTGAAGTGGATGAGGAGAAAAAAAGCCAGCTGAAGCACCAGCATATTCTGGAGACAGCTCTCGACAGGGCCAAAAAGAACGAGGACGCTCAGAACCGGTTCTTCTCAGCTATGTCCCACGACATGAGGACGCCTCTCAGTGCGATTATCGGAATGACCGAGCTGGCTGAAAAGCACCCTGAGGACACGGCACAGGTAAAAAGCTATCTGAGGAGGATTGGCGTTTCCAGCCGCCAGCTTCTGGGATTAATCAACGATATTCTGGAAATGTCCCGGGTGCAGAAGGGAAAAATCACCATCGAAAACAGCGATTTTGATTTAAAGGCCGCGATTGGCGACTACACGGCCCCCTTTGCCATTCAGGCGGAGAGGGAAAACAAGAAATTCAGCGTTTCCTTCCAGGCCAGAAATCATAGAGTGCGGGGAGACGCGTTCCGCCTGGGACAGGTCATGAACAATCTTTTGTCAAACGCTTTTAAATTTACAAAGCCAGGCGACTCGATTTCCGTCTGCATCAGGCAGGAGGAGCTGTCTGAAGACAGATTCTGCATCGTTGTCTCCGACACTGGCGCCGGCATGTCGGAGGAATTTCTGACACGCCTGTTCCTTCCCTATGAGAGGGAAACCAGGTTTGGGGCAAAATACATTGCCGGAACAGGCCTGGGAATGGCGATTGTAAAAAGTATTGTCAGCCAGATGGACGGACAAATTAAAGTAGACAGCCGTCTGGGAGAGGGCAGCATGTTTACCCTTCTGCTTCCATTTGAAGTTCTGCCGGATGCAAAGGAAAAGGAACATACGGAGACAGCTTTGGAAGGCTCTGAAGCAAAGGAAGGTTCTGAACGGGAATATACGAATCTGTCGGGACTGAAAATCCTGCTGGCGGAGGACAATGAAATCAACATGGAAATCTGCCGGGAGATGCTTGGCATGGCAGGAATCCAGGTGACGGAGGCGTGGAATGGAAGAGAAGCCCTGGAAGCCTTCCGTGCCTCTTCAGTCTCGCACTTTGACGCCGTTTTGATGGATATGCAGATGCCGGAAATGGACGGATGTGCGGCAGCTATGGCAATCCGAAACCTTAAAAATGAGCGGGAAGACGCAGAGACGATTCCTATCATTGCCATCACGGCCAACGCCTTCAGCGAGGATATCGCGGCCACGGAAGCGGCGGGAATGAACGCCCATATCTCCAAGCCTATTGATTTTCCTGTGCTGTGCAGAACTCTGGAACGGCTGACTGGAAACAGGGTATAACTGTACTCTTTAAAAAATGTATTTTTGTCCATTTAAACAGGTACACTTTTGCTGTATACTGGTCAAAACGCAGAAAGGAGCGTGAATCCAGTGAAAAAAACAGCAGTGATTCATGATTTATCTGGATTTGGAAAATGTTCTCTCACCGCGGCAATCCCGATCCTCTCAGTGATGGGAGTCCAGGCCGTTCCCCTGCCCACAGCTGTATTAAGCGGCCAGACTGGATACGGAGACTATGTCTGTGAAGATTTTACAGCGCCTATGTCCTCCATCTCAAAGCTCTGGAAAAGACAGGCAGTAGAGTTTGACGGCATCTATTCCGGTTTTCTCCTGAATGAAAGGCAGGCAGACCAGATTTTGGAGTTTATCCGGGATTTTTCGGGGAGGGAGACTCTTGTTGTGGTAGATCCCGTTTTGGGGGACAACGGAAAACGATACGACATTTTTGACAGTCAGATGGAACTGGCGGCCGGACGCCTGGCAGAACAGGCTCACGTAATCACGCCGAATCTGACGGAAGCCCTTCTGTTAGGACGGCAGGCCAGAGAATCGATACCAGACTGGAAGGCGGTCCGTCTTATGGGACGGCAGGAAAGGCTTGCGCTGGCCGAAGACCTGGCGGAGGTTCTGACAGAATCCTACCGGCTGAGGGGCGCGGTTATCACGGGAATCGAACTGTCACAGAACGGGTTCCCACAGATTGGAAATCTGGTCCTGGCAGAAAAGGGAACGCCGCAGTGGACAGTTTCTCCCAAAACAGGAGGAAGCTATTCTGGAACAGGAGATATCCTGGCTTCGATTGTCACGGCCTCCCTGGTAAACGGCGGATCCCTCTTTGACAGCGTCTGCAGGGCGGCAGATTTTATTGAAAAAGGCATTCGGGAGGCTGCGAGGGAACAAACCGATCGAAACGACGGAATCTGTTTTGAGTCCTGTCTCTGGGAGCTTGGAAGGGAGGCGCTGGGCAGTGAAAAAAGTCTGTGACAGAGCTTCCGATAAAAAGCTGGAGTTTATGTCTCAGGCCGCTGTGATGGCGGCCCTGACCGCAGCCCTGACTCTCTGGCTGCATATTCCGGCAGGATTAAACGGAGGCTATATTCACTTTGGCGACGCGGTGATTTATCTGGCGGCCGCGCTGCTGCCAAAGCCTTATGCCATGGCGGCGGGAGCGGCGGGCGGCGTAATCGCCGATCTTTTGACAGCGCCTCTGTGGGCGCCGGCCACCCTGCTGATCAAGCCGCTTCTCGTCCTTCCCTTTTCAAACGGAGGAGAGCGGATCGTGACCAGAAGAAATACGGCGGCTCTTGTGCTGGCGTTTTTTCTGTCGGCATCCGGGTACTTTCTGGCAGAAGGACTGATGTTTGGTTTTCACACGGCGTTTCTTGTCTCTGTCTCGGGCAGCGCAGTACAGTCCGGCGGAAGCGCGCTGGCATTTCTGGCAGCAGGAGGCGCACTGGATCGTCTGCAGGTAAAGAGGAGATGGAGAGCCGGTTCGCAGGGGTGAGAACGCGGCAAAGGTTAAGGAGGAAACGGTTATGGCAGATATTGTGTACCGATACAAAAACCAGGTCTATTTAAACATTACGAACCGCTGTCCCTGCAGATGCGAATTCTGTATCAGAAGCCACGGCGATTCCGTAGGAGATGCAGAAAACCTCTGGTTTGAGAGAGAGCCTGAGCTGGAAGAAATTTTTGACGCAATCGACAGCTTCGATTTTTCCGGCTGCCGGGAGATTATTTACTGCGGCTATGGAGAGCCGGTTATGGCTCTCGACAAGATGAAGCAAATCAGCCCCTTCCTGCGGGAACGGTTTCCTGACTGCCGCATCCGCCTGAACACAAACGGATTGGGCGATTTGATTTATGGACGGTCTACAGCCGGAGAGGTCTGCCGTCTGGCAGACAGCATTTCCATCAGCCTGAATATGCCTGACGCCGACAGCTATGAGGCTGTGGTCCATCCTGTTTATGGAAAAAAAGCGTTTGCCTCCATGCTGCAGTTTGCCCGGGACTGTAAAGCGATTTTGGGTGACGTCCGCTTTACCGTAGTGGACATAATCGGCAGAGAAAAGGTAGAGGAAAGCCGGCACCTGGCACAGCGTTTGGGAATTCCTCTGAGAGTGCGGGAATATTCGGAATAAAGACTTTGTTAAAAATATATAAAAAAAGAATAAAGTTTCTATTGACTTATAGGTAATGATTTGGTAAGATCAAAAGCAAGAAATAAATAAGCTATGGATTGTTACTGGTAAGCAGGCAAAACCAATTTTGAGGGAGAAGGGTATAAGTGTTCGTTCAGGACAGGATCCTTATCTTCAAAGTTGGTTTTTTTATTGCCGCAGTATCGTTTGCCAGAGGGAGAACATGACTTATGAGAGTAAACAAGGTGATCAACAATAATATCGTAAGCGCTCTGGATTCGGAGGGAAAAGAGATTGTTGTCATGGGAAGAGGACTTGGCTTCGGAGCAAAGCCTGGAAAGGAAATTCCTGAAGCGAAGATTGAAAAAATATTCCGTCTGGACAGCCAGAACACCATGGACCGTTTTAAAGAGCTGCTTTCTAATCTTCCTCTGGAGCATATTCAGGTCTCCGCTGAAATTATCAACTATGCCAAGAGCGTGTTAAACAGAAGCCTGAATCAGAACATCTATGTGACTTTGACGGACCATATTAATTTTGCCATTGAGCGGTTTCGGAAGCAGATGCGTTTTTCCAATCCGCTGCTCAGTGAGATTAAGGCTTTCTACAAGGAAGAATATCTGATAGGAGAATATGCCGTTGCGTTGATTGAAAAGGAAATCGGCATCCGGCTTCCGATAGACGAGGCCGGCTTCATTGCCCTCCATGTGGTGACAGCTGAATACAATACAGCCATGAGGGAAACCATCGACATTACGAATCTGATTCAAAACGTAGTTGGAATGGTCCGGGATTATTTTCATGTGGGCTTAGACGAAACTTCTCTCAATTATCAGCGGTTTGTCACCCACCTGCGTTTCCTGGCCCAGCGGATTGTGGCGGGGGAGCTTTTAGACGGAGGAAATCCCGAGTTTAACCGCCTGATTTCCCAGATGTATCCGGAGGAATACGCCTGCAGCCTGAAAATCAGGGAACACATAAAATCGGTATACAGCCATGATGTGACGGATGAGGAAACCGCATATCTGGCAGTTCATATAAAACGTATCAGAGATTAAGAAAGAGAGGAAAATCGCATGTTTTCATCACTGAAAAAGATGTTTGGAGGAAAAGAGGAGAAAAAGACTGTTTTAGCTCCAGCAGCAGGAAAGGCCGTTTCTTTAAAAGAGGTAAATGATCCGACCTTCAGCCAGGAAATTCTTGGAAAGGGCGTTGCCATTATCCCGTCTGAGGGAAAAATTGTGGCTCCGGCAGACGGAACCATCAGCGTGTTCTTTGAGACAAAGCACGCAGTCAGCATTTCCGCTGAGAACGGCGCTGAGATCATCGTCCATGTAGGCCTTGACACCGTTAATTTAAAGGGCGAGCACTTTACAGCTCACAAACAGCAGGGCGACAAGGTAAAGGCAGGCGAGCTTCTGTTAGAATTCGATATGGAAGCGATTAAAGCAGCCGGATACGATGTTATCACACCGGTCATCATCTGCAATACTCCAGATTTTCCGGATATGATCTGCCATACAGGCCAGGACGTTAAGGAATTAGATACTATCATCGAGCTGTAGAAAGGCAGAAAATATGAAAATTCTGACGATTGCCGTTCAAACGGCAGAGGGACTTCATGTAAAGCCTGCGTCCCAGCTGTTTATGGCCGCGAGAGATTTCAGCTGCCGGATTACCGCTTCCTGCCGGGAAGCGCAGGCAGACTGTAAAAGTATCCTGGAGCTGTTAGGCCTGGGGGCTGCGGGAGGAGAACGGCTTGTTCTAAGCTTTGACGGGCCGGATGAGGAGGCAGCAGAACGCGCCTTTCGCCGCCTGACGGAAAAGTCTGAGGAATTCTCATACATCTAGCACAGCAAAATACGATTTGCACCTGTCTTCTCAGACAGGTTCAGATAAAAAAACTGCCGGTAGTCCGGCAAAAAAGGAAAGGGGTTCATTATTTATGGTAATGAAGTTTTTACAGAAACTGGGAAAATCCCTGATGCTCCCGGTTGCATGTCTCCCTGTCTGCGGTATCCTGATGGGAATTGGCTACGCGTTATGTCCAAGCACCATGCAGGGCGGTACTGTAGAGGGACTGAAGGAGATCATCGGTTTCTTCCTGGTGAAGGCCGGCGGCGCTCTGATTGACAACATGTCCTGGCTGTTCGCAGTAGGCGTTGCAGTGGGAATGTCCGACGACAACGACGGTACGGCAGGCCTTGCAGGTCTCGTATCCTGGTTAATGATGACAAAGCTGTTAAACCCGGCTGTTGTAGGTACCTTAACAGGCGTTGCTGCAGATGCAGTAGACTTATCCTACAGCAAGATCGAGACACAGTTTATCGGTATCCTGGCAGGTATCATCGGCGCTATGTGCTACAACCGCTTTAAGACTGCCAAGCTTCCGGACTGGCTGTCCTTCTTCTCCGGCAAACGCTGCGTTGCCATTGTAACCGCTCTGGTTTCCATCGTTGTGGCAGCTGTTCTGTTCTTCGTATGGCCAATTGTGTTCGGCGCATTAGTTGCTCTTGGAAAGGGTATCATGAGCCTTGATGCAGTAGGCGCAGGTATCTATGCGTTCTTCAACCGTCTGCTGATTCCGTTTGGTCTCCACCATGCGTTAAACAACGTATTCTGGTTCGACACAATTGGTATCGGCGACCTGACACATTTCTGGGCAGGCGAGACGTCTGCAGACGTTACATGGAGCCTTGGTATGTACATGGCAGGCTTCTTCCCATGTATGATGTTTGGTATTCCAGGTGCTGCCCTGGCTATGGTTCAGTGCGCTAAGAAGGAGAAGAGAAAAATTGTAATCGGTCTCGTAGGTTCCGCCGCTGTGGCTGCTTTTGTCTGTGGCGTTACAGAGCCGTTCGAGTTCGCATTCATGTTCCTTGCTCCTGTTCTCTACTTAGTATACTCACTGTTATACGGTATTTTCACAACTATTACAGTTGTCCTTGGTTTCCGTGCAGGCTTCTCATTCTCTGCCGGACTGACAGACCTTGTGTTCTCCGCACAGCTTCCGGCTGCTGCCAAGACCATGTTAATCATCCCGTTAGGCGCTGCAGCATTCGTTGTATTCTACCTGGTATTCCGTGTTCTTATCACTAAGTTAGACTTAAAGACACCAGGACGCGAGGACGACGATACAGAGAGCGAGAAGGCCGTAAGCCTCTCCAACAATAACTATACAGAGGTAGCCTCCATTATCCTTGAGGGACTTGGCGGCCCATCCAATGTAACTTCCATCGACAACTGCATCACACGTCTCCGTCTGGAGGTAAAGGATCAGGCTCTCGTAGATGAGAAGAAGATAAAATCCGCAGGTATTGCCGGCATTATCCGCCCAGGCAAGACAAGCGTGCAGGTTATCGTAGGAACTCAGGTTCAGTTCGTAGCCGACGAGTTCAAGAAGCTCTGCAAATAATACGTTTACAACGGTATGAAAAAGCTCCTTTATGGAGCTTTTTCGCATTTACGGAAACTGGAAGCTTGCATTTTCAGAGGCCTGAAATTATAATGAAACAAGTGTAAAACACAATCCCTGACAAACGAAGGAGAATGCAAATGATTTTAGCCATTGACGTAGGAAATACAAATATTGTGATTGGGTGTATTGATAAGGAAAAATGCCATTTTATCGAGCGGCTCTCCACCGTCCGGATTAAGACAGAGCTGGAGTACGCCATTGATATTAAAAGCGTGCTGGATATTTACCATGTCTGCCCCGAGGAGATTGAGGGAGGCATTATTTCTTCTGTGGTTCCCCAGATTACTACAAATATTAAGCTGGCGGCAGAAAAGATTCTGAAAAAGGAAATTCTTGTGATCGGTTCCGGCATTAAAACAGGACTGGATATCCGAATCGACGATCCGGGCCAGCTGGGCGCCGACCTGGTGGCGGCTTCTGTGGCCGGAATTGCAGAATATCCAGTTCCGATGATGATCTTTGACATGGGAACTGCCAACACAGTCTGCGTCATTGACCGTGAAAAGCGGTACCTGGGCGGCATGATCTATCCGGGTCTCGGCGTATCCTTAGATTCCCTGACTGCCCACGCGTCCCAGCTGGGAGGAATCAGCCTGGAAGCCCCTGAAAGGGTGATTGGGCGCAATACAATCGACTGCATGAAGAGCGGCGTGATTTACAGCGCGGCTGCTGCCATGGACGGCATCATCGACAGGATTCAGGAGGAAATGGGAGAGACGCTGACAGTTATCGCTACCGGAGGTCTGGCCAAATGTATCGTGCCGCACTGCAGAAGAGAAGTGATTTTAGACGACGATCTTCTGTTGAAGGGACTTCTGGTTCTCTACGATAAAAACAGACGGTAAACGTTATGGGAGCTTTATCTGAAAACCAGCTGAAAAAACATATCTGCGCGGGAATTGTAGCCCATGTCGACGCCGGAAAAACTACGCTGTCGGAGGCCCTTTTATATCTGTCCGGTTCTATCAGAAAGCTGGGCCGTGTAGACAATCAGGACGCTTTCCTGGATACCTGCCAGCTGGAGCGGGCCAGAGGAATCACTATTTTTTCCAAGCAGGCGGAGCTTCAGTGGAACGGTACGTCCGTGACGCTGTTAGACACACCGGGACATGTGGATTTTTCGGCGGAGATGGAACGCACGCTTCAGGTACTGGATTATGCCATTCTGGTAATCAGCGGCGCCGACGGCGTCCAGGGCCACACGGAAACCCTGTGGCGTCTCTTGGCCAGATATGAAATCCCTGTTTTTTTGTTTATCAACAAGATGGATCAGCCTGGAACAGACAGAGACGCTTTGATGAGAGAGCTGAAAAAGCGCCTGGATGAGGGCTGTATCGACTTTCAGGAGGAGGGGACAGAAGATTTTTATGAGCAGGCCGCCATGTGCGAGGAGAAGCTTCTGGACGCCTATCTGGAAACGGGAACCGTGGAGGAGGATGAAATCCGCCGCTTGATCCAGAAAAGGAAGCTTTTCCCCTGCTTTTTCGGATCTGCCTTAAAGCTGCAGGGAGTGAAAGAGCTGTTGGACGGTTTCTGCCGCCTGTCTAAGCTTCCCTGCTATCCTGAGGACTTTGGAGCCAGAATCTACAAGATTTCCAGAGACGGCCAGGGAAACCGGCTGAGTCATCTGAAGGTGACAGGCGGAATCCTGAAAGTAAAAACAGCTCCTGTTTCCGGCTGTCCCGATAAAATTAATCAAATCCGCATCTACTCCGGAAGCCGGTTTGAGACGGTGCAGGAAGCGCCAGCCGGAACCGTCTGCGCGGTATCCGGTCTTTCTTCGAGCTTTGCCGGGCAGGGACTGGGATTTGAGGAGGAGCTTGCGGCGCCGGTTCTGGAACCGGTGCTGACCTACCGCCTGATCCTTCCGGAGGGCTGCGATGCGGCGTCCTTTCTCCCGAAGCTCAGACAGCTGGAAGAAGAAGAACCGCTTCTGCGGGTACTGTGGAATGAGTCTCTCCAGGAGATTTCCATGCAGATGATGGGGCAGGTGCAGATTGAGGTGTTGAAAAGCCAGATGGAAGAGCGCTTCGGCGTTTTGGCGGAGTTCGGCACCGGTTCCATTGTATATAAGGAGACCATCGCGGGGCCGGTGGAGGGGGCGGGACATTTTGAGCCTTTGCGCCACTATGCGGAGGTCCACCTTCTCCTGGAGCCGGGAGAACCGGGGAGCGGTCTTTCCTTTGGCAGTCTGTGCAGTGAGGACGTTCTGGATAAAAACTGGCAGCGTCTTGTGTTCACTCATCTGGAAGAGAGGCAGCATCCAGGCGTTCTCACAGGCTCTCCCATTACCGATATGCGCATTTTACTGACAGCAGGAAGAGCCCATCCCAAGCACACGGAGGGAGGAGATTTCAGGCAGGCCGTCTGCAGAGCGCTTCGCCAGGGGCTGATGGAGGCGGAATCGCTCCTGCTGGAGCCCTGGTATTCCTACCGCCTGGAGGTGCCGGAGCCGTCCATCGGCCGGGCTATGAACGATATGGAACAGCGAAGCGGAACCTGCGTCTTAGAAGAGTCCAGGGACGGCATGGCTGTTTTGACCGGGCAGGCGCCTGCCATCTGTCTGACAGAGTATCAGGCAGAGGTTACCTCTTACTCCAGGGGACGGGGACGCCTTTCCTGCTCTCTGCTTGGATACCGTCCCTGCCACAACACAGAGGAGGTCATAACCCGTATCGGCTACGATCCGGAACGCGATACAGACAATCCCACAGGATCGGTTTTCTGCGCTCATGGAGCAGGATTTGCCGTCCCCTGGGATCAGGCCAAGGAATATATGCATGTGGAGAGCGGCCTGCATCTGGACTGTGAAGATGAGAAACAGGACGGACAGCCCAGGGGCTTTAAAAATCCAGGTTCTGGCACAAGACAGGAAGCGGCCGAGGAGATGTGGATGGGTACGGAGGAAATCGACGCTATCCTTGAGAGAACCTTTTATTCCAACAGCCGCGGAAAGGATACGCCCAGGAAAAAATACTCCTCCGGCGTCAGAAAACAGCGCCGCTTCCCGGAAGAACCGTCGTCTCAGCCGATCCGATCCGCCCTGAAGCCAGCCGGAAAAAAGCAGGAATATCTGCTGGTAGACGGCTATAACGTGATCTTTGCCTGGGAGAGGCTGAAGGCTTTGGCAGAGGACAATCTGGACGGAGCCAGAATGGCGCTCCTGGACATGCTCTGCAATTATCAGGCGGTCCGCCAGTGCTCTCTTATGGTCGTATTCGACGCTTACCGGGTGGAGGGCCATACGACAGAGGTCAGCGCCTACCACAATATTCAGGTGGTGTTTACCAGAGAGGCAGAAACGGCGGATCAGTATATTGAAAAATTCGCCCACGAAAACGCCGGCCGCTTCGACGTGTCGGTGGCCACCTCCGACGGGGTGGAACAGGTTATCATTCTGGGCCAGGGATGCCGTCTCATCTCTTCCAGAGAGCTGGAACAGGAACTTGAGCGGATGAATCAGGCCCTTCGGGAGGAATTTCTGCTGGAGACGGAAAAAAAGGGCATCCGTCTGTCCGATCTTCTGACAGAGGAGGAACTTTTAAGGCTCAGGCAGGAAATAGAGCCGGAGACAGAATAAAAACAAGGAGTGTGTTATGGCAGATATTCATTGGATTACCGATTTTTCAGCTCCTGAGCTGGATATTTACGCCAGGCTTTCAGAGGGGCAGCTGCTCCATTACCATGAGCCGGACACAGGAATCTTTATTGCAGAAAGTCCCAAGGTCATTGAGCGGGCCTTGGACGCAGGCTATGAACCAGTTTCCTTTCTCACAGATCCAAAGTGTATGGAGGGGGAGGCGAAGGATATTTTAGCCCGGTGTACGGGGATTCCCGTCTATGCAGCCAAATTCGATATCCTTACAAAATTAACAGGATTTCAGCTGACCAGAGGCCTCCTCTGCGCCATGCGCCGGAAGGCTCTTCCAGACGTCAAAAGCCTCTGTGCCGGCCTTACGCGGATCGTAATTCTGGAAAATGTAATGAATCCCACCAACGTAGGGGCGGTATTCCGCTCAGCCGCCGCCATGAACATGGACGCAGTTCTTTTAACGCCCGGCTGCAGCAATCCTCTCTACCGGAGAGCCAGCCGTGTCAGCATGGGAACCGTGTTCCAGATTCCCTGGACCTTTTTTGACGAAAAGAAAGGCGCCTGGCCAGAAGGCGGAATGAAAATCCTGAAAGAACTGGGGTTTAAGACGGCTGCCATGGCTCTCAGAGAGGATTCTACCACTCTTGATGATCCGGCGCTGAAAGCGGAGGAAAAGCTGGCGGTGATCATCGGAACGGAAGGCGACGGGCTGGCCTCAGAGACCATCGCAGACTGCGACTACACGGTGCGGATCAAGATGGCCAGAAACGTGGATTCTCTCAACGCCGCCTCTGCGGCCTGCCTGGCGTTCTGGGAGCTTGGGAAGCGTCTCTAAGGCGGAAAACTGAAGCTGCCATTCTGTTTGTAAAGCCAAAAACAGATTGATTTCTCATAAAATCTCTAGTATAGTAATTACAGGTTTAAAAGGGAAAGAAGGAAAAAGAGATGATACGAATAGCAGTAGACGCCATGGGCGGAGATAACGCTCCGGAAGAGCTGGTGGCGGGAGCCGTGGAAGCGGTAAAGGAAAAAAGCGAAATCAAGGTTCTTCTGATTGGACAGGAGGACGCTGTAAATCGTGAGCTTTCCAAATATACATATAATAAGGAACAGATTGAGGTCGTTCACGCCAGCGAGGTGATTGCCACAGAGGAGCCGCCTGTCAACGCGGTGCGCAAAAAGAAGGATTCCTCCCTTGTGGTGGGCATGAACATGGTCAGGAAGGGGGAGGCGGACGCTATTGTGTCAGCCGGAAGCACCGGGGCTATCCTGGTAGGAGGCCAGGTGCTGGTAGGCCGCATCAAGGGTGTGGAGCGTCCGCCGTTAGCCGTTCTGATTCCCACCGATAAGGGGGTATCTCTCCTTCTGGACGGAGGCGCCAACGTGGACGCCCGCCCGTCCCATCTGGTACAGTTCGCCAAAATGGGTTCCATCTACATGGAGCATGCGATGGGAGTCAAACATCCGCGGGTAGCCATTGTCAACATCGGCGCGGAGGAGGAGAAGGGCAACGCTCTGGTCAAGGAGACGTTCCCGCTTCTGAAAGAGTGCGGCGATATTAACTTTACCGGCAGCATTGAGGCCCGTGAGATTCCCCATGGAGGCGCGGACGTTATCGTGGCGGAGGCCTTCGTGGGCAACGTCATTTTGAAGCTGTACGAGGGCGTGGGGGCCGCCCTGATTTCCAAGGTGAAAGAGGGCATGATGACAAGCCTCCGATCCAAGATAGGCGCGCTTCTTGTAAAGCCTGCTTTAAAGACAACCTTAAAAAGCTTTGACGCCAGCCGCTATGGCGGAGCGCCGCTTCTGGGCTTAAAGGGCCTGGTTGTGAAAACCCACGGAAGTTCCAAACGGACAGAGGTAAAGAATTCGATTATTCAGTGTCTTACTTTTACCGAGCAGGGCGTCAATGCAAAAATTCAGGAAAGTCTGAGGGAGAAAGAAAACAGAGAGGCAGGTCTCAGCGATGGAATTTGAAAAACTGCAGAAAATCATTGCAGAGGTGTTAAATGTGGAGCCTGAGGAGATTGCCATGGAAACCACATTCGTGGATGATCTGGGCGCAGACTCCCTGGACATTTTTCAGATTGTAATGGGAATTGAAGAGGGATTTGACATTGAAATTCCCACAGAGGCAGCCGAGCGGATTGTGACAGTGGGAGACGCGGCAGAGCAAATCAAGAATGCGTTAAATTAATGCTCTGATACCAGGCGCGCAACGAGCGGCAATCCGGTATCAGAGGGGGATCTTTTCCCGAACATTATACCATTTCAGCAGGGAGGCAGCTCTGGGAACAGGGCTGCTTCCAGCATATCATGAACAGTCAGGAGGATCTATATGACACATGCACATTTAAACGAGCTTCAGGGAAAGATTGGCTACTCCTTTAAGGACAGCTCTCTTCTCACCCTGGCCATGAGCCACAGCTCCTACGCCAATGAAAAGCACCTGAGTAAGCTGGGCTGCAACGAACGGCTGGAATTTTTAGGAGACGCAGTGCTGGAGATTGTGTCCAGCGACTTTCTTTTTCACCGGTTTCCCGATATGCCGGAGGGGGATTTGACGAAAACAAGGGCCAGCATGGTGTGCGAGCCGACGTTAGCCTACTGTGCGGAACAGATCGATCTGGGCAGCTATCTCCTTTTGGGAAAGGGGGAGGACGCTACCGGCGGACGTACCAGAAATTCCGTTGTTTCAGACGCCATGGAGGCTCTGATCGGAGCAATTTACCTGGACGGTGGTTTTACTAGCGCAAAAGAGTTTATTCTGAATTTTGTCTTAAATGATATGGAACACAAAAAACTCTTTTATGATAGCAAGACTATCTTGCAGGAGATCGTGCAGGCCAGAGGCACGGAGCTTTTATCCTACGAACTTCTGGAGGAAACGGGGCCGGATCACAACAAGACGTTCCAGGTGGCGGCCTTGATCGGAAGCCAGGAAATCAGCCGCGGCTTTGGACGGACGAAAAAAGCGGCAGAGCAGAGAGCCGCTTATCAGGCGATTCTGAAGCTGAAAGCAGAAGAAAATAAAGGCGTTTAGGTGATCTATGTATTTAAAAAGCATTGAAATTCAGGGATTTAAGTCCTTTGCCAACAAGATTCTCTTCGAGTTCCACAATGGTATCACCGGCATCGTCGGCCCCAATGGCAGCGGAAAGAGCAACGTGGCCGATGCGGTCCGCTGGGTGTTAGGAGAGCAGAGAGTCCGGCAGCTGCGGGGCGGAACCATGCAGGACGTTATTTTCTCAGGTACTGAGATACGAAAGCCCCAGGGATTTGCCTATGTGGCCATTACGCTGGACAATTCGGATCACAAACTTCCCATCGCCTACGATCAGGTAACAGTTTCCAGACGGCTTTACCGTTCCGGCGAGAGCGAGTACAAAATCAATGGAAGCGCCTGCCGCTTGAAAGATATCAACGAACTGTTCTATGACACAGGAATTGGAAAGGAAGGCTATTCCATTATCGGACAGGGCCAGATTGACAAAATTTTAAGCGGCCGGCCAGAGGAGCGCAGAGAGCTGTTTGACGAGGCGGCCGGAATCGTAAAATTTAAAAAGCGCAAGCTGATCGCCCAGAGAAAGTTAGACGACGAGGAGCAGAACCTGGTGCGCGTCAAAGACATTCTGTCTGAGCTGGAAAAGCAGGCAGGCCCGTTGAAGCTTCAGTCAGAGGCCGCGAAGGAATACCTGAAGCTGAAAGAGGAGTTAAAGGGCAGGGACGCCAACCTCTTCCTGCTGGAGCACAAAGCGCTGCAGCTGCAGCTCTCTGAGCTGGATCAGAAGACTTCTATCGTAAAAGGAGACTGGGAGAACGCCTCCAGCCAGTCAGAACAGCTGAAAAAGGATTTTGACAGGCTGGAGGAGGAGAATTCTGCCTCTGAAGAAAAAATTGCCTCCACCAGGGAAGAACACTCGAAATCCATCCTTTTAAAGGAGAGCATAGAGGGGCAGATCGCAGTCCTCAGGGAGCAGATCCGTTCCGAGCAGCTGAATGAGGAGAACAGGAAGGAGCGGATTTCCTCCATTGATCAGGAGCTTCTGGGAAAAGAGAAACAAAAGCAGGAGTACGAGAAGCAGAGGGAGGAGACAAAAAAGCAGGTAGCCCAGGCAGAACAGGCTCTTACCCAGGCAGGACAGACTCTCTCAGAGACAGAGCAGGAGATGGCAAGGCTCTCAAAAGAGTCCGAAGCGGCTAAGGCGGCAATTATCTCTGCTCTCAACGAGAAGGCCGGTCTGGCTGCCAAAAGCCAGCGGTACGAAACCATGTTAGAGCAGGTGGACGTGCGCCGCTCAGAGGTAACGCAGAAGCTTCTGCGCTTTAAAAGCGACGAATCCGTGCAGGAAGAGGAGCTGAAAAAAGAGGAGAAGCGTTTAGAGCAGATACAGGAGGAGCTGGACAGGCTGACAGAGCAGGAGGAGGAAACGGCGTTTCGTCTGACTGCCGCAGAGGAGGATGGAGCCGCTCTGGCCGCCCGGTTAAGCAGAAGCCAGCAGGATTACCATATCAGCCATTCGAAACTGGAATCTTTGAAAAATCTGGCGGAGCGGTATGAAGGATACGGAAACAGCATCCGCCGGGTGATGGAACAGAAGAGCCGGATTCCCGGAATCCACGGCGTGGTGGCAGATCTGATCTCCACATCGAAAAAATATGAGACAGCCATTGAGACAGCTCTGGGAGGAAGTATCCAGAACATTGTCACGGACCGGGAGGAGACGGCCAAGGAGCTGATCGAGTATCTGAAGAAAAACAGATATGGCCGGGCTACCTTCCTTCCGCTTACCGGCATCAGCGCCAGAGGCGGCTTTACTCAGGAAAGTGCTCTGAGAGAGCCTGGAATTCTGGGACTGGCCAGCGATCTGGTGGAGGTGAAGGACGAATACAGAACACTGATCCAGTACCTTCTGGGGCGGGTGGTAGTGGCGGATACCATCGACCATGCCATCGCCCTGGCCAGAAAATTCCGCCATACTCTCCGAATTGTCACCCTGGAGGGAGAGCTTTTAAGCGCAGGCGGTTCCATGACAGGAGGATCCTTTAAAAACAGCAGCAACCTCCTGGGACGCCAGAGAGAGCTTTCTGAGCTTCAGGCAGCCTGCCGGAAGGCCTTGCAGGATGTGGAAGAGACCCAGAAAGCCATCGCAGATAACGACCGCCTGAAGGCCCAATGCTCCGGTGAGGCGGCAAAGCTTCGGGAGACAAAGCAGGAGATTGTTCTGAGAAAAAATACGGCACAGATGAATATGGAACGGCTTCTGGGAAAGAAGCAGGAGATAGCGGAATCCTCCGCCGACCTGGTGATGGAAAACAGGGAGCTGGAGTTCCAGCTCAAGGAAATCCGGGAAAACAGGGCGCGTCTGTCCAGGGAAGAAGAACAGCTGGAGCAGCTCCAAAAGGAGCAGGAGGCGCGCTCCGAACAGCTTTCCAGAAAGCTCTCCGATGCTCAGCAGCAGAAGGAGGAGACGGCAAAGCTTCTCTCCGGCGCACAGCTGACGGCGGCTGGAATCCGTCAGCAGGACCGCTTTATCGCAGAGAATGTAAGCCGTATTTTAAAAGAAGAAAGCAGCCTGAAAGAAGAACGGCAGCGGATTCTCGACGGCAGCGGCGAAAGCGAGGCAGTGATTTCAGAAAAGCTTGCTAAGATTGAACAGCTTGGCCGCCAGATTCTGGAGGAGACGTCGAAGGCTCAGAGACTGGAGGAAGCGCTGGCCCAGAATTCAGAAGAAAAAGAACGGCTGGCTGAAAAACAGAAATCCTTTTTCCGTAAGAGGGAGGAGCTTTCCGAGGAAATCGGCCGTCTGGATAAAGAGCTGTACCGTCTGGAGAGCCAGAAGGAACGGCTGACAGAGCGGATGAGCGATCAGATTTCCTACATGTGGGAGGAATATGAACTGACTTATTCCGGCGCCCAGGCTCTGAAGGACGAAGCGCCGGGAACCATTCCTGAGATCCGCCGGGCCATCGAGGAACTCAAAGGAAACATTAAGGGACTTGGAAACGTCAATGTCAACGCCATTGAGGACTATCGGGAAATTTCTGAACGGTACGAATTCCTGAAATCTCAGAACGACGATCTGGCGGCAGCCAGGGAGGCTCTTTTAAAAATTATAGAAGAGCTGGATACTGGCATGCGTCTTCAGTTTGAAGAAAAATTCGCCCAGATCCGCCAGGAATTTGACAAGGTGTTCAAGGAACTGTTCGGCGGCGGCCACGGCGCTCTGATTCTGCAGGAAGATGAGGATATCCTGGAGGCAGGAATTCAGATTATTTCACAGCCTCCGGGAAAGAAGCTTCAAAATATGATGCAGCTCTCCGGCGGAGAGAAGGCGCTGACTGCAATCGCCCTTCTGTTCGCCATTCAGAACCTGAAACCGTCGCCCTTCTGTCTTCTGGACGAGATTGAGGCGGCATTAGACGACTCTAACGTAGACCGGTTTGCAAAATATCTTCACAAGCTGACAAAAAATACACAGTTTATCGTAATTACCCACCGAAGAGGAACCATGGTGTCCTCTGACCGCCTGTACGGTATCACCATGCAGGAGAAGGGCGTTTCGACTCTCGTTTCTGTAAATCTTGTGGAGAGCGAGCTGGAAGCCCAGGCAAAGGCAGGCAGGACAAAATTTTAGACAGACTTTTATATAGAGGAGGAAAGCATACATGAGCGGAGGAAAAAAGGGGTTTTTCGGACGCCTGGTAGAAGGGCTGACGAAGACAAGGAATTCAATTGTAGCTGGAATTGACTCAATTTTCAGCGGTTTTTCAGCGATTGACGACGATTTCTACGAAGAGATTGAGGAGACGCTGATTATGGGAGACCTGGGAATCCAGACTACCATGGCGATTATGGAGGATCTCCGTCAGAAGGTAAAGGATCAGCACATCAAGGAGCCGTCCGAGTGCAAGGAGCTTCTGATTGAGAGCATCCGTTCTCAGATGGATCTGGGCGAAAATGCCTATGAATTTGAAAACAGGAAATCCGTGGTCCTTGTCATCGGAGTCAACGGGGTGGGAAAAACCACCTCGGTGGGAAAGCTGGCCGGCCAGTTAAAGGATCAGGGCAAAAAGGTGATTCTGGCGGCGGCCGACACCTTCCGTGCGGCGGCCATCGAGCAGCTGACCGAGTGGTCCAGCCGTGCGGGCGTAGAGCTGATTGCCCAGCAGGAAGGATCCGATCCGGCAGCTGTCATCTACGACGCCATCGCGGCAGCCAAGTCAAGACACGCAGATATCCTGATCTGCGATACGGCGGGCCGCCTCCACAATAAAAAGAACCTGATGGAGGAATTGAAGAAGATCAACCGAATCATTGACAAGGAGTATCCGGACGCATACAGAGAGACTCTGGTCGTGCTGGACGGAACCACCGGACAAAACGCTCTGTCCCAGGCAAAGCAGTTCATGGAAGCCGCTGATATTACCGGAATCATCCTGACAAAGCTGGACGGAACCGCCAAGGGAGGAATCGCCGTAGCCATCCAGTCGGAGCTTGGCATTCCGGTGAAATATATTGGAATTGGAGAAAAAATCGAGGATCTTCAGAAATTTAATGCAAATGACTTTGTAAACGCCCTGTTTGAGAAGCCGGCAGAACAGTAAATAACAGAAGAGGAGAGGGAACGCCATGTGCGAAAACGAGAAGAAGCTTACATTGGAAAAATTTGAGGAAGCCACCGAGGTGGTAGGAAAGGTGATTTCTGAGACAAAGTTAGTCTACAGCGAACACTTTTCCAATATGACGGGAAATAAGGTCTATTTTAAACCGGAAAACATGCAGTACACCGGCGCTTACAAGGTAAGAGGTGCTTACTATAAAATCAGCACTCTGTCAGAGGAGGAGAAGCAGAAAGGACTGATTACTGCCTCCGCCGGAAACCACGCCCAGGGAGTCGCCTATGCGGCCAAGCTGGCCGGCATTAAGGCCACGATTGTCATGCCTACTTCCACACCGCTGATGAAGGTCAACCGCACCAGAGGCTACGGCGCTGAAGTAGTGCTGGAAGGAGACGTGTTCGATCAGGCCCTGGCCCATGCCTACCAGCTGGCAGACGAGCACGGATACACCTTCGTCCATCCCTTCAACGATCTGGACGTGGCCACAGGACAGGGAACGATCGCCATGGAGATCATCAAAGAGCTTCCGACAGTGGACTATATTTTAGTTCCTATCGGCGGCGGCGGCCTCTGTACCGGAGTGTCCACTCTGGCCAAGCTGTTAAATCCCAAGATCAAAGTAATCGGAGTGGAACCGGCCGGAGCAAACTGTATGCAGGAATCTTTAAAGGCTGGAAAAGTAGTGGCTCTCCCAGGCGTCAATACCATTGCGGACGGAACAGCCGTTCAGAGACCTGGCGATCTTTTGTTCCCATACATTCAGGAAAATGTGGATAAAATTATTACCATCGACGACTCCGAGCTGATCGTGGCCTTCCTGGATATGGTGGAAAATCATAAGATGATTGTAGAAAACTCCGGTCTTTTGACAGTAGCTGCCTTAAAGCATCTGGATGTGAAGAAAAAGAAAATCGTTTCTATTTTAAGCGGAGGAAATATGGACGTCATCACGATGGCTTCCATTGTCCAGCATGGACTGATCCAGAGAGACCGGGTATTCACAGTTTCCGTTCTGCTTCCAGACAAGCCCGGAGAGCTGGCCAAGGTCGCTTCACTTCTGGCAGAACAGCACGGAAATGTGATCAAGCTGGAGCACAATCAGTTCGTCAGCATCAACCGGAACGCGGCGGTGGAACTGCGCATTACCCTGGAGGCCTTTGGAACGGATCACAAAAATACAATCGTAGCCGCGTTAAGCGAGGCCGGATACCGTCCCAAGCTTGTCAAGTCAAAGGGCGTCTACGAGCTGTAGATGAAATGGGGGGAGCTGTAAAAGCATTATGTATCAATTAGATAAAAATACACCTCTGGGGAAAAATCTCTGGTTTTTCGTCAAATGGAGCGCTGTTTCCACTCTGATCGGTCTGACCACCGGTCTGGTGGGAACTGTATTCGGGCATCTTGTCATGAGGGCAGGTGCTTATTTTAACAGTCACCGCTGGACCTTAGCCCTTCTGCCGGCAGCCGGCCTCATGATTGTATGGATTTACCACTTTTTAAAAGAAGACAAAAACAGGGGAACCAACATGGTGATTGAATCCATCTACACGGATTCTGACATTTCTCCCGGTACAGCGCCGGCTATTTTCCTGGGTACGATTCTCACTCATTTCTCCGGCGGCTCTGCCGGACGGGAGGGAGCTGCCCTGCAGATGGGAGGAAGTATCGGCAACCAGATTGGCCGCCTGATGAAGCTGGACGAGAAGGATAAAAAGATTGCGGTTATGTGCGGAATGAGCGGCGCCTTTGCCGCCCTGTTCGGCACCCCTATGGCTGCGGCTCTCTTTTCCATGGAGGTTATCAGCATCGGAGTTATGTACTATGCGGCCCTGGTTCCCTGCACCTTTTCCGCATTTATTGGAGCGGCTGTTTCAAAGCGCCTGGGACTGGCTCCGGAGGCCTTCTCCATCGGCCCGGTTCCTGAGTTTTCTCTGAAAGCAGCCCTGCTCATGATTGTATTAGGCGTTTTATGCGCTCTTGTTTCAGAGCTGTTCTGCATTGTCCTTCACCGCACCGAAAAGGTGTATCGGCGGTACTTTCCGTCTCCAGGCAGGCGGATAGCGGCAGGCGCTGTTCTGATTATCATACTTACGCTTCTGGAGGGTTCCTTTGACTATAATGGAAGCGGTATTCTGCTGATTGAGCGGTGCTTTGAGGGGGACGTCCGGTACGAAGCCTTTCTCTGGAAAATCCTGTTTACTGCAGTAACTCTGGAGGCCGGTTTTAAGGGAGGAGAGATTGTTCCAACCTTCTGTATCGGCGCTGTCTTTGGGTGCAGCTTTGCCATGATAACAGGGCAGCCGTTCGGCCTGATGACAGCCTGCGGTATGCTGGCTCTGTTTGTGGGAGTGACCAACTGTCCTATTTCCACGCTTTTGATTGGCTTCGAGATGTTCGGATACCAGGCAATGCCCTATTTTGTGCTGGTGATTGCCGTGAGTTTTACTCTTTCCGGGTATTACAGCCTTTACTCCAGCCAGAAGTTTGTCTACTCTAAGACGAAAACAGAATATATCAACCGGAAAATGGAAGAGTAGGAGGAAAGTTCAATGAAAACACTGATTCGGCACGCGACTGTGCTTACCATGGACGAGAAAAATACTGTATTTAAAAACGGCTGCGTTTTAATTGACGGGGACAGGATTGTAAAAGCGGGGGAGGAGGAGGAGCTGCAGGCAGAGATGGAGTCCTTCGGCGCCTCACAGATAATTGACGGCCACGGAGGAATCCTGATTCCCGGCCTGATCAACACCCACTGCCATGTCTCCATGATGCCCTTCCGCACCCTGGGAGACGACTGCGCCGACCGCCTGAGACGTTTTCTTTTTCCTCTGGAAAATGACGCCATGACCAGAAAATTAGTCCGCCTGGCCGCCAGATACGGAATCTGCGAGATGCTGTTAGCCGGAGTAACCTCCTTTGTGGACATGTACTATTTTGAAGATCAGGTAGCCGAGGCCTGTGAGGAGCTTGGTATCCGGGGCTGGCTGGGAGAGACGGTGATCGGGCAGAAAACCTGCGACAGTGAAGAGCCCTACGGCGGCCTGGCTTATGCTGAGAACTTTATCAGGCAGTGGAAAGGCAGCAATCTTGTAAAACCCTCTGCAGCTCCCCACGCAACCTACAGCAACAGCCCGGAAATGCTGAAAAAAGCTTACGAGCTGTCATGTAAGCACGACACCCTGTTTACCCTCCATGCCAGCGAGATGGACTTTGAGATGGAACAGTTCCGGCGTGAGAAGAACATGACGCCGTCTGAATTTTTATACGATCTGGGCGTATTAAGCGGCAGGACTCTGCTGGCCCACTGTGTTTACATGACGGATCGCGACATGGATCTGCTGGCGGAGACGGGGACATCTGTCGCCCACTGCATTGGCTCCAACACAAAGGGGGGCAGAGGAGTAGCCCCTGTTCCAGCCATGCAGAAGAGGCAGATTCCAGTAGGATTTGGAACAGACGGCGCTTCCTCCGGAAATACACTGGATCTGTTTACCCTGTTTAAGCTGTTTGCTGATTTCCAGAAAACGGCTTACCATGACAGAAGCCTGTTCCCGGCAGAGGACATTGTGAGAATTGGAACCATGGGCGGCGCGCAGGCGCTCCATGCAGAAAAGGATCTGGGATCCATCGAAGCTGGAAAGAAAGCAGATTTAGTGATCGTGGAGACAGATTCTGTCAATATGTTTCCATGTTACAATCCCTATTCTGCCCTTGTCTACTCTGCCAACGCCTCCAATGTGGACACGGTTATGGTTGACGGACAGCTGCTTGTGAGAGGCAGACAGCTGGTCAATGCCGACCTGGCCAAGATCCGGGAAGAGCTTCGCCAGGAAATGGGCCCCTTTATGGAGGCGGCCAGACAGTATGGAGACATGCTGTAGATTAAAACCCAGTCTTTAAATCAAGCTTTGAAAATTCTTCTTCTGTGAGGGAGGCTCCTTTCACGCTTACTACCGCGGCTGAAACGCGGCCAGCGGTGTGAAGAGCCTCTCTCATGTTATATCCAAGGCTTAAACAGGCCATGACCGTTCCAATATGGGAATCGCCTGCTCCCACCGTATCGGCGACCTGGGCCGGGTAAGCGGGAATCTGGTAAAAGGATCCGTCCTTTTCCAGGCAGCAGGCCCCGTCTTTTCCTAACGTAACGATCACTGTATTTCCTGTCCTATGAGCCAGCGCTTCTGCCGCTTCCCTTGCCTGGCTGCAGCCGGAGAGGGCGCAGGCCTCTGCCTCGTTGATGTGGAGAACCGGGTGGAGCGCAAGCATTCTCTCTGTCTTTTCTCTTTCAATCAGAATCCCCCTTGGACCCGGGGCATAAAAAATCTGCTGCTCCCTGTGATCCTCCAGATAGCTTAACAGTTCGTTTCCCGTAGGCTCCTCCACCTCCAGCCCGCAGACATAGGTCATGTCAAAGGTCTCCTTCTCAAAGGGTTCCATCCATGTTCTGCTGAACGTATACTCGGCTCCATGCAGGGACATAAACGTTCTCTCTCCGCCCCGTTCTACCAGGCAGTAGCAGCATCCATTTTCCTGATCTGGGACGTCGGCCAGCACGGGAAAACCCTTCTGTTTCAGTTCTTTTCTCACATAATCTCCGTAAACGCCGGTTCCTACCGGTGAAATAAAGGTATGGGGCGCTCCGAACTGGCGGATGATATTGGCCGCATTGTAGGCGCACCCGCCCAAAGCCATGGACTGGCTGAAGGGATGAATGTCCTCCTCTGTCTTCGGAAGATGGTCTACATTGATAATAATATCCACGCAGGTGGAGCCAATGATCAAGATTTTTTTCGGGGTCTGGATTCTGGTTTTCATATAATATTTCCTCACATTGAAATTATAATTGAAAGTCGCTGTTTTTATAGTATACTAAAAAACAGAAATATTCAAATAGTTTAGACAGCTATAAATACTGATTTTAAAGGAGGAGACAACGGTGGAGAGAAAGCAGAGTGGACAGCCACAGACAGAAGAGGATATCTACAGAAAAATTTCAGATATGGCGGAGGAGCAGAGGGACGAGCTTATCCAGCTCCGGCGTGATTTTCACAGATATCCGGAAACCAGCTGGCTGGAAATGAGAACTTCCGCTAAAATTGCAGAATATCTGACAGAGCTTGGCATGGAAGTCCTCACCGGGAAGGACGTGTGCAGGGAGGAAGCCCGTATCGGCGTGCCTGATCCAGATATTCTGGAACGCCATTTCAGCCAGGTGAAGGAGCAGGGCGCACCCGCCCGGTTTTTGACGGAGGAACTGGAACAGGGGTACACGGGAGTGGTAGGAATCCTCCGCTGCGGGGAGGGGCCGACCGTCGCTCTGAGATTTGATATTGACGCGCTCCCCATGGAGGAAGCAGAGGATCTGGAGCATCGTCCTTTCCGGGAGGGATTTTCTTCCCAGAATCCAGGAATGATGCACGCCTGCGGCCATGACTGCCATGCAGCTATCGGCCTTGGGACAGCCAGGATTCTATCTGAGCTCAGAGATCAGCTGCACGGCACTGTAAAATTTCTGTTCCAGCCTGGGGAGGAAGGGACAAAGGGCGCTTACGCCATGGTGGAAAATGGCCATCTGGATGGAGTCGACTATTTTGCCGGAACTCATGTGGCGCCGGACGACAAGGAGGACGACGGGGATATTACCCCAGGAACCTACGGTTCACTGGCTACCTGTAAGTATAACGTCTTCTTCCACGGTCAGGCAGCTCATGCAGGAGGTTTTCCGGAAGAAGGGAAAAATGCCGTTCTGGCCGCAGCTCATGCTGCAGTAGGGCTGTCCGGCATTGCCCGCCACAGCCAGGGCATCAGCCGCGTCAACGTAGGAGTGATCCGGGGCGGCAGCAACAGCAACGTAGTGGCGGATGAAGCCATGATTTCCATGGAGGTCCGGGGAGAAACAGATGAAATTAATCAATACATGGATCGGCGGGCAAAGGAAATCTGTCAGGCAGCGGCAATGATGGAGGAATGCAGCTGCGAGATGCGGCTGATGGGCAGAGCTCCCTCCCAGGTCAGCAGTCCGGAACTGATTGAACGGATTTCAAACCTGGTCAGGAACCATCTGCCCCAGTACCAGGTGAGCAGTAATCCAAACGCCAAAAACTGGGGCAGCGAAGATATCGGTTTTATGATGAACCGGGTACAGGAACAGGGCGGACAGGCTGTCTACATGAGAACCATGACAAAAATGGCATCCCCTCAGCATACTGTGCGGTTTGATGTGGATGAGGACGTTCTTGTAAAGGGAGCTGTCTCATTTTCTGCCATTGTGTGCGACCTGCTGAAAAAGAATTAAAATCAGCTTAGAGCATCTTCATCTGGAATATACTCTAAAATGTCCCCTGGCTGGCAGTCTAAGGCCTGGCAGATGGCGTTCAGGGTGCTAAAACGGACTGCGCTGATTTTTCCTGTTTTAATCTTGGAAAGATTGACATTGGAAACGCCTACCCGCTCTGACAATTCATTAAGCGACATTTTTCTGTCAGCCATTACCCGGTCAAGGCGGAGAATAATAGCCATAAAAAAGACTCCTTTCATAAGATAGGCGCGGGTAAAATCCGCGCCTACAAAGTTTCATCTGACTCTGTCTGCAGCCCCTCTCCATAGAGAAAAATCAGCTCTAACGCGTGGAAAAACAGATATGTCATCATGTAAGGCAGAAGGGCTGCCAGTCCTGCTATTCCGAAAATAAAACTGCTTAAAAAGGCCAAAACAGATAAAACGGCATAGATGTGAGAGCAGTTTCTCCACATGCGGGAGCTGAGCTCCGTAAAAGGAGTCCTTCCTGTCTTGATCTTTTCAAATATACGCAGAAGAGCCAGGAACACATAGCAGGTTATCAGGTTGGGAAGTATTTTAGACACTGCGCAGAGAAGCAATGCCAGATAACTGATATGGGCACCGTCCCCGTCCTGCACAATAAACAGGCCTCCCAAAAGCTGCGCCAAGAAGTTTCCCCAGCCGTTTCCTTCAATGTAAAACCCTGGAACTGCCAATACGCTCACAAATACTGCCGCATCCACCAGAACAAAAGCTGCATTCAGAAAAAGAAACACCTTTAAATAAGAGCAAATAAGTCCGCTTTCCTCTGAAAGCAGATTCAAGAGAGACGATTGGCTAAGATTTTTTAAGTTTTCACGCTTCATATGGTTCGCTCCTTTCTAAAACTCATCAGCAGATGATGCCCTGCTTTCTCTAACAGTTATCTTTCTGTTTTAATTATACCTCTTATTTTTATGGAATGCAATAATTTTTTAATGTTTATCATTAAAAATGTTTAACGTATATGGAAGCAGGGATATGGAAGTATAGGCTGAACAGCAAGACAAAATAGAAACACTCAGGTTTTATTAAAACGTATTCTACCCGCTCGTCGTTATGGATAATTCTTCTGCATTTTCTTCCATATTTCTGTCGAAAGAGGAGAATCTGGAAAAAGAAGAGACCTTCTATTTGACAGGAGACGTCCTGTGTCTTATCCTAATAGCGTAAATATAAGTTCAGAATCAGATAACTGGCAGTCCAGAAAAAGGAGGAACCATATTTTATGAAGATTAAAATGTACCACGTAAGCAACCTGGAAAAATTTATGGAGTTAGTCAGCCAGTGTAAGGGAAATGTATATGTCGTTTCAGAAGACGGAGACAAATTAAATCTAAAAAGTAAGCTGACTCAATTCGTAGCTCTCTCCAAGCTGTTTGCTTCCGGCTATATCGAGAGCCTTTCTCTTGAGACAACAGACGAATCAGACTCAGCTCTGCTGTTAAACTATATGATCAGCGGCGAGCAGTAGAGGAGGAGCGCAGAAACTGCAAAAAGTTTTTCTGCGCTCCAACTTTTTACCCATCCCTCCCATCTATAAAACAGAAAGAAAACAAAAGGAGAGATGATTATGAAGAAAAATTATCGATTAATAGCCTGTTTATCCGTATCCATGCTGCTTTTTACCGGCTGCGCTTCCGGACAGAAGCCGCAGGAAACCGGCGCTCAGACCACAGCGGCTCCGCTTGACGAAGAGCAGAATGTTTCAGAACGTCCTTCCGACAAGAAGGAGAACGAGAAAATTTCCATTGAGGTAAAGGAGGGGCAGAGCTATGAAAAGGAGGAAGGCACATTGTCTGCTGAAATCCGAAGGCCTGTGTTAGTGGATCAGAATGGAACAGAACTTTCCATAAACAAAGAAATCTCAGAGTATGTGGACAGCCTGATTGCAGAATATGAGGAAAATAAGGCTGCCTCTGAAAAAGAGGAGGGAGACGTACATTACGCAGTTTCCAATACTTATGAAGTCACTCACGACGGAGAGCAGTATTTTTCTATGTATATGGCAGCAATGCGTATTATGGGAAGCGGTTCAGAAACCTATCAAACGTACACCATTGATAAAAAAACCGGAGAAGCAGTTTCTCTCGGGGAGCTGCTGGGAAATGAGGAAACGCTCAAGCTTGTCAGTGAAAATATCTCTGCCCAGATGGAAGAGCAGATGAAGGAAGACGCATCTGTCGTCTACTTTCAGGCATCGGAAGGTGGCTTTTCCGGTCTGAAAGGCGATGAGAGCTTTTACCTGAATCAGGACGGCTCTCTGGTTGTTGTGTTTGATGAATATACTGTTGCGCCAGGCTCCATGGGAATGGTGGAATTCACGATTCCCACAGAGACAGCAGGCGCTTTCCGATAATGATTTCGATCAGTTAAACAGCCACCAGGTCGGCTGTTCTGATATCTCCATGCCCAGCTTTTTCTGAAGGCTCATGGATTCTGTATTTCCTTCTATGACCTGGCAGAACGGAATCTTTCCGTGTTCCAGAAAATGGCGGATAAGAAAGGCCTCCAAACGGAAGCCATATCTTTTCCGCCTGTATTCTGGAAGAATTTCTAAAAGCCCCATGCTTCCTTCCAGATGCTCGCCTGCAAAGCCAGCCATCCGATCCCCCTCAAAACTCCCCCACAGTTGTCCGCGCGAAATCAATTCCCTCACATAATCGCCAGGATCCTCCATCGTGCCGTAAAAGCTGCACACTTCCTTGGCATGCTCATTTTTCAAAGCAACGATTCCTGAATCATCGAATTCGGGAGCGTTTTTCTGCATCCAGGCCGCCTGATTCGTCAGTACACTGGTAGCAAAATGATACTGCGCCTGTATTTCCTCCGCCAGCTCTTTCTGATGAACGGCAAACTGGTGGTATGTATTCTGGGACAAAATCTGACGGCATGGTTCAAAATTCTCTGCCGCAATCATGCAGGTCTGGCTGTCTGTTTCATAAATCATGACTCCGTCCTGTTCGGCATATAAAATTTCAGCCTGCTTTATCCGAATGGCTTCTATCATATCAATGTGGTTTACAATTCCTCGATCTGCCAGCCATTTAACCGCTTTTTCGCTGGTGCCTTTTTTCGTCTGATCCATCCTTTTGTACCTCCTCCTATCACAGCTTAGCGCCAAGAAACAACCGTTTTGTACGCTGCGCCAAGCCGCCCGAAAAATCAGAAAGCAAAAACTTTCTCTGACGAAATCATATCCTTTAAAACACTCATTGTCAAGCCAGCTCCCACACACCGGGGAAAATATAAATGTCTGTTTAAGCCTGGAAAGCAGGAAGAGCCTGGACGGCGGAGAAGGTAAAGCGGCTGAAAGCCCTGGAAAGATACAAGAAGGAGAACAAGAAGCGGTATACTGGGAAGCTCCAGTCTCTGAACAGAGAGATTGAGGAGCTGATTCGAAAGGCCAGGGAAACAGGGGGCATGGAGCAGGGAAGAGCAATCGAATGCTATGCAGATATGGCCATTCGGACTGCCAGCAAACGGGCCTATCTTCAGGGGAGATATCCAACGCATGGCGGTAAGGGAAGACCTTATGGATGTGCTCACACATGAGTATGGCTACTTCATACACAGGCATGCAGAAGCGGACTATGTTCAGAAATCAAAAGTTTTCCGGGCGAAAGAGCTGGGCGGAGGGCTTATGAACGGAGATTGGAAGTATAATATCAATACAAGATACTCCGCTAAAGCCAAAATAGATGCAGCTAAGATTAGTAAATATGCCACGGAAAATCCTTATGAGGCATTTGCGGAAGGGTTCCTGGGTATGGATAAAGGCGAGAAAATACCGGACAACATAGAGAAAGTCGTTAATGTAGCCAAGACAAAAGCAGGGGCGAAAAATGTTGCAAAGGAAACTGGCTCTGGTATAATGAAAAATATCAGGATACCTTCCGCCGCTCTTTCAGCAAAGAATATTACAGCGGATATAGTTGATGAAATCCAGTCCGGTATCGATGGAATTCTGCTTGAGTACGATGCAAAAATAGCTTTTATATCGGTACGAGATATGAGCATTCAATTTCCAGATACCCCATATATGATTCAGTCTGGTGATATTTCTCAAATGCTTTTTCGCACTTTTGTAATTTATCCATAAAACCTCTCTGTCCATAAAGAAAGCCGCCCTGCAATGCAAGGCGGCTTTGAACATTTTCTTTCGGCTTTGCAGCCTACTCCGGTTTGAGGTTACTGCACAACCCCTACTGAAAGCTCTGCATAACAAGGCATCCCGGTACGCTGTTATGCTTCAACGCTTTGGCAGACACACGCCGTTGCCCACCTTATACTATTATTATATGCAACTTCAGAAAATATGTCAATCCCCATGAAAAATCAAAAAATATCTTAAAACTTTCAAAAGTAAATTCCACCGAATAAACGGACGGTGGAATTTACTTTTGAAAGTTTTAGAGGAGAGAAACTGTTTATGAAAGATAGATAAAGTAGAAACTTTGTGGTATACTCTTCCCGTTACCGCCTCCTAGACTGGTACGGAAGGGAGGTGAATCACATGGAATATATTGCTTCTCTTATTGTCACTGTTGTGGGTGGTGTAATTTGCCATTGCATCATCAAATGGATGGATAGTGACAAATAGTCGGTAACCATCCTACGGTATTAAGCCCTGCCGTGCCAAAACAGGGAATAGAAAACCCCAGAGTTGCAGCTCTGGGGTTTTCATTTTGCTGAATCACATGGATTCATTACTTCTCTTTGCCTACTGGCATTATAGCATATGCGTATTTGAATTACAAGATACGTATGCGCTGTTTTTTTTACCCTAAAATCAGGAAGGAGGTGAAAAAGGATGCGCCGGAGCCGCTCTGATTGTATCATCTTCGGTTTTGTGTGATATTTGAGCTGAAAACGGTAATATTTTCCTATCACAGAGAGATATCAAACATTCACGTTAAAAACGAAAACCCTTGTATTTACAAGGAAAACTTCATATTTTCCAGCAAATGCAAGGGTTTGAAAAAGTGGAGATAATGGGACTCGAACCCACGGCCTCTTGAATGCCATTCAAGCGCTCTCCCAGCTGAGCTATATCCCCATATGATTCAGAACGATTGTATTCTAGCATAAAAAAGTTTTCTTGACAAGTATTTACTGAAAAATTTCTTTAATTCTTTAGCGAAATCAAGTATAATAGACAATATCTGTCATATTCTGTATTTTAAGGAGAACCTGCCTATGTATCGTGAAACGGAACTGAGAGCCCTTTATGACCGCCTGAAAGCACAGTATCCACAGTATCAGCTGGACTTTTCAGGCGATTGTCTGACGATCGCCAGACTCCGCAGCAGAGCTGTGATAAATTGTGAAGGGGCAAAGCTGTATACAGGTGAGACGCTGTACGATCAGTTTACCAGTGAGGAGGTAAACAATCCCGATGATCTTTATGAGCTGATTGAATTATTCTTTTTAGAACTCCAGCGTTCTGGCATGGAGAGCGGGAATGAAACCTATCGTTCTGCTCAGAAGCAGGCAGCCCGGGGAACTACGCGCCTGATGCTTTCTATGAGCCTTTTTCTTACGATCTGCCTGGTTTCGCTTCTCATCACCCGAAACCGCTGGTGGATTGCACCGATCTTGATTCTCCCGTTTGTGTCCTTTGTGCCGCTGGCTCTGATCCATAAGCGCGCGTTTCAAACCCATTGGGTCTGCCCGACATGCGGAGAGGCTCTTCCCTTAGATAAGCAAAGCCGTTTCCCCAAAATGGAGTATGTATTTCAATGTCCCTGCTGCGGCCAGATACTGGAACAGCCGTCAGAACTGGAACCGGTTCATCCGGAAAGCACTATGCCGAAAAAGCAGCTGGAGCCGCCCTGTGATCTGCCTAAACCTGGAAAAAAATGGCCCTGTCTGCTGGCTGGCAGTATTACAGCCGCTCTGTCTCTGTTCCTTTTTCCGCTTTTGTTTGTCTCAGATGAACCGCTGGATCCGCTGGGAGTCGGAATAGCGGCAGCGCTTCTTTTGCTGCTTATCGGACTGGGGATGGTACTGATTTTCTGCCGCCACAGGGAGCTGGAAGCAATACGGCAGCCAATCGTCGCCGTACGGGAACGGAATATTGTGACGGTTTTTGGAATGATTTTATGGCTTCTCGGTTTCATTATGATGCTCCTTTCCGTTATTGTATCTGGAACACCTCCGTTCGAGGCCGTTTATACAATTGTCACTGCCTCCATCGGCCTGCCGTTTATGGTGCTTGGAATCTGGATGCTGTCAGCAGGGCGCAGCCGAAGCCTGCTGATATTCCAGGATAATTCTGTTCTGTATACCAGCAGCTTTGGAAAGCAGAAAATGTTTGCGCCAGGCCAGATAACTGCTGTGCAGCTTACTGCCAGCCGTTCCATCCGCCTGCTGGACAGCAATGGTAAAAATCTGGTTTCGGTGGAAACAAATATGAAAGGCATTCCCCGGCTGGCAGAGTGGATTGAGTGTTTAGATCTCGCAGCCTCTCTGACTCATGCCATGGAAAAGCAGGCAGAGCAGGAAGCGAAGGCAGAGGGAACTGTCCAGTGGCGGGAAGAGTACAGAACCCGTTGGCACGCTCATATGAAGGCTGTCCGGGCAGGAAAATGGCTGGTTTTGCTTTTCTTTGCTGCCGGTACGCTTGCTCCGCTGCCTCTGGCTCTCTTTGCCGATATAAAATTCCGCGCTGCAATGGCGATTGCAGCCATTGCCCCCATTCCATTTTTAGTGTTCTGCATCGTTTTTGCTCCTGTCCTGCTTTTTGACGATCCGCCCAAAAACGCTACGCCTGAGTGGAACACCATGCACATAAAAATGCCTCTGATTCCTTCGCTGCTTCTAGCTCTTCTCTATATGGGACAGGTTCACTACTTCTGGGAAGGCTGGGTTCTTCAGGAGGTGGACGACAGCTGGTTCAGCCTGGTGCGGATATTGGTTATCGGCGTATTTCTGACGGTTATGCTGCTTGTGCGTACCCCAAAACGCCTGCGTCTGGGAGCAGGTTTTTTCATGGGGCTGATTGGCTTCTGCACAGCCTTTGGCTTTCATTATTATATCAATACAGCCCTGTGCGGCCCGGCCAGACATTATCCGGCAGTCATCGCAGACAGCCATGCCGGCGATCCAGATGATGAAGAAGATCACTGTACTCTGACTGTTATCATGGACGACGGCAGGAAAGCCGACCTTGCGGTTCTGAGAGAAATCTATGAACAGGCCCTGCGCGGCGAACCGTTTGATCTCTGCCACTGGGAAAGCCCGCTGGGAGCGGCGTTTCTGGATATCCATGCTCCAAAAGAAGACGATGAAGAGTAAAGAAATATATAAAATATAGTGTAAAGAAAAAATACTTGACACCCCAGCCTGCCTATGATATTATAATGCAGGTGATTGGAAATGGAAAAAATTGTGGAGCAGACACTTCTCTATGATTTCTATGGCGAGCTGCTGACAGACCACCAAAAAGAAATCTACGAAGACGCAGTGTTTAACGACTTATCTCTCAGCGAGATTGCCAATGAACAGGGAATCAGCCGCCAGGGCGTCCATGATCTGATTAAGCGGTGTGACAGAACTCTGAACGGATACGAAAAAAAGCTTCAGCTGATTCACAAATTTCAGCAGACCAGAGAGCTGGTGGCAGAAATCCATAAGCTGACAAAACAGTTTAAGGAGACAGGGGACGAAGCTTTTATTGACCGCATTGGCGAGATTTCCAGTGACATTATTAAGCTGTAGCCACAGGACACTGTGGCGGGACAGGAGGTTTTCCGGATGGCTTTTGAGAGCCTTGCAGACAAACTGCAGAACGTATTTAAAAATCTGACTGGAAAAGGCCGTCTGTCAGAGGCTGATGTAAAGGCCGGGCTCAGGGAAGTCAAGATGGCTTTGCTGGAAGCGGACGTCAGCTTTAAAGTAGTAAAACAGTTTATCAATTCTGTGCAGGAGAGGGCGGTAGGACAGGACGTCTTAAATGGTCTGAATCCGGGACAGATGGTAATAAAAATTGTAAATGAAGAGCTGGTAAAGCTGATGGGATCCGAGATGACGGAGATTGCCTTAAAGCCTGCCAATGAAATCACCGTCATTATGATGGCCGGTCTTCAGGGCGCAGGTAAGACGACTACCACAGCGAAGATTGCCGGAAAGCTCAAGGCCACAGGCAGAAAGCCTCTGCTTGCAGCCTGTGATATTTATCGTCCGGCAGCTATTGACCAGCTGAGAATCAACGGTGAAAAGCAGGGTGTTCCTGTATTTTCCATGGGAACAGGCCATAAGCCGGTAAATATTGCCAAGGCAGCCATTGAGCATGCAGCCAAAAACGGCAATAATGTGGTGATTCTCGATACTGCCGGTCGTCTTCACATTGATGAAGATATGATGAACGAGCTGGTAGAAATCAAAGAACAGATAGCAGTGGATCAGACGCTTCTGATTGTAGATGCCATGACAGGACAGGATGCAGTAAATGTCGCAGGTATGTTCAATGATAAGATTGGTATCGACGGCGTTATTCTGACCAAGATGGACGGCGATACACGAGGCGGAGCAGCTCTTTCTATCAAAGCGGTAACAGGCAAGCCGATTCTCTATGTGGGTATGGGCGAGAAGCTCTCTGATTTAGAGCAGTTTTATCCGGATCGTATGGCTTCTCGAATCCTGGGAATGGGCGATATCATGTCCATTATTGATAAGGCCACCGCTGTGATTGACGAAGAGAAAGCGAAAGCGCTCTCTCAGAAAATTAAGAAGGCAGAGTTTGATTACAATGACTTCTTAGACCAGATGCACCAGATTAAAAAAATGGGCGGCATGGCCAGCATCATGAATATGATGCCCGGCATGAACCAGTTAAAGGGCGTGGATCTGGACGGCAATGAAAAGATGATGGACCGGGTGGAGGCGATTATCCTCTCCATGACGAAAGAAGAGCGGGCCAATCCTGATTTGCTGAATCCTTCCAGAAAGAAACGAATTGCCAAAGGGGCAGGCGTGGATATCGCGGAAATAAACCGCATTGTCAAGCAGTTTGAGCAGATGAAAAAGATGATGAAGCAGTTGCCGGGCATGATGGGCGGAAAACGCCGGGGAGGACTTGGCGGACTGATGGGAAAGATGAAGCTTCCCTTCTAAAATCAAATATTTGAATGAAAAGAAAAGGTTAGCAAATGCAGATGCATTTTCTATATAAGTTTCCAAATACACAAGGAGGTAAATTACAATGGTAAAGATGAGATTAAAAAGAATGGGTCAGAAGAAAGCACCTTTCTATAGAATTGTCGTTGCAGATTCCAGATCCCCAAGAGACGGAAGATTCATCGAAGAGGTAGGCTACTACGATCCGAACACAGAGCCGAGCACTATCAAGATCGATGAGGAAGCTGCTAAGAAGTGGTTAGCAACAGGCGCTCAGCCAACAGAGACTGTTGGAAAGCTTTTAAAAATCGCTGGTATCCAGTAAATAGCTTGTATGAAACATGCCTTTTAAAGGCATGTTTCATAGGCCGGCTTCGGAGTTCCGAGTGCGGTCTGCGAGGTGAATGGTATGAAAGAATTAGTGGAAGTGATTGCAAAAGCGCTGGTAGACAACCCAGATGAGGTTGCAGTTACAGAATCTGTAAAAGATGACGAGATTGTAGTTGAGCTGACAGTCGCTTCTTCCGATATGGGTAAGGTGATTGGAAAACAGGGCAGAATTGCGAAAGCGATCCGCTCCGTTGTGAAAGCAGCCGCATCAAAAGAAGATAAGAAAGTTATTGTAGAGATTCAGTAACGAAGAAGCCGCCGGCCTTCATGGTAGACGGCTTTTGTTATTTCAGAAAATGGAGACGACTATGGAACAGTTTTTACGGGTGGGCGTCATTACCTCTCCTCACGGCATCCGCGGCGAGGTAAAGGTGTTCCCTACAACCGACGATATCAACCGCTTTAAGAAACTGAAGGAAGTATATCTGGACACCGGAAAAGAGCGCCTTTCTCTCCGCGTGGAGCAGGCGAAATTTTTCAAGGGCATGGCGATTTTAAAATTCAGGGAATTTAACAGCATCAACGAGGTGGAGCCATTCCGCAAAAAAGATCTTCTCGTATCCAGAGAGCATGCGGTTCAGTTAGCGCCTAATGAAAACTTTATCGTAGATCTCATCGGCCTTGCTGTGGTGACTGACGAGGGAGAGGAGTTCGGAACGGTAAAGGATATTCTTCAGACAGGCGCCAACGACGTCTATGTGATTACGGGAAAGGATGGAAAGGAATATCTGTTCCCATCTATCAAGGAGTGCATTCTTGACGTGGATCTGGACAAAGGACAGGTTCTGGTACATATTTTAGACGGCCTTCTGGATCTGTAAAGTTCCCGGGCCGTCTTTTTAAGCAGGAGGACGCGATGAATTATCATATACTGACTCTGTTTCCGCAGATGATCATGGACGGATTAAACAACAGCATCATTGGCCGCGCCATGGAAAAGGGGCTGATTTGTGCAGAAGCGGTAAATATCCGGGATTTTTCCCAGGATAAGCACAATCATGTGGACGACTATCCCTACGGCGGAGGCGCAGGCATGGTTATGCAGCCCGGTCCCGTGGTTTCTGCCTATGAGGATCTGGCCGCCCGCCTGGGAAGGCGGCCCAGGGTAATTTATATGACTCCCCAGGGAAAGGTGTTCAGCCAGAAAATCGCAGAGGATCTGGCAAAGGAGGAGGATCTGGTCTTTCTCTGCGGCCACTATGAGGGAATTGACGAGCGGGCTTTGGACTTAATTGTCACAGACTATCTGTCCATTGGCGATTACGTCCTGACAGGAGGAGAACTTCCCGCTATGGTCATGATCGACTGCATCTCCCGCCTTGTCCCAGGAGTATTAAATAACGACGAGTCGGCGGAGTTTGAATCCTTCCACGACAATCTGTTAGAGTATCCCCAGTATACGCGTCCTGAGGTTTTTCAGGGAAGGCAGGTCCCTCAGGTACTGTTAAACGGAGATCACAGGAAAATCGACGCCTGGAGAAGAGAGCAGTCCATCCGCAGAACCATTGAACGGCGGCCTGATCTGATGAAGGACGCCTGTCTGACAGACGCAGAACAGAAATTTGCCGATTCTGTCTTTCATGAGCAGGAGACGGCGCGCCGGGCCTCCTATCAGGTAATCAGCCTGGATCTGTTTCAGACCCTTGCAGACGTCAATGCCAGAATTCCGGAAATCTGGAAGGAAATCCTGGGGGAGCAGTACACAGACCGCCGGGCCAGGGCAGGGGCGGAAGCCATTGTAAGCGCCTATCCCAAGGTTTTAAAAAAATCGTTTTCTGAGAACGGCTTCTGCGATATGGAAGAAATTTACCGCCGCTGCGCCAGAGAGGCCCTTCGGATTACAGGTTTTGGAAACGGCTCCTTTTCTGTGACAGAGGAAAAGATGACCCAGGTTATCCTTAAAAACCACAGTCTGGCTCCGCTTTATGAGGATGTGGTCTCCGTTCTCAGAGAGCTGAAAAAACGCTTCCGCCTTGTGCTTTCCAGCGACGCCAGCCCCCTTATGGCTGAGGGAGTTCTAAAACGGCTTGAGGAGGCCGGGATTACCTTTGAGAAAGTCTTTTTATCAGACGAATTAAAAGCCTGGAAGGGAGGGCCTGACAGGCGTTTCTTCTCCGAGGTATGCAGAGAGCTGAAGGTGAAGCCGGAGGAAATTCTCCACATCGGGGACAGCGTAAGCGATATTTCAGGCGCCTCAAAAAGCGGCCTCCACAGCTGCCTGATCAGCCGGGACTACCGGCCCTACAAGGGAAAGGCGCAGCCGGATTACAGAATTAACGGGCTGAGCGAGATTGCTAAGCTGCTGCGAAAAATACCTGAAAAAGGTCTTGCAGAAGCGGACAATTTGTGATAGAATTTATACCTGTGAAATAAAGAGATGGTCCTCTGTTATGATATGTATTAAGAACATCAAAGATTTTAAAGGAGGTTCACTTAGATGAACGAGATTATTAAGAACATTGAGAACGCACAGTTAAGAACAGACGTAGCTGAGTTCCACGTAGGCGATACAGTTAAGGTATACGCTAAGATCAAAGAGGGAAACCGTGAGAGAGTCCAGGTTTTCGAAGGAACTGTTATTAAGAGACAGAACGGCGGCATCCGCGAGACTTTCACAGTAAGAAAGAACTCCAACGGCGTTGGCGTTGAGAGAACATGGCCGGTACATTCTCCTTCCGTTGAGAACATCGAGGTAGTAAGACGCGGTAAAGTAAGAAGAGCTAAGTTAAACTACTTAAGAGACAGAGTCGGCAAGGCTGCTAAGGTAAAAGAGTTAGTTAAATAATTCTTGCAATTAAAGGGACAATGAAAATTGTCCCTTTCTTTACTTTATACGGAAATTTATATTTAAAAAGAACAATTTGAATCAAACGCAGAGAGGAACGCACTATGAATATACAATGGTACCCAGGCCACATGACAAAGGCCAAGCGGGCAATGAAGGAGGATATCAAGCTCATCGATCTGGTGATCGAGCTGGTGGACGCGAGAATGCCTCTTGGAAGCCGAAACCCTGATATTGACGTTCTGGCCAGGGGAAAGGGCCGCATGATTCTCTTAAACAAGGCAGATCTGGCAGACGAGCGGAAGAACGAGCAGTGGACGTCCTGGTTTAAGGCCCAGGGCTTTCACGTGGTGAAGATTAACGCCCGCACGGGCATGGGGTTAAAGCAGATTACACCTCTTGTTCAGGAGGCCTGCCGGGAAAAGATTGAGCGGGATCGGCGCAGAGGCATCAAGAACCGCCCGGTCCGCGCTATGGTCGTAGGCATCCCAAACGTAGGAAAATCCACCTTTATTAATTCCTTTGCAGGAAAAGCCTGCGCCAAGACGGGCAACAAGCCTGGCGTTACCAAGGGAAATCAGTGGATCCGCCTGAATAAGACTCTGGAGCTTTTAGATACTCCTGGAATCCTGTGGCCGAAATTTGAGGATCAGGCCATCGGCATGAATCTGGCTTTTATCGGCTCCATCAACGATGAAATTCTCGATAAGACAGAGCTGGCCGCAGAGCTAGCGCGTTTCCTGATGATCCATTACCGCGGCATGATGGAGGAGCGGTATCAGCTGGAAGAAGGGACAGACTATGAGCCCTACCAGGTGCTGGAGCAGATTGCCAGAATCCGCGCCTGCCTCTTGAAGGGAAACGAGCTGGACATTAAAAAGGCTGCCAATCTGTTCCTGGATGATTTCAGAAGCGGCAAGCTTGGACGGATCTCCCTGGAGTTTCCGCCGTCTGTCCCCTCTGAAGACAGTGGGCGCACAGCAGAAGCAGACGAGGAGGCACAGCATGAGAACGCTTAAGGGTGAAAAGCTGGAACAGGAGCTTCTCCGCCTGGAAGCCATGAAGGAATATGAAAAAAAATACGGGGCAGGAGCCGTTGTCTGCGGCATCGACGAGGCAGGCAGAGGCCCTCTGGCCGGTCCGGTGGTAGCCGGAGCCTGCATTCTGCCTGCGGACTGCCAGATTCTCTATCTGAACGATTCCAAAAAGCTGTCGGAAAAACGGCGGGAGGCTCTGTTTGAAGAGATTAAAGAAAAGGCGGTCGCCTTTGGCGTAGGAATCGTGAGTCCGGCTGTCATTGATGAGATTAATATCCTTCAGGCCACCTATGAGGCCATGCGCCAGGCTGTAAACAAGCTGCCTGTCGCTCCAGATATCTTTTTAAACGACGCGGTCATTATCCCTGGAATTGAGGAGAACCGGCAGGTGAAGATCATCAAGGGCGATGCGAAAAGCGTTTCCATCGCGGCGGCCAGCATTCTGGCCAAGGTGACAAGGGATCACATGATGGCAGAGTACGACAGCCTCTATCCCCAGTATGGCTTTGCAAAGCACAAAGGCTATGGGACAAAGGCTCATTTAGACGCCATCCGCGAGTACGGCATGTGCCCGATTCACAGAAGAAGCTTTCTGAAGAAATTTGAGGAGAGGGAGGCTGTCAATGACTGACAGAGCCAGCAGGAGAGCGGTGGGCGCGCACTATGAAGAGGAAGCGGCCCGATATCTGGAACAGCAGGGATACCAGATTTTAGAGCGGAATTTCTTCAGCCGTTATGGAGAAATTGATTTAATCGCAAAGGATGAGGATACCCTTGTCTTTGTGGAGGTCAAATACCGCTCCGGCGCGTCTTTTGGCGATCCGTCGGAGGCTGTGACGGCAAAAAAGCAGGAGCGGATCCGAAAAACGGCCCGCTATTATCTCTGCGCACGCCAGCTTTCCGAGGATACTCCCTGCCGCTTTGACGTGGCAGCTGTGCTGGGATCCCAGATCCGGCTGATCAAACATGCTTTTTATTAGACTTTTTATCAGATGAAGTTCAAGGAGAAACAGATGAGCGAAATCAAATTTAAAAAACGAGATGAGCGGGATGTGCTGGCTGTAAAGGAAAGCGCCGGCGTCACTTACCTGAGCTTCCCGGCTCTGGAGAACACCGGCCTGGTATCCCACGCCTTTTCCACCCGTCTGGGAGGCGTCAGCAAGGGAGACTACGCCACCATGAATTTTTCCTTTACAAGAGGCGACAACCGGGACGACGTACTGGAAAATTATGCACGAATGGCCCGGGCTCTCGGCGTGGAGCGGGAGAAGATGGTTCTCACCTATCAGACACACACGGTCAATGTAAGACAGGTAACAGAGGAGGACGCTGGAAAAGGCGTGGTCAGAGAGCGGGATTACACAGATGTGGACGGACTGATTACAGATATTCCAGGCATTACCCTGGTCACCTTTTTTGCCGACTGCGTGCCTCTCTATTTCCTGGATCCTGTCCACCGGGCTATCGGGCTGTCCCACTCCGGATGGCGCGGCACGGTCAAGGGAATGGGCCGGGTAACTGCAGAAGCCATGAGAGACGCCTTCGGATCCCGCCCGGAGGATCTGATTGCCTGTATCGGCCCCAGCATCTGCGCCGACTGCTATGAAGTGGGTCCTGAGGTGGCAGAGGAGTTTGCACAGGCCTTCTCTCAAACCTGTCATTCCGCTATTTTAGAAAAAAAGCCGGACGGAAAGTACCAGCTGGATCTGTGGAGAGCCAACCAGATTGTGCTGGAGGAAGCAGGGCTTAAGCCAGAGAATATCTCTGTCACCAATATCTGCACTCACTGTAATCCGGATCTTTTATTTTCCCACCGAAGGAGCGCGGAGCGCAGAGGAAATCTGTGCGCCTTCCTCTGCCTGAAGCCATAAGCCAGATACGACAAAGAGCATGCACTGCGAAAGATATTTCGTCTTCTGCAGTCCATGCTCTCTGCATTTTTGCATTCACCCTGCTAATACAGAGTCTGCGCTTTCTGAAGTCCTATCTCCTCAGGAGACAGCCGCTTTTTCAGACAGGCCTATTTGCCGGCCATCTGTCTCTCCTGCGCCTCGATCATCTTCTTTACCATATAGCCTCCGACTGATCCATTCTGTGCAGAAGTTAAGTTTCCGTTGTAGCCGTTGCTTAACGGAACGCCGAGCTCGCCTGCGACCTCCATCTTAAAGCGGTTCATTGCTTCCTTTGCCTCTGGTACATTTGTTGTGTTGTTATTTGTAGACATAACAAACCCTCCTTTTCATCTGACGCCCATGCAGTTATTTTCTTTTGTGTGTTTCATGGGCTTTTGTTTTTGCTACATTCCTAGTATGTGTCAAATGGTCTGTAATACACTGGCATCTTTTGAGCCTTTTTCCAATGTCTGCCTGCGGTTTGAACGCTGCTTTTGAAACGGGCTTTTTCTCGAATCTTTTAATTTTGCCTTGTATATCAGGCCATTACATACTATAATATGCTGTGACGAGCGCGTGGATTGAAATTCTCTCCTGCGCGCCGCCAATAATCAGACAGCAGGAAAAATAGATGAGAGTAATAGCCGGCAGCGCCAGAAGGCTGCTTTTAAAGACACCGGAAGGGATGGAAACCAGACCGACCACAGACCGGATTAAGGAAACCTTATTTAATATGATTCAGGATGATTTGTATCACTGCCAGTTCCTTGACCTGTTTTCAGGAAGCGGCGCCATCGGAATCGAGGCCTTAAGCCGCGGAGCCAGGCAGGCCGTATTTGTGGAGAACCATCCTGATGCTGTAGAGACCATCCGCAGCAACCTGAAGACTACGCGTCTGGAGGAACAGGCCATTGTCATGAACTGCGATGTAATGACAGCTTTAAAACGTCTGGAGGAGCGAGGATTTTCCTTTGATTTTATTTTTATGGATCCCCCCTATAACTGTTTTCATGAAAAACGGGTCCTGGAATACCTGGCCCATTCTTCCCTGGTAACGCAGGACACTGTGATCCTCGTGGAGGCTTCCAGGGAGACAGATGCCTCCTATCTTTCCGATCTTGGTTTTCACCTGGATCGGGTAAAGGAGTATAAAACAAACAAGCATTTATTTATCAGTCTATCTGACTGCAATTCTTAAACACCAAAGGAGAAAACAGTACTATGAAAACAGCCATTTATCCGGGAAGCTTCGATCCAGTGACACTGGGACACTATGATATTATTGAGCGTTCCTCAAAAATTTTTGACAGACTGATTGTAGGAGTCCTCAATAATAGTGCAAAATCTCCATTGTTTTCTGTAGAAGAACGTGTTAAGATGTTAAAAGACGTAACAAAAGAGCTTCCAAATGTGGAGGTGATGGCTTTTGACGGGCTTCTGATCGATTTTGCACGGGCGAAGGAGGCCCAGGTCATCGTCAGAGGCTTACGCGCCGTTACAGATTTTGAATATGAGCTTCAGATGGCTCAGATGAACCGCGTCATTGCCCCGGAGATTGATACACTGTTTCTGACTACGAACTTAAAATACGCCTATTTAAGCTCCAGCATTTCGAAGGAAGTTGCCATGTACGGCGGCGACATTTCGGCGTTTCTGGATCCCCTTGTGGCGAAAGAGGTGCAGAAAAAGTGTTCCGCCAGCCATAAAAAGGTAAAGGAGATAGAGAACTATGAGCAGAATTGAGCAGATTATCAATGAAATTGAGGAATATATTGAGAGCTGTAAATTTCAGCCTCTTTCCAATACAAAGATTCTTGTAAATAAAGAAGAGATCGAGGAGCTTCTGGTGGAGCTGCGCCTTCGTATTCCGGAGGAGATTAAGAAGTACCAGAAGATTATCAGCAATCAGGACGCGATCCTTCAGGAGGCCCGCTCTCAGGCAGACGCTATGGTAGCCAAGGCCACAGAGCAGACAAACGAGCTGGTCAACGAGCATGAGATTATGCAGAGGGCTTATGCGGAGGCAGAGAGCATTATTCAGAACGCGCAGACGCAGGGACAGGCTATCTTAGACCGCGCTGTGAATGAGGCCAACGCCATGCGCCAGAGCTCTGTCCAGTACACCGACGATATGCTGAGAAGCCTTCAGACCATTGTAAAGCATACGATGGACGAAGCTCAGAACCGCTTTGATTCCTTTGCGTCCTCCCTCCAGTCCAGCTATGATATCGTTTCCTCTAATCGAATTGAGTTAGCCGGAAGCCTGGTGGAGGAGACTCCGGATCCTAATCAGACAGGGACAGCAGAATAAACAGAACCGTGGATAAAAGCAGGTGAAGCAGCTTCCACAGTACATAATGCCGGATGGAAAGTCCGGCATTTTTCTTTATCACCGCTGAAACCTGGAAGATACCTGACAGACCGCCAAACACAGCGGATCCCGTCATGCCGGCTCCAATAAGCAGATCCGGATGGCAGGAGGAGGCCATCTCCCGGATCCCAGTCGTCATCTCAATCAGTCCCAAAAGATAGGGGCGCAGGAAACATTCCTTCGGAGAAAAGGCTGTCACGAATGAGGACAGAATGGAGAAGATTATGAGATATCCTCCGATTTTTGCCATAATCTCCAGACAATCCATCAAAATTTCATCGAAGGATCCAGGGGAAGCCGAAACGGAGGTTTTCACTGCCTGGCGCTGGTTCTGTTTTTTGCATGTTTGTTTCGGCACATGGTAAACTGCCCGTGCCAGGGCTGCAGTCAGAAATATCGGCGCATAGACGCAGAAAAGGACTCTTGGGAAGGAGAGGGAAGCAGGCAGCAGGGCAGCCAGATAACCGGCCAGAAACATGGGGCTGGGCCAGGCGGAGACTGCCAGAAGATACCTGGCTTCCTCCGTCGAAATTTCCTTCTCCGCCAGAAAATCAGCCGCCGTTTTCGGCCCCATAGGATAGCCGCAGAGAATGCCTGCCATCAGAGCGTAGCTGCCGTTTTCCGAAAGGGACAGACGGGAAAACAGAGGGGCCAGAGGGCGGGTAATGGCCGGCACGGCTCCAAAGGCTACAATCGCGCTGGAACACAGCATGAAGGGAAGAAGCGTGGGAAGCACGGTGTGAAACCACAGAAGCAGCCCGGATCTCGCCCCCGTCAGGGCCAGAGACGGGCAGAAGAGCAGAAGTCCCATAACCGCCGCCATGGCAGACGGAAACAAGGATTTTTTCATAAGCCACCGAATACACTGTTTTGTACACTATATGTAAAAAATTGGTGAGGTTATGATTGTAATTCTGCTCCTTCTTCTGGCCCTGTTTATCACAGCCGTCACAGGCTTTCTCTTCGCATCTGTCCCGCTGGCCCGCCTGACGCCCTATGCCCTGGAGTCAGACGGTTTCCGGGCCATGAGGCTTGGAGAGTCTGTCTCTGCCCTTGACCAGCTGGATCCGGAACAGCTGGCCGCTCTGATGATCCGGCACAATTACGATTTGACAGAATGTACAGATTTGTCTTATGATAATAAAATACTTGAGATGAAAAAGCCCAGAGCGTACCAAAAACTGGCGGACGGATACAGAACCGTACTCTCGGATCTGGCCTATTTTCCTGTTCCCGCCAGCATCCGTCCCGATACGCCAAGGCCGGTCTATGAAGACGGATGGCAGCAGAAGAGGACCTACGGCAGAGAGCGGGGCCATGAGGGCTGCGATATTATGGGAGCAGAGCGGGAGAGAGGCTTTTATCCTGTAGTCAGCATGAGCAGCGGAACGGTGGAAAAGGTGGGATGGCTGGAGCTGGGAGGCTGGAGGATAGGCATCCGATCTCCTTCCGGAGCATATCTCTACTATGCCCATCTTTACTCCTACAGCAGAGACTGGAAAGAGGGAGACACCGTAGAAGCAGGAGAGCTTCTGGGCTTTATGGGCGATTCCGGATACGGCAGAGAGGAGAACACTGTGGGAAATTTTCCGGTTCATCTGCACCTGGGCATTTACATCCAGACAGAGCATTTTAAGGAGCTGAGCGTTAATCCTTACTGGATTCTCAGATATCTGGAAAAGCGGACGCTTCTGTATGATTATTAACACGATACAAGAGAAATGGTTGGTAACAGAATTTATGAAAAAAAACAGAGAGCCGGGAACGCTTCCCGCTGATTTTAAAGAAAAGATGAAACTGCTTCTGGGAGATGAGTATGAAGCGTATGTAAAAAGTTTTGAAGAGCCCTGCCACAACGGTCTGCGCATCAACCGTCTGAAGATTGATAAGGAGACCTGGAAGCAGATTGCTCCCTTCTCTATAAAGCCTGTTCCCTGGATTGAGAACGGTTTTTATTACGCTTCCGACGACGAGGCTTCGGAGGCAGAGATAAGGCCGTCCAAGCACCCCTGGTATTACGCGGGACTTTACTATCTGCAGGAGCCCAGCGCCATGACTCCGGCCAGTCTCCTTCCTGTTGTTCCAGGGGATCGGGTGCTGGATCTCTGCGCGGCTCCGGGCGGCAAAAGCACAGAGCTGGGGGCGAAGCTTCAGGGAAAAGGGCTGCTGTTTTCCAACGACATCAGCAATTCCAGGGCCAAGGCCCTCTTAAAAAATCTGGAAATGGCGGGAATCTCCAATTTCTGCGTGTCCAGCGAAACGCCGGAAAAGCTGTCCGGCCTGCTTCTGGAATTTTTCGATAAAATCTTGGTGGACGCCCCCTGCTCCGGGGAAGGAATGTTCCGCCGGGATCCGGATATGATCAAAAGCTACGAAAAACAGGGGCCGTCAGACTACGTCCCCATTCAGCGTTCTATTGTCTCTGAGGCCGTAAACATGCTGAAGCCCGGAGGACTTCTCCTGTATTCCACCTGCACCTTTGACGAGGAAGAGAACGAGGGGACGATCCGGTATCTGTTAGAGCGGTTTCCTGATATGAAACTTTTGGAGCTTCCCCAGGGGGAGGGCTTTTCCCGGGGCATCGGTCTGCCTCAGTGCGTCCGCCTGTTCCCCCACCGGATTCAGGGGGAAGGGCATTTTATTGCTCTCCTTCAAAAGGATCCGAAAGCGGCGGCAGAAGCGCCGAAAGAAGATGCAGGCAGCCGTTCAGATGACAGCGCGGGAAAAGCCGGAAAAATCCCCTCGTCTCTGGAACAGCTGGCCGGAAGCGAGGCGGCGGCCTTTTTATCCGCCGTTTCAAGAGAATTTCCCCTTTCTCAGCTGTTTGAAAAAAACGGCAGTCTCTACCTGCTGCCCGAGGCGGTTGCAGAGCTTGGCGAACGACAGAGAAAAAGCATCCGGTTTCTTAGAACCGGTCTGCTGCTTGGCGAAATCAAGAAGGGACGGTTCGAGCCGTCCCAGGCTCTGGCTATGGCCCTTAAAAAAGAAGAATATCCGGCTGTGATCGATTTTCAGCCGGAGGATGAACGGGCTGTCCGCTATTTAAAGGGCGAAACCATCGCTGTAAGCAGCGAAGAGGAGGCTTCTCTTGACAGCCGTTTTTCCTGGATCCTCGTCTGCACGGGAGGATTTCCTCTGGGCTGGGCCAAGCGTTTAAAGGGCAGCCTGAAAAATAAATATTATCCTGGATGGAGGTGGCAGTAATGGGAACCATGCGCCTTGACAAATTTCTGGTGGAAATGAAAAAAGGAAGCCGAAGCGAGGTAAAAAAGCTGATCAAAAGCGGACGGGTGACGGTAGACGGCCGGACGGTGCGGGAACCGGAACAAAAGTTTGACCCGGAACGAGCGCAGATCTCCCTGGATGGCCAGACGGTGTCCTACGCTTCCTTTGAATACTTTATGCTCAACAAGCCTCAGGGGGTAGTCTCCGCCACAGAAGACCGCCGTTTTCAGACAGTTGTGGATTTAATCGGCGACGCCAGAAGAAAGGATCTCTTCCCGGCCGGGCGGCTGGATATCGACACAGAGGGACTTCTCCTGATTACCAACGACGGCCAGCTGGCCCATCAGCTGCTGTCTCCCAAAAAGCACGTAGATAAGGTGTATTTTGCCAGAGTAGAGGGTATACTGCCAAGTGACGTGAAGGAGCAGTTTGCGAAAGGCCTGACTCTGGACGGAGAGGTAAAGACGCTTCCCGCCCAGCTGGAACTCTTAAAAGAAGGGCCTGTCTCTGAGGTCCGCCTGACGATCCATGAAGGAAAATTCCACCAGGTAAAGCGGATGTTCGAGGCAGTAGGCTGCCGCGTGATCTACCTGAAACGGCTTTCCATGGGAAGCCTTGTGCTGGACGAAACGCTGGCTCCGGGAGAATACAGAAGGCTGACAGACGACGAGCTGCGCGCTTTAAAGGGAGAGGAAGTCTCTTCTTTAGAAAACAGCAGCCCCCTGGCAGGCAAAAAGGCCTTTTTATTTGATCTGGACGGAACTCTGGTGGATTCTATGTGGATGTGGGGCGCCATCGACGTGGAATACTTGGGAAAATTCGGGCTTACATGTCCCCCTGATCTCCAGAAGGCGATTGAGGGAATGAGTTTTTCCGAGACGGCCGCCTATTTTAAAAAGCGGTTTGCCCTGGAGGCTTCCCTGGAAGAAATCAAGGCAGACTGGATCTCCATGTCCATTGAAAAATACAGAAGCCAGGTGCCTCCAAAGCCGGGAACAGAGGCGTTTTTGTCCTGGGCAGCAAAACAAAACATAAAAATGGCCGTCTGCACCAGCAATGGCCGTGAAATGGTGGACGCTGTGTTAAGCTCTCTGAATCTGGCCCGCTATTTTGACTGCATTATCACCGGCTGCGAGGTGGCGGCAGGCAAACCGTCCCCCGATATCTACCTGGAGGCGGCGCGGCGTATGAAGGTCTCTCCTGAAGAGTGCGCCGTGTTCGAGGACGTGCCGGCTGGAATCCTGGCTGGAAAGAGAGCCGGAATGGAGGTATTTGCCGTGGAGGACGAATATTCCCTTGGAATGGAAGAGAAAAAGAGAGCGCTCTCTGACTTCTATATCCGCGATTACAGAGAGCTGACGCCGTAAATTCCAAAGAGTGTGAGGAGGAGTACAAAGGATTTATGATACATGATTATTTACCAATCTGCAGAGAGGATATGGAAAAAAGAGGATGGGATCAATGCGACTTCGTCTATGTGACAGGCGATGCCTATGTGGACCACCCCTCCTTCGGCCATGCCATTATCAGCCGTGTGCTGGAATCTCACGGCTACCGGGTGGGAATCATCCCGCAGCCGGACTGGAAAAATCCGGAGAGCATCCAGATTTTGGGAGAGCCCAGGCTTGCCTTTCTCATCTCAGCCGGAAACATGGATTCCATGGTCAACCACTACTCTGTCTCTAAAAAGCGCAGAGCGAAGGATTCCTACACCCCGGGCGGGGAAATGGGAAAACGGCCGGACTACGCTACCGTCGTCTACGGCAATCTCATCCGCTCGGTCTACAAAAAAACGCCTATTGTCATTGGCGGCATTGAAGCCAGTCTTCGAAGGCTGGCCCACTACGATTACTGGTCCGGCAGACTCAAGCGGTCGATTCTCCTGGATTCCCAGGCCGATCTGATCTCCTACGGAATGGGAGAGCGATCCATCGTGGAGATTGCAGACGCCTTAAACAGCGGCATTGACGTGAAGGATATCACCTTTATCGACGGCACAGTTTACAAGGCGGAGAATCTGGATTCCGTCTACGACGAACTGCGCCTGCCCTCTTACCAGAGCATGAAAGAGGATAAAAGGGAGTATGCCAAGAGCTTTTACACCCAGTACTGCAATACGGATCCCTTTGTGGGAAAGCGTCTGGTGGAGCCTTACAAGGACAATCTGTTCGTGATCCAGAATCCCGCCTCCAAGCCCCTGACCCAGGAAGAGATGGACGACGTGTACGCCCTGCCCTATATGCGCAGCTACCATCCGTCCTATGAGGCGGCAGGCGGAGTTCCCGCTATTTCAGAGGTGAAATTCAGCCTGATCAGCAACCGTGGCTGCTTCGGAGGCTGCAATTTCTGCGCCCTTACCTTCCACCAGGGCAGAATCGTTCAGACCAGAAGCCACGATTCCATCGTGGACGAGGCGAAGCTTCTCACGGAGGAACCGGATTTTAAGGGATACATCCACGACGTCGGAGGCCCTACGGCCAATTTCCGCTTCCCGGCCTGTGAAAAGCAGATGACAGCCGGCGTATGTCCGGAGCGGCAGTGCCTTTTTCCAAAGCCGTGCCGGAATCTGAGGGCTGACCACAAGGATTATATTGCCCTTCTTCGGAGGCTGCGCGATATCCCCAAGGTGAAAAAGGTGTTCATCCGCTCCGGCATCCGTTTCGACTATCTGCTGGCGGACCCAAGCCGGGAATTTTTAAAGGAGCTGTGCCAGTACCATGTCAGCGGACAGCTGAAGGTGGCGCCGGAGCATGTGGCTGACAACGTGCTGAAGCGGATGGGAAAGCCGGAGAGCAGCGTGTACCGTCAGTTCATGAAGGAATATAAGGACATGAACGAGCGGCTTGGCTTAAAACAATACCTGGTTCCCTACCTGATGAGCTCTCATCCGGGATCCACCCTGACAGAGGCAGTGGAGCTGGCGGAATACCTGCGGGATCTGGGCTATATGCCGGAACAGGTGCAGGACTTCTATCCCACTCCGTCCACCATTTCCACCTGCATGTATTACACAGGACTGGATCCGAAAACCCTGACGCCTGTTTACGTGCCTACAAATCCCCATGAAAAGGCCATGCAGAGGGCGCTGATCCAGTACAGGAATCCGAAAAACTACGATCTGGTGGAAGAGGCCCTCAAAAAAGCCGGACGCACCGATCTCATCGGCTACGACAAAAAATGCCTGATCCGCCCCAGACGAAACGAGCACAGAGGCCCGGGCGGGCAGGAATTCTATGGAAATAAGAGCGGTTTAGGCAAAGGGCAGGGAAAAGGAGCCGCCGGACAGGGAAGCGGACGCCAGCCAAAGAAAAAGAAAACTATCCGAAACGTACACAAAAAGAGGAGCTGACCGAAAAAAGCCCGTCAGCTTAAATAAGGAGGCAGAAGGCATATGAAGAAAATTGCAGTTGTAACAGGAGCTTCCTCCGGAATGGGGCGGGAGGCCGCCGTTCAGCTGGCGGATCAGTTCGGCTGGCTGGACGAAATCTGGCTGATCGCCAGGAGAGAGGAGCGCCTTTCGCGTTTAAGAAAGGAGCTTCCCTGTCCGTCCAGAATCTTTGAGCTGGATTTGACAAAGCAGACGGCCCTTTCAGCCCTTTCAGCCGCCCTTGAGGAGGAGCAGCCCAGAATCGTCTTCCTGGTCAACGCGGCGGGCTACGGCAAAATCGGCCGGGTGGGGGAGGTGTCTTTGTCAGAGGAAATGGGCATGCCTGATTTAAACTGCGCCGCCCTCACAGGCGTCACCCACCTGGCTCTCCCCTATATGGGAGCCAACAGCCGGATTCTCCAGTTCGCCTCCTCCGCGGCCTTCCTTCCCCAGCCCGGCTTCGCCGTCTACGCAGCAACCAAGGCCTTTGTATTGAGCTACAGCCGCGCCTTGGGAGAGGAGGTCAAAAAGCGCGGAATCTACGTGACAGCCGTCTGCCCGGGACCTGTAAAGACGGAATTTTTTGACATTGCCCAGACTACGGGAAGTATTCCTCTCTACAAAGCGCTGGCCATGGCGGATCCTAAAAAGGTGGTAAAGCTTGCTATCCGGGACTCGGTCATGAAAAAAAGCGTCTCTGTCTACGGACCGCTTATGAAACTGTTCCGGCTGGCCTCAAAGGCGCTTCCCCACAGCTTCCTTCTCTCTTTGATGTCTGTCCTTTCCCCGGAACAGACGGTTCAGGAGAGCGGGAATACGCAGGCCCATCCAATCAACAAATACGCAGGAGAACAAACCTATGAAACGAATTAAAAAAGGCGAATACGGATACAGAAACAGTATGAGGCGGGGGCGGGTTATGAAAATCGCCGTTCTCACCCTCTTTATTCTGGCCCAGCTGGGCGCCAGATGGTTTACAGACAGCACGGCTCTGAAAAATATTCTCACCGTTATGGCTGTGATTACCGTGATTCCGGTTGCCAACCTGGCCTCCCCCTACATCGCCGTGTTTCCCTTCAAGACGCCTTCCAGGGAATTTTACGAAAAGCTCTCTCCCTATGAGAGCAAATTTACGATTCTCTATGATCTGGTGCTGACGACAAAGGACGATGTGCTGCCCATGGACGCCATCGTGGTGCACCCCACAGGAATTTACGCCTACTGCGTCAATAAGAAGGCAAAGCTTCCCAGAGCAGAAAAGGCCATCAATGAAATTCTGACTGCCCAGCGCCTGGATCCCAATATGAAAATTACAGGAGAGCTGTCTTCCTTTGAAAAGCGTGTGAAAAGCCTGAAGGCGGCTTCTGAATACGAGGACGACGGGAGCGTAGAGTACGCAGTCACTGTGATGAAAGGATTATCCATGTAATGAGACTTGTAACAGTAACAAAAAACGAGGCCGGCCAGCGCCTGGACAAGCTGATGTTCAAATACATGAATCTGGCGGGCAAAAGCTTCATCTATAAGATGATCCGAAAGAAAAACATTACCCTCAACGGAAAAAAGTGCGACGGTTCGGAAAAGCTTGCCGAGGGAGACGAGATCCGTCTGTTTCTGGCGGAGGAGACCATCGAAAAGTTTTCTGAGGTAAAAATTCAGAAGGTAAAAAAGACGGCCCTTGACATTGTGTACGAGGATAAGGACGTAATCTTTATCAATAAGCCGGCGGGTATGCTCTCCCAGAAGGCAAAGGACAGCGACGAATCTCTGGTAGAGTATCTCATCGACTATCTTCTGGGCAGCGGACAGCTTTCCAAGGAGGAGTTAAAAAGCTTCCGCCCCTCTGTCTGCAACCGGCTGGACCGCAATACCAGCGGTCTGGTGGCTGCCGGAAAGAGCCTCCTGGGCCTTCAGGTTCTCTCAAAGGCCATCAAGGAGAGAACCATTGGAAAATATTATCTCTGCATTGTAAAAGGCGTGATAGACAGCCCTAGGCGCATCCAGGGATGGCTTTTGAAAAATGAAAAGACGAACCAGGTGACGGTGACAAAACAGCGGCGGGAGGGCAGCCTTCCTATTGAGACAGAGTACGTTCCCATGGCTTCAGACGGACATTACACTCTTCTTAAGGTAAAGCTGATTACCGGGCGGTCCCACCAGATCAGGGCTCATCTGGCCTCCATCGGCCACCCGATTATCGGGGATACAAAATACGGAGATCCGAGGGAAAATCTGGCTGCGAAAAAGAAATACGGCGTCTCCTGCCAGCTGCTTCACGCAGCCCTTCTGGTTCTTCCAGAAGAGCTTCCAGAGGAGCTTTCCCGTCTTCGCGGCATGGAAGTCTCGGCTCCTCTTCCAGACGTCTTCGCAGCCTTTGCAGGGCAGCTTCAGGGAGGACGGTAGATGGGAACCTGGAAAACAAGAGGGCTGCGCGGCTCCACTCTGGAGGATTTAATCAACCGGACCAACGACAGCTACCGGGAAAAGGGGCTGGCTCTGATTCAGAAGGTGCCCACCCCCATCACGCCCATCTCGATTGACAAGGAAAGCCGCCACATTACGCTGGCCTACTTTGACCAGAAAAGTACCGTAGACTACATAGGCGCGGTGCAGGGCATTCCCGTCTGCTTTGACGCCAAGGAGTGCGCGGCATCCACCTTTCCCCTCCAGAACCTTCACCCGCACCAGGTTGCCTTTATGAGGGAATTTGAACAGCAGGGAGGCGTTTCCTTTATTCTGGTCTCCTACACAGGCCTGGAAGAGATGTATTACGTGCCCTTCCGCCATGTGGAGAAATTCTGGCGGCGAATGGAAGAGGGCGGGCGGAAAAGCTTCACCTACGACGAGGTGGACAAGGCCTTCCGCGTCAGGGCCTTCCGGGAATTTTTCGTCCACTACCTGGAAGCCATGCAGAGAGATTTGGAGCTTCGGGAGGACTAAATATTCTGGAAAATAAATGGAAAACATGATATAACTGAAGAAGTAAACTGCCAATGATTTGCAGGCTGATTACTTACAAGCACAGGAGGATATTATGAGCAAGGTATTGGATCGTTTTTTACACTATGTTTCCTTTGACACCCAGTCCATGGACGACCAGGAGCAGGTTCCCAGCACGGAAAAACAGCTGGCCCTGGCCAAAGCTCTGAAAGAGGAGCTGGAGGCCATGGGAGCCAGCCAGGTGCGCATGAGCGAGCACGGCTATGTATATGCCGTGATTCCAGCGACTGCCGATCACCCGGTCAAGTCTTTGGGCTTTGTGGCTCATATGGATACGGCTCCCGCCATGTCCGGCAAAGACGTAAAACCCAGAATTGTGGAGCGCTATGACGGCCAGGATTTAGTATTAAACGAAGAAAAGAAGATTGTCATGCGGGTAAAGGACTTCCCCGGTATGCTGGACTGCGTGGGAAAGGATCTCATCGTCACAGACGGAACGACTCTTCTGGGAGCAGACGATAAGGCAGGCGTAGCCGAGATTATGACGATGGCGGAATTTTTCCTGTCCCACCCGGAAATTCCACACGGCAAAATCTGCATCGGCTTTACCCCTGACGAGGAGGTGGGAAGAGGCGCCGATTTCTTTGATGTAGAACATTTCGGAGCAGAGGCCGCCTACACGGTAGACGGCGGCCCTGTGGGAGAGCTGGAGTACGAAAACTTCAACGCCGCTTCCGGAAAGGTAGATATCTGCGGCCGCGGCGTCCACCCGGGAAGCGCCAAGGGAGCCATGGTCAACGCCCTTTTAGTTGGAATGGAATTCCAGTCCATGCTGCCTGCCTTCGAAAATCCCATGTATACAGAAGGCTACGAGGGCTTCTTCCACCTGGATCAGATGGCCGGAGACGTGGAAAGCGCGCATCTGGAGTATATTATCCGGGATCACGACAGGAAGGCTTTCGAGAAGAAAAAGGCTCTGTTTGAGGAGGTATCCCGCTATCTGAACGTCAAGTACGGGGAGGGAACTGTCCTGACGGCAGTCAAGGACTCCTACTATAACATGAAGGAGCAGATTGAGCCGGATCACCTGTACTTGATCGACACGGCAAAGGAAGCCATGAAGAGCCTTGATATCAAGCCTTTAGTATCTCCGATCCGCGGAGGCACAGACGGCGCACGTCTCTCCTACATGGGACTTCCCTGCCCGAACCTGTCCACCGGAGGCTACAACTTCCACGGCAGATATGAATTTATTCCTGTCCAATCCCTGGAGCAGATGGTAGAGGTATTAAAGAAAATCATAACCCTTTTTGAGGAAATGTAACAGATTCTTAGACTAAAAAGGCCTGCATCAGATATGCAGGCTTTTTTAGTACAGAGATAATTTAGCACAGAAATAATTAAAGCAGAAGCTCTACCTGGTATTCTCTCATCCAGAAATCGATCTGCAGCAGGTAGGCTATCAGCTGAGGGCCTGCCATCAGCTGGCCGTACCAGGGACGTCCATAATCAGAAGGAGACTCCAGGAATTGTTCTGTTTTCGTCTTATCCAGCAGCGGGAGAAGAGGGGAGGAGGAGTCGTGCAGCAGTTCCCTCATCTGACTGGCCAGAAGCGTTTCGTAGGCTCTGTCGTAGGTTTTCGGATAAGGCGATTTCCTTCTGAAAAGTACCTCGTCCGGCAGCAGGCCCCGTCCCGTGTCCCGGAGCAGCCCTTTAATCACGCCGTTTTTTGCCTTCATCTCCCACGGGACATTGTAAAGATATTCCACGATCCGGAAGTCGGCAAAGGGGACGCGGGCTGTCAGGCCGCACGCTCCGCTGGTTCGATCCATTCTGTTTAACAGCGTTTCCATAAACCACTGAAGATTCAGCCAGCTGATTTCCCGCCTTTTGGCGTTAAGACCTGTCTCTCCCTCCAGGCGGGGCATACGGGCCAGAGATGCCTCATATGCGTTTTGTACATATTCTTCCATTGAAAGCGCCTCTGCAAATTCATCGGAGAGCAGGAGCTTTCTGGGAGCCAGGTCTATGGTCCATGGGAAGGTATCGGCCATCATCAGTTCTTCTCTGTGAAACCAAGGATATCCGCCGAAAATCTCGTCGGCACATTCGCCTGTAAGGGCGGCCTCATAGCGTTCTCCTACCTGGGAGCAGAAGTAAAGAAGAGAGGAGTCCACATCTGCCATGGCCGGAAGCCCGTGAGCTTTGACGGATTCCTTCAGGTATTCTGTCTGTGTCTTTGTAGAGCATTCCAGAAAATGATGGTCTGTTTCCAGAAAAGCCGCCATTTTCTCCACGTAAGGGCGATCCTGGGAGGGCTGGAACGCATTGGATTGAAAGTTTTTATCGTTGCCCACAAAGTCAAAGGAGTAGGTGGTCAGCTGGCGGTTCTGCTTTTTTAACTCTCTGGCGCAGAGGGCGGAAATCAAAGACGAATCAAGACCTCCTGACAAAAAAGTGCAGAAAGGCATTTCAGGCCGCATCTGACGCCTGACGGAGTCCTCGATCAGAGCCTTTGTCTTCTCTATTGTCTCCTCGTAGGAGTCTGTGTGGGGCTCCGCCTTGAGCTTCCAGTAATCATGCAGCTGAATTCCGGCTGGGGAGGCGCAGAGAAAGCATCCGGGAAGCACCTCGCTGATATTTTTGTAGACGCCGCAGCCAGGCGTTCTGGCAGGGCCGATGCTGAAAATCTCGTTGAGGCTTCCAAGGTCTGCCTGGGGCCTGATTCCCTGGCAGGCTAAAAGCGCCTTCAGAGAGGAGGAAAAGCACAGAAGCTTTTCTGGGTTCACTGTGTAAAACAGCGGCCTGGTTCCGGCTCTGTCTCTATAGAGCAGCAGCCGGTTCTCCTTTTCATCTGCCACTGCAATAGAAAAACAGCCGTTTACCTTTTTGATAAAGTCAGGGCCCCAGGCCAGATAGGCAGCCAGAAGCGCATCTGCCTCGTCCTTCGGCTCAGGAAAGCCCCAGTCAGACAGCTCTTTGCAGAGCTCTTTCCAATTGTAGATTTCTCCGCTGTACAGCACGCATGCATCCGCGCCGTCCTTTGGCCGGACAGAAAGTCTGCCGGTGCGGATCAGGCCGAAGCGGCTGTTGAGATATTCTGATTCTTCCTTTTGGGCCGCCTCGTTTTCCCTGCTGCAAAGCATTCCTTTTTTCCGCCGGGACGGCTCCTGCGCTTCTTTCATTTTCTTTAACAGGTTCTCTGAATCACTCTTTTTCTCCGATAAATCCTGTTCCAGGCTGTAAAAGCCCGCTATTTTATTCATATTGAAAGCCCTCCTTCTGCCATATGGCTGTGTTGAGTTACTGTAATGGGGACGCGGCTGCCAGCTCCTAGAGCAGAAAGCAGGCTGCCAGAAAGGCCGCCAGAAATCCGGCTGCCACGGGAAGCAGATTCTTTCTTGCCAGATCCACCGGGCTGACTCCGCAGATGGCGGCAACCGGGATAATTCCCCATGGCACGATGGTTCCGCCTCCCACATAGATGGCTGAAATTTGTCCCAGAGCCGCTAACACGGGCACAGAGGCCCCTGTGGCCGCTCCAAAGGTTCTGGCCATGGCCCCTGTCAGAGGAAGTCCGGAAAATCCGGATCCGTCCAGTCCTGTCAGGCCTCCGATTATAATCTGGAGAAACGCCGCCATATACGCGTTTAATGGCGCATGGGAGGCCAGCCAGACGGCCCAGTCATTTAAGATTCCTGTCTGAAACTTCTCGCCTAAAATGGAGGTAATGCCGTTTCCTCCCAGAAAGAAAAAGGCTCCGATTACAATGACAGGAGCGAAAATCTGTATGGCGAATAAAAATCCGTCTGTCAGGTAAGAGGTGACCTTTTTCAGAGAGCGGCGTCCAAAGCCCAGCACGGACCCCAGGCACATCAGCGCTGCCGCCGTTCCGGAGACAATGCTGGTAGCCTCCCCGCCGCTTAAATTTCTGGAGAGCATGATGAGAATATCGGTCAGGAATGCAAGAGGAACCAGAACGGCCATTATCGCGGCCGCAGATTTCCTGCTTCTGTCCGGCAGGCTCTCGCCTGGCTCCTTCCCACTCTGCTGTTTCTCCCTTTGATCGCTTTCCTGTCTGCTTCCCGAAAGAATGCCGCCGGCTTTTCGGGCTGCGGCGCTCTGTCCGGAAATCTCTTTTTTATTTAAAAGAAACGCCGCCAGAGCTGTCACAATTCCCATGGTGAGAAAGACCGGCCCGGCTTCTGTCAGCAGAAGAGAGGCGGAGATCCCGGCGGCTGAGGCGGAGACAGCGGGCGCGCCCTGGATCACGGCGTCCCAGCTTAAGGCAAAGCCATGGCCAAATAAATTCATGGCCATAGCCGCCAGAAGCGGGGAGAGGCCTGCCTTTAAGGTTACCGGAAGCAGAACGGCTCCCACAAGAGCCACTGCCGGGGAGGGCCATAAAAACAGCGAGACTAAAAACATGAAAATTCCCAGCGTCCACCAGGCGGCTGAGGGAGTTTTCATGACGCGCTTTACCGGAGCCGCTATCAGCTGATCGCTTCCCAGCTCCCCCAGGCATTTCGATAAAGCCGTTACCAGGGCAATGGTAGCGATAATCTCCATAAACTCGCGAGCTGCGAAAAGCGATGCGTTGAACACGGTCTGAATGCCGCCTACAACGGAACCAAGTCCAACGGCTCCTATTAAAAACAGAAAGAAAATACATACAAGCGGCGTGTCAAGCCGCATGATCATAACTGCAAGGATAGAAATTACTCCCGCCAGATAGAGAACGTGAAGGGGAGTAATCACTGCTGCGTCAGGCATACATAGGCCTCCTGTCTGTAAGGATATACCGTAATGTATGCGCGGGGACAGGTTTTCTTGAAAATTGTGCCAGTTTTTATTGCCAGAATCCCGGCTTTCGTCTATAATTTGTACATAGATTTTGCAATCGTCAGACTTCATTTCTATCCAATTAATTCTATCATGTACGGAGGAAAACATATGGGAAGAGGAGGAGGCCGCTCCGGCGGCGGACGTTCGGGAGGGCATTCCGGAGGATTTTCCAGAGGGGGCAGCAGGGGATTTTCCAGCAGACGCTCCGCAGGCCAGGGACGTTCCAGAGGAGGAGCGCGAAGCCCGGCCAGACGCAGCTCCAGCGGATTTTATTCAAATCGCAGGCGGCCTGGAGGTTCGTCCCCGCGGCCATTGTTCGGCGGAATTTTTATTTCCGGCTTCGGAGGGGGAGGCGGCTTTTCAAACAAAACGCAGATGCCTCTTTCTTCCTCTGGCGGCTCCCTGGACAGCGGATCCTTTAATCCGCCGCCTGACAGGGATCGCGGGCCAGACGGCCAGGGAATGTGCCGGGAGAACAGGAGAGGGAACGGCGGTATTCCCGGATGGTACATGGTTCTTATGGCCATTATGGTTATCTTCTCCGCCATGCTGTTCTGGAATGCGGCTCAGGCCAGATCGGACGCAGCCGGGCATCCAGTGCGGGAGAAGCTGGCAGAAAGCGCCTGCATAACGGAAGACGTCTGGATCGACGATTCTTTAGACTGGCTGGGAAACGATACCTCTGTCAGGAAGGCCATGAAGTATTTTCAGGAGAAGACCGGTATTCAGCCCTACCTTTTCATTACGGACAATCTGGATGGAAAGGGCGGGGAGATAACAGACAAAGAGGCAGAAACCTATCTTGCCGGTCTGTATGATTCTCTCTATTCCGACGAGGGGCATATGATTTTTACCTTTATGGAGTACGCGCCGTCCCAGTACGTCACTTACCTGTATACCGGAACGGCTGCCGACAGCGTGATGGACGCCGACGCGCGGAATCTGTTTCTGGACTGTGCGGACCGTTATTACGCGGACAGCTCTCTGTCAGACGCAGAGTTCTTTGAAAAGGTCTTTGTAAAAGCCGCTGATCAGATTATGGAGGACACGGCGGGCCATGCGAAAGCCGCAGTATTATACGCCGTGTGCGGAGCGGCCGTCCTGCTTGTCATGGCGGCAGGGCTGATTCTTTTCAAAATACAGGAGAAAAAGGCAGCTGAAGCAGAGACTCTGAAGAAGATTTTAGATACGCCTGTCGGCTTATCTCCGGAAGAGGAGGAGCTGAAGAACAAATATAGCGAGTAAGCATGTAAGGAGGAATACAGCAATGGCTGGAATTTTTGACAGAATTGGAATGATAGTAAAATCAAATCTGAACGAGCTTCTTGATAAGTTTGAGGATCCGGAAAAGATCATCGATCAGACCATCATTGACGCGGTTCAGGAATACGGAAACATGAAAAAAACGGCCTTAGACGTGCTGGCCAATGAAACCCTTACTAAAAAGCAGCTGGATGAGCTGAAAAAGGAGGCTGAAACCTGGCATTCCATTGCAGTGAAGGCATTAACGGCCGGAAATGAGGCTGACGCCAAAAAGGCGTTAGAAAAGGAAAACGACTGCCAGACACGCGCCGCTTCCCAGGAAGCTGCTTATGAGGCTGCCAGGCAGGCGGCGGATACTGTACGGGGCAAGCTGAGACAGATGGAGGGCGAGATTAACGATATGAAGCAGAAGGCCGCTCAGATTAAGGCGAAAGCCGTAACGGCCAAAGTGACGAAAAAAGCCGCTGAGCTCACCTCCAGAGATACAGACAGAGGGGCGTTTGACGCCTTCGCCAGAATGGAAGAAAAAGCGGACCGAGAGCTTGCCAGAGCCCAGGCGTCCGAGGCTCTGAGCGCAGGCAGTGAGGAAGCGGAGGCTGAGGATCTGATGAAAAAATATGGGGGAGCCAGTCCTTCTGACGCAGATCTAGCTTTAGAAAAGCTGAAGGCAGAGCTGGGACTGTAGCCTCATCCCGCTTTAAAAACGTGAAAAAAGCATTCTGCTTCATGAAAATAGAATAGAGACGCCTGCGAAGCCAGTTCGGAAACGGATTGGCTTCTTCTATACAGCAGGACGTGATATAGAATGGCTTGATTAGTTTTTTTAATGAAATTTCATTAGTTTCACTAATATTCATGGATTATAACCAGAAATTTTTACAAAAACTCACAAGATCCGGCCAACAAAAGGACAAATGTCCTTTTCCTGTTTATGGTTTCCTTATATAATGAATCTGCAAAAGCAGTACAGCCTATTGCTTTATTTTTATGAACGGAACAGAGAGAATGAAAAAGACAACCATATTAATCGACACAGATTTCGGAGACGACACCGACGATGCGGCGGCTTTCCGCCTGGCTCTTTCCTGCGGCTGTCTGGATATCGCAGCTGTGACAACCGTATTCGGAGACACGAAAAAGCGCGCTGAGATGGTGCTGGAATTTTTAAGCCTTTACGGCAGACATGATATTCCCGCAGCGGCAGGGCACGAAAAAGCTCTCATTGAACGGGCCCACAGCGCCGGGCCGGAGCCTATCCAGTACCCTGTTTTAAAAAACAGGACTGGCCTGCTGTCTGATCGTCCGGCGGAGGACTTAATCATCCAGTGCGTCAGAGAGCATCCAGACCTTGTTATCTTAGCTATGGGATCCATGACGAATCTGGCCATGGCCTTTCTCAGGGAACCGGAGCTGATGCGCCATGTAAAAATTCTCGCCATGGGAGGCGCCTTTTTCGACGCAAAGCCTGAGTGGAATATTGCCTGCGACCCGGAGGCGGCCAGACTTGTGATGGAACGGTCTGAGAACCTGATCATGATGGGGCTGGACGTGACGAAATATCTGAGAATAAGCCCGGAAATGCTTGACGGCTGGAGAAAACGAAAAGATCCGGCTATGGATTACTTTCTGGAGGGAGTTTCCCTGTTTCAGAAGGCCACTGGCTTTCCGGTCACGTTTCACGATGTGCTTTTAGTCGCTTACCTGTTGGATCCGGAGACAGTTTCCCTGCAGCGGGGCGATTACACAGTTGAGTTAAGCGGCTCTATGACCCGCGGAACTTTGGTCAGCCTTTCCAATTACTATGAAATTCACTCCCCAGAGGAGGGACGTCTTCAGTTTGCCGTCCATGTGGATACAAACCGGTTCTTTCAGATTCTGGAACAGTATTTTTAATTTTATTTCAGCTGAGTGTTATTTTAATCAAAAGCCAGAAGGCTTTCGATAGAGAAAACGATTATGAGGAGGACAATCACTATGAAGAAACTGACAGCAGCGGCCCTTGCCGTATGCATGACTGCGGGCATGATGACAGGATGCTCTGCGCCGGAGCCGGAGGAGACCACAGCGCCGTCCAAGGCCGCTGAGAGCGCAGCAGAAGCGCAGGGAGAGGGAGACGCAGAGGCAGTAAATCCGGAGGACTACAAGGTAGCTCTTATGATTCCTGGAAACCTGGGAGACAAATCATTTTTTGACGCTTCCTTCCGCGCCATTGAGCCTATTGAGGAGCAGCTTGGTGTAACGGTAGACTACGTGGAGGCCGGACTGGACACATCTAAGTATTACCCGGTTCTTGTAGATATGTGCGAGGCTGATTATGACTTAATCTTAACGATTTCCAGCAACAATGACGACGCCCTGGTTCAGGCGGCAGAAGAGTATCCGGATCAGCTGTTCATCAATCTGGACGACGAGCTGACCGATCCGCCTGCAAACGTATATATCATGGGTACAAAAAACAACGAGATGAGTTTCCTGGCCGGTGCAGCCGCAGCTCTCAAGGCAGCAGAGCTGGGAGAGGACAAAATCGGCTTCGTAGGCGGCATGGATATCCCTGGAATCAACGAGTTCTTAGTGGGATACATCGAGGGCGCCCAGGCTGTTAATCCGGATATCAAGGTAGCGACATCCTATGTGGGAAGCTTCACTGACACAGCCAAGGGAAAAGAGAACGCTCTTCTTCTCTACAATTCCGGTCTTTCTGTTATCTTCGCGGCAGCAGGACAGTCCGGTCTTGGCGTAATTGACGCGGCTGTAGCTCAGAACAAGTTCGCTATCGGCGTTGACTCTGACCAGGCAGAGGCCTTAAAGGAGACAAAGCCGGAGATGGCAGGCGTGATTATCACCTCCGCTATCAAGAATATCCCGGAGAACGCCGTAAAGGCAGTAGACAGAGCCATGAAAGGCGAGATTCCTTACGGCACAAGAGAAGTATTCGGAATCGCCGAGGACGCTGTTGGCATCGCTGAGAACGAATTCTATGAGGCTTTACTGTCTGAGGAGGACAGAGCGAAAATCGAGGAGTTAAAAGGACAGGTAGTTGCCGGAGAAATCGAAATGACTCCAACTACTGGAATTACTACAGAGAAAGTGAATGAAATCCGCGAGGCTGTACGCCCATAGTTCACGGAGGTATCCTGATGGAACAGTATCTTTTAGAGATGAACAACATCTCAAAAATTTATAGCAACGGGATTGCAGCGAATAAAAATGTTAATTTCAATCTGAAAAAGGGAGAGATTCATGCTCTGGTAGGAGAAAACGGAGCTGGAAAATCTACCCTGATGAAAATCTTATTCGGAATGGAACCGCCGTCATCAGGAGAGATCATCTTGAGGGGAGAACCTGTCAGGTTCTCCTCCTCTAAGGATGCCATCGCTCATGGAATCGGAATGGTGCATCAGCACTTTATGCTGGTGGAATCCTTTACAGCGGCCCAGAACATTATCCTCGGCATGGAACCGAAAAAGGGGCTTTTTGTCAGCGAGGAGGAAGCGATCCGCTTTACAAAGGAAATCAGTAAAAAGTATAATCTGGACGTAGACGCGGAAGCGGTTACACAGACTCTTCCCGTAGGCGTAAAACAGAAAATTGAAATTTTGAAGGCTCTGGCCAGAGGCGCAGAGATCCTGATTCTGGACGAGCCCACCGCCGTGCTGGCTCCCCAGGAAACAGACCAGCTCTTCGACGAGCTTATTAATCTGAAAAAGCAGGGACACACCATTGTGTTCATTTCCCATAAAATTCCGGAAATCAAGCGTATTTCCGACCGCATTACTGTCATGAGAGCCAGCCAGTTTGTAGGCTGCTGCGAGACAAAGGATGTGACAGAGCAGGAGATTTCAGCCATGATCATGGGCTGTGAAATGGATACTTCCATTCAGAAGACAGTCCCCAAGCCAGGCGATGTGAAAATTCAGGTTAAAAACCTGTCCTACACAGATAAAAACCAGGTGAAACTGCTGAACAACATTAATTTCGGAGTCAGGGGCGGCATGATTTTTGGAATTGCCGGCGTCCAAGGAAACGGCCAGGTGGAGCTGGTAGAACTGATGACGAAAAAGAGGATGATAAAAGATGGAGATATTCTTTTAAACGGAACGTCCGTGAAGAATCTGTCCATTGAACAGATCCGGAACATGCAGTTCGGCTATGTGCCGGAGGACCGTATGGAGCAGGGCATCGCAGGCCAGGAATCCATTGCAGAAAACATGGTTTCCAACCGGTACGGCAGCAAGGAATTCTGCCGCGGCGGCCTTCTGAACTATAAAAAGATATTAAAATTTGCGGAGGAGCGCATTAAATCCTACGAAATACGCTGTTCCGGCACGGGACAGAATGTGGGAATGCTGTCCGGCGGAAATATGCAGAAAGTAGTCGTAGCCAGAGAGTGCAGCCACAACCCAGAAGTTCTGATTGCAGAACAGCCTACCAGAGGTGTCGATATCGGAGCTGCCCACATTATCCATAAAAAAATGATGGAGCTGAGGGATCAGGGCTGTGCGGTGCTTTTAATCTCTGCTGATTTAAGCGAAGCATTAAAGCTCTCCGATGTGATTGCCGTTATGTATGAAGGAGAAATTGTGGCTTATTTCGATAATACAGAAGGACTGAACGAAGAGAAGCTGGGACTTTACATGCTGGGACTGGAAAAGCACAGCGAAGAACAGATAAGGAGGGCAGAAGGATGAGCAGAGAGCGTTCCTTTAACATCATAAGAACCGCCGTTTCCATGCTGGTAGCAATCCTGGTGGCCTTTGTCATCATTCTGTTAGTCAGCGATCAGCCGGTGGAATCCATTAAAACCTTCCTGTTAGCGCCGTTTTCTTCTAAACGATATCTGGGAAATATTGTGGAAACAGCAGTTCCGCTTATTTTCTCTGGTCTGGCTATGGCAGTCATGTTTAAAGCCAACCTGTTTAATCTGGGCGGAGAGGGCGTCTTTTTTATTTCCGGAATCGCCGGATCCTTCCTGGCAATCTGGCTGAAAATGCCTCCCATCGTATTTCCTATTGCCTGCATTGCAGCAGGAGCTTTAGCCGGTATGATAATTATGCTGGTTCCCGGTGTTCTGAAGGCAAAATACGGTGCCAACGAGATGGTAACTTCTCTGATGATGAACAACATTCTTCTGGGAGTGGGACTCTATCTCTTAAACAATGTGATGCGCGATCCGAAGGTAGCGTCCCTGGTATCCTACAAATACCGCTCCAATGCCCTTCTTTCCAATATTGTACCTGGAACCAGAATTCATTCCGGTTTTCTGATTGCAGTTTTATGCGCTGTCTTAGTATATCTGTTTATGTTCAAAAGTAAATGGGGATACGAAATCCGTATGACTGGAAATAATGCTAAATTTGCCAGCTATTCCGGAATTAATGTAACAAAAGTGATTATTATCGTCCATCTGGCAGCAGGCGCTATTGCCGGAGCCGGAGGACTGATCGAGTGCATCGGCATGCACAAACGGTTCGAGTGGACAGCTCTTCCAGGCTACGGTTTCGACGGAGCCATGATCGCCATGCTGGCGGGAAATAACCCCTTAGGTGTCATCGGGGCGGCTTTCTTTGTCAGCTACCTGAGAATCGGAGCAGACCTTGTGAACCGTTCCTCTGATATTCCTACAGAGATGATAGCGATTCTTCAGAGTATTATCATTCTCTTAATTTCAGCAGAACGATTCCTGCACAAATATAAACAGAACTGGATTGAGAAGGAGGTGAAGGGATGAAAGCGCTTGCAGACCTGATTTTTACCAGTGACTTTTTTTACTCCATTTTTCGTGTAGCCACACCCCTTCTGTTTGCCTCTATGGGCGCAGTTGTGTCTGACGTGGCCGGTGTTCCCAATATTGCCCTGGAGGGCATGATGCTGATCGCCGCTTTTGCGGGAATGTACTTCAGCTACCTGTTTGGAAGTGCCTGGGCCGGACTGGCTTTCGCCATTCTCTTCGCCGTGCTGGCGGCAGGAATTCTGGCCTTCTTTACTCTGTACTACAAAACCAATATTATCTTAGGCGGCATTGCCATTAACAGCCTGGCCAGCGGAGGAACCATTTTCTTCCTCTATCTGGTGGCTCATGACAAGGGTACCAGCGTAGCCCTCACCAGTAAGGTGCTGCCAAACATCAATATCCCGATTATCGAGCAGATTCCGATTATCGGACCGGCCATATCCGGCCACAACGTACTTACCTACCTGTCAATTCTGGCAGTGGTATTTACTTACCTGCTTCTGAAGAAAACATCACTTGGATACCACATCCGTGCAGTCGGAGAGAAAAAAGAGGCAGCGGATTCTGTGGGCATCAGTGTGATGAAGACTCAGGCAGCTGCACTGTTGATCAGCGGCGTTATGAGCGGCCTTGGCGGAGCTTTTATGTCCATGGGTTATGTATCCTGGTTCTCCAGAGATATGGTCAGCGGCCGCGGATGGATTGCCTTGGCAGCTGAAGCCATGGGCCAGAGAGGCGCAGTCGGCACAGCCGCCACTTCCCTCCTGTTCGGTGTGGCGGACGCCCTGTCAAACGCAGTGGCAACCCTGGGATGGCCGTCCGATCTGGTTAAGACCATTCCATACTGTGCAACCCTCATTGGTCTGGCTGTCTTCTCTATCAGAGCCTGCAGAAAAATGAAACGAGCATAAGCGCTCAAACAGTAAAAAGGAGGACTGACATGGCATCTTTTGATATGACAAACGATATCCTGTACACCATCAAAAATCCTAAGGTTACCTTTAATCAGAGATTAAAGGATATGGCAAAGATCGCGGAAAATTCCATCGAGCTGGTAGAGTATACCGAAAAATCAAAGGAATACTTTGCAAACGGCGCCATGATGGATATGTTCGAAGGAAAAACTCCCTACCGCACACGCTACTGCGTGCCGGACTACGAAAAATTCTTAAAACAGGGCAGCGAATTTCTTATGCTGGAGCCGCCGAAAGATATCTGGGACGCAGTGGGAAATCTCCTCTGCCTGTACCATAACATCCCGGCAGACGGCGGGCTTCCTGTTTACATCGGAAATCTGGGAACTCTTCTGGATCCGTTTGTAACCGATGAGGCTGAAGCTGAGAAAGCGATTCGTTTTCTGTTAGTCCATGTAGACAGAACGATTTCCAACGCTTTCTGTCATGCAAACCTGGGACCGGAGGATACAAAAGCCGGACGCATTGTCTTAAAACTGACAAAAGAAATGCAGCGGCCCTGCCCGAATATGACGCTTCTCTACAGAGATGACACACCGGACAGCTTTATGCTGGCGGCTCTGGACACAGCCATGGCAGCAGCCAAGCCAAGCTTTGCCAATGATAAAATGTATCGGAAAGAAATGGGAGACTATGCAGTTGTCAGCTGCTACAACACGCTGCCTATCGGAGGCTGCGGCCTGACGCTGGTGCGTCTGAATATGAACCGTCTTCCAGAGCTGGCAAAAAGTCCGGAAGATCTCTTAGACCGTGTCATCCCTGACGCTGTGACAGCCGTCTGCGACGCCATCGACAGCCGCTGCCGTTTTATCGTGGACGAGTGCCATTATTATGAAAATAACTTCCTCTACCGGGAAGGCCTGATCCGCAAGGAAAAGGACTATATGATCGGCATGTTCGGTTTTGTGGGCCTGGCAGAGTGCGTAAACAAGGCCCTGGGACTCACAGAGCCGGGAGAGCGCTACGGACATAATGAAAAAGCAGACGCCTTTGGCGAGGCGATTATGGACCGCATCCGTGCAGAGATTGACAAACGTCCGGCGGCCTATGGAAAATACGGTCTTCACGCCCAGGTCGGCGTGATGGAGGATACGGAATCTACTCCAGGCGGCCGAATTCCTATCGGAGAGGAGCCGGAGCTTCCGCTTCAGATTCAGCATTTTACCCGTATGCATAAGGGCTGCGATGCCGGCTGTGGAGAGCTGTTCCCTTTTGATCACACAGTGGGAAACAATCCTCAGTATCTGCTTGACATTTTAAAGGGCGCTTTCTCCACAGGAGCCAGATATCTCTCCTTCTATTCCGGAGATTCCGACCTGGTGCGCGTCACAGGATACCTGGTAAAACGCTCTGACATTGAAAAGTTTAATAAAGAGCAGATGACTTTAAACGAAGCCACTGTAAACGGCGCTGTGGTTGATAAAAATCTTCATCTTCTTGACAGAAAGGTGCGTGGAAACTAATGGATCTTAAGGCTCCGGTTAATAAAATTATTCCTTTCAGCAGTGTAGACGGCTTTGGAAACCGTACTGCAGTCTTTCTTCAGGGCTGCAATCAGAACTGTCTCTACTGCCACAATCCGGAGACCATCCATATGTGCAAAAACTGCGGGGCATGTGTAAACACATGTCCCGCAGGCGCGCTTATGATGGAAAACGGAAGGGTCTCCTATGATTATTCAAAATGCTGTAACTGCGATACCTGCTTAAAAATCTGTCAGTTTGACGCCTCCCCCAAGATACGAAACATGACAGCCGGACAGCTGTATGAGGAAATACGCGGCTTTTTCCCCTTCGTAAACGGCATCACTACCTCAGGCGGAGAATGCAGCCTCTATCTTGATTTTCTAAAAGAATTCTATACCCTGGTTCAGGCAGCCGGAAAAACTACGTTTATGGACACCAATGGCCAGATTCCCTTGTGGGAGAGAGAGGATGTGCTCAATGTCACCGACAAAACCATGATTGATCTCAAGGCTGGAAGCGAAGAAGACCACCTGTTCCTTACTGGAAAAGGGCTTTCTGTTGTAACAGAGAATATCCGCCGTATGGCTGCCATGGATAAGCTCTATGAAATCAGAACCGTAGTCGTTCCAGATGCAGTAGATAACCTGAAAACGGTTGAGCTGGGAAGCAATCTGATTGCAAATTATCCCAATGTGCGGTATAAATTAATTAAGTTCCGGCACTATGGCGTCCGAGAAAATTTTTCATCCACAAGAGAACCTGACGATGCCTATATGAAACTTCTTCGTGATACAGCGCTGAAGGCCGGAGTCAAAGATGTTTTGATTGTTTAACAGACACTGTGATTGGATGACAGGGAGGATATGATGAACCTGCGGGAGCTATGGAAAAAATATGACTCTTACAACCAGTTTAATGTTTCAGTTCTGTCGGAGGAAATAAAAACTCAGGGAGTGCAGCTTGTTTATCCCGCAGGCTCTGTTATCATCAGCCTGGGAGATTTTCCTGACTATGTATATTTTATACAATCCGGTTCTGCCATCGGAACCAGGGATTACCACGATGGAAATAATTATTTCTATTTCCGCATTACCAGTGAAAACGGCTCTGTCGGCCTTTTAGAGGTACTGGCCCGAAAGGATCGAAGTGTTGCCACTGTGGTCGCTGAGACACAGGTTACAGCCCTGCGCATCAGCTCATCCATTATTTATGAATACTTAATGAAAAACGTAGATATGCTGTACCGGTGTACCTATATTGTGGCCAATGATCTGTATCAGCGTTCCGGCAATGATGGAATCCTCTATTATCAAAAAGGAATTGACCGGGTGCGGTATTATCTGGTGCAGCACTATACCAGACATGCCTCATCAGGACAGCCTCTGATCGTTCAGACAGATTATCAGACCATTGCCAGCAATATCGGTGTCAGTGTCCGCACAGTTGTGAGAAGCGTCAGCCGGTTAAAGGAATTATCAGAAATTTCTGTTTGTAAGAAAAAGATTGTAATTTCTAAACAGCAGCACGAACGAATGCAGGCGGCAATCCGTCCTCTGATTCCTTCTGAAGCTCTGGAGATTTTATTTTAACAGCTTTGTATCATTTGCAGCAAAGGAGTATGATAAACGTGAATAGGAACAACAACATCTATGAACTGACCGAACAGTTTCCACTCATCCGCCCAATGTCCCAGAGAAAAGAGATTTTCTGGAACAATGACCAGCTGACTGATGCAGATTCTGCTTTAAAAAAGCTGCCTTTTTCGGCGTCTGATATAGAAGATGCAGAAGAAAGATGGCTGCGGTTTGCACCTTTTATTAAAAAAGCTTTTCCTGAGACAGAAGCAGCAGACGGCATGATAGAGTCTCCCCTGATCGAGATTCCATCCATGAAGAATGCTCTGAATGATTCCTTTCACGCCAGTCTGAAAGGCCGCCTTCTGCTTAAAATGGACAGCCATCTGGCGGCGGCAGGCTCTGTAAAGGCAAGAGGCGGTATTTATGAAATTCTCAAGCACTCGGAAGAACTGGCTCTTTCTGAGGGTATGATCCGTCCCGGTGAAAGCTATGAGGCTTTCTGCCGCCCGGAGTTTAAAAAGTTTTTCAGCCGTTATTCGGTTCATGCCGGTTCCACCGGAAATCTGGGACTGTCCATTGGAATTATCAGTGCGGCTTTAGGCTATCATGTAACCATACATATGTCTATGGATGCAAAGGAATGGAAAAAGAAATTGCTCCGAGAAAAAGGCGTCCATGTCATTGAGTATGCTTCCGATTACAGTGAAGCTGTGAAAGCCGGACGCGCTCAGGCTGAAGAAGATCCCATGAGTTATTTTGTGGATGATGAAAATTCAGCCAGCCTGTTTTTAGGCTATGCTACCGCTGCCAGACGTCTGAAACAGCAGCTGGATGCCATGGATATTATTGTAGATCGTTCCCATCCTCTGTTTGTTTACCTGCCCTGTGGCGTAGGAGGCGCTCCAGGAGGCATTACCTTCGGCCTGAAGCAGATCTTTGGTGATTTTGTCTACTGTTTCTTTGCAGAGCCTGTACAGGCCCCCTGCATGGCCTTGGGCGTTATGACAGGACTTCATGACAGAATCTGTGTCCAGGATATCGGCCTTTCCGGCCTTACGGATGCAGACGGCCTGGCAGTAGGGCGTCCTTCTAAATTTGTCGGTAGACAGATTTCTTCCCTGTTAGCCGGGGAATTCACTGTCACAGATGAACATTTATACCGCTATCTGCGCGCCTTCATGGACACAGAGGGCATGTTTATTGAACCAAGCTCCTGTGCCGCCTTTCAGGGTCCGGCAGTTCTCTGTTCCAGCCCGGAAGGAAGGCAGTTTCTGGCGTCTCACGGCCTGGAACAGAATATGGAACAGGCGGTTCATATTGCATGGGCAACCGGCGGAAGTCTGGTGCCGGAAGAAATCAGAAGACAATACTATGAAAAAAGTCAGAAATAAACATCTGTATCCTCTTGACAAAAGAAAATTTGTTTTGTATAGTTGAGTCATCATATGACTGACGGAAGTGGAATAAACCACATGAAGTATGATTTTAAAAAGCCGACCGTCTGGGCACTCTGCTTGGAGGTCTGGCTTTTTTTGTTTGATATTCTTAAAACAACTCTGACAGCCAGTTCATCCAGACAGCCATATTATCTGTTTTTTATCTATTTTTTCATTCATTGCCACTCAAGGAGGATATCATACCATGACAATGGGGCACATTCATTCCTGGGAATCCATGGGGCTGGTAGACGGCCCTGGTATCCGCACTGTTATTTTTCTGCAGGGATGCTGTTTAAGATGCCAATACTGCCATAATCCTGATACCTGGGAGATAGACGGCAGGGCAGAGACGAAAACGCCGGAGGAAATTATAGCTGTTCTCAACCGGTTCAAACCTTACTACGGCAGTACCGGAGGCGTCACCTTCTCCGGCGGGGAGCCTCTTCTTCAGAAGGACTTTTTAGCCGAGACTCTGGCTCTGTGTAAAGAACAGGGCATCCACACCTGCCTGGATACAGCCGGTTATGGAAACGGCGGTTATGGGGATATCCTGAAACACACGGATCTGGTGCTGTTTGACGTTAAGCACTACACCAGGGAAGGATATCTGAATATTACCGGCCAGCCCATGGATGAAAGCCTTCGTTTTCTCCAGGCGGTACAGGAATTTAACATACCTCTCTGGATTCGCCATGTGGCAGTTCCAGGACTTACAGACAGCAGAGAACATCTTATGGGGCTGTTTGAAGCAGTCAAACAGATTAAAAACGTGCAAAAGGTAGAACTTCTGCCTTATCATGTGCTGGGTGTTCCCAAATACAAAGCTATGGGAATTCCTTACAGGCTGGAACAGGTTCCGCCAAAAGATGCTTCCGAACTGGAACAATGGCAGAACATGATGAATGAATATTTTCAGAACTAAACAGATAACAACACTGGTAAAATGTCTTTAGGCGAAAGGAGACTGCAAACATGAGTATCGATGTAAACTGCACTGCATGGAAAGGATTTAAGACAGGAGAGTGGCGTCACGTAGTAAACGTAAGAAATTTTATTCAGAAAAACTATACGCCCTATGCAGGAAATGATGAATTTCTGACAGGAACTACTGAAAAAACGAAAAAGGTATGGGAAAAAGCCCACGCCCTGATTTTGGAAGAAGTAAAAAAAGGCATCATTGATGTAGATACGACTGTTGTTTCCGGAATTGATAATTTTGCTCCCGGCTATATTGATAAAGAAAATGAGGTAATTGTCGGACTTCAGACAGATGCTCCTTTAAAGCGGATTGTCAATCCCTTCGGCGGCATGAGAATGGCTAAAAGCGCACTGGAGCAGTATGGCTATGAACTGGATCCCGAAGTGGAAAAGCACTTCAATTTATACAGGAAAACTCACAATGACGGCGTATTTGACGCTTATCCGGAACGGGTCAGAAAAGCCAGAACCGCAGGGCTTTTAACCGGTCTTCCGGACGCATACGGACGGGGACGCATTGTAGGCGACTACCGCCGTGTTCCTCTCTATGGAACTGACTTTTTAATTGAATCAAAAAAAGAGGACATCAAACTGCTTGACGGTCCCATGACAGATGAAAGAATCCGTCTTCTGGAAGATGTCAGCGAACAGATCCGCGCTCTCCAGAAAATGGCCGATATGGCAGCGCGGTATGGATGCGATATCACAAAGCCTGCTGAAAATGCCCGTGAAGCGGTTCAGAATCTGTACATGGCATATCTGGCAGGTATCAAGGAGAACAACGGAGCAGCCACAAGCCTTGGACGTACAGCAACGTTCCTTGATATCTATATCCAGCGCGATCTGGAGGCAGGCATCCTGGACGAGGCTGGAGCCCAGGAGCTGATTGACCAGTTTATTATCAAGCTGCGTCTTGTACGTCATCTGCGTACCCCTGAATACAACGAACTGTTTGGCGGAGATCCTACCTGGGTGACAGAAAGCCTCGGCGGCATGGGAGTAGACGGACGCACTCTGGTCACAAAAAATTCCTTCCGCTATATCCATACTCTGACAAACCTAGGCACTGCGCCGGAGCCAAACCTGACAGTGCTGTGGAGCCAGAATCTGCCGGAGGCATTTAAAAATTACTGCTCCCGCATGAGCATTGAAACCGATTCCATCCAGTATGAAAATGACGATCTGATGCGTCCCATGTACGGGGATGATTACTGTATCGCCTGCTGCGTATCCGCCATGGCAGTCGGAAAACAGATGCAGTTTTTCGGAGCCAGGGCCAATCTGGCTAAAAGCCTTCTGTACGCTATTAACGGCGGTATAGATGAGCGCAAGGGAATCCAGGTTATCCCTGATATTGAGAAAAATACAGATGCGGTTCTGGACTATGCCCACGTTCTGGCAGATTACAAGAAAACCCTGGCCTATGTTGCAGAACTCTATGTAGATACCATTAACATTATTCATTTTATGCATGATAAATACGCCTACGAAGCCAGCCAGATGGCACTTCACGATACCTGGGTAGAACGGCTTGCCGCCTTTGGTGTATCTGGTCTTTCTGTAGCCGTTGACTCTCTGTCCGCCATTAAATTTGCCAAGGTAACTCCTGTGCGAAACGAAGATGGAATCGCTGTAGACTTTAAGGTAGAGGGAGACTTCCCTAAATATGGCAATGACGATGACCGGGCAGATGACATTGCGGTAGAGCTTGTGTCCTTCTTCTCAGCAGAGCTTAAAAAACATGCCCTGTATAGAAATGCCATCCACACACTGTCTGCTCTTACCATTACGAGCAATGTTATGTACGGCAAAAAGACAGGAACCACCCCTGACGGAAGAAAATCAGGCGAACCCTTTGCTCCAGGAGCCAACCCAATGCACGGACGCGATACCCATGGTGCTTTAGCTTCCCTGAACTCAGTTGCAAAGCTTCCCTACCGGGCAGTCTGCCAGGACGGCGTATCCAATACCTTCTCTATCACTCCATCTGCCCTTGGAAAAACAGAAGGAGAGAGAATTAAAAACCTGGTTATGATTCTGGACGGATACTTTATCCAGGGCGCTCATCACCTGAATGTAAATGTAATGAACCGGCAGCTTTTAATTGATGCCATGGAACATCCGGAGCAGTATCCAACTCTGACAATCCGCGTTTCCGGGTACGCAGTTAATTTCAGCAGACTGAGCCGGGAGCAGCAGCTGGAGGTAATTAAACGTACCTTCCACGAAAGCATGTAGTTTTGGTAAGGTGTGAAATCAATTTGAAGTAAAATAAATTTTATTTCTGAAAATGATTGACAGACTCAAACCTTAGTGCTATTCTGAAGACAATTAAATGAATACAAAGGCTGTGACGAAGACAGAGTCGGTAAAATGTTTTACAGAGAGTCGGGGATGCTGGAATCCCGATAAACATCATCTGAAATCTCTTATCACTTCTGAGCTGAAATTCCGAAACGCTTTTACAGCAGGAGTAAGAATTTTCGTGTTGGCTACGTTAGTGTCTAGGGCTTGTTGGAGCCTAAAAAGAGGCAGGATTATGATTCTGCAATTTGAGTGGTACCGCGGGGTATTGATTTAATTATCAGGACTCGTCTCAAGGAAATCCTTGAGACGGGTCTTTATTTTTTCACGGGAACATTACACTGTGAAAAAAACACGTGCTGTGCACGGGATGCTTTATTTCTTTTGAGGAGGAGAAGAAAATGAATTTGTCACGAAGAAAAATGTTACTGGTAAGCTTTATGCTGTTCTCGCTGTTCTTTGGAGCAGGCAACCTGATTTTCCCGCCGTTTTTAGGCCAGAATGCAGGGGCAGCAGCCGTTCCGGCCCTTCTGGGCTTTTTGCTGACAGCTGTGGTGCTTCCGGTTCTCGGCGTTATTGTTGTCGCACGTTTTAACGGCCTGGACTGTCTGGCCAATCAGGTAGGAAAGAAATTTTCCGTTGTCTTTACCATTTTAATTTATCTTTCTATCGGACCTGGACTGGGCATCCCAAGAGCCGCATCCGTACCATTTGAAATGGCGGTAGCCCCCTACCTGCCGGCGGGATCTGATATTAAGCTTTTCATGGTTCTGTATTCTTTTGTATTTTTCTTGCTGGCTTTCTGGCTGTGTATGAATCCTGGAAAGCTGGTCAAACGAATTGGAAGCTTCTTAACTCCAAGCCTGTTATGTCTGCTCAGCATACTGTTTTTCAGCTTTCTTTTCAGGGGAAAAATCGATGTGGCAGCTCCTCAGGCTGCATATGAAATGCCGTTTTTCAAGGGCTTCTCGGAAGGCTACCAGACCATGGATACCATCGCAGCCCTTAACTTTGGACTGGTGATTGCCATTACCCTCGATTCCTTTGGCTTAAAAGAAAAAAAGGATGTTATGAAGCATACCGTGTATGCCGGTGTCTTTGCAGGTTCTATCCTGGCGCTTGTTTACATCATGTTGACCTATATGGGAATGTGCAGCTCCGGTGTGTACGCTGTGCAGGAAAACGGTGCATGGACTCTGCGTCATATTGTATCCCAGCTTTTTGGTGAATTTGGAGCTATTATTCTGGCAGCTATTTTCTCTCTTGCCTGCCTTACCACCTGCGTAGGACTGATTAACTCCATCTCACAGTTCTTTTCAAAACAGTTTAAATTTTTTGGATACAGACAGTGGGTGATTGCCATTACCGTTTTCTCCTTCCTGGTCTGCAACCTGGGACTGAATGCAATTTTAAGTCTCTCTATTCCTGTACTCGATGCGATTTATCCTGTATCTATCGTGCTGATTCTTCTGGGACTGTCTCATCAGGTATGGGTGTCAAACAGATATGTCTATCCTATGGTTGTTACAGGCGTAAGCTGCATCAGTGTGATTTATGCACTCGATAATGCCGGTGTTCCTCTGGGATTCCTCTCAGATTTATGCCACTCTCTGCCTTTATATGACGCCGGTTTCTGCTGGGTAAGCGCAGCGCTTGTTATGCTGATACTGAGCTTTGCTGTAAACGCAGTCATGAACAGCCGTTCAGCAGCCTGCTCAGAAAGTTAGAATTAAATATGCATAGGGGAAAAGAGGCTTGCTTCTTTTTGAAATATCACCTATAATGATTCGGTATTATCCATATAAAAATCAATTTAGAAATGCAGGTAAAATAAAAGTTTATGAGAAAATTAGCGTTAAGTGATGAAATACTTTTAAGCGTTCAGCAGCCTGCCCGTTACATCGGCGGGGAAGTGAATATGGAGAAAAAGGATCCGGCAGGAAAGATCCGCTTTGCCATGGCTTTCCCGGATGTCTACGAGCTGGGTATGTCCCATCTGGGAATCCAGATTCTCTACGATATGTTTAACAAAAGAGAGGACGTCTATTGTGAGCGTGTCTACTCCCCGTGGATGGATCTGGATCAGATTATGCGGGAAAAACAGATCCCGCTGTTTGCCCTGGAGTCTCAGGATCCCATTAAGAACTTTGACTTTTTGGGTATCACTCTCCAGTATGAAATGTGCTATACCAACGTGCTTCAGCTTCTGGATCTGGCTCAGATTCCTCTCCACGCCTGTGACAGGACAGAAGAGGATCCTATTGTAATCGGAGGCGGCCCCTGCACCTACAATCCAGAACCTATCGCTGAATTCTTCGACCTTTTCTACATGGGAGAGGGAGAGGTAGTTTACTTTGAGCTTTTAGACCGCTACAAAGAAAATCAGGCGAAAGGCGGCAGCAGGAGAGAATTCTTAGAACTGGCAGCGGAAATTCCAGGCATCTATGTGCCTGCCTTTTACGATGTCCTTTATAAAGAAGATGGAACCATTGAGCGGATGGTTCCCAACAATCCCCATGCAAAAGAAACGGTCTCCAAACAGCTGGTAATAGAAATGAACGATACCTACTATCCGGAACAGCCTGTCGTTCCCTTCATCAAGGCAACACAGGACAGAGTCGTGCTGGAAATTATGAGAGGCTGCATCCGCGGCTGCCGTTTCTGCCAGGCTGGCATGGTTTACCGTCCTGTTCGTGAGAGAAGTCTGGAAACACTGAAGGCTCTGGCTTATAAAATGTTAAAGAGTACAGGACATGAAGAGATCTCTTTAAGCTCTTTAAGCTCCAGCGATCACACACAGCTGGAGGGACTGGTCAATTTCCTGATTGACGAGTTTGACGGCAAGGGCGTAAACGTCTCCCTGCCTTCCCTGCGTATTGACGCCTTCTCTCTGGATGTAATGAGCAAGGTACAGGATATTAAAAAGAGCAGTCTGACCTTTGCACCGGAGGCCGGCTCCCAGAGGCTGAGAAACGTAATTAACAAGGGACTGACAGAGGAAGACATTCTCCATGGCTCCTCCGAAGCGTTTAAAGGCGGCTGGAACCGGGTCAAGCTGTATTTTATGCTGGGACTTCCCACTGAGACAGTGGAGGATATGGAAGGAATCGCTCTCTTAGCTGAAAAAGTGGCGGAAGAGTATTACAAGGTTCCCAAGGAGCAGCGTTTCGGTAAGGTTCAGGTAGTTTCCAGTACCTCTTTCTTTGTGCCGAAGCCATTTACGCCTTTCCAGTGGGCAACCATGTTCACCAAAGAGGAGTACCTGAAAAAGGCTCATATCGTAAACACAAAGATGAAAGAAATGCTGAACCATAAGAGCCTCCGCTATAACTGGCATGAGGCTGATGTTACTGTGTTGGAGGGCGTTATGGCCCGTGGTGACAGAAAAGTAGCAGCTGTCATTGAGGAAGCTTATAAAAACGGCGCTCTCTATGACTCCTGGTCTGAAAGCTTTAAAAATAACGTGTGGATGAAAGCCTTTGAAACCTGCGGCGTAGATCCTGAATTCTACACCCTCAGAGAGCGTTCTCTGGACGAAGTCTTCCCATGGGATTTCATTGATGCCGGTGTTTCCAAGGAATTCTTACAAAGAGAGTGGAATCAGGCTCTCCATGAAACTGTCACACCTAACTGCCGTCAGAAATGTTCTGCCTGCGGCGCATTAAAATATAAAGGAGGCGTCTGCTATGAAAATAAGAATTAAATTCCGAAAGCAGGGCGCTGTCAAATTTGTCGGCCACCTGGATATTATGCGGTATTTCCAGAAGGTAATGCGCCGGGCTGATGTAGATATCCGCTACAGCGAGGGCTTCAGCCCGCATCAGATTATGTCCTTTGCTGCTCCGCTGGGAGTAGGACTTACCAGCAACGGTGAATATGTAGATATTGAGGTAAACAGCACAGAATCCTCCCAAGAAATGGTAAGCCGGATCAACGCAGCTAATGTAGAGGGGATCACAGTCACCTCCTACCGAAAGCTTCCTGACTCCGCAAAAAATGCCATGTCTCTGGTAGCTGCAGCTGACTACACGATGTGGTTTAAAGACGGCTATGAACCGGAAGATGAGGACGGTTTCTGGACAGGGTTGTCCCATTTCCTCGAAAAGCCTTCCATTTCTATCGTCAAAAAGACAAAAAAGGGCGTTAAGGAAATAGATTTAAAACCCTATCTCTATGAAATTGTGATTGAGAGTCCTTTTAAGGGAAGCACCTGGAAGGAAGATTCTTCCGACAGCCCTGAGCGTCAGGGAGCAGGCAGAATCTTTATGAAACTCTCTGCCGGAAGCTCTGTCAATATCCGGCCGGAGCAGGTAATCGGCGCTTACTATGAAGCGATGGGCCAGGAGTATCCGCCTTTTGCCTTCCAGATTCAGAGGGAAGAGGTTTACGGTGAGCAGGGCAGTGAAGACTGCCGTCGGTTCGTGTCATTGGAGGAATATGGAGAAACCATTAAATAAGCTTCTGATTACCAGATGGAGAAACCAGATTCTGACAGCTCTGACAGAGAACGGAAAGTGCCGTTCCCTGAATCTGGAGCCGGCCGAAAAAACAGGAATTCTGGGTAATATCTATATCGGCAAGGTAAAAAATATTGTAAAAAATATTAATTCTGCTTTCATTGATCTGGGAAACGGCCTGACTGGCTATTACAGTCTCACAGACAATAAAACCCATCTGTTTACAGACGCTGCAGCCAAAACGCAGGACAGTCATCGTCCCCTTCGTCAGGGAGATGAAATTCTGGTTCAGGTGGAGCGGGATGCCGTGAAGACAAAGGATCCGGTGCTCACCTCAAATCTGAATTTTACAGGAAAATATCTGGTTTTAACCCAGGGGAAAAAGCAGATTGGATTTTCTGGAAAAATACGGGATAAGGCCTGGAAGCAGCACATGCAGAATCTGCTGGAGAAGGAGACGGCAGGCTCATTTGGACTCTCATTTGGACTGATTGTAAGAACTAATGCCAGAGAAGCGGGAGAGGAAGAGATTCTGCAGGAGCTGGAGCTTCTGGCCAGACGACGTCAGACGCTTCTGGCATCTGCCTCCCACCGCACCTGTTACAGCCTTCTGGCGTCCTCTGAGCCATCCTACATCAGCAGTATCCGCGATGCCTACACTTCTGAGCTGGAGGCTGTTGTGACTGACGATAAGGACTGCTATGAGGCTGTCCGGCAGTATCTGGAAGAAAACCAGCCAGAGGATTTGGAAAAACTTTCCTTCTATGAGGATCCGATGCTGTCTCTTTCCAAGCTCTACAGCCTGGAGACTGCCCTGGAACAGGCTCTTGGAAAACATGTGTGGCTGAAATCCGGCGGCTATCTGGTCATTGAACCAACGGAGGCCCTGACGGTTATTGACGTCAATACAGGCAAATATGCCGGGAAAAAGACCCAGGCAGAAACCATCTTTAAGATCAACCAGGAGGCTGCCGCAGAAACTGCCCGGCAGCTGAGGCTGCGAAATCTGTCCGGCATTATTGTAGTAGATTTCATTGATATGGAAACAGAAGAAGAGAGGCTGAGGCTGATGTCTCTGCTGGAGCGGGAGCTTCTTAAGGATCCGGTCAAAACGGTGCTGGTAGACATGACCCGTCTGGGTCTGGTGGAAATTACCAGAAAAAAGGTAAAACGTCCTCTGGCAGAGCAGGTACGGGCAGCTGGATATCCGATAAAAGAATGCTAAAAAATTATAAAAACTCAAAACTTTTCTCTGTAAACCAGTTGACAAGTCCAGAGGAAAATGCTACCTGTCTTTCGGAGTTGAGTTAAAAAAGTAGTGCTAAGCCACGGATTAAAACCTATGGCTTAGCATTTTATTTATGTCTTCGTTTCCAAGGAAATAAGAGGTAAGAGGCAATCCTGTCCTAGAAGATAACTCTCTTATGAAAGAGGAACTTCTAGTTAGGTTTATATATTTTCGGTCAGAGATTTTGGCAACTCTAAAATCATGTATAAAATCAAAAATCTCTTCCGTTCCATATTCGTCTTTTAATACATGTATCTGTAAAAGCCTTGTCAATAACACGGCAAGATAACAGATGAGGAAATGCCCTGTGATGGTTTCCTGTTTCTGCATATAAGCCGGTCTGGCATCAAGCTGAGATTTCATGATACGGAAGGATTCCTCAATCCGCCAAAGGTTGTGGTAGGCAGCATAGATTTCAGAAGCGCTCATTTGGATCTCAGAAGTTATAATCATGTTATATCCTGCCAGTTTCTTTGCGTTTTCTATTGCCTTTTCATTTATCTCGACCTTGACTTTTCCAGCCGTTTTTGTCCCTTTCTTATCCGTGGAAATAAAGGTAACATACTTGGAGCTGTCTCCATATTCCGATTTCTTTGCTTCACACGCCCTGAGATTTTTTGCTTTTTCCACCTGTCGGTTAATTTCATATTTTTGCTTTTCAGCAAGCTTCGGGTTAAATGTCACAATACGCTTTTCTGTAAGCTTCAGCGTTTTCCGGTGTCCTGCGTTATCTGTATAAGAATAAGAAAAATCATCCACACACTCTTTGATGCGGTAAAGGACTTCGCCTTTTTTATTTTTAACATCCACATAATCATTTTCAAGAAGTACCCATGTTTTTTCTGTTTCGGAAAGCGTTTTTACAGATTTTGAGAAAATATATCCATCCCCTGCTTTCAGGGCATGAAGGATGTTGTTGAAGCAGTTCAGTCCTTTATCTGCCACCTGGATCGTCCTGCCGGATATGTGGCTTCGCTGTTTTAAGTCATCTATGATTTCTCGTATTACAGGTTTTTCGCTTTCGTTTCCCGGATACATCTTCATGCCGATTGGGATCTGGTTTGCATCAAGAAGAAGTCCCATACCAACAATCGGTTCTTTTTTATTTTCCTTTGAAGGACCTTTTAATCTGAAATGATCCTCTTTATCAATCTCAAAATAGAAGTTCGTGCAGTCGAAATAGGAGTGAGAAGTATCAAATGGATATTTCAAAGCTACTTGATGGTTGAAAATTTCAATCACCTTTTCGTATTCAGAACCAATGTATTCAAGTCCGGAATAAATCTGGTCGAGGGAGAAAGCATGTGTTCCAAACAGTTTGGGAATCACCTCCCAATACGTTTTCAGCTTTGAACAGGGATGCATCACTCTTGCATAAATGAGATCTGACATCATATCAAAAATATCAAACCGGAAATGTGTTGCAGTCTGCATAAGGTCAATATATTTTTTACATCCCAAAGAATCGTTGAGATTCTTTAAAGGGAAGTAGCCAAGGAGTCTTTCCGGAGATTCTTCTGATATCTTCCGTTCTTTTTCAGCCTGTTTTTTCTTTTTATATTCCTGATTGAGTTTTTGTACCTCTTCACCGAAAACAGCAATCGGATCTTCTATGCCGTTTGCCTGAAGTTCGTGGACATAACCAATTGGTTTATAAGAACGGTGTGCGCCGCCTTTGCGCTCCGGATCGTAATAGCTTTCATAGATTTGAAGATAAATCCCTTTTTTGTTCTTTGTTTTCTTTAAAAAATACGCCATAAAATCACCCTCTTACAGTATAACACTATAGCACTATATAGTCAATTATCAAAAAAGTTTTTTGTCAAGTTTTTGAAAAACAAAAAAAGCCAGCATTTATGCTGACTGTGGCTATTCCAAAACGGAATAAACTTCAAAATATTATAGTGCTAACTCCCAAAGACGGGTCCTCTGGCAGAGCAGGTACGGGCAGCTGGATATCCGATAAAAGAATGCTAAAAAATTATAAAAACTCAAAACTTTTCTCTGTAAACCAGTTGACAAGTCCAGAGGAAAATGCTATTATATCACAGTATGCCGCACAGTGAGGTTTACAAGTCCGGATTTCCGGCGCCGAAGCTGGCGAGTAATGATAAGAGGAGGTGCCATATGTACGCAATTATTGCAACAGGTGGTAAGCAGTACAAAGTAGCCGAGGGCGATATCATTAAAGTTGAGAGACTTGGTGCAGGTGCTGGTGAGACAGTTACCTTTGATCAGGTTCTTGCCGTAAACAACGGTGAGTTAAAGATCGGATGCCCAACCGTTGACGGTGCAACAGTTTCCGCAACTGTAGTAAAAGAGGGTAAAGGCAAAAAGGTTATCGTTTACAAGTACAAGAGCAAAACTGGCTATCACAAGAAGAACGGTCACAGACAGCTCTTCACACAGGTTAAGATTGAAAAGATCAACGCTTAATCAGAGATGATCAGAGTAAACGTATTTAAAGATTCTGATGGTTCCTGCCGTGGAATTTCTTTCCATGGACATGCAGGATATGATGATTACGGAAAGGATATTATTTGTGCTTCCGTTTCCGCATTGGCCTTAAATATGGCGAATTCTGTTGAGACATTCACAGAAGACGGTTTTAATGGCAGTATGGATGAAGAAAGCGGTGCATTTGAGTTTTCCTTTACCGGGACAGTCAGCGCAGAGTCGAAGCTCCTTATGGATTCCCTTATTCTGGGACTTCAGAATATTTCGGAAGCCTATGGAGAACAATATATTAAAATCCGGTTTGAGGAGGTGTAAGTGATGTTTAAAATGAACCTTCAGTTATTCGCTCATAAAAAAGGTGTTGGTTCCACAAAGAACGGCCGTGATTCCGAGTCCAAGAGACTGGGAGCTAAGAGAGCAGACGGACAGTTTGTATTAGCTGGCAACATTCTTTACAGACAGCGTGGTACAAAGATTCATCCAGGTATCAACGTAGGCCGCGGTGGAGATGATACATTATTCGCTATGGTTGACGGCGTTGTTAGATTTGAGAGAAAGGGCAGAGACAAAAAGCAGGTTTCTGTTTACCCAAGAGCAATTAACGAATAATTCAAGCAGCTCCATACCTTATCGTATGGGGCTGTTTTTGGTTACAGACAGACGATAGATCACAGAGAAAGGGACAGGTGTTGCTATGTTTGCCGACAGCGCAAAAGTATTTATCAGATCCGGAAAAGGCGGAGACGGCCATGTCAGCTTCAGACGTGAACTCTACGTAGCTGCCGGCGGTCCGGACGGTGGGGACGGCGGAAAAGGCGGAGACGTTATTTTTGAAGTAGAAGATGGACTGAACACTCTGACAGACTTTCGCCATGTCCGCAAATATGCGGCCCAGGACGGCGAATCCGGCGGAAAGCGCCGCTGCCACGGAGCAGACGGTGACGATATTATTATCAAGGTTCCTGAAGGAACAGTTATCAAAGACTTTGAATCGGGAAAGGTCATTGCCGATATGTCCGGCTCCAACCGACGTGAGGTAATCTTAAAGGGCGGAAAAGGCGGTCTGGGTAATATGCACTTTGCCACATCCACCATGCAGGTTCCTAAGTACGCGCAGCCGGGACAGCCGGCTCAGGAGCTTTGGGTACAGCTGGAATTAAAGGTAATCGCTGATGTAGGCCTTGTAGGCTTTCCAAATGTTGGTAAATCTACTCTGCTTTCCCGTGTATCAAATGCGAGACCTAAAATCGCCAATTACCATTTCACAACTCTGAATCCACATCTCGGAGTTGTCGATTTAAGCGAAGGACAGGGCTTTGTTATGGCCGATATTCCAGGGCTTATCGAGGGAGCTTCCCAGGGCGTAGGCCTTGGCTACGCTTTCTTAAAACACATTGAAAGAACCAAAGTTCTGGTTCATGTGGTAGACGCCGCATCCACAGAAGGACGCGATCCGGTAGCCGATATCAGGGCTATCAACGAGGAGCTTAGAGCTTACAATCCTGAGCTGCTGACACGTCCTCAGGTTATCGCGGCCAATAAAACAGACGCGATTTACTTTGATCCGGAAAACGGAGAGGAAAATCCTGTGGATCGCCTGAAGGCAGAATTTGAGCCGGAGGGAATTCAGGTATTCGCGATTTCCGCAGTCAGCGGACAGGGTGTAAAGGAGCTCCTTTACCATATCAACGAGCTTTTAAAAACCGTCGATCAGACTCCTGTCATTTTTGAGAAAGAATTTGAATACCAGTATCAGGGAGAAAATCTTCCATATACGGTTGAACAGAACGAAGAGGGAGTCTTTGTGGTTGAGGGACCGAAGATCGAAAAAATGCTGGGCTATACCAACCTGGATTCTGAGAAGGGCTTCCAGTTCTTCCAGCGCTTCCTGAAGGATTCCGGAATTTTAGAGGAACTTGAAAGGGCCGGAATTGAAGAGGGCGATACCGTCCGCATGTATGGCCTGGAATTTGACTATTACAAATAACAGGGGATAAATTATGACAAGTAAACAGAGAGCCTATTTAAAAGGGCTTGCTATGAAAATAGATCCGATTTTCCAGATTGGAAAGTCAAGCGTAACTCCGGAGCTTACCGCTGCAGTAGCAGAGGCCCTAGAGGCGAGAGAGCTCATCAAGCTGAGCGTTCTGAAAAACTGTCTGGACGACGGCAATTCCATCGCGGCCGTATTAGCCGAGAGAACCCATTCCCAGGTAGTCCAGGTAATCGGAAAGAAAATCGTTCTCTACAAGCCTGCTAAGGATGAAAAGAAGAGAAAAATTGTGCTGCCATAGGCATCAGAATATCTGAAAGGAGCTGGCAGAAATGAAAAAAATCGGTATTATGGGAGGAACCTTTGATCCCATTCATTCCGGCCATCTGATGCTGGGAAAACAGGCCTATGAGGAGTATGATCTGGACTGTGTCTGGTATATGCCGTCCAGGCAGCCTCCCCACAAAAAGGATCGCCACATTACATCTCCGGCTGACCGCCTGGAGATGGTTCGCCTGGCTGTTGAAAGCACGCCCTTTTTTGCCTGTTCTGACTTTGAGCTGTGCAGAACGGAGGGGAATACCTATACTGCCGATACGCTGCTCCTGTTAAAGCAGGCTTATCCTGACACAGAATTTTATTTTATAGTAGGAGCTGATTCTATTTTCGATATAGAAAAATGGTATCATCCCGAAATTGTGATGAAAAACGCTGTTATTCTGGCGGCTGACCGCGCCTGCGGCCATGACGATGTTCCTTTCAGCCGTCAGATTGAATATCTGACAAAAAAGTACGACGCCAGAATCTGCCGGCTGCATTCCAAGCGGATGGACGTATCGTCTCAGCTTCTGAGACAGAAAATACAAAACGGAGAGCAGGTCTCCGGCTATATCCCGGATCCTGTGGTGCAGTTTATCAGAGAGCGTCGGCTCTACAGCCCCATCACAGACTAATATACAGAGATAATGCAAATGAGGCGCAAAATTATGAACAGCGAAATTTTTTCAATTCGAGAAAAATTAAAGGCCAGCTTAAAGCCTGGAAGATATGAACACTCTCTGAGCGTTTCATTTACCTGTATGGCTTTAGCCATGCGGTATGGCTATGATCTGGATAAGGCAGAACTGGCCGGCCTTCTTCACGACTGCGCAAAATGTTATGACAATAACTCGATCATAGCTGCCTGCAGAAACAGCGGTATGGAATTGACAGAAGGAGAGCTTCAGGCCCCGTCTATTATTCATTCCAGGCTTGGAGCCAGAATGGCAGAAGAGAAGTTTGGCGTAAACGATCCGGAAATTCTCAGCGCCATTGCCTGCCACACAACTGGAAAGCCTGACATGAGTCTTCTGGACAAAATCCTCTATATTGCTGATTATATCGAGCCGCGCCGGTATAAAATCAAAGATTTGCCGGCCATCCGCCGTCTGGCCTTTGAGGATCTGGATGAGGCGCTGTTTCAGATTATGGAGGGTACTCTCCGCTATCTGAAGGAGTCCGGAACTTACGCAGACATTATGACTCAAAATGCATATCATTATTATAAGAAACAAATGCGCAGACAGAAGGAAGAGCAAAAAGAAGGAGAGTAGAGAAACCTATGAACCCATCAAAAGAAATGGTAAAGCTGGCTGTCAAAGCCCTGGAAGATAAAAAAGGCGAGGACATCAAGATTATTGATATCCAGAACGTATCTGTTTTAGCCGATTACTTTATTATCGCAGGAGGAGCAAATCCAAATCAGGTACAGGCAATGGCCGACAATGTGGAGGAAGAGCTCTTTAAGGCTGGCTTTGAAGCACGCCAGGTAGAAGGCTATAATACTGCAAACTGGATTCTTATGGACTACAAAGATATCATCGTGCATATTTTCTGCCGCGAAGACCGTCTGTTCTATGATCTGGAGCGTATCTGGAGAGATGGAAAGACATTTGTGGATGTAAATGAGATTAATTAAATGTTTGTTTAATTCCTTTTATTTC